>Ga0316208_1000187_pt1 | contig 86414 bp, 64 predicted proteins | sample 3monopyrite_MG_FD_204944 | JGI IMG/M metagenome (GOLD analysis project Ga0316208, IMG submission 204944) | Microbial mat bacterial communities from mineral coupon in-situ incubated in ocean water Damariscotta River, Maine, United States -... | ecosystem: Environmental > Aquatic > Marine >... | reverse complement strand
TAAAGGGCAGTAGCTTGGTCTTTTTGTTTTTTATTCTTTCTTGGATTGAGGTGTAGTCTGAAGTCTCTGGGGTTTGTGCCATGGCTGCTCTTATTGGATTTAGGTCAACGTAGGCCATGCAAGTGAGCAAGGCTTTTTCATCGAGCAGTGCTTGGGATTTGAATCTTGCCTCCCAGAAGTGACCTTTGCAGTTGTCTTCGGCATTGGCTTTGACGGCTATGTATTCATTTAAACACTTCATGAACCATGATATGTTCATTAGTCTTTTTCTGTACATTTTAGCCATAGCTTTGACTTGTCTTAATTCGGCTTTGTTTGTAATTTCTTTTTTAAGAAATTTTTCACAAAGATAGGGCAAATTATAGAGTCTGTTCCATGTTTTGAGTGTTTGTGTGACTGACCAAAGTTTGTTATCAGAAACTTTTAGGACAATATGGTAATGATTGCTCATGACGGAGTAAGAGCAAATGCCGATAGAGAATATATCGGATAATTCAAGCATCCTATTAACAATCCATTGTCGTCGGTGTTCAAAAGAGGTTTTTGTGGGTTTGTCATAACCTGCTAAAAATGCTCGTCTTACACAACGGGTGATGACGTGATAATATGGTGTATCATCAATTGAAATAAGTTGGCTCCTTGCTGTTGTCATGTTTGTTCCACTAAAATCACTTATGGTACAAAATTTGGTTGTAGAAAACTATGGCAAAATTCCTTTTCTTTGTAGGAATTTTGCCATAGTGCATCATATTTGATCAATTTACCTCGGTACAGTTTTGTGTTGGCTTATTTTTAAACAGTAAAGCTGTCTGAGATCCTCTGTCTTCAACAAAACCTAAAAAAACACATTTTATTCGAAACCAAGACACTCAACGAGTTTTTTACTGTTTCAAAATAAGTCAACACAAAACGTTAAACATCGACTCGTTTTATTGAAGAAGTAATACTCATTTATTCAAACGAGCCAAGTTAATTGTCTAATTACTTTGATATAGAAACGCAATGTATTTTCTATGTCAGAATTTGGGAATACGGTGACTCAGTATTTATTAAATTCGCTTTACGCACCAATTGTTTACACACTAATTAGCGATCCTATATCGGGATTTGGATTGTGTTTATTTGGCTTATTCGGTTTGGTTTTTATAAATATTGAGCGGATAATTTATCCAAAATAGCTTTGTCATGCTCAGTCAAAAAGGGAGCGACCATGCGCATCACATGAAAAATACCATGCGAAAGTTTTTTTTCTTCATCAAAATTATCATCGTAAATAGCGATAGAGTAATTTAACCAAAAAGTAGCTGTTAATGCAATCTGATCGGCCAAAGATGCGATGGTTTGAGCATCGGCGTTGAGTAAATCGTCTTTAGCTAATTGGGTCATTATAGACAGGGCTGTTTGTGACTTTAAGGCTAAAATATGCCTGAAATGACGTTTTAAAAACTCGATTCTGTTCATTAATTGTATTAAATTTCGGTACAAAAAGCGGTATTCAGCAATCACTTCAAAAACCATATGCAAGTAAAGCCACATATCTTCCATTGAGGTGTGGTCTATTTCTTTTTGTCGCAAGATTTGATTTATTTTCTTTTCGTAGTTTAAAAATATTTGCCAAATGATATCGTCTTTGGAACGGTAATGGTAATACAAGTTCCCTGGGGAAATGTCCATCTCATCAGCAATGTGATTGGTCGTCACATTGGGCTCACCCTCTTCATTAAATAAACGAAGAGCGGTATGGATGATTCTGTCTTTTGTTTTCATATCAGTTGCTTCTATTTTGTGCCTGGCCTAGAATGGATTATTATCCAAATCCCGATATAGAAATCATTATGCTAGCACAAGCCCTTAATATGCCTAAGAAGCCCTCATTACCAATGAGGTGTATTCGGGTTTTGTGAATTTTTTATGAATATCAACTGCTTGTCTATCATTCGCGATTTTATATCGGTATTTGGGTAGTAGCAAAAAAGCTAATTTGACGGTTTAAGCCAATAAAGATTTCACTAAATCGATGTATTTTTGCATGGCCTCCTCTTTGCTTGTGCCTGTTAATTCTTGACGGGCATCAAATTTAGCTCCTCCAGCAAAATCAAAAAAACCAGGTCTTTCACCCGTAACGTCACCTTCGTTTGCTTGTTTGTAAAGAGCATACAAGGATAATAGGGTGTCATCATTGGGTTTTTGTGAGAGTGTTTTAACGTCTTCAAGGGCTTTTTGGAATTGATCGTTTAAATCGCTCATGTTTTTTTCCTATATTTTTTATCAATGTTTAATTTTGACATGTATAATATGAATCGTCAAACATTAAATTTTAAGGGTAGATAATATGGCTTATTTCGTTACAGGTGCAACAGGGTTCATTGGTTCACATTTTCTTAAAAAACTATTGGATCGGAAAGGGACTATATATGTACTGGTTCGCTCTGGTTCTAAGAAAAAACTCACCTCGCTATTGGATAAAATAGAAGCTCCAAAAAATAGAGTTGTTGCTGTTACTGGAGATTTAGCAAAAAATAATTTAGGAGTGAGCAAAAAGTACCGAGATGAGATGAAAGGTAAAATCAAACATTTTTTTCATCTGGCAGCAATTTATGACATGAAAGCCTCATTTGAAGAGCAAGAGAAGTCAAATATTGAAGGAACAAGAAAAGCAATAGAGTTGGCAGACACAATTGATGCCAAGTGTTTTCATCAAGTCTCTTCAATTGCAGCTGCGGGGTTATACAATGGAGTATTCCGCGAAGACATGTTTGATGAAGCCACAGGCTTGGAACATCCGTATTTTAAAACAAAGCATGATTCAGAAGGAGTCGTTCGCAGAGAGTGCAAAGTTCCTTTTCAAATTTATCGCCCAGCAATGGTCTTGGGCCATTCTGAAACGGGTGAAATAGATAAGATTGATGGGCCTTATTATTTCTTTAAACTGATACAAAAAATGCGTCGTATGTTACCTCGTTGGATGCCAACATTAGGGATAGAAGGAGGGCGTTTAAATATGGTGCCTGTTGATTATGTAGTTGATGCGATGGATCACATTGCTCATCAAAAAGGCTTGCATGGTCAGTGTTTTCATTTGACTGACCCCAATCCACGTAAAATTGGTGAAGTCTTGAATATTTTTTCTCGTGCAGCACATGCTCCAGAAATGACAATGCGAATTGATGCACGGATATTCAATTTTATCCCTAAAGCGGTTAAAAGTGGTTTGATGATGTTATCTCCAGTTCGACGCATAAAAAATCAAGTGATGAAAGAATTGGGTGTTCCTGAGGGAGTTCTTAATTTTGTTAATTATCCTACCCGATTTGATAACAGAGAGACAGCCAAACTCCTCAAAGGTACAGGCATTGAAGTGCCTGATTTGAAAAAATATGCATGGAAATTATGGGATTATTGGGAAAGAAATCTCGACCCAGACCTGTTTATTGATAAAAGTTTAAAAGGCCGTGTTAAGGATAAATTAGTTGTTGTTACTGGAGCTTCTTCGGGAATAGGTCAGGCGACAGCCATCATGCTTGCCCGCGCTGGCGCGCATGTTGTTATCGTTGCTCGTGGTGAAGAAAAATTATTAGAAACAGCAGCTGTAATTCAAAAAGAAGGAGGCAAATCGTCTCATTATACCGCTGATTTATCGGACATGTCTTCTTGCGACCAATTGATAGAAAACGTTATAAAAGATTTGGGTCCTATTGACATATTGGTTAATAATGCAGGTCGTTCTATTCGTCGTTCAATCGCTTTAAGTTATGATCGTTTTCATGATTTTGAAAGAACCATGCAACTCAATTATTTTGGATGCTTGCGTTTGATTATGGGCTTTTTACCGGGCATGACTGAGCGACGTTATGGTCAAGTCATTAATATCTCTTCAATTGGCGTGTTAACCAATGCACCGCGTTTTTCAGCTTATGTTTCTTCTAAAGCTGCTTTGGATGCTTTCTCACGTTGTGCTGCTGCCGAGTTTAATGACAACAATATCGCCTTTACTACGATTAATATGCCCTTAGTAAAAACACCCATGATTGCTCCAACAAAAATGTACGACAATGTGCCGACAATTTCTCCAGAACAGGCCGCTGATATGGTCAAAGACGCTATTATTAGAAGACCGCAACGTATAGCGACTCGCTTAGGTATATTTGCCCAAGTGACTCATGCATTGGCACCTAAGTCGATGGAAGTGATAATGAATACGGCTTTTAATATGTTCCCAGACTCTGCTGCATCTCAAGGCAAAAAATCATCGGGTCGAACCACTTCTCCTGAACAGGTGGCATTTGCTTCATTGATGCGCGGGGTTCATTGGTAGGCCAATTGTTTAAAGAGTCTGGCTGTTAAGCTTGATAAAAACTCAGTGAATCTTGGATGATTCACTGAGTTTGAGGTTTGATTTTCTAGCTCAGCACTTTTCTGCTAAAATATGCTTCAATGGCATTTTAATTGAGTGCAGCAACTTTTTCTTCGCCCATTTTTTTGACTTTTGCTTCGAGCTTGTCTAATTTAGCGATGATTTCTTTTGAGGCCTGATCCAGTGTTCTAAATTTTACCCGAGCAAGTTTTCTGTCTTCATCACTCAATTTTGCAGTTCTGCCAATAAGTTTATCAAAAAAAGTACGTTTCTTTTTGCCAAATAATAAATTGAAAATTTCCATATAAATATGATGCAATTCTGTATGAGGTTCTTCTATTTCTTTGAACTCTTGCAAAGAAGATAGATTTTGCCCATGATCGTAATACCAATGACCAAATTTACAATCAGTGTAATTAATCGGGACTTGATCCTTTTCTATGGGGATGCCCTCAATCATTGCGGAGGCGTGCCCCACCCAGCGTTTGTGAGCCATTTTAGCTTGACGTAACTGTTTTATTATATTTTGCATTGTTGTTTCGACTCAAACTTTATTAAATAAGGGGATTATAATGATTCACTGTTAAATATCTTTTTATATTTATCAATATAACATAAGTTTACAATTGAATTATAATCTAGAGATGTTCCAAATTTTGATATAGAAATGCGCATAAAAATGCAAGTAATTGATGTGCATGCAGAGTAAATCAAGCTAGTACTACAAACAATAAGTATTGTCTAATATTCACCGTAGTTGTGTTGGCTTATTTTTAAAAAGTAAAAAACTCGTTGAGAAAATTTTTATTAAATAAAAGCTTGTTATTACTAAGCTTTCGAGTTTCTATAAATAATTTTCTTCTCAAACAACTTTACTTTTTAAAAATAAGCCAACACAACTACTTTTGTGAGATAAGCTGAATATTAGACGGAATTTATTAATTGCAGTACTAGATAGAAGTCACCGTGTTGGTGATAAGGTTTATTGAATATTTCTTAGGCTTATTAAAGTCATGTGCATACATCGGGGTTTGGATATAACACAAACCCCAGTATAGAAATGTAAATTAGAGTTTTAAGTACCTAACACCTTGTTTGAAAACAATATCAACAGGAATAGCATTGAGTTTATCTAAGGCTTGTTTTAATTGTGCAGATATGTGTCCTTGCTCTTCAACCCAAGCTTCAACACCATTGTAGTCGCCATTGCCTTGTAAGGTTAAAATTTTAGTGGAAAGTGATTGAATAGCTTGGGACATTTTTTCTGGATTAACAGAATAAAGCCCGGTAGATTCATCGAAGTTAAAGGCCTCATTTTCGGCAAAATAATTAAAACGTAACATATTTGCAACACCGTGTGCAGAGCTTGAACCAAAACGAACTGAACGAAAGATGCCGGCCATAAAGGTAACATAATTATCCATGATTTCACCTTCTGTTAACTCTCCCATCTCAAAAAGTTTTTCAACCATATAAAGACCTAATATATCAGCTTTTCCTTCTTCTTGCGCAGAGGCGAACTGTTTGAGAGATTCTCTAACAGTGCCGTTGCCATTAATGGTGTTTTTGATACCTAATCCGTGAGCCACTTCGTGAAACATAGTGTTGCTGAAAAAAGCTGTAAAAGTAATGTGCTTGCGCTGTTCGGGTGTCACTAAAGCTTCGGCTATTGGAACTAATATTTTCTCAAATTTGGCTTGCATGGCATTTTTGAGTTGCAGCCGACGCGATCCTTTTTTGAGTTGTACGGTTTCATCATTTGGCAAATTAATGGCGATAGTCTTACCACCTGCGTTAGAGTGTCCTGCGTAATAGAGAACATCATAAGCGTTTAAATCAGAATCAGTTCCCGGAGTTTCTGCTTTATAAGCATCTTCTACAGGCAAACCTTTTTGTAGTAGTGGCAGAAGTTTAGCAAATTTTGATAGTTTTTCGCTCCATGTTTTGTCCTTGATCAAAACATAAGCTTCAAAAGCCGCTTTCTGGCCAAACAATTGATCTTCGTAATTTTCGATTGGTCCCACAACAAAGTCGATATCATTGTTCTTCATGTCCATCCAAGCCATGTCACTGGCTTTGTATTTGTCCGTCATTAAAGCTTTTGAACGCAGCGATAAATATTTTTTAAAGTCTTTGTCATCGGCTAATGCAGCAGCTTGCAGGAGCAGTTTTGAGGCTTGTTTTAATGGTTCTGCGTACTTTTCATGGTAAAAAACAGAGCTTAAATATCCTTTTTCGTCCCTTTCGAGGACAGTATAGAGGCTGGATTTGTTTTTGTCATCAGAGGCATTGTATTCTTCTTTTGTCATATCTTTTGGATAAAAATTAGCGCCTAAGGCTTTTTCTTGGTATCCAGGGATTAAAGGTTTGTCACCATTTAAGCGATCCCAAGGCCCATAATTAATATCAATAAGTTTGCGTAAGTTTTTGTTATCAATAGAATTAAGTATGTCATCTTTGTTGCCAAAAGATTGCAGCCAAAAAAGCTCATCCATGATTTTGGAAATTTCAATGAGTAACGGTAACATTCTTTTTTGATTATTGCTCAAGTATGAAACGTCAGCACTCAATGTGAATTCTGCATAAATATCTTCAACAAGTGGAACATTCTTCACTTGAGCCAGTGTTTCTTGAGTTTGGTCTAAATTTATGCTATCGGGATTGTTGTTTTTATCAAAATCTTGTTTTATCACTTGTTCTGAATGATCACTTTGAGATTCTGTGGTGTTATTTTCTGTAGAATTGTTATCTTGGCAGGCTACTAATAAGCAAACCATTAAGGGGAATAGTATTAAACTTTTTTGCATGCGATTTTCTCACTTATAAATTGTTAGATTTTCTGCGTTGATTTTATCACGTTTAGTGAGTTATTTGTAGCTTGTTCGGCCTCTGTGGAGACTTAGTATTCCCGCTTCTGTTAATTGATAAATACCTCTGGATTTTTTTTCAAACCAGCCATAATAGTTTTTGTACAAAATATCTCTGGCTTTGGGCTCTTGAATTTGTTCGGAAACAAGTGAGGCTTTAGTCGCTCCATTTTCGTGCAAGTAAGCGGCGATGGCTAATGCACGCTGTCTGTAGGCTGTCATTCTGCCGTGTTTGGTTGATGAACCCCCGAGATTTGGATCTCCTTCTCTGCGCATAAATTCACCCAATAAGCGTTCCAATCGAGGCTTTGATTTGCGAGGCTTATAATCATTTGGGTCAAGAAGAATATCAACAGAGCCCGTTTTAATAGTCGGATCAATGATGATTAACCCCAAGCCTAGCATTTTCAATAATTTAATGATTTTTCGTTTTCTGTGTTTGACTATTTTATACTGTTTGGGAAGGCCAATATAAACTTTAGAAGTCAGAGATAATCTATCCACTGCTTGAAGAACAACAGATAGATTAATGGATAATTTGAACTCCACGATCACAGGCTCTTCATCGTCTCGAATAGCCGTTACATCGCACTGTACTATTTCGGCCTTTACTTCATATCCTTGCTTTTCAAGAAACAGTTTTAAGGGCAAATAAAGATCGGATTCTTTCATTTTAAGTGGTCTTTGTTAGTGTTCCCAGTCCCGAAAGAGTAGATATCATTAATCTGATTTTTTTGAGTTCCACCCAAATCCCGATATAGAATCGCGATTTGGGTTCCATGAAAATGTTTTCTTTGCTTGCAGGGATTGAATATAAAGTTGTTCAACTTCTTTACGAGCCCATGGAGTTCTGCGTAAAAACTTGAGGCTAGAACTCAAACTAGGGTCTTTGTTGAAACAATTTATTTTTATCAATTGTCCAAGCTTCACCCATCCATATTTCTTTTGTAATTCGGTTAAAATAAATTTTAGGGTTTTTCCATGCAATGGATCATTCATGAGCAATCAACTCCTCATCATTGGCGATTTTATATCGGGATTTGGATTCTACTTGGCTTGCAGGCGAATCGCACCATCCAAGCGTATCACAGAACCATTTAAATAGGTATTTTCAATAATATGCGACATGGTTTCTGCAAATTCAGCAGGGTGTCCAAGGCGAGAAGGGAAGGGTACGGCAGCTCCTAATGCTTCTTTAACCGGCTCAGGCATACCAGAAACCATTGGCGTCATGAACACCCCTGGTGCAATAGTCATCACACGGACGCCAATCCGGGTAAACTCTCGGGCCATCGGCAATGTCATGCCGACTATTCCTGCTTTTGATGCAGAATATGCAGCCTGTCCAATTTGTCCTTCATAAGCTGCAATAGAGGCAGTGTTAATAATAACACCACGTTGACCATCTTCATCGGCTTCATTGTTTTGCATGATATTGGCTGCTGTCTTGGAAATATTAAAACTACCAATTAAATTGATCATGATCGCTTTGGAAAAATAATCTGTAGCCATGGGCGCTTCGCGACCCAGTACACGACCAGAAGATAAGACTCCAGCACAATTGACAGCCACATTGATGCCCTTGAGAAAGGCGTTGGCTTTTGAACAAGCCTGTTCTACGCTTTTTTCATCGCTGACATCAGTTTTAACAAAATGGGCACGAGAGCCTAATTCTTCTAAAATCGATTGTGCGGCGTCTTCGTTGATGTCAAAAAGAGAAACTTTTCCTCCTTCGGCAATAATTTTTCGTGCGCATGCGAGTCCTAGTCCAGAAACTCCGCCAGTAATAATGGCTTTTACAGTATTTGTTTTCATTGATTAATCTCGTTTATTGAAATGGGCTGCATGATATAACAGAGGCAGTCGTTTTTAATGGCTGAAATACTTTGAGTAATCATCGCAGGTACAAAGCTTTTGGAGCAAAGGACTTGTCCATCTTTGATTTCAAAGTAATCGTTTTTAATGGTTTGATTGTTTTCATCAATTATGATGAAAGGCATGTCTTCGTTATTAGTTTTGTTGTTTTTTGGTGTGTTCTTAAGAGTTGCAAAGACTTCTCCTGCTTCAATTTTATGAAAGTTTAGAACGTCCAAGTCACGAGTCAAGCATAAATCAGAATCGGTATCTGTAAAGCTGAAATCAATGCCTTGCTTAATTTTAACAGTAGCCTGTATTTTATAGACTCTTTGGTGTTCGAGAATACCAGGGACTTTTAATAAATTTGACTGACTTAAAAGCAATTCTAAAAAGGTGTGAGTTTGTTCTTTGCCATCTGAGGCTCCTGAAAGACCGCATTCTACAGTTACAGAAGGACAAAATTGAGCAAAAGCACTGGATTGAATACCTGCAGGACTGGTGAAATAAATCATGGTATCCGAGAACAGTGACGCTAGATTAATAAATTCAGAATCCAGTTTGTTAATCCCAGAATAATGGGGATTTCTACCAGAATTATTGTGAATGTCAACACTGGCAAAAGGTTTGCGTCGTTTCATTTTTTCTGTGATTTCAGTCATAGTGTTAGCCACAGGACTTTGAAGATTCAGGTGGCTGGGCCAGCAACGATTAAAATCAGCTTGGTTATCCAGCTGTCTGAGGTTGAACCGAGCTGCTTGAATGTTGCCAAACAAAATACTCAAAGACCGTGGTAATACGTGTTGGTGGTTGTTGAGGTAATCTTTTAGTGCGTCCCAACCAGTATATTCATCACCATGTTGCAGTATGGAAATAAAAACGGGTCGTTCTATTTTCCCCTTTAAGTGAATCAAGGTATGATTTTGGATTTTGCTATAAAGTTGATCTGCGCTTAATGACAATAATCCTTCAGGCAGACAGTTTAATTCTGTTATCATAAAAAAATGAATTTTCCTGCAATTATAATGAACTTTTCACTATTGCATTATTCTAATAAAGTTGGTTGTAAAGTCTCTTAACATATTAAAATAGAAGAGGCTTGATTTTTCCACTAAAATTGGTAAAAATAGCGGCCGCTAATTCTAACATAAAATTCTACTATTCAAAAAAAAAAATTCGAGGGAAAATATGATTGAATGTAAAAATCTAAGCAAAAGATTTAATCAATTCGTAGCAGTCGATGATTTGTCTTTTGTTGCAAATAAAGGTGAAGTTTTAGGCTTTTTAGGTCCCAATGGGGCAGGAAAGTCAACCACAATGAAAATGATTACTGGTTTTTTGCAACCAACATCTGGTGATATTAATGTCTGTGGTGTTAATCTATTTGATAAGCCGTTGGAGGTCAAAAATAAAATAGGCTATTTGCCTGAAGGTGCTCCTAGCTACGATGAAATGCGCGTTTGCGACTTTTTAACTTTTATCGCACAGATGCGAGGCATTGCTAAATCCGCTATTAATACTAAGGTCGATGAAGTGGTTGATCGGATTAATTTATCTAAAGTCTATTATCAACGTATCGAAACTCTATCCAAGGGCTTTAAAAGAAGAGTAGGTCTAGCTCAAGCTATTATCCATGATCCAGAAGTGTTAATATTGGATGAGCCTACCGATGGTTTGGATCCCAATCAAAAACACGATGTCAGAAAGCTGATTACTTCTATGGCCAAGGATAAAACAATTATTATCTCTACCCATATTTTAGAGGAAGTTCATGCGGTGTGTGATCGTGCGATAATCATTGCTGATGGCAAAATTGTGGCTGATAATAGCCCAACTGAGCTTGAGAATATGTCGAAGTTTCACAATGCTGTCACTTTTGCCGCTGATATTGATTTTGCATTGTTAGATGTCATCAAAAAAATGAGTTGTGTCCGAGATGTTCATTACGATGCCAAGTGGAAAAGGACCACGGTCTTTCCTTCTCAGGGACTTTATATTTTTGATGAAATCAGTAAGTTTTTAAAAGACAATAAAATTTCCGTCACTCGCCTGTCGATGGAAGCAGGGCGTCTTGATGAAGTTTTTAGGAATATCACATTAGAAGGCAATACTCAAAAGGAGGTGTCAAAATGAATCCAATATTAGCAATTGTCCGACGTGAATTACAGGGGTACTTTTCTACTCCTATCGCTTATGTTTTTATCGTTATTTTTCTGATATTAAGTGGTGTTTTTGCTTTTTATTTGGGCGGATTGTACGAACGTAATCAGGCGGATTTATCGCCTTTCTTTAATTTTCATCCGTGGTTGTACTTGTTTTTAGTGCCAGCGGTTTCAATGCGCATGTGGTCTGAGGAGCGCAGAAGTGGCAATATTGAACTATTAATGACCTTGCCTGTGAGGCAAAGAGACTTGGTGCTAGGTAAATTTATTTCCGCTTGGATCTTTATTGCCATTGCTTTGTTCTTGACTTTTCCTATCTGGATATCTATTAACTACTTGGGCAACCCTGATAATGGCTTAATTGTTGCCAGTTATATTGGTAGTTTGTTATTAGCAGGTTCTTTTTTGGCCATCGGTTCCTGTGTTTCTGTGGCGAGTAAAAATCAAGTGATTGCTTTTATTATTACTGCTGTGATTTGTTTCTTGTTCTTATTAGCTGGATTGCCTATGGTGCTTGACTTCTTTGCAGTGTGGTTGCCACAAATTTTAGTGGATTCAATCGCTTCGACGAGCTTTTTAACCCATTATGCCAGCATCAATCAGGGTGTTCTTGATTTGGGGGACTTGTTTTATTTTGCCATGGTTATTGGTGTTTGGTTGTACGCAACATCAATTGTACTTGATATGAAAAAAGCAGATTAAGAGGAATATAACATGAAATCAAACACGACAAAACTACTTATCCTCATTGGTATTTTCTTTTTGGGGTCTATTATTATTAGCCAATCGGGAATATTCTCACACACCCGCTTAGATCTTACAGAAAACAAACTTTTTACTTTAAATGAAGGGACAAAAAATATTCTTAAAAATATTGATGAAAAGGTTCACCTTAAATTGTATTTTTCTGATGAAGCAACGCATAGCATTCCAATTTTGAGAACCTATAAAAACACTGTTCTGGATTTATTAAAAGAAATGCAGCGTTATTCGGACGATAAACTGCAAGTCTCACTCATTGACCCAAAAATATTTTCTCCTGAAGAGGACGAAGCTTCGCAGTTTGGTTTGCAAGCTTTGCCAGTAGGCGATGGAGGTGAAAATGTCTTTTTTGGTTTAGTGGGAGAAAACTCGCTTGATACTGTAGAAGTGATTCCTTTTATGCAGCCAGATCGAGAATCCTTTTTAGAGTACGATATTGCTCAGTTACTGAATGGTTTGAATCACCCTCAGAAAAAGGTGATTGGTATTATGAGTTCGATTGATGTTCAGGCTCGATACGATCAAAGCAAAGGTGAAGCTGTTGAAGCGCAAGTTTTCGTCACGCAATTGGAAAAAGACTATAGCGTTCGAAACATAGAGATCAGCAGTGAAACAATTGACAGCGATTTGGATGTTTTAATGCTCATTCATCCCAAGGAATTAAGCGAGAAAACGCTTTTTGCTATTGATCAATTTGTCATGAATGGCGGACGTTTGCTTGTCTTTGTCGATCCTTTTGCTCAAGCAGAAGTAGTGGTTCCTGACCCACAAAATCCAATGGCCGCTTATCAAGCTGACAAGAGTTCTAATTTAGTCAAGCTATTTTCGGCGTGGAACGTCGCCTATGACGATAAAAAAGTTATTCTTGATGACCAATACGCTTTAAATATTCAAAGACACCAAGGAGCGCGCCCAACAAGACATCTTGCTTATATTGCACTCAATGAGGAGGCTTTTAATAAAAAAGACATTATCACTCGTGAGTTAGATACGGTAAATATGGCTGCTATTGGCTATTTTGAATCTGAAAACTTACAGGCGATTTTGAGCAGTTCTAAAAAAGCCAGCACAACCACAACAGAAGCCTTGAAATTTTTGGTTGATCCCAGTGTTTTATTTAAAAACTACAAGGCAGATGACAAAAATTATACTTTGGCGGGCCGATTAACAGGCGCTATCTCAAGTGCTTTTCCTGAGGGAATAGAGGGCATAGACAAAGAAAAAGTCGTGTTAAGTAATTCTGACCCCAAAGTCGTCTTGTTTGCCGATGTTGATGTTCTGTTTGATCAAATGTGGGTCAGAAGTCAAAATTTCTTTGGTCGTAAAGTTTTTTCTGCATTTGCTGATAATGGCAATATGATAACTAATTTGCTCGACAATATGGCAGGCAGCCCCGACTTAATCAATATTAGGGGCAGGAAGAATTCGGCAAGGCCTTTCACTAAAGTCCTTGAGTTACAAAAAGCATCTGATAAAAAATTCAGGGATCAAGAAAATGAACTTAAGAAAAGACTGCGAGAAACCGAAGAAAAACTGAATCAAATTCAACAGGAAAAAGGCCAACAAGATCGCATGATCATGAGTCGAGAACAAGAGCAGGAGTTGCAAAGATTCCAAAAAGAAAAATTAGAATTTCGTAAAAAATTAAGAGAGGTACGCCGAAGTCTAGACAAAGATATTCAAGACTTGGGCAGTCGCTTAAAAATCATCAATATAGGTCTTATTCCTTTGTTGATTAGTTTGTTAGGTGTATTTATTCTTTGGTTTAGACCCAAAAAGAAAGGAGGGCATTATGAAAAATAATTATAAAGTTCTATTTGTTATCTTACTGGTACTCGCTGTACTTACTTATTTTGTTGTCAGTCATAAAAAGGCATCAACAAGCCATGAAAATGACTCAGTTTTTTTAGTGCCACAGTTGCAAGATAAAATTAATGATGTGGACTCCATTAAAATTTCTAAAAATGCTCGGTCGGTAACTTTATCAAAAGATTCTGGCTCTTGGCAAATTGCCGAAGAACAAGGATACCTAGCTGATGCAAATAAGGTTGCTAGTTTGTTACTCGATTTAAGAAAGTTTAAACTTAAAGAGAGAAAAACCAGCAATCCTGAGAATTATTCTCACTTATCTTTGACGGATTCTGGAGAAAAAGCAGCGACTAAAATCGAAATTTATCACGATAAAGAAGCCTTTGCCGTGATTTATTTGGGAAAACAATCTCAAAAAGGCCAAGGCACCTACGTGCGTAAGGAAGGTGACAAGCAGTCGTGGTTAACCGAAGGCACGATAAATGTTAATCTTGATAGCAAAAATTGGATTGTAAACTCTATTTTAGATGTTGCTAGTCAGTCGATAAAATCAGTTAAGTTTAAACCCAGTGATGGCAAGGCTTTTAGTATCAATAAAATCACGCCTAAAGATACAGAGTTTGTTTTACAAGGTCTTGAACAAGGTTTGCAAGTAAAATCAGGTGTTGATATTTCTAGTTTTGCCAATGGCTTGCAAAATTTAAACATCGAATCGGCCTCAAAAATTTCTGAGAGAGGTGAAATGCAAGCAACTGAAGAAATCGATTACCAGCTTTTTTCGGGTTTAATTTATAAGCTATCCTTGTATGAGAAAGAGGATAAAAAATGGTTGACTGTGCAATTACAAAATGATAGCACGGCTTCTGCATTTGAAAAACAACTGCAGAATTGGCTTTTTGTTATTCCGAAGTTTAAGTACGACGCACTGAATAAAAAGCTTGCGGATATCACCGAAAAAGCGGTATCAGAAAAGCCGGAAACTAAGGTCTCATCAGAAATCAAAAGCGAGAAATAGTATCATTGTACAAAAAATAGCCTTTTTAATCTCCGCAGTTTATGGAATGACTGCGGTGATGATGGCAGCCATGGGCAGTCACATGTTTGCTATTGAAAAAGGAACCATTAATTACTTGTTGTTTAATAATGCTATTACTTACCAAATATTGCATGCCATTGTTGTTTTGGGAATTTGTACCATCAAAAAAAATAATTTTTGGTTGAAATCAGCCATATATAGTTTTTTGCTTGGAATACTGTTTTTTAGTGGCGGCATCTATTTGCTAGTATTGCACGGAAAGACAGCATGGTCTTGGATAACTCCTGTAGGCGGAAGCCTGCTTATATTGGCTTGGTTAAATCTCAGTATTTTCGCTTTCACAGGCCTACTTAAGAGCAATAAAGAGTGATATTTAACAAGCTTCCAGTTGTATTCCAAATGGCCTTTCTATGCTGGGATTTGGCTTGTAAAAAGTCGGACTATTTTATGTCTTAACTTGGAAGTTATTGATTTTATATCCAGACCAATGCCATACAGTGCTGGAACCATCATTAAGGTCACGAAAAAAGCAATTAAAACCCCAAAAGCCAAAGAGACGACCACAGGCTTTAGAAAAGCGGCTTGCATGGAGCGTTCTAGCATCATTGGCAGTAATCCTACAATGGTTGTTACTGAAGTCAATAAAATAGGCCTAAACCTTGCAACACCAGCTTCAATGATGGCCTTTTGTGCTGATAGTCCTTGTGCTCGCAGTCGATTGCAATAGTCTATCAAAACCAAATTGTCATTGACTACAACTCCTGCGGCGGCGGCTATTCCAAAATAACTAAAAATAGCCATGGTCAAGTCCATAAAAATGTGCCCATAAACAGCTCCGACAAAAGCAAAAGGCATGGCTATTAAAATCAATATGGGCTGAGAATAACTCTTAAAGGCTACAGCTAACAGAGTGTACATGGCAAAAAAAGCAATAAAATACAAGCCCGTCACCTCTTTGACAAAACGTTTTTGACCGTCGGCTTGTCCTACCGAACCCTTGGATATTCCAGGATATTTTTCTTGCCATTGAGGGAAGAAATTTTCTTCTAAATCCTTCATGATTTCTTCGCTATTGTCTTGTTTTAAATCGGCACTCACTCGTGAAGCTCGACTGCCATTCCAGCGTTGGATGCTTTTAATTCCTGGGGCATATTCCAGGTTGGCAATGGATAATAAAGGGATGCTATTGCCATTGCTTGTACGCACATGAAAATCTTTAAGGCTTTCTATTGAGCGTCTTGATTCCAGAGGGTAACGCACTTTTACACGCACATCTTGGCCATTTCTGGGCAGTCTTTGCACCTCTTCGCCAAAGTAAGCTTGTCTGACTTGCTTGTTCACCTCGGCTAAGCTTAACCCTAGTTTGGTGCTGCCGGCTTTGAGTGTGATACGAATTTCTTCTGAAGCACCAATTAAATTATTGCGGACATCATATAGACTATCGTAACTGCGTAATTGTTCTTCAAGTTCTGCTGTTGCGGTTCTCAAGATATCTAAGTCAGGGTGGCGAATCGACAGTTCAAATCCTGGGTCATTGTTATTCTGAGTGTATTGGACGGTAACTTCTCTGGCATCAGCAATTTCTCCAATCAATTCTCGCAAACGAATAGAAGCTTCTTTAGAACTCATGTCTCTATTTTCTGGAGGGACTAATTTAACAATAGCCAAGACACTGTCACGGCGCGAACGGGTGTACCAATTTTCTATCAGTTTTGTTTGACCTTGGCTTGATTTATCCACCTCATCCACCAACTGTTTCTCAGCTTTTTGTAGTTGCGATAAGATTTCTAAAGCTCGGGAATAGGGTGCGCCATCAGGAAGGACTACATTGATGACTATTTCATCGGATTCAATCTCTGGCATAAAGCTTTTTTTAGTCCAAGCACTGCCGAACAAACCAAATCCTACAATTAACAGGCCTATGAAAAAACTAGCTGTAATATAACGGTTTCTCAAACACCAATTTCCAACTTTGCGGTATCTGATTTCTGCAAAACGAGTAATACTTGTAGCAATGGCTTTTTGAAATTTTGTAAAGCCTGTCTTTTTCGTTCTCGGCTTCATTTTGGCTAGATGGGCCGGAAGTATGAATAAAGATTCGAACAAAGAGAAAGACAAGGCTAATATAACTACCCAAGTGATATGTTTGGTAAATTCACTGGTAGAACCTCCCAAAAACAACCAAGGAAGAAAAGCCATGATGGTTGTCAAAACTCCAAACACTACAGGTTTAGCAACCAATTGTGCACCAGAAATAGCTGACTCCACTCCGCCACCTAATCTTTCGGATTCACTATGAATCCCTTCACCGACGACAATTGCATCATCAACGACAATGCCTAAAACCAACAGAAAAGCAAAGGTTGAAAGCATATTTAGCGAGACACCAACAGATGGCAATAAAACAAAGGCACCTGCATAGGCTGTTGCAATACCTACAGCAACCCAATAAGCAACTTTGGGACGAAGAGTTAGCATCAGTACGAACATAACAAGCATTAAGCCTAACATTGCAGAACTGCTTATGGTCTCCATTCGGCTATTAAAATCCTCAGCATTGTCCGTCCAAAGCGTTAGTTTTGCACCCGCAGGTAAGCTGGATTGTCGTGCATCAATCCATTTGCGAATGGATTCAGATGCTGTCACAATATCCATGGTTTCGGTAGTCATCACCTGCAATAAAATTGAAGGTTCACCGTTTAAGGTTGCTAAAATTGGATTGTCCTCAAACCCATCAATAACTGTCGCCACATCCCCTACACGTATGATGCCACCATCTTTGCTTTCTCGGACGATAATACTGGAAAAATCTTCTTGCGTGTTGGCTTGGTTTCTGACTTTTAATTGAAAATTACCAACTTCAGTTCTCACTGAGCCAGATGATTGGTTGATGGAACTGTTTCGGATGGCAGTAGCTACATCACTGAAGCTCAGATTATAACGGCGCAAGGATTCTTTGCCTATTTCAATAGAGACTTCTTCTGAGCGCGTACCAAATAGTTCAACAATGCTGATGGCAGGCAAATTGGCAGCTTCTCTTCGCAGTTTTTCTGCCAAATATTTTAAGTCTCTTTCTGATAAATTACCTGAGACGGCCACACGGATATATTCATTGCGATTGACCCATTGTTGCACGGTAGGTGGGTCTATATCACTGGGAAAAGATGAAATAGAATCAACACGAATTTTTACATCGTTCATGAATTGAGTAAAGTCGGCTTTTTGATTAGCGAGGATATAAACTTCTCCGCGGCTTTCTGAGGAGGAAGAACGCACCCATTCAATTTCGTCTAAATCACGTACAGACTCTTCAATTCGTGCAACAATCTGTTCCTCTACATCTTGCGGCGTCGCTCCAGGCCATGTGACTTGAATTTGCAATCCAGGAAAACGAACTTGAGGGTTCATTTCTCGTTCAAGGTTACCATAGCCAATTGCTCCAGCAACAAATAAACCAATCATGATTAAATTTGCCGCTACTGGATTTTTTGCCCACCAAGCTATTAAATTATTCATCCGATTATCCTTTGCTATTGCTAACGCTATCAGTATCAATGTTATCTGTCTTGGTTTCTAAAAGCTCTGAGATGCTTTCATCTTCTCGCGTTAAGGCTTTGACTAACATGCCATCGATGGCATTCGCTAGAGTTGAAGTCACAACTTTCTCACCATGACTTAAGCCTTCAGTAATATGCACAAAATCTTTGTTGGTTGATAAAACAGCCACTTTGCGTATTTCAAGTTTGCTCTCTGGGTTGATCACATAGACTTTATCGTTACCTTGCAAAGCATTTCTGGGAACAACTAATGTTTCTTGTGAATTTTTACTGTCAATAAGTGCTGAAACATACATGCCAACTGCAATGCTAACTTCTTTGTCATTGGCATCATAAGGATCGGTAATTTCCGCAATGGCATAAATTAAGCGAGTATCTTTATCAATAGCAGCGTTTGTCCTGACTATCTTGCCTTGCCATTGATGAGTTTTGTTGCCTAATACTGCACTAAAGACAACACTTGGAGCGTTATTTGCTGTGGCTACAAATCCCACGGGGATATTCAATTCAGTCAACTGTGAGTCCGTTAATGGCATTCTGACTTCGAGGGTTTGAGTGGAAAATATGTGCCCTAAATTTGTTGCTGGTGTAATGTATTGACCCGTACCAATATTTTCATTCAAGACTCTGCCAGTGAATGGAGCTCTAATTTCTGTCCTTGATAAATTAAGCTTGGCTGCTTTCAAATCGGCTTGTGCGGCACGCAGCAAAGATTGAGCTTCGGCTATTTGAGGAATGTTTAGAGCATAATCACTGGGTTTGGCTTTGTTGTTTTTTCTGCGCCATTGTTCTTTTTTTATTTTTGAATTGGCGAGCTCTTTCTCTACATTTAATTGAGCTGTTGAGACTTGCGCTTGAGCGCGAATTACAGCGACTTGATAATCTGAATCATCAATTTTTATTAATAAATCATTGTGATTGAATTTTGCACCTTCAGAAAATTTCTTAGAAATAGATACAATTTTTCCTGAAACTAAAGCGTTTAAATCAATCTCATTTTTAGGTGTGACCTCGCCATGACTGGGAACAGTTAATGTCACATTTTTGCTTGTAACCTTATCGACATAAAGTGAAATAAGACGTTGCTTTTGAGGTTTTTTTTCAGGTTCTGGTTTTGCTGCAATGAGTGAGTTTAAAAAAAAGACACTGCCTGTTATTATTAGTGCAGGTGCAAAAAGTTTTGTTATTTTTTTCATTGATGATTCCTCAATCTTATCTGTTTTGTTAAACGTCTTTGTTGGATATTAGTTACAAAAGAATTGAGCTATTCGTCTCATTTTTTTTATTTCGAGTCACAATGTTGACCGCAATTCTTATTATATTAGAACATATTGATGCACTAGTGCGCATGAGCCAATAGTCATAAATTACCCAAGTCCTGATACTGTACCTCTGTATATTGACCTTGTGGATTGAAGTTTACTAGTTTTTAAATTCAACCCCGTTTTTCAGAACGGGCGTGTTCTATTGTCAGAAACCAGGGCTCAATTGCAGGAGATGTTCCTTCAATAACGATTTGATTTATACGGATGGTTTTGAAAGTGGACAATAATGCAGTAAAAATCTTGTCCAAGAAAAGTGATTTGCAGCAATAAGCCCAAAAAATCTCATCTAAACCTTATCAATATGACTCTATTCTTCTCAATTGAGGTAAATAAATACCTCAATTGAGCTTTCTTTCGTTAAAATTACTACTCTTAGACAGCTTCTAGAGCGTAATACAAGCAAATGGCCTATAACTATACGAAGTCACTTGATTCTGCAAGACATGGATATTCTTGCAGTTCAACTTCCTTATCTAGGCAACTTAGTTTGCTTGAATCTAGCCAACATTCCAAACACAACTGCTTGCTTAAAAACATTATAAAATCGTGGTTGCTGGTTTTTATGAATCGCAGTCAAGAGGCCTTTAGTTTGGCTTCTGAAACATTGTTGATCCCAAGTGTAGAAAATACAGTTAAAGCAGAATTGAATATTGTATTATCTCACAGTGCTTTTGATCTTACGCAATTTCCATTGGCAGCAAAGCATGCGAATATAGCCTTAGAACTGCTGGATAGAAAAATCCATATTCGTTTGCATACATTGGCTTGTTTGTGGTTAGGAGCTGCTAAGACACAACAATCCAATTATCTCGAAGCATCAGAACTTTTGAATGATGTGCACGAAAGGGCCGGCCAACAAAAAGAACCTTATTTATCTGCAGTAGCTAAAAATTACCTGGCCATTATCCAAGAAGAATTGGGCAATATAGATGAGGCACTGGATCAATATGGCCGAGCCATAAAATATGCAAGATTAGCAGCAGATCCTAATATCTTAGGACGAATATTAGCAAATATTGGTGAAGCCTATGTCAATATTAAAAAGACCAAGGAAGGTCTTCTTCATTTGCAGGAAGCTGTGGTTCATTTGAAAGTATCACGCGACAAAAATTTGGTATCGTGGTGCAAAATGTCAATGGCAAGAGCTTATGAGATTGATGGAAAATTTGATTTGGCTGAGGCACTGTTTCGAAAGGCTATTCGCATGACACGCCACTCAAAAAACAACCGCACTTATGCAGAAAATTTAGTTGCCTACGGACAATTTATGCTTGCAAGAGGAAGGCATATTATTGCCAAAAGATCTCTTGTTCAGGCACTGGAAATAGTCACAAAAATACCGATTAAAAGAGAGGTATTTAAAACTCATTTGGCTTTGTCAGAATTGTTTGAAAAAACCAAACGTTACCATCTTGCTTTTCAGCATTTTAAGGCTTTTCACCAGGTTAAAAGCAAGCTTTGGGATGAAACTGCACGTATGAAAGTTGAAAGATTGCAAAAAGCATTTGAATTAGATCACGCAAATCAATAGCGAGAGATTGAAAGACTGCGCAATGTTGATCTAGCGGCGGCCAATAAAAAATTAGCGGAACAAGCTGTTTTATTAAAAGAAATTTCCATCAGAGACACTCTGACAGGCTTGTATAACCGTCGTCATATGTGGGAGTTGATGGCAAAAGAAGAAAAAAACAGCCAGCAAAGTAACTCTCCTTTAAGCATTGTATTTGCAGACATTGATCACTTTAAACGAATTAATGACACTTTTTCTCATGCCGTAGGTGATGAAACATTGCTTGCAATTGCTAAAGTTTTAACCAATTCTGTACCTCAATGGGGTTCTGTTTCGCGCTGGGGTGGCGAAGAGTTTGTGATATTGCTGGTGAATACTGACCTTATTAAAGCTGAAACCGTTTGCCAATCCATTAGAACACAAATAGAAAACTACAATTGGTCAACTATTGAATCGGAACTTGCTGTTACCGCAAGTTTTGGAGTGGCTCAACTTATGCAAAATAATAGCATTGAAGAAACCCTAAATAGTGCTGATGAATTGCTTTATATTGCCAAAAAAACGGGGCGAAATAAAGTTGTTGCCAAACTAGTCATTCCTTGAAAGGTGTTTTAGATTCTGGCATCTTAAGCCAAGGTTATAAGCGCTTCTCTTTTTCAAATCCCGATATAGAAAATACTATAGTACCCAAATCATTGATGTATCTAAAAAAGCTTCAATACCAACAAAGAGGCTTTGGTATTGTTTGTTTTATGACAAATGTCAATATTTTTCCTACAATATAGATAAATAAGCTCCTTAATTCAAGATGTTTTGCTAAGCTCTTTGTGGGGTGATTGTCATTGGTGTTCTTAATTCTGTGTATTTTGCTGTTTTTTTGCACAAAGTTTCCAATTGAATGATAAAACCCAAATGTCGATATAGAAATGTTTAGTGGAGTAAAATAATGAGATATTCATACAATTTGATAAGGATAAGCCATGTTTTGTTTGTCCTAATGATGATAACAAGCACATCTGCAATGAGTTATTATGCCAATTTTGATACCTTATTTGATGGTGAAGATTACTACAATACAGGTGATGGTACAAACTTTATTATAGAACATGGAGAATTAAGTGGTAATGGCAATCGCATTGCTTTTGCTGGCGAGATGATGACCAGTGGTGGCTTTAAGTTTGATTATAAGTTGTTTGTCATCGACTTTGATGGTTCCAATTTGTTAGAAATACCGCTTCCAGCAGATCCATCGCCCAATAGAGATACCGTACAAGTGAGTGATATTGCCATCAATGAAGACGGTTCAAGGGTTTTCATTATGACCCAATTCACTCAGCGTATCTATAAAATTGATATATCAGAAAATCCAATAGCAGGGCAGGTGAACTTGGTGGGTGATATGGATGCTTTGCATTTGGAGTTTGCATCTTCTCGAATTAAAACTATCGCTACGGGCGATTGGGTTTATTATACTTATTATCGAAGCAACACCGAGTTGAGCGATATTTTTCGATTATCGCATACTGGTGGTACTCCTCAACTGGTGATTGAAGAGACCAGCGTTCCTGTCACTATTGCTGGTGGAGGAACAGGAACAGGCCGTCATATTCTTGATAGTTTTGATGTTTCAGATGATGGCAATGAAATACTATTTGCGTTGTTTGGATATATGGATAATAACTCTGTTTACCAAACAAATTGGCGCGGGTGGTTTACTAAAACAGCGGCAGGATACACACAATTAACACCGACCAATGAAGGTGGTTTGGATTATGGGGTTATTTCTGGAGATGGTTCTAAAGTTGTATTTACCGATTTTAGTGCCGCTAGTAAATATATCTCAAGTGCTGTTGATGGTAGTAATCGTCTGTTATTTGAAGACCAAAGTTATAATAATTCAGGATTGTCAATTACTCAAGATGGTAGCCAATTGTTTTATGCGGATAATTTGTCTCAGACGGGACGATTATCCTATACTGGCTTTGTAGATGTAGGAAAGCCTTTGATGTCTGATACTGGAGCTTACACACCAGTGAATCGCTCTGCAGGTATGAGCAATAATGCTACGCGCGTAGCCTATATTGGTAATTACCGTTCTGCTGTAAGAACGCGTTTGTATCGAGGGATATTAAATCCTGATCCTCAATGGGTAGCTTTGGGACCTGTAATTCCAGCTCTTGTATTTTCACCAACGAATTACTACGATGAAAATAACCCTGTTGTCTTGACTACTTCGCCAGTTGTTAATGGTTCCATTGCTCATATCTCGCATGTTACTCTCAGAAATGGTCATTACTACAGAGATTCCAATGGTAATCCTTGGTCGCATGGTTTTCCTTGGAATAGAAATCTTGTAGATAATGGTAATCCACCAGATGCCGTTGCCAGTGATGGAGAATTCACCAGTGAAATGGTGATTAATAGCAGTTATTCAGATGTTCCTGTATGCAATATCGTTGTAAGAGTCGCAGTTGGAGACTCTCAGGGGAATGTGACCGTTGCTGACAAGGTGTTGAATGGCAGTCCAGAGTGTGTTTATCAAAATGCTTTTGAGTCTTTTTGATTTATAGAGCTTTGTTTACCTCATTAATGATCTTTTGCATGTTGTCCTTACCATAATCGCTTGATGTGTATTTGAGGGTGCCGTCTTTGCCAATGATGAAGAGAAGAGGGATTGTGTTTATAGAAAATTTATTGGCTACTTTGCCCATTTTGTCTTGAGTAAGAATGATGTTTAAATGAGAAAGTTGTGCTTGAATTGATTTGAATTTTTTTTTGTTTTCTTTGAAGTTGATGGCAATGACTGCAAGCTTGTCTGTACCAAAATCATCTTGAATGGATTGCAGGTTATTGAGCTCTTTTATACAGGAATCACACCATGAGGCCCAAAAAGAGATAATGATAACCTTATCTTGATAGTTGCCTAAACTTATTTTTTGCTTATTTATGTCACTACCGAAGTAATTAGGCGCAGTATCACCTATGTTTAATTCTTTGGCATAAGCATTTGATAACAAAACGAAAATCAGTAATAATAATTTAGCCATGGGAAGTCTTTTATAATATTTAGTCTTATTATACTAACACAGCCGTAGGAATATTGAAATGATTTTTTTTAATTGAATCCATTCAAGAAAATGAATGGATTCAACGTTAGTTTTTTAGGAACTTGCTCGGCAATAGAAACCTACTGCAGAAAAGCTGGACTTGGATTTCACTTGAGCATTAAAGCGTTCATTTTTCTAACAAAACCAGAAGGATCTTCTAATTGACCGCCTTCTGATAATATCGCTTGCTCAAACAATAAGGATGTCCAATCAGCAAAAGTCTTTTCGTCTTTTTCAGCGGCTAACTTTTTAAACAGGGCATGTTCTGCATTTATTTCTAAAGTTGGTTTGCTGTCTGGCATTTCTTGACCTGCTTGCTTCATGAGTTGTTGCATGTACAGAGCCATATCTTGGTCGTTTAAGACAATACAAGAAGCAGAGTCTGTTAGACGTGAAGAGACTTTGATTTTTTCAACCTTATCGGCCAGAACTTTTTGCATTCTTTCAAGAACATCTTTGTTGTCTTTCTCGACTTTTTCGATTTCTTTTTTGTCTTTTTCAGTGTCAAGCTTATCCAAATCTCCTTTGGCGACAGATTGCAGTTTCTTTCCATCAAACTCAGTGAGGCCATTGACTAACCATTCGTCAATTCGATCTGTTAAGAGAAAGACTTCAATGCCTTTTTTCTTGAAGACTTCAAGATGTGGACTGTTTTTGGCGGTGTTGTAGCTATCTGCAGTGATGAAATAAATGTTTTCTTGTTCTGCTTGCATGCGTGAAACATAGTCTTCTAAAGAAACATTTTGGCTGTCATCTTTGTTATGCGTGCTGGCAAAGCGCAAGAGTTTTGAAAGTTCTTCTTTGTTGCTAAAGTCTTCTTGGATGCCTTCTTTAATCACATTGCCAAATTCTTTCCAGAAATCTTGGTATTTTTCTGCTTCTGAATTCGCCATACGTTTTAACAAGGTGAGGACTTTTTTGGTTGAGGCGCGTTTGATGGACTCAATTACTTTGTTGCTTTGTAAGATTTCTCTGCTGACGTTTAATGGCAAGTCATTCGAATCAATAATGCCTTTGATGAAACGCAAATATCGCGGCAATAAGTTTTTGCTGTCATCCATTATGAAGGTTCTTTGCACATAAAGTTTGAGTCCGTGTTGTGCATCAGGTTCCCACAAATCGAATGGAGCTTTTGCAGGAATATACAACAACGAAGTGTACTCGTACTTGCCTTCTACTTGATTGTGAGACCATTTTAAAGGCTCGTTCCAATCGTTGGAGACTGTTTTATAAAACTCTTTGTAATCATCGTCGCTGATTTCATTTTTTGCTAAAGTCCACAGAGCCTTGGCTCGATTGATTTGTTTCCATTCGGTGACAGTTGCCTTTTCTTTGTTTTCATCGGCTTTTTCGTCTTTGTCATCGCTTTCTACTTCGCTGGTCTCTAACATATAAATAGCAACCGGAATGTGGTCGGCATATTTTTTGATGATAGATTTTAAGCGGAACTCGTTAGCAAAATCTTTTTCTTCTTCTTTAAGGTGCAGTATGACTTCGGTGCCTTTTTTGTCTTTTTTGATATCTTCAATGCTGAACTCACCTTCGCCGTTGGATTCCCAGCATACGCCAGTTTTCTTACCTGCTTTGCGGGTCAGTAAAGTGACTTTGTCAGCAACAATAAAAGAGGAGTAAAAACCGACTCCAAATTGACCAATCATTTGTGAATCTTTGGCTTGGTCTCCTGTAAGTTTGTTAAGGAATTCTTTGGTACCAGATTTTGCAATAGTTCCAATATTATCAATCACTTCAGAACGAGTCATACCAATGCCGTTATCACGAATGGTGATGGTATTTGCTTCGGAATCAAATTCAATCTCAATTTTGAGTTCTTGATCCCCTTCATTTAGCGAGTCATCGGCAACGGCTGCAAAACGCAACTTGTCACAAGCATCATTAGCATTGGAGATGAGTTCGCGGAGGAAAATCTCTTTGTTCGAATACAAGGAGTGAATCATGAGTTGAAGTAATTGATTGACTTCTGTTTGAAATTGTAAATTTTCTTTTTTTGCCATAGTAATTCTAATTGTTCAGGTTTAAGTTGCAAACAATATAAGGACGGCTTAATTTTATTCAAGCATAAAATACTCAAATCCCGATATAGAAACGCAATGACAGTTCAAGCCCTTAATTCGCCTAACAAGCCAATAAAAACCATCATCATCAATCACGTGGCTTTAGTCTTTGTTGATTCCTTATGCATATCAATTACTTGGGCTCTAAATTGCGATTCAATATCGGGATTTGGGTAGTGAGTCATCGAAGCCATTTTCTCGCTAGTTTTATGTTGAAAATTAATGCACAGTCGTACAGAGAAGAGTTATAATCCGCTCTGAATTCAATAACTATTAAAAGGGTAATTATTATGTTTGGTCTCTCCACTGCAGCGCATAAAAAGAACATCCAAGCTGTAAAGAAACATCTAAAGAAAATAGCACCATCAACTATTCTAGCCAATTGCACAAAGACCACTGAGTTGTTTTTTGGTGGAATGAGCATTGAAGAGATTCAAATACATGACAATTTGCATTGGGCTCATGTGATTGTTGACTTTGTCAAATCGATTAATGTCATGTCAAAACAAGCGGCAATTATTCGTGTTTTTAATCCAGAAATTAAACAACAGGGTTATGAGAATCACCACACGGTTATTCAGGTGAGTTGTCAGGATATGCCGTTTTTAGTTGATTCTGTGTCCTTGGCCTTTGCAAAGCATGGTTTGGATATGGAATTAATGACACATCCTGTGACCCATGTTGAGAGAAATAAAAATGATGTTCTTCAAGGACTCGATGATAGCAGTGATAGCAAAGAATCATGGATGCACATTGAAATCAACAAAATCATTGATTTGACCAAAATGAACGAGCTTTTGTTAGAGCTGGAATTGGTTATCAATAAAGTTACCGCTTGTGTTAACGATTGGCAAGCGATGTTAGCAAAACTTTCTGAAGCCAAAGCAGATTTGTCAAACAAAGACGAAGCCAGTACTTATAAAAAACAAACAAAATTTATTGACTGGTTATTGGACGATAATTTTACCTTTTTAGGCTACCAATACTACCAAGCAAAAAATGCAGACAGCTCTTTGCCCTTAACAGCAAAAAAAGACTCTTCACTGGGATTGTATTCTTCTGATGCATTTCTGAAGGATGCAGAGTCCTTGGTTGACAGCCAGTACCAAGTTAAAAAACAATCCGATTTAATGATCATTACTAAATTAAATGCACGGCCGCGCATTCATCGTGCAGGAACTTTAGATTATGTTGGTGTCGTTGTCTTAAATGATGAAGGTGAGGTTGTTGGTGAGCACCGCTTTGTTGGTTTGTTTACTTCTGCGGCCATAAATACTCGCCCTTGGGATATTCCCTATATAAATGAAAAAGTAAAAGGGGTAATCAAACGCTTTAAATTTGAAAAATCCAGTCATACTGGCAAACACATCATTCATATAATGGAAACTTTGCCACGTGATGAATTGATGCAATCAAGCAGTGATGAATTGTACCAAACCATCTATTCTATTTTGACCATACAAGAACGACAAAAATCTAATGTCACGGTCAGACAAGATAAATTTCGGCGTTTTTATGCATTTTTAGTACACATTCCGCGAGACAAATTTAATACCAATGTGCGTGAAACTATTCAACAGATATTAAATAAAGAAGTATCGGGCTCGCACATAGAGTTTCAAGTAAAAATTGAAGAAACAAACTTAACCCGTTTGTATGTAACAGTTTATTCAAATGACCATGTTGTTCTTGATACACAGTCAATAGAAGATGAAATTTCAAAAGCATTGCGCTCGTGGCAAGATGAATTGGAAGAAATATTGATCGAAAGGCATGGAGAAACACTAGGTTTTAGTTTGGCTCAAAAGTATGCTCATAATTTCCCTATGTCCTATGTTGATGATGTAGCTCCTAATGTAGCTGCTTATGATGTTGAAAATGCAGCCAAACTTGTTTCCAACGATGGTTTGGAGCTGAGCTTGTACCGTCCTAGAGATATTAGTAGCCAAATTTTCAGGTTTAAAATATTTCGATGTGAAAACACTATTCCGCTCAGTGATGTTTTACCCATTCTGGAAAACTTAGGTTTGCATGTTGTTCGTGAACGCCCCTACAAAATATCACTGGCCAATGGTAAGTGTTTTTGGATACAGGATTTCGATTTGTCTTTGACCCACGGAGCAGAATTAGAATTGGAATTGGTCAAAGAACGCTTCAAAGAAGCCTTTAAAGAAATTGTCAACGGTGCAGTTGATAATGATGCTTTTAACAAACTCTTGATATTGGGTGGTTTAAGTTCGCGACAAATTATCATTATTCGAGCCATTAGCAACTACTTAAATCAAACTAATTTGCCATTTTCTCAAGATTACTTGGAAAAAGCTTTGATTTCACAGTCGCATATTTCTCGTTGGTTAATCGAGTTGTTTGGCGTTCGATTTGCAGTCTCATTGGATTCTCTTTCTGTTAAAGAACACAAAAGTTATCTCAATGAGTTTCGTGGAAAGTTTGATATGCAGATGAAACATCTGGGTTTTGAACCCACCGAACATCAGCAAAATGCTTTGGATGAGTATTTCAGTAGTGCTAAATTTAACCGCAAGCGCCAAGAGAAAAAAGTAATCAAGGTTATTAAAGCCTTTTTGGACTCTGTTTCTTCTCAGGATGAAGACACTATTATTCGTGCTGTGAGTGAAGTTATATTGGCCATATTGCGGACAAACTTTTATCAAACGGACCAAGAAGGAAGCTTTAAATCCTATGTTAGCTTTAAGCTGAACTCGGCTAAAGTACCACAAATGCCAAAACCCGTGCCATTTCGAGAGATTTTTGCCTATTCTCCTCGATTTGAGGCGATTCATTTGCGTATGGGTGAAGTGGCACGAGGTGGTTTACGCTGGTCGGATCGTTATGAGGATTTTCGCACTGAAATTTTAGGCCTTATGAAAGCTCAGAATGTCAAAAACTCGATTATCGTTCCAGTGGGCTCAAAAGGTGGTTTTGTGGCCAAGCAATTGCCGACTACAGGTGGTCGTGATGCTTTTATGAAAGAAGGCATTGAATGTTATAAAAACTTTATTCGAAGCATGCTGGATTTAACCGATAATATAGTTGCAGGCAAAATAGTCCATCCACAAAACGTTATTCGATACGACAAAGATGATCCGTACCTGGTGGTTGCCGCAGATAAAGGCACAGCAACATTTTCGGATATTGCTAACGGCATCTCGGCCGATTATGGCCATTGGTTGGGTGATGCTTTTGCATCAGGTGGTTCCATTGGTTACGACCACAAAGCCATGGGAATTACTGCAAAAGGAGCTTGGGAATCTGTCAAACGTCACTTTAGAGAACTGGGTATCGATTGCCAAAGTGAAGATTTTAGTGTGGTTGGAATTGGCGATATGATGGGTGATGTATTTGGCAACGGTATGTTGTTATCCAAGCATATTTGCTTGAAAGCCGCCTTCAACCATATGCATATCTTTTTAGATCCCAATCCTGATTCTGCCAAAACGTGGATAGAGCGAGAGCGCTTGTTTAATTTACCGCGTTCAAGTTGGGAAGATTATAATTCCAAATTGATTTCCAAAGGGGGAGGGATATTTTCTCGTTTTGATAAATCCATTCCACTTTCAAAAGAAGTTAAAAAGTGGTTAGGAGTAACCGTCGATGAACTTTCACCGCAAGAACTAATTAAAACACTGCTAAAATCAAAAGTGGATTTACTTTGGAATGGTGGTATTGGTACTTACGTTAAAGCTACCAGTGAAAGCCATGAGGAAGTAGGGGACAGCGCGAATAACTCATTAAGAATCAATGGCAAAGACTTGCGATGCAGAGTGATTGGTGAGGGAGGGAATCTCGGTTTCACCCAACTAGGTCGTATAGAATATGCACAGAAGGGTGGAAAAATTAACACAGACTTTATTGATAATTCCGCAGGAGTGGATTGTTCGGATCACGAAGTCAATATCAAAATACTCGTTCAGTCCATGATGGATGATGGAAAATACGATGCCAAGACTCGGGTTAAGCTTCTTGAGTCGATGACTGAAAATGTAGGAGAATTAGTGTTGAAAAACAATTATTCTCAAACACAAACCTTAAGCATGATGGAATTCCAAAGTAAAAAACGCTTGGGGGCAAAATCTCATCTTATAAAAGTATTAGAGGAGCGTGGCTTATTGGACAGGGAAATTGAATTTCTTCCTTCAAATCAAGAGCTCAAACAACGGCAGATAGAAGGCAAAGGTTTGTCTCGTCCTGAACTGTGTGTGTTGCTGAGTTACTCAAAACTAGCATTATTTGATGATTTACTCGCTTCTGATGTACTTGAAGATCCTTGGTTTTCGACATTGCTACAAAATTACTTCCCAGAGAAATTACAGAATACCGAGGTAAAATATCTTTCTGGTCATCGTCTGCATCGTGAAATTATTGCTACTTTACTCACCAGTAAAATTGTTGATCGCATGGGAGCTACATTTATGCAGCGCATCTTTGAGGATACAGCTGCCAGTGTTGGAGCGATTGCTAAAGCCTATGTGGTTGCTGTAGAATTGTTTGCTGCAGATGAAATCTGGCAAGCTATTGAGCAACAGGACTTGATTATCAAGCCAAAGCATCAGATTGAAGGAAGCTTAATTGTTTGGAATCATATTAGACAAACTGTGCGTTGGCTGCTAAACAAGTTTGGCCATAATTTTGATATTTCTGCAGTGATAAGTGAGCTAAAGCAAGACGTCCTTCAGTTTAGATCCTCTATTGATAAAGTTCTTCCGCAGAAGGATGCGAAAGCTTTGCTTAAGCGCAAAGACCTGCTACTCAATTATCAGTACTCCGATAAACTAGCAACAGATATCGCTTATATAGAGTTCTCATTTGCTGCACTTGACGTGGTAGAAATTGCAAAAAATACTCAGGCAACTGTAGAAAATGCAGCCATTACTTTTTTTGCACTGGGTGAAAAACTCAATTTACTATGGTTGCGTGAAATGATAGAAAAACTTGTTGTTATAGGCCCATGGCACGCACATGCCCGAGGGGTTTTACGCGATGAACTTTTTGAACATCATAATTCGCTCACTAAAACGGTGATAAACAAATACCACGATAAGAGCCCTGATGATCTAATAAATGGCTGGGTGATTGCAAACAAAGAAAGTGTTAAAGCTGTTCGTAATATGCTGCAACAAATGCGCAGCGAAAAAGTATCGGATTATGCTACGGTTATGGTAGCGGTAAGAAGTATTAATAATTTGGTTATTGCCAATCAGTAAGAGCCTGATCTCGGTATTGAACGCAATGATTTGCGTTATCATTCGCGATGCTAAATCGGGATTTGGGAAGGTAAAAAAAACCTGCGAGATATCAATTTCGCAGGTTTTTTTATGTTTCGACTTTAAAAATGCTTATCTTCTAGCATTAGCACTCATCGTTGAGTTTCTGCTACTATCACTGGTCTGTCCTGGGTCTCTCATTCCTGAAGAATGACACCAACCCGTTTTATGACCACGGTTTGTTGCACCACTGAGTTGGCCGCGTGATTTTTCGATAACACCGTCTTCAGGATCGCTTAAAAAAGCATCCGTTCCAAGGCTGCAGTAATCGTATCTCCACCATTTTGTCTCAAAAGAAGTGGTGTAATAATTGACCTGATTACGCGCCCATGTTGGAATTCCTGCTAACCATGAAGATGCTCCAGATGTTGTAAGATTAGAATTGTAACCACAACCAACACCAAAGACATCGCCAATTGCTGCTAAATTTCCTGCTAATGGTGTGCCTTGATAAGGTGTACCGACAGATTGAATCATGCGGTTGCCAGTAGAATAATCCAGTCCACTCCAGTAATAAGTATAAAGATGCAGACTAGCCGCTCCCCCTTGAGAATGAGCGACAACACCAAAGGATGGATATTGTGCACCAAAGTTCTTAATGCGATTGGCAAAATCATCGTGCGAACGGTTTTGATTTAAATCATAAAAGGTGGAAGAACTGCTGAATTGACCCGCATAAGGTCCCCAAACATCACTTGAACAATAACCATGAACCAACAGAAGTTTTCCACCTGCTTTGTTTTGATTGCTTTGTATTGGGCGTTGCCCCATCATCATTTCTTGAGTGATTTCACCATTAAACTTCTTGTAGGACATTTTAGGCATGGACAAAACTTTCATCGTCATGCTATTTTCTGAGACTAGAGGTATAAAATGATTGGCATCTTCAATTCTTAAATTTCTTAATTCGAAGGAATTTGCCGTTTTAGACATAGCAATCCAGCGAGCATCAAGTTCAATATTGAGTTGCCCGTCCTCGACATTAGTAATCGTACTGATCCAAGAAACAGGCTTCATAACACCTTTTAAATCGGCTCCCCATACCTCCGCAATAATTCGGTAACGGTCATCTGCGGATTTGCTGTAATTGTCAACATTGAGTGCAATATTCAAACGATTGTCATTGATAGAAAAAGCAGTTGCTTTATTGTTGTTAAGTCGGATGCTTTGATTGATGACAGGGACATAATGCTCAGTGGTTCTAAAAAATGGAGAACCATTAGGATTGCTGCCCTTGGCATTAATTTGAACCGTATATCCACCAGCATTATTGGCTTTAAAGTCACCACCAAAAAGGCCGTCATTGGCTAAATTATCACCATGCAAACCATCATCATACATGGCAAATTTTTCTTGAGAACCATCTGGATTGGTGACACGCATGAAAGCCGAAGTAATAGGGTTGAAGTTTTTTAAGGCTTCGATTGTATTTTCATTGCTGGTACTTTGAGTAACAAAATGAATACTATTCCCCGTAATTTGATCTAAATTAGTTTTGTAAGAATTCAATAGAAATTGACTTTTGCTGGTCACCATTACAAAACCGTTAAATTGGTCAGGTTCGCCCAATGTTTTGATGCGAATATCCCAGTTTCCCGTATCCATATTGTTGAAAGTAAACTTTTCACTAGGAAAGTTATTTTGATCCATACCATATTTAGTTGAGATGTGTTTGTCAGCTAAGCTGTTAACATCTTTAATTTCTTGAGTCAGGGGATTGATTAACTCGACGTTCCAATTTTTGGAACCGTTTGCAAAGACCATAAAGCTGAATTCTGAACTATCAACAGGCAGTTTTGCATTCCAAACCCAATTTCCAGCTTTGGTTTCTTGCAAAGTAACAGGTATTAATGCAGTTTTTGAACGGATTGAAGTTGTTTCTGCTTGTGCTTGTTGCATCAAGTCAAATTCCTGGGGAGGGCCAGCTAATTGCTTATTGTTTAATGGACTTGCAGTGCTTATCGTCGAAATGGATAACAAAGCTGGTAAAATTATGGATAATAATCTTTTCTTTTGGATCATATTTCTCTCTCTATTTGTTTAAATTGAATGATTTCATGAGGTATATTCTTGTCTAAGAACCGATGGAATATTGGCTATATTTCCACCGTTTTTTTGCTATGAATAACCCTCTAATAACTGGATTAAATAGTAAGGTCTCTTCTTATTGTTTTTGTTATTTTAATTCAGTTATTAATCGAATGAATTGAGACTATTGAACCCTTTCGGATTTGTGTAGCTTCAAAACGTGCTACAAAATAGCACAAAAATAAATACAATTCAAACGATTGTTTGATTATTTTTAATTCTTAGTCAAATCCTGATATAGAAGGATCGATGTATGCTCGCGGTATTATTTGCAGCAGGAACCTTTGGCATAGCACTTGGAGGCGCTGGCGGCAATGGTTGGATAGGTGCATCGAAAACTGGAGGTTTTAATTTTTCTCGTACATTGGTTCATGCAAGATGCAAAAGCAGATGCAAAAGGACAGACTGGGTTCTACTACACAAATCCTTGACGAAAATGGAGGCTTACTTAACTTAGGGCGATATTAAAAAATGAGAAGCGGAAACTTTAGCTTTGCGATAAAAAATATCGGGACTTGGGGAATGCAGAGTTAATAAATTGTGTTCGGTCATTATTCAGTTACCCAAATCCCGATATAGAATCGCAATTTAGAGTGCAAGTCATTGATGTGCATAAGGAATTCACAAAAACTGAATACACCTCATTGGTGATGAAGCTTTTTGAGAATTTCTTAGGCGCATTAAGGGCTTGTACTCTCATTGTGATTTTCTATATCGGGATTTGGGAGTTACAAGTTGCTCAACGAGAAACTGTGCTTGTTCGTTTTGTTTTAAAGTAGCGCAGAGCCAAGGCAATAGATTCCGCATTTGTTTGGCCAGTTTCCATGGGGGGTTGACAATTATCATTCCTGTACCTGTCATTCCATACCCTTCATGATCCGCTTGTACTGTCATTTCGATACGCAGGATGTTTTTGATGCCTGAGTTTTTAAAGCGTTTGCAAAAATCAAGAATAACTTTGCGTGAAATCATTGGATACCAGACAGCATAAATGCCTGTTGGAAATTGTTTGCTTGCGCTTTTAAGGTTTTTAACAACATCATGGTATTCGTTTTTTAATTCATAGGAAGGGTCGATCAATATTAATCCACGTCTTTGGATGGGAGGTAAAACAGATTTGAGAGCCAAGTATCCATCTTTGTGGTGTATGTTGACATTGCGGCAATTTATAAATTCTTGTTGAAGGAATTTTATCTCGCTACTGTGTAGTTCTGCTAATTCGAGACGGTAATTTCTTGGCATTATTTGTTGGGCTATTAGAGGTGAGCCTGGGTAATGTGTTAGCTCTTGAGTCTGCTGAATTTGTTGAATAAGGTGCATATAGGACTGGATTTCTTTTGGTAAATCATTGCGCTTCCATAATTGTGCAATTCCCTGTTTAAATTCAGCGGTTTTTTGGCTGCTAGGCGAGTGCAAATCGTAGCGTCCTGCTCCGGCATGGGTGTCAACATAGACAAAGGCCTTGGGCTTTTGTAGCAGATGTTCTAAGATTTTGATCTGTGTAATGTGTTTTAAAACATCAGCAAAATTTCCTGCATGATAACTGTGGCGATAACTGAGCATTTTCTCATTTAATATTATTGAAGAGGTGAGATTATAGAGGAGTTAGCATCAAAAGACTTGTTTTTCTCAGTAATAAAGTTTGTACAATTTCGTTCAATAATGACATTTTTGTTTTGTATTTAAGCGTGATGTATTGTAACATTTGTTAACATTACACTATTTGGGGGAATAATGTGAATTCCAAAACATTCGTTTTTTTAATGCTTTTCATCAGCAGTGCACTGTTTGCACAAAATCGCAGCTACAATGTATTTATTGACAATGATACCGATGAGAATACAGGTTGTGTCGTTGCTCAAACTGATTTTTCTACTCAATTTATCGGCATAGATGCTTATTTATCCGTTGAAACAAGCACGGGTCCATTGCAAATATCAAGTGCACTTTATTACCGCTGTTTGAATGGTAGTTTTGACTCAGGAACTCCAGTTGTCAATGCCGCATTAGGTTTAAATACCAATGGTTTTGGAGAAGATGTTGTAGAAGCGCAAGTCAGTATAGCTGATATGGGATTTACTGAAGTTGGGCAATTTCGACTCAATTTTTCTGCCGAAAGCGTTCAATCTTCAGACATTGTTACGACCAATAGCAATACTGGTGGTTTGATTTTTGTAGGAACACCGATTCCTGTTATTATCCCGTTTTTGTCTTTGTTTTCGTTGTTAGTCCTCATTTTGATTGTTTTAGTCGTCACAAAAAAAGTGATAATAAAGCGTTCATTGATTGCCTTTATTGCCATTTCCTATGTGTCTGTTGTTGTTTCGACCACAGTTATTAATTTTATCATTGATGGTAACACTGGTGATTGGACATCAGTCAATGCCATGAATGATCCAATAGGAGATAATTCTGCTGCGGTTGATTTTACCGATATTACACAAGTGTTTGCGCATTTAGATCAACAGTATTTAACGGTTCGTCTGGATGTTTTGGATATAGAAAATGCATCCCCTATGGTTGCAGATACCAATGCAACAGTTCTAGAAGATGGTTCTGTTTTAATTACTTTAACTGGGACGGATGCTGACAACGATCCTTTGACTTTTTCTGCAGCAACAGTGCCAAACAATGGCACACTCTCAGCAATAACACCTATTGATGCTAATTCTGCTAGCCTTATTTACACTCCAAATGCAGATTTTTTTGGAGCGGATAGTTTCACTTATATTGCGAATGATGGGCAAGAGGATTCACTTGCAGGGACTGTTAATAACGCTGTTACGGCTGTTAATGATCAACCCAGCTTTAGCGCTAGTGCCACTGTAGATGTTTTTCAGGATACAGGCGTCTATTCGCAAGTTTGGGCCAATTCAATAGTGGCAGGGCCTGCGAATGAGTCTTCCCAGATTTTGACGTTTATTATTGTTTCAAATGATAATCCCGCTCTTTTTTCTGCTCAACCATCGGTTGATGGAACTACTGGTTTTTTGACTTTTACTCCAGCAGATGCCGCTTTGGGTGTTGCCAATGTGATTGTACAGCTACAGGATGATGGCGGTGTAAGTAATGGTGGTGTTGATTTATCGACAACTTTTAATTTAACAATAAATGTATTGGATGTTAACGAAGCTCCTTCCTTTGTCAAAGGTGCAGATGAAACGGTTCTTGAAGATGCTGGAGCACAAGTGGTCAATAATTGGGCTACGGCTATTTCAGCAGGGCCAGCGAATGAAAGTGGTCAAGTACTAACATTTAATATAGTCAGCAATGATAATACTGCATTATTCAGTGCTGGGCCTGCTATTGATGCCGCTGGTAATTTAACTTATACACCAGCAGCAGATGCCAATGGTGTGGCTAATGTAGTGATAAATTTACAAGACGATGGCGGCACAGCCAATGGAGGGGTAGATACATCGCCCGATCAAAGTTTTGTAATATCAGTTACGGCGGTTAATGATGCGCCTAGTTTCACCAGTGGAGGCAATGTGACTGTGGATGAGGACAGCGGCGCTTATTCCAATGCTTGGGCAACGGCACTATCAGCAGGGCCGGCCAATGAAAGTTCACAAACCCTTAGTTTTAATATGGTATCAGTGAGCAATGGCTCATTGTTTTCAAGCAGTCCTGCATTGGATTCTTCTGGCAATTTAACTTTTACTCCTGCTGCTGGTCAATTTGGTACTGCTACTGTAAGCGTTAATATTATGGATAATGGTCTGACAGCAAATGGTGGTGTGGATACATCTTCCAATATAAGTTTTGATATCATAGTTCGAGAAGTCAATGATGTGCCTTCCTTTGTCAAAGGTGCGGATGAAACGGTTCTTGAAGATGCTGGAGCACAAGTGGTCAATAATTGGGCTACGGCTATTTCAGCAGGGCCAGCGAATGAAGGTGGTCAAGTACTAACCTTTAATTTAGTCAGTAATGATAATACTGCATTATTCAGTGCGGGACCTGCTATTGATGCCGCAGGAAATTTAACTTATACACCAGCAGCTGATGCCAATGGTGTGGCAAATGTTGTGATAAATTTACAAGACGATGGCGGTACAGCTAATGGTGGGGTAGATACATCGCCCAATCAAAGTTTTGTAATATCAGTTACAGCGGTTAATGATGTGCCTAGCTTCAGCAGTGGAGGCAATGTGACTGTGGATGAGGATAGCGGAGCTTATTCCAATGCTTGGGCGACGGCACTCTCAGCAGGGCCGGCTGATGAAAGTTCACAAACCCTCAGTTTTAATATGGTTTCAGTGAGCAATGGCTCGTTGTTTTCAAGCAGTCCTGCATTGGATTCTTCTGGCAATTTAACTTTTACTCCTGCTGCTGGTCAATTTGGCACTTCTACTGTAACCGTTAATATCATGGATAATGGTCTGACAGCAAATGGTGGCGTGGATACATCTTCTAATATAAGTTTTGATATCATTGTTCAAGAAGTCAATGATGCGCCTGTGTTAACAGCCATTGGTGCTCAATCAGTTGATGAATTGACACAACTTAGTTTTACAGCACTGGCTACAGATGCAAATGTTCCAGCGCAAACATTGACCTTTAGTTTGTCAGGTGCTCCTGCTGGAGCTGTTATCACCAATGGAGGCCAATTTACTTGGACTCCAACTGAGGCGCAAGGCACAACAGGAACCTTTATGTTTGATGTCATTGTTACCGATGACGGAAGCAATCCAGCAAATTTAACCGATAGTGAGACGATTACAGTCACAGTTAACAAAGTTAACACAGCACCCGTGCTAACAGCTATTGGTGCTCAATCAGTTGATGAATTGGTGAATTTGAGTTTTAATGCGATGGCCACTGATGCAGATGATCCAGCACAAATCTTAAGTTACAGTTTGTCTGGTAGTGTACCAACAGGAGCATCGATTTCACCTGCTGGCAGTTTTTCTTGGACACCTACGGAGTCACAGGGAGGAACTTTATATACATTCAATGTTGTCGTCACGGATAATGGCAGTAATCCTGCAACATTAACCGACCTAGAGTCTATTTCGGTGACGGTTAATGAAGTCAATACAGCTCCAGTCTTAGCAGCTATTGGCAATCAAACAATTGATGAACTGACACTCTTATCTTTTATGGCCAGTGCTACAGATTCTGACTTGCCTGCTCAGACATTGTCTTATAGTTTAAGTGGAACCGTGCCTACAGGAGCCAGCATCACATCGGCGGGAGCCTTCACATGGACGCCATCAGAAGCTCAAGGGCCTGGGAATTATTCTTTCAATGTTGTAGTCACAGACAATGGCACTGGAACATTAATGGACATGGAAACAATTTCTGTCAATGTCAATGAAGTGAACGTAGCACCAGTTGCAAACAGTCAAATGGTAACAACAGATGATGCGACTCCATTAACGATAACATTATCTGCAAGCGATGCTGATGGGAATAATTTAACATTTTCTATAGCCTCTGCTCCTGCTACAGGCAGTTTGGGTGCGATTTCTCAGCTAACAGCGACAACTGCTAGTGTTACTTATACTCCAGGGACAGTTGGAGATAACAGCTTCACATTTATCGCCAATGATGGCTCGTTAAATAGCGTTGCAGCAACAGTGACCTTAAATGTTACAGCTTCTAATCAAGCGCCAACAGCCAATAATGACAATTATTCAGTTACTGGTAATGTTGGACTTAATGTTCCAAGTGCGGCAGGTGTTGTTGCCAATGATACAGACCCTGATTTAGACACGCTTACAGTAACCGCTTCAGATGCGAATAGTGTGCAAGGAGGCACAGTCTCTGTCAATAGCAACGGTAGTTTCACTTATATTCCTCCTGTAGGCTATGTTGGAGCAGACAGTTTTGCTTATACTCTCAGTGATGGTACGGTGACAGATGGTGCTACTGTTAATTTAACCGTGGCTGATAAAATTTGGTTTATTGACAATTCTCAAGTGGCAGCAGGCAATGGATCATTGGACTCACCTTTTAATACGCTTGCAGGCTTCGAAGCAATCAATGGCTCAGGGGGCTCAACTCAACCAGCCGCAGGGGAATGTATTTTTATTGATGAAACAGGCAATGGAGCTTATACAGGGCCGTTAACATTAGAAAATAACCAAACTGTTGTGGGTAAAGGTTCAAGTACTGGGATTGCCACAGAATGTGGGATAAGCCTAGCAAGCAACAGCATGACATTGCCTTCTATCAACGGTGCTCGTCCACTGGTTAGCAGTGCAAGTACCGCCATTGCTCTGGCATCAGGAAATACATTAAGAGGTTTTAATATTGGAAATTCTACGGTTAAATTATTAGCAAATAATTTTGCTACTTTAACTATCAATCAAATGGCTTTATCAGGTACTGGCAAGGCGCTAGATTTAACAACAGGAACGGCCGCTATAACTCTGGATTCACTAACATCGACATCAAGTGCCTCTGAGGGTGTTGATTTGTCAAATGTTGCTGGAACACTCACTGTTTCAGGAGCTGTAAATATTACAAATTCAACCACTCAGGGCCTATCACTAGTCAATTCATCGGCAAATGTGAGCATGGCAAGTAGCGGGAGTATCACAGCTGTTGGAGGAAATTCTATAGTGGCTTCGTCATACTCAGGAACATTTACTTTTGCTGGAACGATAACACATAATATTGCTACCCCAGCTGTCCGTATTATTTCTAGTCCTTCAGCAACAACGACCTTAAGTGGAGCAATAACAGCTAGTACAGCGAATGCTACTGCAATAGACCTTAACAATCATGGGACTGTAAATTTAACAGGAGGTATGGCATTAACGACCACAGCCGGTTCTGCTTTTCAAGCGGTTAGTGGAGGAGTTGTCAATGTTACAGGGTTAAATACTGCAACATCAACAACAGGCACAGCTGTGAATATCTCTGGCTCGATTATTGGGGGATCAAATGTGACGTTCAGAAGTGTCTCTGCTACTGGTTCAATCAATGGTATTGTTTTGAGTAACACTGGTGCAGGCGGTTTTGTTATAACTGGTGATGGAACTGCGGTGAACAATAACAGTGGAGGAACCATTCAATCGACCACAGGCCAAGGCATTAGCCTGACTAATGTGGCAGCTATAACGCTAAATCAGATGCGTATAAGTGCAACTGGAAATGACGGTATTTTTGGAAGCAATGTCACAAACTTTGTACTTAATAACAGTGATATCATTAATTCGGGCAATGCAATTAATGAGAATGGTATAGATATCAACGGCTTATTTGGGGTGAGTCAAATCAATAATAGCAGTGTGACGCGTTCTGCAGAGTTCAATGTTAAGATAGAAAATACCACAGCTACTAATGCAGCTCCTGGTACTGCTGATAGCTTAACCATAACATCCAGTGATTTTGGTGACAACGAGTTTTCAGCTACTGGTGCCGATGGTATTTTTTACGGTGCTTTGGCTACAGCTAATATGAGCTTGGTTGTCAGTGATATCACATGTGTTGACTGCAGGACTGATGGCATACAAGTTGATGCTGGTAATTCTTCAAGCATGCAATTCTCATTAACAACAAGTACCTTTACTTCAAACAATATTGGCTTAAACCTCTCGGGTTCAGGAACAGCTACTTCTAAGGTTAATGTTTTTAGTAATACATCTTTCACAGCTCATGAAAGCACTATTATAAATATCGCTCATGGTGTAGGTAATGGTTCATTCGATGGATTTGTTATGAATAATCCAGTCATTGATGGCTCAGTAATGGGTAATGGTGTCACAATCATAATGGAAGGATCAGGTGCAAATGGCCCATCAGGAAGAAGTTTGATTGGCAATAATGTTATTACTGATTTTAATAACCCTTTTGGAATTCAAGCGACAGCTAGAGCGGGATCAGCCTCTCATCACATTACTATTGAAGACAATACAGTACAACAGATTAACCCAGCATCATTTGCAGATGATGCAGTTCGCGTAACATCAGGGAATGGCACGGCTGGCGAAACAAATACCGTCTGTCTAGATTTAGAAAATTTGGCTGATACTGGTGGTGCTGATAATAATGCTTCTTCTCCATTTGGCGATGGTTATGAAGTTCAACAAAGAGCTGGAACAACCTTTCAGTTAGAAGGCTTGGCCAATTCAGATTGTTCTGGTTCAACTTGTTTAGGAACAGTTGACACCCAAGTTGAAGAACATATTGCAGATAACAATACTGGAACGGTTAATGTCAGGACCAGTGGGCGTATTGTCAATTACACTAATTCTGCGGGGTGTACCGAACCAACACTCTAAAAATAAGTATTTGTTCAGTGAAAATAGTCTGAACAAATACAATAATAATTCATAAAAGAGGAGAAAGAACTATGTCAGAACCATTTTTAGCCGAAATTCGTATAGTCGGCTTCAACTTTGCACCGAGAGGGTGGGCTTTTTGTGATGGGCAAATCTTGCCAATCAATCAAAATCAGTCGCTCTATTCATTACTGGGGACAACCTATGGAGGCGATGGTCGAACGAGCTTTGCTTTGCCCGATATTCGTGGGCGAACTCCGATACATACGGGTAACTCAGGAGCTGGTCAAACCTTCCGTGAAGGTCAAAAGACTGGAGAAGAAACACATACTCTGTCTGCAGCTGAAATGCCGCAACACACGCATGAAGCAAAAGCTTCATCTGTGGCAGGAGACAGTCCTATTCCAACATCTAATGTACTTGCCAGTTCACTAAACGAAGCCTATCGAAGTTATACTACTGTTGCTGATGAAGCAAATATGAAGTCAGGAACTATCGCAAATGCTGGTGGTGGTCAAGCCCATAATAATATGCAACCTTATATAGCACTCAATTATTGTATTGCTTTGCAAGGTTTGTTTCCATCAAGAAATTAATAGGAGAATAATATGTCAGAACCATTTGTTGGAGAAATCCGTATGTTTGCCGGCAATTTTGCCCCAAGAGGTTGGGCCTTCTGTGACGGTCAATTATTAGCTGTATCACAAAATGATGCATTGTTCAGTTTGCTTGGAACTATTTATGGAGGAGATGGAAGAACAACATTTGGCTTGCCAGATGTTAGAGGCCGATTACCGCTTCATGCAGGAACGGGTCCAGGACTAAGTCCAAGAAGACTGGGTGCAAAAGGAGGATCAGAAAAAGAGACAGTAACAGTTAATCAGCTTCCAAGTCATAGCCATGATTTTAAGGCGTTAAAACAGAATGCACAAACACCCAATGCCTCTGGAAATCTTCTTGCACAAACACCGACTGTAGATCTATATAATACAGATTCCCCATTAACCTCGTTGAATAACAGTTCAATAAACAGTGTTGGTGGCAGTCGAAGTCATACAAATTTGATGCCTTATCTTTGCATTAATTATATTATTGCCTTATTTGGCATCTATCCCTCACGTAATTAAGGAGAAATAAATATGTCAGAACCATTTGTAGCAGAAATTAGAATATTTGCAGGCAATTTTGCACCGAGGAGTTGGGCTTTTTGTAACGGCCAATTGTTGCCAGTTTCACAAAATACAGCCCTTTTTTCCTTAATAGGTACCACTTATGGAGGCGATGGAAGAACCACCACTGCATTGCCTAATTTACAGGGGAGAGCCGCCATGCATCCAGGAAGAGGGCCAGGGCTCACTTCCAGAAGATTAGGGCAAAGAGGTGGAGTTGATTCAGTCACTTTATCTGAGGCGCAAATGCCATCGCACAATCACTCTTTAAGAGCGGATACTGAAGCTGGAGAGAGTTTAAATCCAGACAATAATTCTTTAGCTAGATCCAGTGGGTCTTTTAGTTATCAACAAAATTCAAGCAGTAACCTGGTCTCCTTAAATAGTAATGCTGTTGGCAATACAGGTGGCAGCCAATCACACAACAATCTTCAACCTTTGATTGCAATAAATTATATTATTGCCTTACAAGGTTTGTATCCATCAAGAGGTTAGAAATGAAAAGAAGAAACTTTGCACAATCAATAGTAGCAGGGCTTGGCTTGTCAAGTTTACCTGTAGGCGCTAGCTTGGCTTTAAAATCAACCGTTAATGAATTGCATGAGAACCTTAATGTAACGACTACTGATGGCTTGAAATTAAAATTAAGCAAGCAAATACATCCAACCCAGAATAAAGACAAAAAACAGTTTATCCTCACTTATGACGTAGAGAGGACAGATCAACTTTTGCATGAAAAGATTTATAAATTGAAATTAGCTAATGGCATGACTCAACAGGTATTCATGACTCCAGTTAACAATGGCCAGTTGCAAGCGGTCTTTAATTGGAGATTGAATGGCTAAAGAAGAAGTGCCTACGGCTTGTATTAAAAACAACACAACTATAGATCAAGCTCTAACATTTAAAGCCATCTCTTCAAAAGATATGGCTTTTCTTTCTTCCTTGTATGCAACAACACGATGGCAAGAAGTGTTGCAAGCTCCATGGAGTCATCAACAAAGAGTGGATTTTTTGCAACAGCAATTTGATGCTCAACACACGCATTATCAGAGTCATTACCCAAACGCAGAATATCTTCTTATTGTCAAAAATAATGAGAGAATTGGCAGAATTTATCTCGATAGAGATGAGACATCAATTTGTTTAATTGATATAGCCTTATTGCCTGCATTTAATAAAAAGGGAATAGGCACAAGGATATTAAAATTAGTATTAAACGAAGCCCAAAACAGCCATAAAAAAGTAGTCATTCATGTAGAAAAATACAATCCTGCCTATCAATGGTATATAAAACACGAGTTTGTACAAATAGAAGACAAAGGTGTACATCAATACATGGAATGGTATCCCACACAATTGGATTAAGTGAAAACGGCCTCATAACGCACGCCCTTTTCATCGGCTCCAATAGGCACTAAAAATAACGGCATTTCTTCCAGTTCATCGTTTTTAATCACATATGTATTTTGCTCATATATGGTGTCCCCAGAAATTTGGAAAAGCAAAGAAAAGGGCTCAGCTTGCCCTTCTTTTAGGGTATGACAAGCGATACTTTTTACTTCTAGTAATTCACAACTGATTGTACTATCTGCTTGAAATGCGATTTCAAACGATTTATTTTTTATGTTTTCAAAGGTTTGTTTTGTAATAGTCGTCATAAAATTTTGCAGAGATCTGTTTGATTAATTTTCATTATTTTATACGATATTTGTCACTAAATGGGAATAAAGAACGTATAAATTAATAATCGTTACAGTTTTTGGAGATAGTGTTTTGAGAAATAAGTGGAATAAATCATGGATCGCTCTGGGTTCATTATTGTTTGCGAATTTACTTCATGCAGGAGAAGTGAATTTTTCAGTACTAGAGAAAAACCTCAAAGCCTATGAAAAAAAGATAAACTCACTGAGTGAAAGTATTGATAACAGCATTTTCAATGATTCTGAAGTGGTACTTAAACTGGATTTTGATAGCGAAAAACTGATTGCTTTTGTTCAAAACAATATAGTTTTTCAGCCTTATAATGGCTTGTTGCGTGGAGTGCAAGGGACTTTGAATGCACGGGCAGGAAATGCCTTGGATCAATCTGTGCTACTAGCGAAGTTACTCAATGATGCAGGATTAGAAACTAAAATTGCAAGTGCAGAACTGTCTGATATTCAAGCGAAAGTGTTGTTAACTGCTTTTAAAAAAGCCAAGCTTCCATCCAATATTGTTCAGGCTACAGAGTTGGCTAGTGTCTTGAATGAAGTGAAAAGTCATAAGCAAGGCTCAACAAAACCTCCATATGAATGGCGAAAGACTGAAACATACCACCGTTACAAATCAACTCTTACAAATTTACAGAATGTATTAAAGGAAAATAATCTGATACTAGAAGATACAGACATCACCTCGAAATTAATTGCAGAAAGTAAAGAATATTTTTGGGTCAAATACAGAATTGATAACACTGAAGAATGGCGAAATGCTCATCCAGCGATGCCTGAAGGCAGTAAAATTCAAATTCAAGCCATGTCTCACTTTAAGCAAAGTGTACCAAAGAAATATCTTCATCAAGTTAGAGTTGAAGCCTTTATTCAACAAAAAAATGGTGATAAATATATTACCCACAGTCTTATGCCAGCGTGGCAACGACCGGTTGTCAATTTACAAAATGTCTTGATTACTTTTAGCAATACTCCCTCGGCGATTGGTTCCTCTACAGAATACGATTTAGCAAAAATCATTGATAAAAGCACTTACTTTACACCCAAATTTAACGGCCATGCTGTAGGAAACAAAGTATTTGACTTAAAAGGTCGGCTTATTGATGCAGAAGCTATGAACTCAGCTGCTGGAAGCTATTTTCAAACATTGTCTGACAAAACACTGACGGCCATGGATTTTGTCGATGGTAAAGAACCAGGTGAAAGTTCCTTGCAGTTAACAGCGCAGTGGTTGCAGTTTACCTTTATTGAGCCCAATGGCCGTGAATACGTGCAAAAACGTTATATTCTTCAGACCGATCAGAATGAACAAATAGACCCCAAAACAATTAAAGCGCAGCTGCTCAGCGAATATCAATTAGTAGTAAATAGTGGTGAAAAGCCCAATGCCTATTTAGCTAAAGTCTATTTGGATCTGGTAAAAAACGGATTACCTTTATTGAAAGCATCCACAAAAAAACTATTCGGTGATAACGATAAAGTTAAATTTCCAAAACAGCTTTATCGCAATGAATTTCAATTGCTAAGTCAATATTTCTGGATGAAAAACAACCCTGATCTTGGCGATGATATTGTCCGTTACCGTAACAATGCAAATATGTTAGGCTTTAAAAAAGGCTATGTGAATGCAAAAACAGCTTATATTGCAGTTGATATTATTGCCAACAAGCAGCGTTTTATTAAGCAAAAAAACAACAGCTATTACTCTGTACCTCAAGCGGCTTTAGCACATGGGGTTTGGGAAACAGCCAGTGAATGGCTCCCAGCAAAGGTCCTTGGAATAAAAGGCAAGGATGTTGACACAATAAAGATTACCCAAGCCGTTAAAGAGCAAGACCTTGATTTCGAAGTGATAGCCATTAACAAGAACAGTGAACAAAAAGTACAGCAAATTTTTGCTCAAAATGCGATGGCGCAACAAAGAATAATGGCCGATATTGAGCAAAATTATAATGTTATCGTTCCAAAAACATCGCCCAAAGGTCTTAAGCTTTCAGGTTGGTGGAGAATCAATCCTGTGACCGGTGAAACTCTTGGGATGACGGCAGACGGAGGAGGGCAATCGGCAACCGAATACATGATACAAACTGCGCAAAATGCGCTCATGCTAGTTCGTGCATTAGCTAATCTAAAAAAATGCGACAGTAAAACCAATGATTTTGCCAAGCTCTGTTGTTTGGCAGAAGCACATGCAAACAATGTAGGGGGAATGGCTTTTGGTGGCATGCTGGGTGGTGTAGTTGGTACTTCGGCAGCAGCTGTTTTTGATATTGCTGATTTTACTGTTGAATTAGCCACGGGTTCTGGTATTGCTCCTAGCTCCAACGGAAAATTGTGTGCCGGAATAGATTTTCCTGAATTTTAAACGAGAATATGACCATGAAATATAGTGTATTTCCCCTTTTGTTTTTGTTCATTAATGCAGCCTTTAGTTCTGAAGTCAGTTACTTTGAACAAGAGCCCAATAATGACCCTGTGAAAGCCAATCGATTGAACCCGCCAGTTAAAGTTTTGGGAGAAATGAGTGGTGCTGATCAGGATATGTTTGTGTGGGATGTTAAGGATGCTGATGCTGATTATCAATGGGATATTGAGTTAAAAGGTCGGGTGGGTCAACTGACAAAAGTTGAGCTGATGCAACTACAAATGAGTGAAGATGGAAAAGACGTTTTGCGTGCCGATACTATATTCTCCATGAAAAGTAGAAATGGATTGGATACACAAATAAAGAAAAATTTGGTTTTTGCAGCAGGAAAATACTATTTTGCATTTTCCTCTGCCAGCCGCTCTAAAGTTGTGTTAGGAAATCAGTCCTTGCTTGATTCTGAATTGCTGGGAGATTTAGACCAGACCACTGCTGCAGAAGTAAAAAAGACACTAGATTCAGAAACTCAAGACTTCAGTAATTATCGATTAACAATCAGGAAACGAAAAAAACTATATCCGTTAACAATCAACCCAAACAATAATCAGCAAAACCCAACTAGCCTCTATAAAAACAGTTCTCAAGGCGTTTTCAATCAGCAAAAATCCAGGTGGTTGCAGTTTGAAATAAAAGAAAGTGAAAGCGATAACAAATGGCAAATCAGCGGTCATAGCTCTGTTGGTAATAGCATTGCCTTAAAACTATACGATTCAGATATCAATGTGATGGCCGAGGTAAAGTCTTCCGATGATGGTTACTACCAATTAACTGATTTGCAGTTTTCAGCAGGAAAACACCGGCTAGAACTCATCAGCAAGAACCCAAACAAAGTGACCAGTCTGAAGTTGCAAATAACCGGCCAAATTATTGCGGGTGAAGAAAAAGAACCCAATGACAGTGAAGAATATGCCAACTCATTTGAAATTGGAGAGACAATAAAAGGACGAGTGGGTACTGATAAGGAATACGATTATTTCAAATTTAAAGTTCCTGAAGCCTTATCTGGGCACCGTTTTTCTGTAGAATTCAGCAATCCAGAACAAACTAATTTTCGTGTGTGTTTGTTGAAAAAAGGCATTTATGAATTCAAGTGCGAACTCTCTGATAGTGATATTTCCTTTAAGCATATTAGTTTAAACTCAGGTGAATACGGTTTTATTGTTTATAAAGGTGTGGCAAATTCATCCTATGAATTTGCCATTGAAGACCAAGGCATAAGAAACACTTTGTTTGAAGCAGAACCTAATGATAGCTTCGAAAGTGCTGTTATGATGAATGGCAAACGCATCGTAAAAGGCGAATTTAATGGAGGCGAATATGATTATTATAAATTTAATATTGACAAGGAATCGCAGCTATGGACTGTTCAAGTCAATGGTCAAAATATCCATTCCATTAGTTTGTATAACGCCAAAGGTAAAGATGTTCAGAGTTTACGTTTTAGTGGAGATACAAAAAGGGCTAAACTGCCCAACCTATTGTTAATGCCTGGAGAACATGTCATTTCCGTAAAGGGTGAGGATAGTAACTATCTTTTGCGAGTGTTCTCCACAGGAAAACCGAAAGAAAACTTCGAGAAAGAACCCAATGACAGCAGTAATACAGCAACAAAAATTGATTTCGGCCAAAAGAAAAAAGGAATATTAGCCAATATTGCTGACCGTGATTTTTATTATTTCAAGCTTGATAATGAGCAGCATTTCAAGCTAACAATTCAACCACCAGCAGATGGAAGTATCAAGTATTATTTAAATTGGAACGGTATGAGTCTCGGTAGTTTTCAGTCGCAAGCAGGTAAAGCTATGATCTTTCAAGGAACCTATCCCATGGGCGAATACAGTTTAGAATTAAAAACAACAAAAAACCCCAGTGATTCCGCTTATTCTGTTGAACTGCTCCGAATGCCTGCCTTGAGTTGTCAACAAGATTGTGAACCCAATGATAGCATTCAACAAGCAGAAGCTGTGGCTGAAAATTTTAATATTTCTGGGTTTGCTGGAGATCATGGGGACTCCGATTGGTATCGATTGCCAATGTTTCAATCAGAAACAATTGTCTCCTTCAAAAGTAAAACAAAAGATGAGCGCTCTATCCGAGTAAGCGATGGCACGGGTCAAGCCTTTAAGCGGGATTGGGATTATGACAACAAATACTATTCCTTTACTCTCCCAGCCAAGGAACAAGCTTATATAAAAATACCTGAGCTAGACCAAGCCTATGACTTTGATATCTTAGTTAATGGAATTCAGTCAAACCTACCTCAAACTGAAATTGAAATAAAGGATATATCTATTAAATACAGTGAGTTAGAAGATAAAATTAAAGCCTATTCTCGCTATGGACAAAAGAGTGTTGGTCAAGTCATTATCACAAACTCAGGGACTGAAAGTAAGCTGTTAAGCATCTCCACTAAAAGCAGTCACTTTCAAGTCACGGCACAACTAAATGAACAGAAAATTCAGCTGCAGGCAGGTGAATCTCAAAGTTTGCCTCTAACGGTAAGTTTTCCACCAGATATCAATCACAAACAAAAAATTAGAATCGAACTGATAGCCAGTGAGAAAGACCGTCAGTTTTCAGTAAAACACTATGAGTTTGAAGGATCGATCAATTCTGAAGCGATAAACCCTTATGTGTTTTGGCCCCTAGAAAAAGAACTGCTTGGAGGCTTAAATGTTGCTAGTTTTGCCATGAACGCATCTCGTACAGCAGAGGATATAAAACTAAATAATAGTGCAGTAGGGCGTGGATTTGATAAATTATTTGATGGTCTCTCAATGTCAGGAGATGGTTTTCGTTACCGTGGTGGCCGTAAAACTGAAAGTGATTATATTACCATAGATCTAGCGGGGGAGGAGGCTCATGAGATTATTGGAGTGAGTTTAAACCCGTTGTCAGAGGGTTCTGTTCAGTATTATTTAAAAGATTTCGAACTGCAATTGTCGCTGGATGGTATTGATTTTAAAACGGTATTAAGCAATCAACTGCTGCCAGTTGGTAAAGAGCAATCCTTTGTTTTGAATCAAGCAAGCCAGGCGAAATATGCTCGCTTGGTGTTGCTGAACAGTTTTGACAACAGGGACAAAAGCATGATTAGTCTTGGAGAATGGAAGGTCATTGCCAGAGCCAATAGCTTGGTAAACATGACTAAAGGATTTAATATAGCTGATGTCAAACATGGAGGAAATGTAGTTTGGGCTTTGCCCGAAACATCAAATAAGTGGGACATAAACCTTTTGACAGAAGAGAAAGAGAACACTTATGTCAGATCAAAAAATAACGATGAATGGCAATGGGTAGTGGGTTTTCATCAACAACGTGCAGCCTTAATTTCTGAAATTCAGTGGATTTCTCAGGATTTTTCTGAGAAAAAGCAATTTTTTGATCGGGTTAAAATTAGTGTGTCAACAACTTCACCTGTTGGGCCATGGCAAGAGATTCTTAGCTCAGATATTTCTAACACCGAAGTCGCCAATACTTTTGCCCTAAAAAAGCCAAGATGGGCACGCTATGTAAAGTTTAATGTGGGTGCGGTTCCTTCGCGTGAGTACCGCTACATGCCAGAGACGATCAAAATATTCGAGCAGCCAGTTAGCGAAAATTACTCAAGCATTTTAGCTGAGTGGGGGGAATACAATCCCTTCTCGTATTACGAAATGACCAAGCCTCAAAGTCTAAAAAATAAATACCCAGAATTAAACAACACTACAAAAAACACAGCTTATGACTTGAGTGAATTACAAATGATTTCGGGACAGGTTCAATTGGAGCAAGCCGATAAACCTGATTGGTACAAATTTAAACTTGATCAAGGAAAAAATACAATAAATATAAGTCTAACAGGAGACCCCACTATAAAAACAGTGATTCAATTGCAAGATGAAAACGGCCAAGACGTGCCGTTGATACAAGGTGAATCCAACCATCAACAAAGCAATTACTCGGCACAATTAGCGGCCGAAAAATATTATTATTTGAAAGTGTTTGAACCTCCCCGATCGGTGGTTTTTTCATGGGATACCAGTGGCAGCACTAACAACTATCAGTCTTTAATTTACAAAGCTCTCAATGCTTACACACAAGGTGTAGTTAATGGCCGAGATGAAGTGAACTTTTTGCCTTTTGGTGGGCAATTATTAATGAAAGAATGGTACGGAAAGCCTTATTTGCTTAAAACTGTTTTAAACGATTATCCGCGTACAGATGATTCCAGTGAAGCAGAAACCAGCTTGAAAATTGCAACAAAAGCCTTGGAAAATCGCCAAGGTTCAAAAGCAATCGTTATCATTACGGATGCGATTACTGGCAAAGATGAAAATTTGTGGGAAAGTTTTATAAAAGTTCAGCCTCAAGTTTTTACTTTAGGTATTATTGACAATGGATTTGGAGGTAACCCAAATCGGCAAATAGATTTGTTGCAAGCTTGGTCACAAGTGAACAGCGGAGAATTTCATAAAGTTGAGAGTAGTGCTGAAGTTGACATCGCTTTTCAACGCGTCGCAGCAAAATTGCGCCAACCGGCAAATTACAGCTTAAGCTTAGCCTCTTCCTTTGAGAAAGAGTTAGGTCCTGGCCAATTGAAGATCAAACAATCAACACAATCCACTTCCAGTGCTGTAGAATTGATTCTTGATGCATCAGGAAGTATGCTCAAACGCCTGAATGGCAAACGCAGAATTTCAGTGGCTAAAGAGGTGTTGATTAAGGCTGTCACAGAAATAATTCCAGCACAAACGCCTTTAGCATTGCGCGTATTTGGAGACAAACAAGCTAACAGTTGTCGCACGGATTTAGCCATTGCGCTTAAACCTCTAAATCCACAATCGGCTAAAAGTATTATTGAAAAAATAAATGCTAAAAACCTAGCGAAAACTCCGATTGCAGATTCTTTGGCCAAGGTCGCCTCTGATTTAAAAAAACATAAAGGTAAAAAAATAGTCGTTTTAGTCACCGATGGAGAAGAAACCTGCGATGGTCAACCAGAAGAAGTTATTGCTAAACTTATCGAGCAAGGAGTGGACATGCGCCTTAATATTGTTGGTTTTGCTATTGATGATGAATCTTTAAAATCTCAATTTAACCAATGGTCCACACAAGGCGGAGGTAAATACTTTGATAGCAACAATCAAGAGTCACTGAAAAATTCCATCTCAAAGGCTTTGAAAACTCCTTTTTCTGTATTTTCACAATCAGGCCAACTCATTCAGGAAGGAACAGTCAATGGAGACTCTCTTGAGTTGTTGCCAGGTTATTACACCATCAAAATATATGGCAATACAATTAAGACTATCGAAAAATTTGAAGTCAAAGGAGAAGTCGAACAATTAATAGATTTGGATAAACTCTGAGTTTAAATATCCCAATTATTCATAATTGCTCTTAGGCATAACTCAAACCTAAGAGCAAACACAGCAACACGGAATTGTTACTCATAATTTTGATAAGACTTTTCCTCAATAAGTTCAGAACCCAACAGTAGATTAATTTCTTTTTTAATGGCGGCACGCTTATCATTTTGAAAATAAACACTGCGAGCGATTTGAATAAAGGCATCATCAAAAGATTTGCTCGCTTCTTTGAGACGAATCGCATCTTCGATGTTCCAGATTTTTTGATTGACTTCTTTTAACTGGTTTTTAAGTGTATCCATTTCTGCGGAGTACGCTATGTTGTCATTCCAAATACGCAGAAGGATTTCCAGTTCATGTCTGACATTTTTTTGTTTTTCTGCATCTTTTATCGCTTGTACTTTAATCTCTAGTATTGTGATTTTATCTAAAATTTCGCCTGGAGATACAGGAGTTTGAATCGTTTTCATACTTTTGCTCACTTATTCTTCGACGTCATCGGTGTCAAATTGACCGGTTAGTTTTTTGCGCACATGCGACCACGAAATTCCAATGCCTAATATTGTGCCAATAACAAACAATATAATCCATGTTAGGACTGTATAGTTTTCCAAACTCATCCAGCCCATGTCAATAAACAACCAAACCAAGGTGCCGCTCAGTGCCACTGCTAAAATAATGCCTAATAAACCTATGGAACGAAAGGTTGCTCTAAAAAAGATAATATAAATCACAAGCATGACTAAGATTGCCAGTATTTTCAGAGGCAGTTGCTCATTACTAAAAGGCCACAACCAATGAAAAAGAGAGTATTGAGAAGGATTAAAGGTGGTGAATACCAGTAATATAGCAAACAGCCATCGAAGAAAAAAACCACTTATTTTCATAGGATAATATTGAATTGAGTTAAAAAAGAACGGCTATTATACTCACATTTAACACAAAGTTCTTTTCAATTCTTATATTTACAGGTTAGACTTGTTTATTTCTATGAAAGTGTAGCTTGCAAATAACAGTTGTTCATAATGCTCTTGAAAGGTTAATACTCCTGATTTTGTTTTTTTTAGTCTTGATCAGTCCTGCAAATGGACTCAATCAATGGCAAAAAATCGAAGAAAAAGGCTATCTTACATGGGTGACCCGCCCCAGTCCTTTGACTTATTACAATTCAATGGAAGGTGTTATTGGCTTAGAATACGATATATTAAAGCGCTTTTGTGAAAATAATAAAATCAAACTCACTGTTATAGTCGCAGATTCAAATAAAGAATTGTTCGAATACTTTGATGGCTACAATGTCGATATAGCGGGAGCTAACCTGACCTTTACACAAGAGCGACAATCAAAATACACAGCGACTATTGGCTATGATGAAACTTCAACTCTGTTAGTGAGCAGTTTAAGAAAGCCTAAAATCAAATTTCTTACTTTGTTGAATAATTTAAAAGGCGCAATACTCAACAACTCTTCCTATGAAACCATTGCGCACAGACTAGAAAAAAAATACAAGGCAAACATCACTAAAATCGATGGAAAAAGCATGTATGAACTCATGCAAATGGTGACCGAAGGATCAATAGACTACACTCTATCCGATGAAAATATTGTTGAAATCTACAGTGCCTACATCCCCAAGTTAAGAAAAGGAGAAAAATTAACTGAATCCAGTGATTTGGTTTTTTACATCCGCAACAGCGAAGACAACTCTCTAAAACTGAAACTTGATAAATACATCAAGAAATACAAATTTCAAAATAAAGTGAATAAATACAAGGCATTTATTGTGAATACCCTACCCAATACTAAGCCTGCAGACACGGTTCAGTTTTTGAAAAATTATAAAAACAGATGGTCGAATGTAAAGCCAATTATTTATACTATTGCTGAAAAATACAAATTAAGCCCGATTTTATTAGGAGCGATTAGTTATCAAGAGTCACATTGGAACCCAAGTGCTGTTTCTCCGACATTAGTCAAAGGGCTCATGATGTTAACAAAAGCCGTGGCCGACGAACAAAATGTAATTGATCGCTTTGATCCATTGCAAAGCTTGGAGGGAGGAGCGAGGCATTTTATAAAAATGATGAATGTCATTCCGGAACGCATTCCAGATCCAGATAAGACTAGTTTTGCCTTGGCGGCCTATAATTTAGGCTACGGTCATGTTGAAAAAGCCAGAGTACTTGCGCAAAGAGCGGGGAAAAGCCCTGATTTATGGAAGGATGTGAAAGAGTTTCTGCCTCTTTTGAATGATATGGAAGGCTCAAGAGCGGATGGTAAAACTGCGGTAAGGTATGTGGAAAACATAAGAGCATATCAAAATCTATTGCAGTGGAAAGAGCAACAATAAACTTAGAAACCATGTGAAATAGAATAGTTTAAACAAATGATTTATTAGACAATAGTTTAATGATAGAATGTCAAACACAATAGAAAAGAGCTAATTAACATATGAAATTTAGAATCGGCCATGGAACACATACTGGAATCAAGCGAGATCACAATGAAGATACTTATGGCATAAGCCATGATGAGAATATCTGGTTGGTTGCTGATGGTATGGGAGGGCATGACCATGGTGAACTGGCCAGTGCTATGGCTAGAGATTCTATTTTGTTCCATTACAAATCAGGCCATTCTCTGAAAGAATGTATCATTAAATCCAACCAGATGATAATCGACAGCTCCTATGAACGCGGTGGAGATTTGCCAATGGGGACGACGATTGTTATTTTAACGATAAAAAAGAATAAATTTCATGTCGCTTGGGTCGGGGATAGTCGAATTTATTGTTTCAAGGAGAATAAACTCAGGGCTATATCCACCGATCACTCGTACGTACAAGAACTAGTCGATCAAAACCTAATCACCGAAGAACAAGCCCGTACTCATCCGCATAGAAATGTGGTCACTCAAGCCTTAGGCGTCACAGACAATTCAGAAATAAAAATATCTCAGATAGATGGAAAAATCAATACGGGTGATAAGTTTTTATTATGCAGCGATGGCCTGACCGAAGAAGTAGATGACTCCACTATCAATGAAATCATGAAAAAGGACATACACCCTCAAGAAATGACAGATCAATTGATTATTGCTGCATTAAAGTCAGGTGGTTCAGATAATATAACCGTAATAATTGTTGAAGTTGTCGAGTGATTCTATAGTGGGATTTGGGTTATTGCAAACAAGCATGGAAATTTACTGCAAAGAAATCAAACGAGTGTTTTGCTGAATAAAAGGAGCAAATACAGCGCCGCTGAATAGCTGCAAAAAATAAGTGAACAAAACTGTGCTGAATAGTTACAAATTCAGTATCATTTGAACTAAGATGAATTAAAATATGCCTTTTAGCAATGAACTACCAAGACCATGCGAAACAGAATTATACTTCATTATGGAGAGCTAACACTTAAGGGATGTAACCGCCATTCTTTTGTTAAAAAACTGCGTGTCAATGTAAGGCGGAAAGTTCAATCCCTGAATTTAACATGGGATGTTGTGTCAATTCATGATCGTATGTTTATAGAAATCCCAGCTGATTATGAGGGAGATATTGATGCAGTTGCAGAAAAATTGGCTGAAATTCCTGGCGTTGCCTGGTTAAGTAAAGTGTACTGGTTTTCTGAAAAGCAATACGACTTTTTTACCTACCAACCAAATCTCGAAAAAATAGATGACCTAATAGAAAAACTCGCAAATGAAACCTACCAGAAAGATAAGAGTTTTGCTGTAAGGGTTAAAAGGTCAGACAAGAGATTTACGTTGACATCCAATCAACTTGAGGTTCAATTAGCCACTGTTATTTTAAAAAACACGGAATGGAAAACTGTTAATCTAAACCAAGCAGATCAGTATTTTTATGTTGATATATCCTCACGAGGTATAGCAGTTCATACCAATCGAATTAAAGCTATCGGTGGTTTGCCTGTATCGGCAACCGGTAAAATAATGTGTTTGCTTTCAGGAGGATTTGATTCCCCAATTGCAGCCTATTTAATGGCAAAAAGAGGCTGCACTGTTGATTTTGTTCATTTTACGGCTAACACCATTCAAGCCAATCGTATTGAAACATACAAAGTATCGCGCATTGCTCAAAGAATTAGCGAGTTTTCTGGTAAAGTGCGTTTGTTTTTAGTGCCTTATACGCATTTTGATTTGGCCTTGATGGAAAAAAATCTCGATTATGATTTGATTTTGTTTCGTCGTTTTATGGCAAAAGTAGCGGAACGATTAGCGATAAAACATTATTCACAATGTTTGGTTACTGGGGACAATTTAGGGCAAGTCGCCTCTCAAACGATGGAAAATATCATAAGCATGACTAAGTCCATTCAGATGCCCGTGTTACGGCCTTTGTTGACCTATAACAAAGAAGAGATTGTGGCTCTTTCTCGAAAATTGGGATTGTTTGATGTGTGTGTAGAGCCATACAAAGACTGCTGTGCTTTAATAAGTAATACACCCAAAACCAAGTCTATGCATGAAAAATTAGAATTCATGGAGGAGCGTTTTTTTGATGATTATGAACAACTCATCACCGAAACATTGGAAGAAAATCAAGTGATTACCTTTCAGTTTGGTAAGAGAATCAACCATGAATGAAATTATAATTCGTGACGTTGCCCCTAAAGACAATCAAGCTTTGATTGAATTAGTACATGTGACTTTGCAAGAGTTTGGAGCCAAAGGCGATGGATTTGCAATGGCTGATGCTGAGCTCTTGAATATGTACGAAAGCTACCAGTTGCAAGGAAAGCATTATTTCGTTGTGGAGCAAGCTGCACGTATTTGTGGTGGTGCAGGAATTGCTCCTTTGGATGGGGAAGAAAACTCGGGTGTTTGCGAACTAAGGAAAATGTATTTTTCCCCTGCATTAAGAGGGCAAGGCGTGGGCAAGACCATGATAGACAAATGCATTATCAAGGCCAAAAACATGGGATATCATTCGATGTACCTTGAAACTATTCCGCAGATGGAAATTGCACAAAGACTCTACAAAAGCCGTGGTTTTGAATATCTCAAGGAGAGAATGGGCGATACCGGTCACCATGCTTGTCCTGTTTTTATGTTAAAAAAATTGTAATTATTCAGCGTTTTATATTGCCCAAATCCCGATATAGAAAATTACAATGAGAGTACAAGCCCTTCCCCTCATTCGCGGTGTTATATCGGGATTTGGGTAAAAACAAACCAACACTAAACTAAATCGAGATACACTGAATAATAACAAAATGAGCCTGTATCTCGGAAACACTCACGGCCTTTACAGTGTTTAGTTATTCTCTTTTTCTCCATTGGCTAATTTTAAATGCTGAATAGGTCGGCTTTGTTTGTTTTCATACAAGTTTATAATTTTCACATCTATATTTCTAAAGGTTGCACTTTTTTGGAAGTTTTCTATAATTTCAAATACATCAAAGTGAATAAACTTTGTGTGAGTTGCATCTATTTCCACATGGGTGTCGTTTGGAATTTGATCCAAAGTTTTTAATATGGTGGCTTTGTTCAGAAAGGTCACATCTTCTGAAAGTATAATCCTAATTTTATCTTTGCCCTCTAAATCCTCTTTATGCATATTGAATGGAATTCTGAAATTGTTTCTTAGAATAATAAAAATGGCGACGACCATTCCTAAACCAATTCCAGTTAATAAATCTGTGAACACAATTCCCACAATAGTCACAACAAATGGGATAAATTGCCCCAGACCTTCTTTGTACATTTTCTTAAATAACGCAGGATTGGCCAGTTTATAGCCAACAACCAATAAAATGGCAGCCAGAACTCCAAGAGGTATCATATTTAATAGTGTTGGGATTGCGATTATGCTTATCAATAAAAGTAAGCCATGCAGAATGGTCGATGCTTTTGTTTTGCCTCCCGATTGTTGATTGGCTGAACTTCTGACAATCACTTGAGTGACGGGTAAACCACCAACTAATCCTGCAACAATGTTGCCCGCTCCTTGTGCTTTTAGTTCTCTGTTGGTTGGAGTTACTCTTTTTAATTTATCTTGTTTGTCTGAGGCTTCGACGCAAAGTAAGGTTTCCAAACTTGCTACAACAGCTATGATAATGGCTGTTACATAAACTTTAGGATTAAGTAATGCGCTAAAGTCTGGGGATGTGAAATTGCTCAAAAATCCACCAAGACTTTCTGGAACAGGCACATTGACCATGTGTGTTGAGCTTATGGACAAGCTTGGAATATTCTGAAAGACCTTGTAAAGAATGATACCAACAACAACGGCCATTAATGGCCCTTGAAGCAACTTGGTGAACTTGAATCTTTTAATAAATTGAGTGTCCCACAGCAATAAAATGAGTAAAGAAGTGAGAGCAACCAGTAAAACTCCAAAGTTTATATCATTAAACATATAGATTAAATTATCTAGAGTCGTGTTTCCATCGGTTTGTTGAAAGCTTAAACTGCCTTCTGGATCACTGTCATAGCCTAAAGCATGAGGAATTTGCTTTAAAAATATTATGATTCCAATTCCTGCAAGCATGCCATGAATTACAGATGAAGGAAAAAAATAAGCAATAATCCCTGCTTTTGCAAAGCCCATGATGAGTTGGATTACACCCGCTAATATCACAGCAACTAAAAACACATCAAAACTACCAAGTTCTGTTATCGCATTTAAAACAATAACGGCTAAACCTGCAGCTGGCCCACTTACTCCAAGAGCTGAGCCACTTAATGAACCGACTATTATCCCGCCTATTACTCCACTAATTAGTCCCGCAAAAAGTGGTGCGCCTGATGCCAAGGCAATGCCTAAACACAAAGGCACAGCAACAAGAAAAACAACAATACTTGCAGGAATATCATCCTTTAAGTTTTTAAATGGACTCAGTTGGTTATTGGTACTCATAGGTATAAATTCGCAATGTAGATATTAAAGCATGCAATAATACTAGTAATGCTATCATTTATCAAGAAAAGCTTAAATTAATAAATTAAATTGACACTTAATTGAGGCATATTCATAACTAAAAATGGTGGGAATGTAGCCCATATTGGTTATTTTTTCTGATTAAATTTACTCAATGGAGTGACCATTAAGCTTCATTTAATCAAAAAAACTATCTCAATGTGCATTTCCATCCCATTCACTCTTAGTTATGAATATACCTCAATTGAGTGTGTTTTTGGATTTGGGTACTAAGAGGGGTGACACCACATATGATTTAGTTACAAGCAAAAGGAATCATCACCAATGAGGTGGTACCTCATCATTGGGGCGCGAGTTTTGCTGCCAATTATGGCTTTCTTCTTGGACTTTAGTATTTAAATGTTTGAACTGCCGCTGCAAAACATCAATGTATTTTTGCTGTTGAACAATAACATCATTCAGTTGTTCAATTGTTTGTTCTTGAAAGGCTAGTTTTGTTTCAATTTCTATTAGTTTGTTTTCTATATTTGTCATATTTATGGGCTGTAAGCTAAGGCTTTAAAATTGGCAACGACGTGTTGATGGAGTCCGAGTTTTAGTTTTTTAAAGGACTCATGGGTAATGCTGGCTAATAGGCATTGCGAATGCGAGCTTTTATTCAGTGTTAATTTTAAGAGCACATGTGAATACACAGTTTTTATTTCAGCTATTTGTGCAGGCCATTGGTGTTGTATGCTGCTCAGAGGATTTTGTTTAAGGCTGATGCTGACATCATTGGCAAAGATCACATGCTCAACTTCATCAATAATAATTCGACTGGCCAGAGGTAAGTTACTTTTACCTTGGCTCATGGCGACATTAATGCAAGCATGATAGTGAATTTTGCCCTTTTCAACAAGCATAAGCTCATCTGCAATTTGGTACAATTCTGAGACATCATGACTGACATAAAAAATTAGGCAGTTTTTTAGCGATTGAATAATAGCCAGTGCAATTTTTCTTCTGTTAATATCCAGTGCAGAAAAAGGTTCATCAAAAATAGCCAAGCCCTTGTTTTTTATCTGAATTATTGTACGAATAAATGCAATTCTTTGTTTTTCCCCACCCGATAATTGTTGAGGATATTTGTTTAACAATGTTTCGCATTGCAAGGTTTTAATCAATTCGTCGTAGGGTTTTTTGTTGTATTTTTTGGTGAACTCAAGGTTTTCTTTAACAGTCCAGTGGTCAAAGAGGACAGGCTGTTGATTCATATAAGCACATTGATTGAGTGTGGTAGCTTTTCCTTTTCTAAACTCAATTGCACCAGAAAAATTTTCATTAAAACCAGCTAGAGCATTCAATAAATTAGATTTGCCGCTGCCAGAGTTGCCTGTTACAGCAATAATGCCACTGTTTTGGCATTGAAACTGGTAGTCAAATCGCAATTCTTTGCTTTGAATATTGACCTTCATGGCACAATTTGTCCCTTGTTTTGATTGAAGTTCATCCACAATATTACACTAAAGGACAGCAGTAATAAAATCAAAGACAGGCTATGGGCTTGTTGTAATTCTAAATTTTCCACATGATTGAATATTTCTATTGAAACCACTCTCGTTTCCTTGGGGATGTTTCCTCCAACCATTAAAACCACGCCAAACTCGCCTAAAGTATGAACAAATCCAAGGATACTGGCTGAGATGATGCCTTTTTTTGACAAAGGAAGAATGATTTTCCAAAAGATAGTCGATGTACTGGCTCCAATGGACTGGGCTGTTTTTAGTGTATTAATACCAATGGCGTTAAATGTTGTGACCAGTGGTTGAACGACAAAAGGCAAGGAATACACAACAGAAGCAACAACCAGACCGGCAAAACTAAAAATCAATTGAGATCCTGTTAGGGTGATGAAGAGTGAACCTAAGTACGATTCATTGCGCATCAAGCTCAACAGATAAAACCCAAGAACAGTTGGAGGTAATACCAAGGGCAATACGACAAGTGAACTTACAATAGGAACGAATTTGTGCCGAGAAAAACTAAGCCAATAGGCCAGTGGCAGTCCGATGATTAGCAATATAACAACGGTAACAGCAGCCAATTTAAAGCTTAAGTACAGAGATGTTAAATCAACTAAAGACATCGAACTATGCAAAGGTCTCAAATAATTTAATTAAAAGTAATCAGTTGGTAGCCTTGTTCTTGTAGGCTAATAAGAGCGGTTATAGCGGACAACGATACATCGATAAAATCAAGGATTTCATCACGTTTGTAGCCTCTAAATTCTACCGTTTGACCACAGACGATAATTTGTACGCCAGCATCGTGGAGTTTTTTCAATAGCTCGGCATTGGGATTGTCAGTGATATAACGTTTATTGTAAGCTGAGTTCTTTAGAATGTCTTTGCCAGCAGCACCGTGCAAAACCAAGGCTGCTTTTATGTTTTTCTTTTTGACACCAGCATCAATGTGCATGTTTAAAAATCGGGCTACGGTGTTAATACCGCGATTAATTTCTTCGTTGTCTTCGTCCGAGGTATAAACATCAAAAACTGCTTTTAATTTTTTTGGAGTTGTAAAGCCTGTATCTTTAACCGGTTTAAAATCGCCATAACCTTCGATCAGCCTTTGGGCCTGTATATTAAAGCTAATAAGTATAAATAGAATGGAGAATAAAGTTTTCATAAGAGTCCTCAAGGAATTTAAAGCAGTGATTATTATTGAATTGTCTTTTTAAATCAACCTCTGGGCTTTATGCCACTAAAATAATCGCATCTTCGGCTTTATCCAGAGATACACAATGAGAGTACAAGCCCTTAATGCACCTAAGAATTACTCAAAAAGTTTCATCATCACTATAAATAACCAGATTTTTTGTTTATTTGTTTTACTTGCGCAGAGAATAGATAGCGATAAAATTCAGCTGCTTTATTATTAAGCAAGATGGAAGATTGGTGAATGACTTTGTTTTCAAAGACTTGTAAGCATCCATTAAAGTCAGTGTTAATAAGCATAGAGTAGGGTACAAAGCCACTTTCGGTAAGCCCTTGTTGGGTATAAATAAAAGCTTGCACTGCATTGGATGTCTGAATGATTTTGGTGGTTTTAATCTTATTTTCTTTGAGTATGTTTTTTGCTGTTTTTCCATAGGGAGCTGTTTTAGGATTTGCCATTGCTAAAGTTTTGATTTCAGACAACTTGCTTAAACAATTTTCACCAGAAGAGTTTGGTATCCACAAGGACAAAAGTCCCGCAGCGTAAACTTGTGGAGCCGTCTTTAGCTTTAATTTGTCGAAAATATAAGAAGGTTTGGCAGTATCAGCCGATAAAAACAGATCAAAAGGAGCATGGTTGATAATTTGATTGGTCAATGTTCCTGATGAGGCTGCAACAAGCTCTATTTTCACATCCTTGTGAGTGAGTTTGTAATGTTTTACGATTTTTTTGAGGGTTGATTCGTAGTTGCTAGCTACTGCAATTGTCAGGGTGTTGTTCTTGGCTTGCTCAGTACAAGCACTTAAAAACAACAGCGTAAAGCAAAAAATATACAGTCTTATTATATTTTTAACCATTCGCGGTTTGCATCTCCATAAACCATGAAGTAAGGATTAAGGAGCTTGTCTTTGCTGTTGTAGAGCAGAGTTTGGTTGTCGAGGGTAACCACACGACCTCCAGCTTGTTCTACAATGCATTGAGCTGCAGCTGTGTCCCATTCTGATGTGAGCCCTAATCTCGGGTACAAATCAGCTTTGCCTTCTGCCACTAGACAAAATTTGAGAGAGCTGCCCATAGCTGTTAATTCATGTTCACCTAATTTTTTGAGATAATCACGCACACCCTCAGACATATGAGAACGAGAACCAACAACTATAGGTGTGTTTCTTGCTGGTTTATGGCTGTGGATTTGTCTGCGTTTTCCAGCTTCTTTTTTAAAGGCTCCGTAGCCTTTTGCCGCCGTGTAGGCAATTTCTTGAACGGGCACATACACCACGGACAATATTGAGTTTCCATTTTCAATCAAGGCTATATTGACAGTGAATTCGCCATTTTTTTTGATAAATTCTTTGGTTCCATCCAAGGGATCAACCAGCCAATATTTATTCCACGTTTTTCTTTCTGCAAAGGGAATATCGGCCGATTCCTCTGATAAAATCGGAATGTCAGGTGTTACTTGCTGCAACTCTGCAACGATAATACTATGAGCTGCTAAATCTGCTTTAGTCAGAGGAGAGTTATCGGATTTGATTTCTACACCAAAATCAGCTGTTTTATAGATTTCGAGTATGGCTTGACCAGCTTTTTCAGCTATTTTCTCGACTTTGTTAAGTAGTTCTATCAATTGAGTATTCCTAAAGCTTTATCATATGTGTATGCATTACCCGCCAAAATGGAAGTGGTTTCTAAGTCTATGGCTTTTCCTTGCAGGTCTGTAATTTTTCCACCAGCTTCATTAATGAGGATGCTTAAGGCGGCAATATCCAATATATTCACATCGGATTCAATTATCAGTTCTAGTTTGCCCGCTGCCAGTAAATGATAATGATAAAAATCCCCGTATCCTCGTGTTTTATGGCACATAGTTAAGATTTGACGGAGTTTCTCCCATTGTTTTTTATCGTGAGTGAATGTTTTTAAGTTGCCCGTTGAATAACAACTTTCCTCGGGTTTTCTCCTGTCGCTAACTTGCACTAAATTGTTGTCAATATAGGCTCCTAAGCCTTTGGCGGCCCAAGCCGTTTCATTGAATAATGGTGCATGAGAAACGCCCATGATAATTTCTCCACGGTACATCAGAGCAATTTGAGTCGAGAAAAAATGGTATTCCCTAACAAAGCTTTTGGTTCCATCTATGGGATCAACCAACCAAAGAAAATCGGAGTCATTGTCTGATCTTCCTGTTTCTTCCCCATAAAATCCAAATCCCGGATATTGAGCTGCAAGTACTTGCTTTATGACTTGTTCGCATTCAATATCCGCTTGAGTCACTGGAGTTAAGTCTGATTTGAGAGTGATGTCAGGCGAATATTTGTAGTAATGCTTAATAATCTGTTCAGCAGATTTGACCGCCCTTTTAGCGGTGACAATACAATTGTTGAGGAAGTTTTCGTCAATTGTTGGGTTAATCATGGCTGTTTCTGCCATAAATATCTTCAAAACGCTCGATATCATCTTCACCAAAATAATCGCCGCATTGTACTTCAATCAGTGCGATATCTTTGTCCGTTGGGTTTTCCAATCGGTGCATGGTGTTTTTCGGTATATAGGTGGACTGGTTGGCATGCAATTCAAATTCATCATCGCCATTTCTTACTTTTGCAGTACCTTTCACTACTGTCCAGTGCTCTGAGCGGCGTTGGTGTCTTTGCAAAGAAAGTATTTGCCCAGGTTTTACGACCAAGCGTTTAACTTTGCAGTCTTTTTCGTCTTCTAATATGGTGTAACTGCCCCAAGGACGATGGACGGTTTGATGATAAATGGCAGCTTCGTGATTGTGAGTTTTAAGGTATTGTACAACATCTTTTACACCTTGCGCGCTGTCTTTGTGAGCGATGAGAACAGCATCTTCAGTGTCAACTATCATCAAGTCGTTCACACCAACTGTGGCGACTATTCTGTTGCCACTGCGTATATAACAATCTTTTGAATCAACGGCGATGACTTTGCCTTCTATGCGATTTCCACATTCGTCACATTCGGCTAGCTCTGCCATCGAATTCCACGAACCAATATCATTCCAATCAAAATGGCTGGATACCACCGCTCGTTTTTTGGCTTGTTCCATGACTGCATAATCGATAGAAATATCAGGCATAGCGGCAAAAATCTCAGAATCAAATTCAATCGCCGATTGTTGGGTGTTTTTGCTTGCAAAGCATTTTTTTACAGCCTCTAAGACTTCTGGAGAAGTTTGTTGCATTTCTTTGAGAAGATTTTTAGCAGTTAAGCAAAACATGCCTGAATTCCAGGTGTATTGACCTGAATCCAGATATTTTTGTGCCGTTTTCAAGTTGGGTTTTTCTTTGAATTCTTCAATAATTGCAGCATCAAAACCTTGGATTTTTTGACCCGCTTTTATGTAACCGTAGCCTATTTCTGGAGAGGTAGGATGAATGCCAAAAGTGGCAATATAGCCAAGAGACGCTAGTTCGGCTCCTTGTTTAACATCGGCCTTAAAAGCTTCTTTGTCTTTAATTAAGTGATCTGAAGGCATGACCAGCATCACTGTATCTTCTCCAAACCGTTGCTTGATTTCTAGTGCTGCAAGAGCGATAGCAGGCGCGGTATTTCTGCCCATGGGTTCAAGCATAAATATTTGCTTATGCATTTCGCCTTTGGCCATTTTTGAGTACATATCACGGCAAATAAAATAATAATCGCGTGAAGTAACCGTCATAACAGTACCATCATTGGATACATCTAAAGCTCTTTCGAAGGTTAGCTCAGCTAACGTACTGCCGTTAGATAGTTTCATAAAAGGTTTTGGATAGGCTCTTCTCGAGACGGGCCATAGGCGCGTACCTGCGCCTCCAGATAAAATGACAGGGATTAATTTCAATGGAGTCTCCTTATGTTCTGCATGCAAAGTTGCAGTGATGTTTGCCAATTGGGCATTTGAATAGTAAAAGTGTTTTTTAGATGGTTGCAATCTAAAACGGAATAACTCGGGCGTTTTGCTGGAGTTGGATAATGTTCTGTTGCAATAGCATTGACAATGGGCACTCGAGGAATTAAATCTAATTTAAAGGCATTTGCAAAAATACGTCTGGCAAATCCACACCAGCTTGTTTTTCCTGAAGATGTCATATGATAAACTCCATTCACAGGATTAATTAAGGCTATTGATGTCGCCATTGCAATCGACGTGGCCCAAGTTGGTGAACCAATTTGATCATCTACAATGGCTAGAAAATCTTTTTTTTTGGCTAATTCTAACATCGATTTAATAAAGTTATGCCCGCGATCAGAAAACACCCAGGCCGTTCTGAATATCATATGATTGCAACCTGAATCTATAATTGCTTGTTCGCCTTGCAATTTGGAATGGCCATAAACACTTTGTGGAGAGCATTCATCCGTTTCTTTCCAAGGTGTTGTTGAAGTTCCTGCAAAGACGTAATCGGTAGAATAGTGCACCAATAAAGCATCGGTAATAACAGCGTATTTTGCAAAAATGGCCGGGGCCTCTGTGTTGATTATTTGAGCCGTCTCTTTGTTGGTTTCTGCCAAATCAACAGCAGTGTAGGCTGCAGCGTTGCAAATAATATCAGGTTGAATGGCATTTAGTTTTTTTTCTATGTCTTCAGGGTTTGATAAATCCAAAGAGACTGTTGGCATGCCCTCAATTTCGATACCTTGTCGAGTTGTAGGTATCACTTCTCCAAAGTGCTGCAAGGTTCTCCAAAGCTCATATCCTACCTGGCCATCGGTGCCTGTTAATAATATTTTCATGATTGGTATTGAGGTAGTTTTACTGGATCTATTTGATCTAATCGAGGAGCTGCTTCGTCTTTTTGTGAGAGGCTTGGATCATCCAAAGGCCATTTGATATCAATATTTGGATCATTCCATAGGATTGAGTAATCCGCTTGAGCATCGTATGTATTGGTACAAAGGTAAGAAAAAAGCGCTGTTTCTGATAGCACGCAGAAGCCGTGTGCAAACCCTTCTGGAATATAAAATTGTTTGTGGTTTTTGGCCGAAAGTATTTCTCCATGCCATTGACCAAAGGTAGGGGATCCAACTTGTATATCTAGCGCAACATCAAAAACTTCACCTTGCAGAATTTGTACAAGCTTTCCTTGCGGATTGGGGTTCTGAAAGTGCAATCCTCTCAAGACTCCTTTGCCGGATTGTGAGACATTTGACTGAACAAACTTAACGTCCAGACCCGCTTGTTTGTAGCGTTGGTAATTCCATGTTTCCATAAAAAACCCACGTTCATCACCAAAGCGTTTCGGCTCGAAGACCAAGGCTCCTTTTAGTTTTGTTTCAGTGACTTTCATGAGTTTTCAGCCACTAAACTCAATAAATACTGCCCATAACCGTTCTTTTTTATAGGCTGAGCTAGTTTTTCCACTTGTTGAGCCGATATCCAGTTTTGCATGAAGGCAATTTCTTCAGGGCAGGCGATTTTTATGCCTTGCCTTTTTTCTATGGTCGCAATAAAGTTGCTGGCATCCGTTAACGAGTCATGTGTGCCCGTATCCAACCAGGCATAACCACGCCCCATGAGTTCAACCATTAATTCTTCTTGTTCTAAATAGACTTTATTGAGATCGGTGATTTCGAGCTCTCCACGTGGAGAAGGACTTAGGTTTTTTGCAATCTCACAGGCTTGATTGTCATAAAAATACAAGCCAGTAACAGCATAGTTTGATCGTGGATTTTTGGGTTTTTCTTCCAAGTCTATAACTTTGCCGGTCGCATCAAATTCGGCAACTCCATAGCGTTCTGGGTCATTAACACGGTAACCAAATACGGAGGCTCCTGTGTTTCTTTCATTGGCTTTTGCTAACAAACCAGCCAAACCTGCACCGTGATAAATATTGTCTCCAAGGATCAAGCATGAAGGATGATCATCAACAAATTTTTCACCAATTAAATAGGCTTGAGCTAAACCACCTGGATCAGGCTGTACTGCATAACTAAGATTTATGCCCCACTGGGAACCATCACCCAATAATTTTTGAAACAGTTCTTGTTCATGAGGTGTATTAATAATGAGTATATCGGTAATCCCTGCTAACATTAACGTTGTTAAGGGATAATAAATCATCGGCTTATCATAAATGGGCAAAAGCTGTTTGCTTATAGAATGGGTCAATGGATACAAGCGAGTACCTGAGCCGCCTGCTAATATAATGCCTTTTCTTTTCATGCTACTTATCTCCTAATCGTTGGCCTTTGTAAGTCCCATCCAAAACACGAGAACTCCATTGTTCGTTATCAAGATACCATTGTACTGTTTTTTTTATGCCGCTAACAAAAGATTCCGAGGGCTGCCAGCCTAATTGTGTCTGTAATTTACTGGAATCTATCGCATAACGCTGATCGTGACCTGGTCGGTCTTTAACAAAAGTAATTAAGTCACGTCGTTTTTTTCCTGCCACGGGGCGTAATTCATCCAAAATATCACACAAAGTATGGACGACTTCAATGTTTTGTTTTTCTTCGTTGCCGCCTACATTATAAACCTCTCCAAGTTTGCCTGTTTCAATGACTGTTTCTATCGCTCTGCAATGGTCTTCTACATACAACCAATCCCTAATGTTTTTCCCATCTCCATAGACAGGTAAAGCTTCAAAATTAAGAGCCTTCATAATAATTAATGGGATTAATTTTTCGGGAAATTGATAAGGTCCATAATTATTTGAACAATTAGTGGTTAAAACGGGCAATCCATAGGTGTGGTGGTAGGCTCTTACTAAATGGTCAGAAGCAGCTTTTGAGGCAGAATAGGGCGAATTGGGCGAATAAGCCGTAGTTTCTGAAAACAAGCCTGTTTCTCCTAAAGAACCATAGACCTCATCTGTAGAAACATGCAAAAAACGAAAATTATTTTGTTGTTGACGTTTTTGTTCAAGGGATCGGTAGTGTTTTAGAGCTTGCTTTAATAAGTTAAAGGTTCCCATGATGTTGGTCTGAATAAAATCATCAGGTGCATCAATAGAGCGATCTACATGACTTTCCGCCGCAAAATGAACCACAGCATCAGGCTTGTATTGTTCCAAGAGTTGAGAAACAACAGATGCATCACAAATGTCTCCTTGGATAAAATGATAATTGGGATTATCGCTCAATTCGGACAATGTGTCGAGATTCCCTGCATAGGTTAATTTGTCTAAGTTAATGATTTTGTGGTTGTTTTTTAGAACTTGTCTGCGTATAAAATTACCACCAATAAATCCTGCACCGCCGGTTACCAGCCATGTTTTTGTCATTTATATGATTCCAAATTTACAAAACAGAACATTGTATCATAGAGACCTTTGCATAATTAAATAGCGAAAGAAAAAATAGAGAAAATTTTCTAAATTAAGCTGAAAAATGCAGATGAAGATAAGACGTCAATGCAAGTCTTTGGTGTCCGTGGTAAATTCAGAAAGAACTTCTTCGCCAATAAGATGGCTTTAGTTTTCCTGTTTGGTCTCAATCTGGCAACAATCTATTTTTTCACTACCTAATTGTGCAAAGGTCTCTAATATTCAAATTTCATCATGAAATATTGAACTATTTAAATTTACTGCTATCATACGTCCGTATCTTTTAAAAATGTATTTCTTTTGAACACTGTCAACTATAAAAATTTATTGGTTTTACTATTAGCTCTGGTCTTTTTGAGCCAAGCTATGTCTGTGCCATTGACGAGCTGTCCAAGCAATGAGAGTAATCTCATTACGTTTTCTGAAGATTCAACACAACTCACCCATGAATTTCACGACATGAACAATGTGTCAATGTCCTGTTGCAGTGAAGATGAATGCGAATGCCCTCTTGGCATGTGTCTGTCTTTTGTTTCCTTTTCCAGTCCCAATTTTAGAATTCATTTCGAAGCAGTTAAATCTTTGGGTTTTGCAGAAATATCTTTTTTTGACAAACAACCCCCATCCTCAATTTATCGTCCTCCAATTTTCAGCTAATACAATACAGTTGCGCCTTTTGTTTTTGAAATTATTGCAGAGTCTAAATTAATAAAATTTGAAAACAATATAGCAAAATAATTATAAGCAAGACTAAACTTGTTAGGCTTTATAATTAGTGTCTTATCATATATTTTAAATATTAAACAACAAACGACCTATTTTGGAGGCATTTATGTCTAAAAATGAAACTGGAAACAGTTCAAATAAAATTATAATTTTTTCGTGGGTATTTGCGCTTTCTTTGCATTTAAGTACCTATGCGAATGCTCAGAACAGCAAAGCTCTAAGTTTGAATAAAACCATTGCAATTGCACTAGAAAATGATCCATGGCTTGTTGGCAACAAATTCCAGCAAGACTCGGTTGATAGCATTAGTGTTGCAGCTGGAACCTTGCCTGATCCAAAAGTTTCTGTGAATTTTGCAAACCTACCGCTGGATACTTTTGACTTTACTCAAGAGCCTATGACTCAATTTAAAGTAGGGGTTTCGCAAATGTTTCCTCGAGGCAAATCCTTGCAGCTCAAACGCGAACAGCTGCAAATAAAAAGCCGCCAATTTCCTTATCAACGTGCTGATCGAAAAGCAAAAATAGAAGTGACAGTCACGCAATTGTGGTTAGAAGCCTACAAAGCTCAAATTAGTATCGCTCTTATAGAAAAAGACCGTGCTTTGTTTGAACAATTAGCTGATGTTGCTCAAGCTAGCTATTCTGCAGCATTGGGCAGAACCCGCCAGCAAGATGTTATTCGAGCACAATTAGAACTAACGCGATTGGATGACCGCTTAACCATGCTGAACCAAAAGTTAGAAATGTCAATGCAAAAACTATCGCAATGGTTGAGTGGTTATTTTCTTGAAGAATATCGCCAAAATGGATCTGGAATTACCATGAATCAAGAGCTTAAGGTGGATAAAGAGCTGCCTTCTCTCGAGCTCATTCATGCGCAACTGTACGAGCAAAAAAACACTCAGGAGCAAGAGTTGTTTTCCTATTTTTCTTCTCATCCTGCAGTATTGGCTCTAAAGCAAAAAATAGCCAGTACCGACAAAGGCATAGAGTTGGCAAAACAGAAATACAAACCGGCTTGGGGAGTGAATGCAAGTTATGGCTATAGAGGAACCACTGATGTGGGTATTAATCGTGCCGATTTTTTGTCAGTAGGTGTTAGTTTTGATGTACCCTTATTTACTAAAAACAAACAAGACAAAGAACTTGAATCAGCCATAGCTCAGTCAGAAGCGATACAAACACAAGAATGGTTGTTACTAAGAAAGCTGATAGCTTCTTTTGAAACTGCAAAATCTCAATTAATGAGGTTAAACGAACGTGAAACGCTCTATTCAGATCAATTACTTCCACAAATGCGAGAACAGGCCGAAGCTTCTTTAACAGCTTACACCAATGATGATGGTGACTTTGCTGAAGTCGTTCGTTCGAGAATTGCCGAATTAAATGCTCAGATTGACGCGCTAAATATAGCCGTTGATAGGCAAAAAACAATTTCACAACTTAATTATTTTTTTACAAACTCAAATGACACTATGACTGAAGTCAATCATAAAGGAGAACAAGAATGAACAAAGCAAGCCTTACTCTCATTGGTGGAGTGATTATCGGTATTGTTTTAACAACAATTATCAATCTAACATTGATGAAGACCCCTGGTGGGACTGTAACAGATTCAATGGAAGTCTCTAAACCTGATAAAAAAGAGCCTTTGTATTGGGTAGCTCCTATGGATCCCAATTATCGGAGAGACAAACCAGGAAAATCACCCATGGGTATGGATTTGATTCCTTTTTATGCAGATGAAGGTGGTGGAGTCGATGCCGGTCCTGGTACGATTAGGATATCACCTGATGTCGTCAATAATTTGGGTGTCAGAACAGCTCGCGCTCAGATGAAATCTTTGCACTCTGAAATCACCACAGTAGGATATGTTCAATACGACGAAGATCAGCTGGTTCACATTCATCCTCGTGTCGAAGGCTGGATTGAAAAGCTCAATGTTAAAACAACGGGTGAAAAAGTTGAAGAAGGTCAAGTTCTGTACGAAATTTACTCTCCAGCTTTGGTCAATGCACAAGAGGAATTGGTGTTGGCATTAAGCCGAAAAAATCAACGTCTTATCGATGCAGCCAAAGACAGGTTAGAAGCGTTGCAATTGCCAAAAGAGGCTATCAAGAAACTAATGAAAAGCAGGAAAGTTCAGCAGAATATAGCATTTTATGCTCCTCAAAGTGGTTTTGTTGACAATTTAAATATTCGCCAAGGCTATTTTGTTAAGCCAGGGACAACAATCATGTCTATTGCAAAACTCGATCAGGTCTGGGTTGAAGCAGAAGTTTTCGAACGCCAAGCGGCGCAAGTCTATAAAGGCATGGCTGTGAGTATGATGCTGGACTTTTTGCCAGGTAAAACATGGAGAGGAAATGTTGACTATATTTATCCCAAATTGGACAATAAAACCCGAACTTTAAGAGTTAGATTGCGTTTTGATAATTCCGATTTAGCACTTAAACCCAATATGTTTGCTCAAATTGTTATTCATGTACAAAATATGGAGCCTTTGTTATTGGTGCCAAAATCAGCAGTTATCCGTTCAGGTCAAAGTAACCGCGTAGTTTTAGCATTGGGTGAAGGGAAATTTAAATCTATCGAAGTTAAAGTAGGTCGGATAGATGATGAAAACATAGAAATATTAGCGGGTCTTGATGAAGGGGAAGAAGTTGTCACGTCTGCTCAATTCTTGTTGGATTCTGAATCCAGTAAAACATCTGACTTTATCCGCATGGATCACCAGTTAGAAACGGAGAGCGATGAACCTCCCATGGCGACAACAACTGGTGTCATTAATTCCTTAATGAAGGAACATGGAATGTTAAATATTAGTCGCGATGCTATTGAAGAATGGGGCAGAGGGCCTGCAACATTGGATTTCATAGCAGACAAATCTGTTGATATTTCAAACTTAAACATTGGCGATAAAATATATTTTACTTTTAAGGTGCAAGAGGGGCAATTTATAGTAACTGAAATTCAACCTTTAGCCTCTTTTGATGAATAGGAGAACCTTATGATTGCTTCAGTAATTAAATGGTCTGTTGGCAACCGATTTTTTGTGTTGTTAGCAGCCGTCATGCTGGTTGGGATAGGATTGTTCTCATTGAAGAATACGCCTGTTGATGCCCTGCCAGATTTGTCCGATGTTCAAGTCATAATCAAAACCACATTTCCAGGACAGGCACCACAAGTAGTAGAAGATCAGGTGACTTACCCATTGACGACGGCTATGTTGTCAGTTCCTGGTGCGGTGACAGTTCGGGGCTACTCCTTTTTTGGAGACTCCTATGTTTATGTGATCTTTGATGAGCAAACTGATTTGTATTGGGCCCGATCACGGGTCTTGGAGTATTTGAGTCAGGTGGCACCGAATTTACCCAGTGCTGCTCGGCCGCAACTTGGACCTGATGCTACAGGTGTCGGTTGGGTCTATATTTATGCATTGCAAGATAAAACAGGTGAAAATGACATCAGTCAATTGCGAAGCTTGCAAGATTGGTTTTTGAAGTACGAATTGCAAACTGTTTCAGGGGTTTCTGAAGTGACCGCAATTGGTGGCATGGTTAAGCAATACCAAATAAAAGTTGATCCTGATAAACTTCGAGCTTTTGGAATTCCTTTATCTCACATTACTATGGCCATAAAGCGGGGGAATCAAGAGATTGGAGCCTCGGTCATAGAAATGGCAGAAGCCGAATACATGGTTCGAGCAACAGGCTACCTCTCCAAGGCTGAAGATATTGGAAACATTCCCTTAGGTTTAAATCAGAATGGAACTCCTTTGTTATTAAAAGACATTGCAGAAATTGATACAGGTCCTCAAATGCGACGAGGCATCGCTGAGCTGAATGGTGAAGGCGAAGTTGTTGGAGGCATTATTGTGATGCGTTTTGGTGAAAATGCCCAAAAAACTATTGATGGTGTCAAAGCCAAATTGGAACAGTTGAAAAAAGGATTACCCAAAGGTGTCGAAGTTGTCACTGTCTATGATCGCAGTCATTTGATCGAACGAGCGGTAGAAAATTTATGGCATAAACTGCTCGAAGAGTTTGGAGTAGTTGCCTTGGTCTGTATGATATTTCTCTTTCATATTCGCTCTTCATTGGTTGCCATTATCAGTTTACCTGTTGGCATACTTTCAGCCTTTATTATTATGCATTTCCAAGGTTTAAATGCTAACATTATGTCCTTGGGAGGGATTGCTATTGCCATTGGAGCCATGATTGATGGCGCCATAGTCTTGATTGAAAACATGCATAAACACATGGAACGAACCCCAATAACCAAGGAAAATCGCTGGAGAATTGTGGCGGAATCTGCCAGTGAAGTTGGACCGGCCTTGTTTTTTAGTTTATTGATTATTACCGTTAGTTTTGTACCAGTGTTTACTCTTGAAGCTCAAGAAGGACGCATGTTTGCTCCTCTTGCCTTTACCAAAACTTATGCCATGGCTGCCTCGGCTTTTTTGGCAATTACTTTAGTTCCAGTATTAATGGGATATTTTATTCGAGGTAAAATTTTACCTGAACATAAAAATCCTATCAACAAAGCGCTGATTGCATCCTATATGCCTGTTTTAAAAACTGTTCTTAAATTCCCTAAAGTGACGTTGTTATTTGCACTTGTGGTCTTGGGTGTTGGTCTGTGGCCGGTTAATAAGATTGGGAGTGAATTTATTCCGCCACTGGATGAAGGGGATTTGATGTATATGCCGACCACTTATCCAGGTGTTTCAATTGGTAAAGCACGAGAACTGTTACAACAAACAGACAAACTAATTAAAACAGTTCCTGAAGTTGTCAGTGTTTTTGGAAAAGTAGGACGGGCAGAAACTGCTACGGATCCAGCACCGCTAACTATGATAGAAACTTTCATCCAACTCAAGCCTGTAGAAGAATGGCGCGAAGGTTTGACTAAAGATGACTTAAAAAAAGAATTGGATGCCTTGGTAAAATTACCTGGTGTTACAAACGCTTGGGTTGAACCTATCAAGACCCGAATAGATATGTTGGCAACAGGAATTAAAACACCTGTCGGTATTAAGATTTCAGGGCCTCAGCTACCAGAAATTCAAAAAATTGGTAAAAGGTTAGAAGAAATTTTAGAAAATGTCCCAGGAACGGCCTCGGTTTATTCTGAACGTGTTGCTGGTGGGCGTTATATCAAAGTGGATATTCAACGAGAAAAAGCAGCACGGTACGGTCTCAATATTGCCGATGTTCAACAAGTGATTGCCAGTGCTATTGGCGGAATGAATGTGACACAAACGGTTGAAGGTTTGGAACGCTATCCTGTAAACGTGCGTTATCCACAGGATTATCGAGATTCACCAGAACAGTTGGCCTTACTACCAATAATTACAGCTAAAGGACAAAGAATCTCATTAGGGGATGTCGCCAATGTTTTTGTTGAAGATGGTCCACCTGGGATTAAAAGTGAGAATGCACGTTTAAATGGCTGGTCTTTTGTTGATATTGAAGGTGTTGATGTTGGTTCTTATGTTGTTGAAGCACAAAAAATTGTAGCCGAGCAGTTGGATTTGCCAGCAGGGTATTCGATTGGCTGGTCTGGACAGTACGAATACATGTTACGAGCCAAAGAAAAGTTGGCTTATGTTGTGCCCCTGACTTTAGCAATTATCATCATCTTGTTGTTCATGAATTTTAGGAACTTTATCGAAGTTTCAATTATTATGGGAACATTGCCTTTAGCCATGGTTGGTGGAATTTGGTTGATGTACTTGCAGGGTTTTAATTTCTCAGTTGCTGTTGGAGTTGGCTTTATTGCATTATCCGGAGTCGCGGTAGAAATTGGTGTAATTATGCTGGTTTATCTCAATCAGGCTTATCATGCCTTTGTTGAAGAATCCAAAACAAAAAACAAGCCCCTGACTATTGCAGCTCTTAGAGAAGCCGTATTGCACGGCGCTGGAATGCGCGTACGTCCAGTAATGATGACTGCCGCAGCTATTATTGTTGGTTTGTTGCCGATATTGTATGGAACAGGAACAGGCTCAGAAGTGATGAGTCGAATTGCTGCGCCTATGGTCGGTGGAATGATTAGTTCTTTGATCTTAACATTGCTTGTTTTACCCGCAGTCTATTTTATTTGGCGAAGTATTGGGGTAAAAAAATCCATCAAAGAATCCAAGTAAATTTGAGTTTTACTGAGCAGATAATTGCAGAATTGTCTGCTTAATGTAAAATAATTGAATCATGACCAAATTCAGGTAGAGGAATGTAGGTGAGAATATGAGTTATTATGCTTATTCATTCATGAAAAGTTACACTCTTCCATGTGGACTTGCACTATCGCCGTATTCTCTCTATCAGGATTTGGTTTATATTAAAACTATAGGAAATTAAATGTATTACGTTATTAACTCTAAAAAAACATTTGAACAAGCTTCATCAGATTTAGAAAGCAAAGTAGCCGAACATGGCTTTGGTGTTCTCCATGTTCATAACTTAGGAAGCACCCTAAGAAGTAAAGGAATTGACTTTAAAGAAGAGTGCAAAGTCTTTGAAGTATGCAATCCAATACAAGCTAACAAAGTTTTGTCTATCGATATGCGTCTCAACATGGCATTGCCATGCCGTATTTCTGTTTTTACAGAAAAAAATATCACTAAGATCGGCATGATAGAACCAGCCAATATGTTATCCAGTCTATCAGAAGATCCGCAGCTTGCTGAAATTGCAAAAGAAGTGGAAGAAAAAACTTTAGCCATGATTAATGAATCGAAGTAGTCTCCAAATCCCAGTATAAATGAGGCATATTCATAACTAAAAATGGTGGGAATGTAGCCCACATTGGTTATTTTTTCTGATTAAATTTACTCAATAGAGTGACCATTAAGCTTCATTTAATCAAAAAAACTATCTCAATGTGCATCTCCATCCCATCCACTCTTAGTTATGAATATACCTCAAATCACGTTTTATTTAAAACTCTATTTGTAACTATTTAGCGGCACTGTGTTTGCTCATTTTATTTAGTAAAAAACTCATTTGAGCTCATTGCCATAAATTCGATACTTGTTTGCTGTAAGAGAGTTAGAAATGATTAGCGCTTTTCTAGTTCAAACAAGTTTTACTAAAGAAAATGAACAAACACAGCTCTTAGGTTGAGTTATACTGAGTGGTTACCTCTATTTAACTGTCAGATTTGTGCTTTCTATAATAATAGTACATTCCACTGCTTAATAATACAGGGAACCACAGTGTTTTTGTGAGTATCCCTGAGAGGATGTAGGTGCTAAACAAAACAAATTTCTGATTGTTAGACAAATGGGAAATTTTTAGAATAATCATTAAAGCTAATAAAAAAAACAGCTCTGACCACAAAGATGACATGCTGGGTTTGCCTGCTGCAAAAGCAAAAGGAACATTGCTGAAGAACAAAAAAACGATGAATTTCATTGTATGGATTATCATTGACCTTTCTGTTGTTGTCAATAAATAAAAGGCTATGCAAAGAATTGGAGAGGCTTATTATTAGACATCTCCATAGTCATGGTATAATTTTACGCAAAAAAGACCCTATGAAAGGTCTTGATTTAGATAAATGGTGAGGGCGGGGATCACATATATTTTTAAGTCATTGAATATTAAAGATATGATTTTTTATAACCTAAATATTGACAACAAAAAAAACTTGTCTAGGAACCTGTCCCAGAATAGAAAATCTACTGCAGAAAAGCTGGATTTGTGCTAATTTCCGCTTTTTCTCGTCGAATAGGACACACCATAAATGATTCTTTTTTAGGTATTTAGATTGAGGATATATGACGTGATATGAAGTTAAAAAATGGTACCGAGGGCGAGAATCGAACTCGCACTTCCGAAGAAACCGGATTTTGAATCCGGCGCGTCTACCAGTTCCGCCACCCCGGCACAATTTAGGATGACAAGTATAATGTTTAATTTCTATTGTTCAAGTTTATTTTAGCAAATGTTGATAATTATTTTAAATCCAATGCGATTCGAAAGCCAAGTCTGGCATCGGTGAAATTTCCTTTGGATTTTAGTCTGTGGGTTGATGAAAATTCGTTGATGGAACTGCTCCATCCACCACCACGAATGACATGGTCTTGGCAGCCTGGATTAATCCAAGCTCGGCCATCTAGTGGGGCTCTGGTATAAGAATCATGCCAGCAATCCATAACCCATTCCATAACATTTCCTGAGATATCATTGATTTTAAATGGGTTGCTGATAAAACTCCCCACTGGAGCAGGTCCCCAGTATTTGTCATTGTATTTATCAAAACCTTTTTTCCAACGAATTCGGTGGTTTTCTTTGGATTTGTCCAATTTTCCTGTGAGGTTCTCAATGACCTCACTTGGACTGCCGTCACCCCAAGGGTAGAAACTGCTGGATCCAGCTCTTTGCACGTATTCAAATTCTGCTTCTGAAAGTAAGCGATATTTTTTGCTGGTAATTTCTGATAGCCACTTTGTGTAGGCAATGGCATCGTTCCAAGACACATGAATCACAGGGTCAAGATCATTGCCTCTTTTGCCCAAGTAGTTTTTTTGCCAATTTATTCTGTATTTGTTTTTTAAGCGTCCTGTGCGGATATCGTAGATTCTTGAAGCTCTATTTTTTTCGGCATCTGTAACATAAGAAGTGGATTGGATGAAAAGTTTGAAATCAGCGATTGAGATTTCATTTTGACTGACAGCAAAACCGTAATTAATATTCACTTGATGGGCGGGTTTCTCATGTTTGGGGCCATTTTGGGAACCCATAATAAAACGGCCTGTTGGCATTACAATCATTTTTGGTAAAATTTGACCCTTTGTGGTTTTATCGCGAATGGCATCAAAGGGTTTGAATTTCCCATATATTTCAAGGCGGTTAATGTTCGCCTGATGTTCTTCAAGTTGTACTAGTGAAATACCCATGTCTTTTAACTGCGCAAACATTCTTTTAGCACGAGCGAGATTGTCATTGGAAATCGCAAGTTCTAGCTGTTGTTGCAACCAATTGATCCGTTGTTGTTTCAAGACTTGTATTCTACTTTGTGCCAGTTCAACAGCCATCGAATTAGGAATGAGTAAGGCGGCTTTTTCTATTAGTTCTTGAGCCAGTTCAAAGTCTATTTCTTCAGCAGCCCGAAGTGCAGAGTTGATAAGAGTGCCATTAACCTTTGAAGCCAATAATTGAGCTTTAGAGTTGCTGGAATCGACGCTTAAACCTTGCTTTGCGGTATGCCATGCTCCTTCTGAATTCTCATTGGCGATTTGATTATTTTGCAGCTGTTTCGAGCCTTTGTCGTATAATTTGTTGATTGTTTTGAGCACAGAGAGCTGTTTTTGTAGTGTTTTGATGTCCTTTTTAAATCCAAGAGACTTTAATCGAGAAATTGAAGATTTTAATAGGGTTTCATTGCTGTCTTCTAAAGCGATTTCAATGCTGCTTTGCAGTCTTTGTTTGATACTGTTTGTCAGTGACTTTATGTTACCATGTTCAGGGTCTAGTGATTTTAGGTTGATCAAATAAAACAGGGCATTGTCATTTTCAGGTTGGAAATAACGCTGTTCTTGCAATGCTAATTCTGCTGCTTTAACCAGCTCATCACTGGTTAAAGCTTCTAAGGCTTGTAAGTCAAAATTCCACGCTGGAATATCGAGAATTTTATCGTAAATGGGAAACTGTGTTTCTGGGCTAAAGCTTTTAGTTGCAGGGGTGGTGTTTGACGTTTCTAGAATCAATGAATCGTTTTCAGAAGTGTTTATTTCGATTTCTGCTGAAGGGTGCTTCATGACATACAAAAATGCCACGAGCAGAAAACCAATAAATAAAACTGAGAACTCTTTAGCAGACATTACAAATCACATTGACCTCTTAATGTGTTGCATATACGACCATCAATTTTTGGATTGATTCCATTGGCTGAAAATTTGATTTGTTTAATGACCAATTGCTTTAAACTGCTGTCATTTTTGTCGCATTCTTGCAGCATTTTTTCATTAATCATGTCATAGCCATCGTGATCTGTTTTTGCGCTGATAAGATAGTTGGGAACCACCACAGTGAATGATTCTTCATCGGTAATAAGTTGATTGTTTTTAGCCCATCTAAGCTGGCTAAACTGCTGAGTTTCTGGGTTGTGGGTATATTTTATGCCAGAAACAAGAAGCCAGTGACCATTTGCAGTCCATTTGTCGATGGTATGAGTTAGCATTTGTTTAAGAATTTTTCCATTGATAGCGATGAGTTTCAAGTTGGAAGGATAAGGAAACATGCCTTCTATATGCTTTCGAGTAATGTTGCTGTTGGCTGAAATATTATGATTTAACCGAATTGAACCCGAGTTAATTAAGGCAATATCCGCTTGGCAATAGGCGAATTCTTTAAGAGCCGTGTCAGCAATAAAATTGCCCATGTTCGTTTCAAATCGCCTGATTTCGCTTTCTTCAGCAATTAAGTCAACTTTGGTTGACCCATAGGCTTCTTCTAAGCAATCTTCGGATTGCTTTAGTTTTTGACAATAGTTTACTTTGGTTTTTTGAATCCAATTATTGATGCTTTGTTGCACCTGAGGGTCTTTTTCGACACTGTTGTCCAATTCTTTGAATGTGGGCAAAATACTGAGCTTATTATTAGTTGTCAGTGAGACTTCAATGAGTGCAGCTGAAAGAGCATCGGCATCGGCTTTAACTATCCAACTGGATTCTACTTGTTCCAGTTGTCTATAATGTTCGTGTCCACCGATTATAAGATCTGGTCGAAACTGACTTTCTAAATTGAGTAAACGTTTATCATCTGACAACTGTTGATGAGTCAGCGCGATCACAATGTCTGCTCCTTTTGATTTTAAAAATGGTACATAATGTTGAGTCACTTCAATTGGGTCGTCAAAACTGGCAATGTATTGCGGTTGAGTCATATCGGTTGTTAAGCTAAATATTCCTACCTTGATGCCAGAAATATCTTTTATTAGCCACTTTTTCAATTTGTCCGAGTGAATTTGACCAAGTTTTTCATCGCGCAACCAGTTAATATTAGAGTCCAGCCAAGTAAACTGTGATTCATCAATTCTTTGTTGTAAGCGTGGCATGTATTTGAGTTTCGATTTATCAAATTCATGGTTGCCAAATACAACCATCATATTCTCATCAAATTCAGAATCATTCAGATTTAGTTGATTCATGACATCAATCATGGCAGCACCTTGGTTCACACGAGCACTAAAAGAGGGCGATAAAAAATCTCCAGCATGCAATAGCAAAACTTCGGAGCCTTGGGCGTGAAGTCTATTTCTCAAAGTTTTTACACGGGACAAGCCACCGTTAGCGCCATTATTTAAGCCGTTAGTCCGATAAACATCATTGATTGAAAGAATGACAAAGGAGCGAGTGTTTGTGTCTTTCTTCTTTTCACACGAAGAAATAAAAAGCAAAGCAATAAGCAGAAAAGAGCAGGGCAATAACAGGAGTTTTTTGTGTTTGCTTGAATTCATAATAGTAGATTTTTTTAAACTGTGTTTTAATAGGCAAATGATAACAGATTACCAGTGGATTGACGATAATTCAGAATTAGAACAGTTGATTTTATCGCTAAAAAAATCAGATGAAGTGGCCTTTGATAGTGAGTTTGAGCGGATAAATACATTTTTCCCAAAACCTGCTTTGTTTCAACTTAACATTAATAATCAGTTTTACTTGATTGATATGAAAGAAATTTCTAATCATCAAGTATTTAGAGTATTGTTAGATAATATTATTTTGCATTCAGGTTCTGAAGATTTGGAAATAGTGCTGAATCTAACGGGGCGATTGCCCTCTAAAATATTTGATACTCAAATCGCAGCTTCATTGTGTGGCTATGGCTTGCATTTTTCTTACCAAAACAGTGTCAAAGAAATGCTAGGGGTTGAGCTATCTAAAGCACACAGCCGTTCGGACTGGTTGAAAAGACCTTTATCTGAGGCTCAGTTAAATTATGCTCTAGAAGATGTTATTTATTTGCATGAGATGAAAGAGCTTCTGTCGGAGCAATTGCATTCTTTGGGTCGTGAGTCTTGGTATCACTTGTTAATTCAGCAAAAATTGGAATCAATTCAAAAACCAAATCACGTCGGCAAAACATTTTTGAAAATTGCTAAATCCAGTCGATTTGATGAAAACAAACAAAAGCTACTGTTATCTCTGTTGCAATGGCGCGAAAAAATGGCGATAAAAAGGAATAAGCCACGACCATGGATACTTAAAAACAGTGAAATCGTCGATATTGTAAAATTCAGGCCTAAATCGGATAAAGAAATGGTCAGCCAAATTGGTTTGTATCCAAAATTTGTTCAATACAATGGTCAATCTATTCGAAATTTGTATGAACAATCTGAAGTCATTGGAACTGAGGAGTTGCCACAAGTTAAAAACCTTACTGCTGAGCAAAAACAAACCTTCAATCAATTTAAAGCAACTCTACTAGAGCAGTGCGATAAATTGAATATCCCCATGGCTTTGGTGGTCAATATCAGTGATTTAAAATCTTTAGTTGCCAATGGGCAAGAATTGTCGGATATTAAAATGTGGAAATTAATACAAGAGACCTCTGCTTAATGTTGATGGCGGGTAAAAAGGGAATTAATTTGTACAAAGGCCTCAGTTATAAGAATAGATACGAATAATCTACTTCATTATTTTAAAATAACTTGCACTATTAAAGTTTAAAACTAAAATACACAACACGAGTCGGGATGTAGCGCAGCCTGGTAGCGCACCACAATGGGGTTGTGGGGGTCGGAAGTTCGAATCTTCTCATCCCGACCAAATTTTTTATCAAAATATATATTAATATCATTAAGTTAGAAAGAGAATTTAATTCAAATTCTCATTTTTAATTTCAACCCTATCTTTTCAGTCGAGGTAAAGTATGAAAGCTCCAGTCAGAGTCGCCATAACAGGCGCAGCAGGTCAAATTGGTTATCAATTGTTATTTAGAATTGCCGCAGGTGATATGTTAGGTCTAGATCAGCCTATTATTCTGCAGTTATTAGAAATTCCTCCGGCCATGGGTGCAGTACAGGGGGTTGTTATGGAGTTAGAAGATTGTGCCTTTCCATTGCTTCACAGTGTTATTGCTAGTGATGACCCTAATGTTGCTTTTAAAGATGCTGACTATGCTTTGTTGGTTGGTGCTCGTCCTCGTGGACCAGGCATGGAACGCTCTGATTTGCTCGAAGCAAACGGTGCAATATTTACTGTTCAAGGCAAAGCCATTAATGATAATGCAGCAAAAGACGTTAAAGTCTTAGTCGTAGGAAATCCTGCCAATACCAATGCAATGATTGCAATGGAATCAGCTCCTGATATTGCTAATAAACAGTTTACAGCCATGACACGTTTGGATCACAACCGTGCGATTGGTCAATTGGCTGCAAAAACAGGCAAGCAAACCAATGATATCAGCAAAATGACGATTTGGGGCAATCATTCTTCAACACAGTATCCAGACATAGCCAATGTAAATATTGATGGTGTTGCTGCAAGCGAGCTTGTTGACAGAGATTATTTTGAAAATGATTTCATTCCTACAGTGCAAAAACGTGGCGCAGCTATTATTAAAGCCAGAGGCGCCTCATCCGCAGCTTCAGCGGCATCGGCTGCTATTGATCATATGCGAACTTGGACATTGGGCACGGCCGATGGAGATTGGGTCTCCATGGCAATACCAGCAGATGGAAGTTACGGCATAGAACCTGGTATCATCTTTTCCTATCCAGTGACATGCAAAGATGGCCAATATGAAATTGTACAAGGTTTAGAAATTGATGCGTTTTCTCAAGAAAGATTTGATGCAACAGAAAAAGAATTGCGCGATGAACGTGATGCTGTTGAGCACTTACTTAAATCGTAGTTTAATACCCAAATCACGAGAGTGCAATCACGATAATGACATCGTTAAATCGAGATATGCAGGATAATTTAAAAAAGCCTTGGTTATCCAAGGCTTTTTAATATCCACTACTTATTTTTAAAATACAATAGCCAATATGAAACACGATATCCATAAAATGTACCAAGAATCAGTTCAATGTGTGGAAGCAGAAATAGATTTTGTCGATGCAACTTACAAAGAAATTCGTGGAAATACAGCGACTTTTCTTCGAGAAGATTTTTCAGGGACAGGGCAGACCGCTGGTGAATGGGTGAATCGCAGGAAAGAAAACCGAGCATGGGCCGTTGACTTGGATGAAGCAGTCTTGCATTGGGGAGAAAAACATGTCCGTTCTCAATTAAAAAACAAAGAATCACTCCACTACATTAAATCAGATGTCAGAAATTCAAAGCTGGGTAAAATGGATATAATTTTAGCAATGAATTTCAGCTATTTTTTGTTTATGGAAAGAAAAACAATGGTGGACTATTTTATTTCTGTAAAACAATCATTGGAAGAGACTGGCATCTTTTTTCTTGACGCTTTTGGTGGCTACGAAGCAGCCAAAGAACTCAAAGAGGAAAGAGACTGTGAAGGCTTTACATATATTTGGGAACAGGCAAGTTTTAATCCAATAAACTCTCAGATGCAATGTTATATCCATTTCAAAACTAACGATGGCATCGAGTATAACAAAGCATTTTCATACTATTGGCGCTTATGGACCTTGCCAGAATTACAAGAGATGTTACATGAAGCTGGCTTTAGCCAAGTGGATGTTTATTGGGAGGGAACAGATGAAAAATCAGGAGAGGGCGATGGAATTTTTAAGATAGCACAAGAAGGAACGGCAGATGCAGGTTGGGTGTGTTATTTGGCGGCTTTGAATTGAGTGAAGTTACACACTTCGTGTTACACTCTCCACATAACCAATGTCATCTATGATTAAAGTTTTATACTTGTCTAGTCGGCTCATAAATTGCATTAGTAGTAATTCTTTTTTGGCTTGCTGTAGTTGTTGAACCAAAAAACTGGCATTAAACCATTTAACCCGAACACCTTTTTCAATCAAATGATTGCCAAGTGCTGCTGCAATATGTGATTTACCAACACCTGATGGACCTATTAATAAAAGATTCATGGCATCTGTAGCCCAGCTAACGTCATCTTTTAACTGAACAATGTTATCTGCAACACTCTTTGGAAGCTCCAACAAGTCTAATGTAGCAAAGCTTTTATCAATGGCAATTTTTGAATCTTTTGTCCAAACTTGTACCCTGTTTTGATAACGTCTGGCTACTTCAAGCTCACATAACTTGGCTAGATATTGGGGATAACTCCATGATTGTTCTACTGCTTGGGTTGATAGAGTTTGATAGTGTTTTGCTATGGCTTTTAGGTTCAGCTGGTTAATCAATAATTCAACTTGATGACTGCTAGTCTTATTTTTTGTTTGTTTCATTGAACAACTCCCGCAGATAGCTGTTGATGTTGCCAATGGCCATTGGTAAAGAGTTTGTTGTAGTCATCCAACTTGTGTTGGCTCACTTTTATATCTGGCATGGTTTTCGATTTAAGAAGATACTTGTCTTGCAATGCTTTTAATGTCGGTAGCTTGCCCTTGAGCAATAATGATTGTGCAAATGTATTTATATCTGTTAACGTGGATGCGATCTTAATCACTGTGACCATCCATTTACATGCCATATGGCTGTCAAACTGCCCATTACAGATAATCCATAGCTTTGCATAATCTTGGCTTGGCATGAGTTCATCTCTAATATTTGAGTATCTAAAGGCCTGTGGTTTCTTGAACAATGAGTCAATCACATGTTTGTAATTTATACAACGTGCTTTTGAGTGAGCATCTGTTGGATAGACTCGAACCAAAGCCTCAACCATATGATTGCCGACAAAACATTCAAGCTTGTCGTGGTAGAGGTGTGATGAAGCAGAAAAATCACATTGCCAAACAGTAAAATTAGAAAGAGTGCAGGGCATTTAATATCCAAAGAGAGTTTACATGAAATGTGTGACTTTATTATCCTTACTAAGGAGTTAGAACTCCAATATTATAATAATTAATCAATATAGGGTGAAAAATCATAGTCTGGGTATTTGATTTTTAGTAGGGTGATGAGTTCCATTGCTTTGCGATTATCGCCTTGTTTTATTAGCAAGATGAGTTGTTGAATATCGGCTTCTTGTTGAGATGTATCTGTTGCCTCAGCTTCAGGAGTTAATGCTGTTTCTTGATC
>Ga0316208_1000186_pt1 | contig 86566 bp, 76 predicted proteins | sample 3monopyrite_MG_FD_204944 | JGI IMG/M metagenome (GOLD analysis project Ga0316208, IMG submission 204944) | Microbial mat bacterial communities from mineral coupon in-situ incubated in ocean water Damariscotta River, Maine, United States -... | ecosystem: Environmental > Aquatic > Marine >... | reverse complement strand
AAATATTTTCTCATATTAGTCTTTTTGATTGTATACCAATTTTACTGTGGTATATATTTAGGGTTTCTTACTGTAGTTCCTACAGTTATTTTACTGATCATTGGCGTATTTATAAATTGGAATACATTTAAGCGCAAGTTGCTGAATTTAAGGTATATATTGGCAATATCTAGCTCTTTTATTCTTGGATTATTTGCTTTATTTCCTCTGATGGAACCTTACTGGCGAAGAAGTCAACAAATGAATGGGCGTTCATTTGAAGCAATAGTAAACTCTATTCCTACCATTAAATCTTATCTACTTTACAGTTCTTCAAGTTATTTTGGGCGATATCGAATTAATTTTAATGTTGATGATTTACCATCTTTTTGGAACCATGCAATATCTCCTGGTTACTTTACGCTCTTTTTGACCCTTTTTTGTGTAGTGTTTTTTTTTAGAAAAATTGTCTCCAAAAAGCTTCGAATGTTAACCCCTTTGGGAATGCTAGGTCTTACAGGATTGATCTCATTTCTACTCTTTTTTAGAATTGAGGATTTTTCTTTATATCGCTTAGTGTTTGAGATTCCAGGTTACTCCTCTATGAGGGCTATACAAAGAATTATTAATTTCCAACTTCTCTTTTTTGGTATAGCCGTTGCCTTTTGCATTCATATATTACTTAGGTCTTCTATGTCTGTTTTCCCAAAATTTTTGACCATAAGTTTTGCCATTTTATTATTAATAGCTGATAATTTTATTGATGCTGAGGGAACAAGTCGACGCTCAATCAGCGAATTTAGAGCTCGTGAAATCTACTTGACAAAAAAGCTATCACATCTTGAAGAAGGCACAGTGTTTTCTTATGAACCAAAAAATGTAGGCGATAATCCTCATCTTTTCCATCTTGATGCTATGTTAGTAGCGCAAAAACTAAATCTTAAAACTCTCAATGGTTACTCTGCTACTTCCCCATCAGGGTATGACGCCTATTGGAGAAATCCTCAACAAGAATCTAGGTATATATGGCTCCAAGAAAACGTATATCCACCCTTTGATATATATGTAGTGGAATAAATTAGCAATACTCAATAAATAGTATACAATATTTCTAAACCCAATGTTACTCAATCATCAACTTCATGTGGGACAATCTCATATATTTCAAATGATTCCCATTCTTTGGGTTCCAATCGATTACAACTCATGGGCGCCAGTCCGTTTTCTGAACTTACGTATTTCCCATTATTTGCTTGCAAGACATATATGTTTTCTGATTTATGTATAAATTTAAATCTTTCCCATTCCTTTGCAGCAGAACGATCGCATCTCATTGGACTCTTGCCATTATTTGAACTTACATATTTTAAATTTGACCCCAACAATGTAATTATTCCACCTTCCTGAGGGTCAAGCTCGAATAATTCAAAAATGCCTACTTCCTTTTGATTACACATCATACCACTATTCCCATCCGCAGAACATACAAATGATCCATTATTTTTAATTACCACAATTGGATTTTTATCCTTTACGTGATTCAATCTATCTTGAGTAAAAGGTATTGTATAAATTTCTCCTCCATTATGTTTAGGAAATTTTACATATTGTTTTTCATTTATCTCAGAAGAATTCTCTCCTGAGCACGCCATTATAAACAACAGGAATAAGAATGAAAAATATTTCATATTTTCTTACAAATATATTGAAAGCCTCTAATGAGTATTCATGAAATATTCAAAACATTCCTTTTCTTGAAACGTTTTCCAAACTGAACTTATTTTTATCTTTAATTATGCTAACACATATTATCATTGGTATTTTAACTTTTCTCGCTATGGAAATTATGGCGTGGTTCACTCATAAATATGTTATGCACGGTTTTCTATGGATTTTGCATAAAGATCACCACCAAGCTGAAAAAGGTTGGTTCGAACGAAACGACACATTCTTTGTGTTTTATGCCACGATAAGCATACTTTTATTTATGTCTTGGAACGAAGGTTATTTTGATTACGGCCTCACCATGGGTATTGGAATTTTAGTGTATGGACTCACTTATTTTGCAGTTCATGATGTATTTATTCACCAGCGTTTATCTTGGTTTAAGAAAACAAACAATCCTTATTTAAGGGCAATTCGCAAAGCGCACAAGGTGCATCACAAGCATTTAGGAAAAGAAGAAGGGGAGTGTTTCGGAATGTTGGTTGTCCCCTGGAAATTTTTTAAAGAAGCCTTAATTTCTAAACGATAATGGTGCCTTCCTTTATATTTCCAAATTCCATAGAAGCTTGAATTTCGAATCGTTTGGCAGAATATAAACTCAACAATGCATCAAAGAAATGCCAGTTTTTGACCTCTTCATTGTCAAAATCTAGTTCGCTAATTTTTCTCAATTGGTTACAGACTAAAATCAAATCTTCCATATTTCCTTTATAACCTATTGATTTTAATGACAGTACTTCTGCAAGTTTGGATGGATAGGTCTCCACTACTTTTATTCCACGTCTTCTAAGCTCAGCTGCTATTTTCATCGCTCTTGCAGTTAATCCACCCAGAAACATTGGCGACATGGCACCAGTAAGTCGATCTGCTTCTCTGTAAAAATAATCTTCAGTAGTTGCATCTCCTTGATATACCCTTGGCAATGACAATGGAGCATCAATATAGACCAACCAAGTATCGCTGTGTTTATCCATGTTTTCCAATATAAATAAATCTGCATTCTGCCCTTTACGAGATGCGTGAAACTTTACTTTATTGTCATAATCTGAATAAGCAATTACGGTTGTTCCTGCTTCCTTTGCACCAAAATCAATGCCTGAAATCATTTCTTTTTTATTGTCTGGGTTAACAAAAGAATAACACTATTATGTTCACTTTGTTTAATGAGGAAATTATTTTCAATGACTTAGTCTAATCGTCCCCCCAACACAATTGGTTCTTTAAAAGATTTGGTATCCCCTGCGGTATTGAACACTTCAAAAAACAGCACATAAATGCCAATCCTTGATTTTTCTGAATTGTTGTTGGTGCCATCCCAACTATAACGACCGCTTGTCGCTAACAATTCGCTGTTTGCGATGGTTTTTACCAATCTTCCCTCTTGATCAAATATTCTAAGTGTTCCAATAAATCCTGGAGTGTCGAACTGGTAATTAATGAACAATACGTCATCAAATCCATCTTGATCAGGCGAAAACACTTCTGGTTGAATTTTGATCTCGCCGCCAAAGGATGGGATTGCCGAAAATTGAGAGTTTTGATATCCGGGTGTAGCAAAACCTACTGCCTCAGCAGCCGAATGAAAATTATTCTTATCCCTGCTTGATCCATCTGGGTGTATTCTTTCTAATGAAACCCCATTCACATTCTCTAATAATGATATTTGATAATCTTGATTATACACCACAAGATCAATCGTATTGCTAAAGTTGTCTACCAAAATTACAGTGCCTTCATCATCATTGTATGCAGGTAAATCTGCTAATTGAATTAAATTTGTGGCTTCCGATAAGGGATATTCTGTGCGAATGTTTTCGATGTTCTCGCTAAACGCCAAATGCATGCCAGGAAAAAACAGAATTGCCTCCTCAGTAATCGTTTTTACATTACTTACCTGGCCCATTTCATTGTTAGCAAATGACCAACCATTAAGGCTTAATATTTTATTGGATCTATTATAAAGCTCAACAAAGTCTGAGCCTCCTGTTCTTGGATTGAACAAAATTTCATTAATAACAACATCACTTTGATTTACTGCTTCAGGCAAAGCAAACTGAAGTGACTGCTTTTCGTTTATTGCATTGCCATAACAATCTTCAATTTGAGATATTAGGAGTTCAACCATAACTCCAGAGTCTAATGGGTTAGATAACTTTAATTTTAACCTATTTAGTTCTGGAAAGATTGGGTATAGCCCTGCTGATGTATTATTGGTCGAAAACTCTAACATAGCAGAATTCAATTGTGACGTATCAATGGGTTCATTAAAAACAATTTCTAAAGTGTCTTGATCTATTACAAATACACTTTTTACTATTGGGGCTTCCCTGTCGACTTCATCGTTAAAAGTAGAGTTCACTGTTCCAGGTGTGCCCCCAATAATTGCATTTGAGGCAATAAAATTTATTTCGCCACTGCATGGACGATTGGGGTTAATCTGTTCAAGACTATATCCTCCACCCTTTTTAGTTTCGTCCTTGTACCAATTGTCTGTGTAAGTTACCTGATCAATAAGCTTCCCATTTAAATCACGAAGAAATAGTTGATCCCCGCCATTGTTCAGAGAGGGAAAACGATTTTGGCCCTGTGTGACTCCAAAGCCAGAAAAGGCCGCTTCACTGCCAATGTCGCAGACAATTAAGTATTCGCCTGGTTGAAAAATGTGGTTTCCTAATGTAGATAAAGTTGTTTTATCTCCTAAGGTCCAATCTTTTAAATTGAATGTTTCGTTTGAAGAATTGTACAACTCAATGTATTCTGATTCAGGCAATCCATTTGAAGGCGAAAAATCGACGTAAAATTCATTGATGACTACTGAACGATTACCAGGAACTCCAGGAACCACAATTTCAATGGGATTCATTGCTGCAATAGTATTTCCGCCACAATCATTTAGGTTACTCACTGTGAGTCTATGAATGATTCCTGAATCCAAGTCATTGTTTAGGATTAACAGTATGGAGGATAAGTCTGGTTTCTGCACTTCAACAATAGCAACCATGGCAGTTGATGAGAAAATATAATTGGCGGTTAAAGCTGTGTTAGGGTCTAATCGTTCGTTAAAATGTAACAGCAAAGAGTCAGCTGCTACTACGTCGACTGACTCAAGCACTGGGCCAGCAAGGTCAGGCACGGAATCAAAAACTGCATTTTGAGTTCCTGGAGTACCTCCATTGCCATTTGAAGAAGCACGAAAGTTGTTTTTACCTGTGCAGTCCGTTAAAGGGTTGATTTGTTCAATTGTATAGCCCCCACTTTGCTTACTTTCATCTCTATACCAATCAATAGTATAGGTCAAATCATCCACAACAAATCCTCTACTGTCTTTGAATTCGATTAAATCACCTCCATTGTTCAATGATGGGAAGGATGAGACACCCATGACTAAGCCATAGCTCAAATAATCTGATGTGTCAAAGGGATCAACGAGAATTAAAAACTCTCCCGGATAAAATAACCGTTGAGATAGGGTACCCCCGCCTGTAAGGTCATCAATTTCCCAGTCTTTCAGGTCAAAAATCTTATTGGAGCGATTGTACAATTCGATAAACTCAGATTCAGGCAATCCGACAGATGGAGAAAAGTCACTGAAAAATTCATTGATGACCACATCTCTTTTTTCAGGCATTGCGGGCAAAATAATGTCAATAAGGCGATTTGAATCAAGCAAATTTCCTTCACAATCAGTCAAGCCAACAATCTTAATTTGATTGATCACTCCTGAATCAATAGGAACAGATAATTTAAGCTTTATTTGAGTGTAAAGTGGAGGTCTATTTTCTGCTGAATCAATGCCAATTGAGCCATTCAATTTATAGCGTGCTGAATTGACAGAATTGCTGTCAAGTAATTCGTTAAAAAAAAGTAACAATTCTGTCCTACTCAGGAATTCATACCCAATATTAATTGGTGGATAGTTGTCTGGAAATGTATCTAAAACACTGTTCATCGAAGATGGTGTACCACCAATGGTACTAACAGCAGCTCTGAAGTTGTCTTTTCCAGTGCAATCTGTGAACGGATTAATTTGCTCTATTGAATAACCACCATTGGTCTTACTTGGGTCATTATACCATTCTTGAGTATAATTTAACACATCTATCACCTCATTCTGATTGTCTTCAATTTGAATTTGGTCACCAGTATTGTTTAGACTCGGTAAGCTACTCAATCCCATGACGGAGCCATAAGTAGAAAATAAGGCCTCATCGCTTTTATTACAGAGGACGATAAATTCGCCACTTTTGAGAATCATACTGTCCAAGCTCACTGTTGAACTAGCATCAGAAAGTGTCCAATTGCTCAGTTGAATTATTTTATCCGAGGCATTGAACAATTCAACAAATTCTGCTTCTGGAAGGCCATTGGTTGGGTTAAAGTCTGGATAAAATTCATTGATGACGATGTCTCTATATTTTGCTTTTTGAGGAATAAGGTAACTAAACGCAATAGAGTCTGTCAAAATACTATTTCCAGAGGAGTCTTGTATGTTTTCATAGCGTAATTGGTATTCGGTTCCATTAATTAAAGATTTTGATAAACGGAGTGATACAATAGAACTGTCAGGATCAATAAAGTAAACACTGTCAGGGTTTCCAACACCTTGATCAAATGCATAATTTGATGCGTTTAAAGCTGAAGTTGCGTTGAGTTTTTCAGAAAAAACCAATTCAACTTCGATAGAATCAATTAGTCGAATTCCTTTTATTTCTGGTCTAATTTGATCGCGAAAAGAATAGCCATTTATGTTAAAGTCATCGAAGAAAAAGTCATCAGAACGAGATGAAGAATACTTACAGTATACACCAAAGAAACCGCTTCTTCTAATTGAACTGTCAATTGCGGTACCCTGACTTACATAATTGGTCAAAGCAGCGGAAGTATCGATGAAGAGTTCCCAACCATGATTTAAATCCTTGACCACTCTGACTTTAAGTGTTGGGCTGATTCCTACTGTACCATTTGCACCATCAATCAATTTTGATATACTTATTCCATTTTGTTGATATAAACTTACTTCATCTACGGTGCCAGATTGGCCTCCTATCTGTACAAAATATCCGTTTAATGAGGTCGATAAGTCGGCCTTATTGGAGCTTAAATAGACCCGAGCAAAATTACTGCTTGATGGATCAAAATTCAGATTTACAAAAAACTCCCAAGTAGCACTGTCAATTATGCTAGATCTTATGACCAACGTTTTTGTGGCAGCAAGCACATTCGTTTTGGTTTGAAGTTGCTTGTTTGTATTTACCAAAAAATCAGCAGTATCTCCTTGCCAATGTGGCTGGACGGTAAAATTACTGTCATTAAAACTTTCAGCAATGGAAATTTGAGCCGAGGTAGTCTCCCAAAAAACAATGGCTAAAAAGAATGTCAAAATGTAATACGGCCTCATGCTCTAGTACTAGGGTTAGTAAAGTTAGTATTTTTGACCCCCTAAACTGATTAAGAAAACAATAAGAATGAAGGTCGCGGTTGTAGGTGCTACAGGTTTAGTAGGAAGTGTCATGCTAAAACTCCTTGAAGAACGAAATTTTCCATTATTGGAACTCATTCCGGTGGCCTCCGAAAAATCTGTGGGCAAGACCATTCAATTCAAAAATCGTGCTATCAAGATTGTTTCTATAGAAGAGGCCATTGAGTGTTCTCCTGAATTAGCACTCTTCTCGGCAGGCGGAAATACCTCATTAACCTACGCTGAACGATTTGCTGAGAGGGGCACAACTGTGATTGACAATTCTTCGGCTTGGAGAATGCACCCAGAAAAAAAGCTCATTGTGCCAGAGGTCAACGCACACCTATTAGGGACCCAAGATAAAATCATTGCCAACCCCAATTGCTCAACCATACAACTTGTATTGGCCTTACACCTTTTACACAGCAAATTCAGAATAAAGCGCATAGTAATTTCTACCTATCAGTCGATTACTGGTACTGGCGTAAAAGCTGTGCAACAACTAAAAAATGAAGAAAAAGGGGTAATAGGAGAAAGAGCCTATCCACATCAAATTTACAAGAACGCAATTCCACAATGTGACGTTTTCTTGGAAAATGATTACACAAAAGAAGAAATGAAATTGGTGCTAGAAAGTCAGAAGATATTGGCCAGCCCTGAATTAAAAGTAACTGCTACCGCTGTAAGAATTCCAGTTGTCGGTGGGCATTCTGAATCTGTAAACATAGAATTTGAAAAAGCTTTTGAACTCAATGAGATCAAAAACACTTTGAATAAGACCAATGGCATTAAAGTAGTCGATCAGCCTGAAAATGAACTTTATCCTATGCCCATTGAAGCCAATGAAAAAGACGATGTTTTTGTAGGTAGGATTCGCAGGGATGAAACCATCGAAAACGGACTTAATTTATGGATTGTGGCAGACAATTTACGGAAAGGTGCTGCCACCAACGCGATTCAAATTGCAGAATATTTAGCTGATAACCAACTTATTTAAGGCTTTCTAACGTTTATTTTTCCTAACTTTAGGAGAACTAGGCAGCGTTCTGCTTATTTCTGCTGTCTTTTCCTTGAATAGCTATTCAAGGATGGTATTTAGACAGTATGGAAGAAAAAAAGCTCATACAAGCCTGTATCCGGGAGGATAAAATTGCACAGCGCCGCTTGTATGACCTCTTCGCTCCAAAAATGTATTTTGTGTGTTTACGGTATGCACGACACTTCCAAGAAGCTCAAGACATGCTTCAAGATGGTTTCATCAAAGTTTTTGATCATTTAGGATCATTCAAACATCAAGGATCTTTCGAAGGTTGGATTCGCCGAATAATCGTCAATACTTCCTTAAACCATTGTCGAAAAACAAGTTTCAAACAGGAATATATCGGATTGGAGGACTTTCAAGGAAAAGCAGTAAAAGCAGATGCAATAAGTAAAATGTCTGAATTAGAATTGTTAGATCTTATCCAAACTCTGCCAGATGGGTATCGTTTGGTCTTTAATTTATATGTGATTGAAGGGTACAGTCATAAAGAAATTGGGAAAATGCTAGATATTTCTGAAAGCACCTCGAGGTCTCAATTGTCCAAATCGAGAAAATGGATGCAAGCGGCTATAGAAAAATTAAAATTGAGCAATCATGTCTGAAGATTGGAATGAATTTGATCAAGTGTTTCAAGAGAAGCTAGGGGACTTTAGCATTGAGCCTCCTGTAACGGTATGGGAAAACATACAAACGGAGCGTACGTTCGGCCATATAGTTGCAAATAGAATATCTAGAAATTGGCAAATTTTTGGAACCTTCTTGTTTTTAGTATTCATCGGGGGTTCAGCTGCATTATCCTTTGGAATTGAAGAACATTTAGAAGATGATTCCTTTACTTCTTTTGGAAACTATCACTCCATGGAAAATGGGTCAAAAACCGAATCTATACGAATCATCCACTTTAATAGAACCCAACCCAGGTTTGATAAAAATGATTTGCCGACAATGAACTCTTTCCCAAAAGGTCATTCAAACAGGGATTTCACAATGGAGAAAAAAAGAACGAATAAAAATAACAGCCTTCTAATCTATGATCAACCAGATAATGATCTATTGGCATCTGTTCAAGCAGCTGGTTTTTCCAGACCAATATTGCAGGATAGAAGACTCTCTGCCTACATTGAAACACTTTCTGGTTGGGAGTCTGCGCGTCCTAAAAGCTATACTAGACATGATAAAATGTCCTTTCTAAAAAAACAAGCTGTTCACAAAGAGACGAGCAGTCCAGGACCTATTGCAGTTGAAACCAACTATGACTATGTCAAGGAAGGGATAAAAAATAAGCCTTTTAAAGAGCGTCTTTCTATACTCATTGCGCTCACTCCTCAATCTATTCGTAAAAACATCGTAGCAGACTTTAACCTTTCAAGTGATTATATTGAGGAACGCAATAAGCGAGAAAAAACCAGGTTTTCATATTCCTTCAGTGCTAGTTTACAATATGAGTTCAGCAATCATAAATTTTTGGAGACTGGACTGCTCTTTACCCAAATCTATGAGGAAATGTACATTGAGGGTGAAAAGCGATTTTCTAACCAATATGATTTCATTGAAATTCCCGTTCTATTTGGTTATGAGCAAAGAAATGCCAAATGGGGATGGCATTTTAAAGGTGGTTTGGGATTACAATTATTAAATAGTTATAAAGGGTACATTTTAAATCCACAAGAGGACATTCGTACGGTAAATACACCAACTCCAGTCCCTCAATATAGAATGAAAAACACAGATGCTTTTAAAAATATTATAGCAAACAAACATCAACTAGCATCAAGTCAAAACAGAGATGAGGTTTTAGATTTAAGCAAGGAAGAGGAAAATCCGTTTAAACGCTCTGGTATATTTAACATTCACATGGCTACAGGCCTGACATACTATCATAGCATTAAAACGAATTTTCTCATTACGCCTTATTACCGTAGAAGCATTAATTCAATTACCAAAGAACAAACACGATTTAGAGAAAACATCAGTTACACAGGCATAAGTCTTGGTGCTAGGTTTAAATTCTAGTGGTATATCCACCCATTGGATATAGCAATTGAATTATATTTACTTCGTGCATAAAACAGTCTTGGCATATGGATTTGGTCTGGCTATTCTCATAGTGCTTCTCAAATACCTTGAATACAGCTTTTTCATCAAGTATTTTTCACATGAGTTTTACTTTGGAATCATTGCTTTGTCCTTTTTAATTATTGGCATTTGGGCAGGGGTTAAATGGATTGGTTCAAGCTCCTCTAAAAAAAATATTCGATGGAATGGAATTGCCAATAAAAAAGTTGATTTATCAAATCGCGAATTGGAAGTATTGGTTGCTATGCAGGAAGGATTAAGCAATAAGCAAATTGCTGAAAAACTCTTCCTGAGTGAAAATACCATTAAAACACATGCTGCCAACTTATATTCTAAATTGGATGTAAAGCGCAGAACACAAGCACTTAAGATGGCGAGAGAGCTCGGACTCATTGAGTAGTCTTTATTGATAAGTTTTTTAAATTGGTACTTTAGTATGAGCCGCAATTCATTTTTTCTAGAGTCATTTGTACCCTAATTTTATATCAAATAACATGAAAAATACTGTTTTAAAATATGGCATTATTGCAGGAGCAATCGTCTCAATATTTATGATTGTTACCATGCCATTAATGGATGAAAACTCGGATATAAAGCATAGCGAAATCCTAGGCTATACGGTTATGCTGGTAGCCATGTCCATGATCTTTATAGGCGTAAGATCTTATCGAAATAACCAATTGAACGGAGTAATATCATTTGGCAAAGCCTTTGTCCTCGGATTATATATCGCCTTAATTGCTTCGACTATATGTCATTAGCTGGATGTTATTATCAGAGTTTGTTGTGACAGACTTCATGGAAGTGTATTGGAACAGCTCAGTAGAACAGTTGCAATCCAGTGGATTAAGTCAAGCAGAAATCGATGCACAGCTAGAACAAATGAAAAGTTGGATGGAAATGTACAAGAATCCACTTGTAAAATTTTTTATAACTTATATGGAAATTCTACCTGTAGGCTTACTTGTTTCTCTCGTTTCCGCCTTTATCCTTAAAAAGAAATAATATGGACGAACAACCTAAAGTAACCGGTGTCGGAGGCATTTTCTTTAAATGCAAAGATCCAGATAAAACCAAAGATTGGTACAAAAAACACCTTGGCTTAGCCACGACACAATATGGGTCCAGTTTTGAATTCAGGAATGCCCATCGTCCTGATGAAATCAATTATTTACAATGGAGTCCGTTTGATGAGAAAACCGACTACTTCAAACCTTCAGAGAAAGCCTTCATGATTAACTATCGTGTTCAACACATTGAACAGCTCGTGAAAAATTTAAAAGCTGCAGGTGTTCATATAGTTGATGAAATTGTGAGTTATGATTACGGCAAATTTGTTCATATTGTTGATCCTGAAGGCAACAAAATTGAATTATGGGAACCAGTAGACAAGGTGTTTACCGATATGGGCGGACCTACTACCAAATAGTTTCAGATGAAATGAATTATCTATATTTTTGTTGATACATCAACTATTGAAATTGGATAATTCAAACTTCACATCAGATTTTATAAAAACAGTAGAAAGCTTAAATAAGAATGCAAAACTTATATTAAGTGAAGCTGTAAAATCTGAAAGAATGGGCATAACTGTGGACCAATGGATGATTCTTTTGTTTTTGTTGGACAAAGAACCTCAAGCTCAAATAGACATCGCCAAATTTGTAAATAAAGACCCGGCCTCCCTTACTAGAATGATTGATATCATTGAAAACAAAGGGTTCGTCAATAGAGTAGGAGTTGCCAATGATCGTAGGAAATTTGGTATTCAATTGACTGTGGAAGGGAGAAGAAAGGCAAAATCATCTCAAATCCTTTTTGAAAAAACAAATGCCCTATTTCTTGACGTTTTTAATGCTGAGGACCTTCTAAAATTGCAACAAATTAATGAGTCATTAGCAAATTTATAATAACATAATATTTATTGATATGTTATTATTTGTTGTTTAATCTATTGTGTTATCATATAAAATTTTTTTGTACATCAAATAACCATCCAGTAGGTGATCCAAAAAAGAACAAACCTGTCAATGATAAATGTTGGAATAAAAAACAATGTCAATGCTAAGGACATAAAGAAGGTTGAAGAGGGGTTTGTTTGGAATACCTTCTTCATGAAAAAATAGAGGTATAGCATTATGCCAATTACAGGAAACAACTGTTTCATTGAGGTATTTTGCCAAATCAAGCTCAAACCCTTGGATGGGCAAGATGACCAAAGTGGGCAAAATCACGAGCAAAATAAGTATGTAAAATGAGTTAAAATAAGCTGCACAAGCAATAAAATCTATAAAGAAAAGCTCTGTAAGTCAGTAGAATAAAAGCTGCAGGAATATCGCTTGAAGAATGACTAATATAAACAAGAGCAACTTCCCATTGCTGGTTGACTTCTTCTCGTAAGCAAGTTTAAATTCCTCATAAGTCAAATCATGTCCTCGATATGATCCATGACAATTGGAGAAATCAATTCACTGTTGGGCAAGCGATTGATTTGAGCATTTAGGCCAGTATTGAAAGTGCTCAACATAGGAAATAGAAAATACAAGAGGTTTGCAAAGAAAAAGAGTTGCAATGGACTTAAAAATTTCTTTCTTACACCTTTAATATAATTTCGACTTAGTTCTCCTGGATGAAGCAACAATTTTTTAAAACTACGCATCAACTTGCCATCCGCAAATAAATAAGAGGAGACAAACTCTTCCAATAAAACAATAAGTCTCTTATCTTATAACGTAATGTTCTTTTGTCCACATCTGCTGCAATAGTCTCCCAAGAGTTTAGCTCCACAACCCAAGCAACTTTTTGTTTTGACCTTCATGTAAACGAAGATAAAGTAATTCGATTAAACTATTTTAGACCAATAAGTTTAATTTTGCAATAAAAAAAGATGGGCTATAAACATCAAGAAGCGGAAGTCATCAAAATTGGTTATGACTTGTTTAGGAAAAAAGGTTATCACAATTTGGGAATCAATGAGATATTAAGGGCAGCCAAAATTCCAAAAGGCTCTTTTTACAATTTCTTTAAATCGAAAGAGGCTTTTGCTTGCAAGGTGATTGAGTGGTATGGATCCAACAATCAACGATGGCTCAACAATTATTTTAGAACACCCAAGGGCAACAGCATTCAAGCCATCAAAGATTTCTATTTATTGATTTTCTATTACAATGAAATCGATTTGTATGCAAGTGGCTGTCTATTAAACCTTATGAGCAATGAAGTGGGAAGAAGCAATGCTAAAATTGCTGAGGCCATTGAAATTCAATTCGCATCATGGATGAAAGAAATTGCTCATTTTATCGAACTTGGACAGGCACGAGGGGAAATTACAACAGATTTCAAAGCCAATGATATTGCAGAGTACCTTCACATGGGTCTTTATGGGACATTCCCCAGAATGAAAGTTAACCGTTCAAGAAGGGCAATGGACTTGTGGTTAGGTATAGCCCTCCGACCACTTCATCCTTAAGCTGCCTTATAAATAATATGAATGTCCTTAGGTGAAAAAGTGCGGCTGTCGCCCTCAATCAATAAGTGCCAAGACCCATTGATAGGTTTTTCGAAATGACAATAACTGTCTTGAATATCAAGATTCACTGCATTGTATTTTTGATTGCTTCTGTAGGCATTAAAATTTTCTTCGTCGAGTAAAATCACTTCGTATTCGTTCGGCAATTCAATGCCAATGTACCCAGGGTGACTCCCTCTGATTTTATGATACACTTGATTCATTTTGCTAATTTTAATAGTATTTCTTAGTTTTACCCATCAAATATACCATTTATTTTAGCATTCTAATATTATTGGCATTTTAAGAATGAATTATTTTTCGGTTAATCTTAAGTACCTCCGTAAGTCAAAATCATTGACACAAGATGAGTTTGGCAAAAAATTAGGGTTGAATAGGTCCATTATAGGTTCATACGAGGAAGGTCGCGCAGAACCTAAATTAAAGACACTTCAAAACATTTCACATTATTTCAAAGTGAGTCTTGACGATTTGCTTGAACTAGAAATTGAAAAAGCAGATAGTATAAATGCAAAAGACATAAGTGGACAAAAGTTGAGAATTCTGCCTATCGTAGTTAACGAAGATCAAAAAGAAAAAATAACTCTAGTGCCTGTTAAGGCCGCCGCGGGATACCTATACGGCTTCAACGATCAAGAGTATATAGAAGAGTTAAAACATTTTAATTTACCCTTAGAAACATTTAAAAATGGCACTTTTAGAGCATTTCAGATAAAAGGAGATAGCATGTTGCCCATCCCAATAGGCAGTTTCATCATAGCTAAGTACGTTGAAAACTGGAATTGGATCAAAGATTACTCATGTTATGTAGTTATCTCAAAAAATGAAGGAATTGTCTATAAACGATTGGTCAATAAAATTGAATCTTCTAACAGCATTCAATTGTTGTCTGACAATCCTTCTTACGAGGCATTTTCATTGCATACGAACGACATCTTAGAGGTTTGGCAAGCATGTGGATACATCACAACAGATTTGCCCGAAAGGGCAACAGAAAAGATAGGTGTAAATCAATTAACAGAGGTTGTCATGCAATTGAAACAAGAAGTAGAAAACCTAAAAAAGGACCAGTAAGGTAGGTTTTCATTTTAGTAAAGGATTAACTTCGTGGTCCATGAACTTAAAGGTCCACCATCAACCCTATCCTTTTAACGCTTCCAAAAAAAGGGCACTTTTCACCGCTCTTAGTTTTGGACTTTTCATCTTTCTTTTTTTATTTCTCTTTCAGCCCTTTGGCTTAACAAATTATAGCTCGCCGACTAAGGTGTTAGAATTGGCTGGATATGGTTTAGTGACCGCCCTTCTGCTTTTTTTGAACGTGCTTCTATTCTCTTCGATGTTTCCAAAGTGGTATTCAGAAAAAAAATGGACAGTGGGAAAGAATATCCTATTCACCGTCTGGATACTCTTCTTGATCGGGTTTGGCAATCTCTTGTATTCCAATGCACTAAATTTTGTTCGGTTCAACTTCAACGCATTTATATTTTACCAAGGAGTGACTATTTTGATTGGATTAATTCCCATTTCCATCAGCACCTTAATTGTCTACAACAAGAATTTATCTAAAGCCATAAAGGCAGCAAATGAATTGAACCTAAACTATCCTAAGAAAACACCAAGCCCAGATGAAAACTGGTTTGTGGTCCCATCTAAAAACAAGTCAGAACAATTGAAGCTAGATTTAACAAATACATTGGCTTTTAGAGCTGAGGAGAATTACATTGAAATCTTTTGGCTCAAAGACAATCAGATCAAGAAGGACGTCATTCGCAATACCCTAAAAGAACTGTCAGAACATCTGAAAGAATTCAGTTTTATACAAAAATGCCACCGCAGTTATTTAGTGAACACCAATCAAATAAATTCTGTTAGCGGCAATGCTCAAGGACTAGTCTTGTTGCTTCACAATCAACCAAATTTTGAAGTTCCTGTGTCTAGATCTTATGTCTCTAAGCTAAAGCAATTGGCCAACGACCAATAATTAAACTTGTCATTCGTCACTAAAGGCTGTGACAAAGAACAATTTTGTTGTCATCTATCAATAAAGCTTGCCAGCAGGCACATAAAATTGCAACAAAAGATACACTCCTATTTCTTTGCTGTGAAATTAGTTCATCATGCGCCTAATCATTATTTTCACTTTGTTGCTTTGTACATATTTTGAATTAACCTCCCAAAATAGATACGATTTTGCTACAACTTATTTTGGACTTGAAGGAGAGTACATTCATGAAACTGGAACATTTACTTCCATCGGATCGAATGGGCAACCACATGAATCTTCTTTACCCTCTATCTTCAGTCCACGTTTTGTAATTGGAGGCACCCATTTTTGGGGACATGCCGATTTTTACATCTCCATCCCACTGTCCAACTTTCGTGTCAACGGAAGTAAAAACGCCTCGATATCCAATGAAGTCTTTACAGGATTTAGATTCCTGCCCATTCGTTCTTCGAAAAATCGTTTGAGCCCCTTTGTTGGCTTTGGCTTCAACAGCAAGAATTTTAGCATGAAAAGTGCAAAGGGTAAAAGTCAATTGTATTCCAACTGGCAATGGTATCCTGAAATTGGCATTGCATACCGAAATCAAAAAAATCGCATTTTTGAAATCAATGCCAGGTACTTTCATCTAAATCGCTACGATAATTTTATTGATCGAACTACCCAAACAAGCACTCAGCTTTCACCTTGGTCGTTTTCTATTGCCTACAAAAAGTTGGTTGATTTTACATCAAGCTATAAGTCAGAACGTGCACAAGCCTATTTGGATCAAATGCATAAAAAGGCCATTGATCAAAGTGCGTTGAGTGGCTTCTCCTTTGGATTGGGATTGAATGCGCTAATTCCATTAAGCAACACAGAACTAGCAGCTAGACATCCTTTTTTCAACGATGTAATTGAAGGTGGAATTAGCCCTGATTTGAGTGTCGGTTATTATTCACATAAATTAGACGGATACCTTCGCACTTCTTTTCGACCACTAAAACAAAAAGAAGAGGCCTTTGGTTACTCCTATTCTTTAAATAGAAACTCACTTGCACTTGAGGCTTTCAAATATGTTGGAGATTATCATGGCTTTGCTCCCTTTCTGGGTCCTTTCTTTGCATTAGACCGATATAAATTAAAAGAGCAAGGCGATAATCGAACGATTATAAATCATAATAAAACTTATTTCTCCTATGGTATTGTATTTGGATGGGACATACGCCAATCGTCAACAGATTACCTTGTCTTAAGAACAAATTTGAGGTATACTCCTGCTCTCAACTCAACAATTCAAGGCTACAAATTCACAGCAGATCAACTTGAATTTAACTTTATTCAAATCGTATTTTATCCAGAACGCTATAAACTTCAAAAAAAGAAATCATGAATTCCATTGTACAAATTCTCTTAATTATTCATGCAGTCACTGGAGGCATTGCTTTAATAAGCGGACTCTTTGCCATATTTGCTAAAAAAGGTCAAAAGCTCCATTTAAAGTCAGGCCTCATCTATTATTGGTCAATGATGCTTGTGGTAATAACAGGATTGATTGTAGGTGCATACAAAGGCAATTTATTCATTTCCACCATTGCTGTTTTTAGCTTTTATATGGTCTTTACTGGAAGAAGAATATTGGGTTCTAAGAAAGCATTGAATCTAGCATGGATCGATTGGTTTTTCACCTCATTGGCCATCTCCATCGGTATGCTTATGCTGGGGCTTGGCATCTATTTATTCACTCAAAACGGCTTTCAAGGGGCTGCACCCATGTTACTTGTTTTTGGGTTCTTTCTCTTATGGATGGGATTGGAGGATTTTAAATTGATGAAAAAAGGCGCCATTGAAAAAGGTCAATTCCTTCTAAAACACATTAGCCGAATGGGTGGATCCTACATTGCAACTTCTACAGCTTTCTTAGTAGTGAACATTGATTTTCATCCTCAATGGATTGTTTGGCTGTTGCCCACCGTCATTGGAACTCCAATGATAACAAGTGCTAGCCGAAAATGGCGGAATAAATTTATAGCAGTGAAGAAAAGTTAGCACTTTTCTCTATTGCGTATTTTTGAAAAAAAACACAGATGGCGAGCGATAAATTTGATTCACAAAAAGCACCAGAACCAGTAGGTGCATACCCACATGCACGAAAAGTTGGTAACTTATTGTTTTTGTCAGGAGTAGGGCCTAGAGAAAGAGGAACTAAAAAAATTCCCGGTGTAGAATTGGATGATGCTGGCAATATAGTTTCTTATAACATTGAAAAACAGTGTGTTTCTGTCTTTAATAATGTAAAAACCATAGTAGAAGAAGCAGGCGCAAAATGGGATAATGTAGTGGATGTCACTGTCTTCTTAACGAATATGAAAGACGATTTCAAGACCTACAACAAACTTTATGCAGAGTTCTTTAAGGACAACCAGCCTTGCAGAACTACGCTTGAAATCAAAAGCTTACCAACCCCTATTGCTATTGAATTAAAGGCAATTGCAACCATCTAAATTTATCTCACTTATCTGTTCTACATTAATTAAGCAATTTAAGCGGACGCATTTTAATCTATCTTTGTAGGAATGAGAAAAACGTGTTTCTCTGTTATTCTATTAATTTTCATCTCTTCCCTTTCTGCTCAGTCTTGGCTGAAAGTAACAGATTTTCCCGCAGCAGGAAGAGACGACGGCAGCTGCTTTATTATAAACAACATCGCATATTGTGGTGGTGGTGTAAAGCCTTTTATTACCTTGGGTGATTTTTACGCCTTTCATTTAATTTCAGAAAATTGGTCTGCTATTGCCTCTTTACCTCAAGGCAATGAAAGACAATACGCTTCTGGTTTTTCTTTTAATGGCTTAGGTTATTTATTTGGCGGATACCGATCAGCTTTCTTGAAAGACTTTTGGCAGTACAATCCCCAAACAAACAAATGGTCTCAAAAAACCAATTTTCCATCCAGCGCAAGAGGCGGCACTTCTATTTTTGTAATTGATAGTATTGCATATATAATTGGAGGTAAGACTACAAATGCCAGAGCAATTCGCGAAATATGGGCTTATGATTTAATTAATGAAAGTTGGCATGCTAAAAAAGATTTACCATTTGGTCCAAGATGGCGCTCAGGAGCTTGTGCGTTAGGAGGCAAAGGGTATTTGGCTTTTGGGCTTGATGATTCTTTAAATTACTCTGACGAAATATGGGAGTACAATCCTTTAACAGACAGCTGGAGCTTTCTCACTCAATTTCCTGAGGGTGGCAGAAATTATACTAAATTACACGGTATAGGCACTCAATTGATCACTATAGGAGGGAATGATTCAGCAGGTAACTTCTTAAATGAATGCTGGTCTTATGACATGCTTAGGAAAAAATGGAATAAACTTGCAAATATTCCTGGAGAAGGCAGACGCGGAGGAATGAGCTTTCAAAGTCAATCTGCAATATATTATACAACTGGCTTGGCTGACTCCTCCGAAAGATTGGTAGAAACGCTCAAGTTGGTAAGTCCCACAACATTAGAGGAAGTGAAAAATGAACAAGACTTCACTATCTTTCCTAATCCGATTAAAAACTATTTTTTCATCGACATCCAAAATAGTAAGCTAAAAAACATGCTAGTCAAAATATCTGGAGCAAATGGAAATTTAATTTGGGAAAAAGAAATCAACCAACCTCTCCAATTGAAAGTAGATTGCAAACAATGGAAGAAGGGTGTTTATTTTTTACATATACTACAACCGGGTCAACGTATATCTAAAAAGTTAATCAAGCTCTAATAATCTCTCTTTATAAGCCTTTATCAATTCATCGAATAGCTGAATTTTTTTAAACGGTAATCAGCATAATTCCAAGCCGGCCATTCATCATTCAACCTTTTTCTTAAATGCATTTTTATTCGATCTTCCAATGCCAATTTAAAAGTATCTATGTTAGTGTAGTAGAGCCACTTTGTTTTGTTTGTGCGATTTAAATGGGCTTCCATTTGCGCTTCAATAATGTCTAAATTATCGTAAATGATTGGGGCCACGGTTGGGTCTAAAAACAAATAATTATCCACGTCAATTTCCCCTGCATTGTGATGATTCATATTCCTAATTGCAATGATTTTATCCCAATTAAAACTACTCATGAAGACTAATGAAGAAAGAATAAACCATGAGTTTATTCGCAATAAAAAAAAGAGACTCTTCTTGCGATTAATTTTCACCCACAAGCTCAATATTCCAAAAAATGTCATCAACAAAAAGGCAATTACACCGATGCGTTTTGATGCCATTCCATGGTAATCGATGTAATGGTAATTTCTTAGAAAAACCGATAGACATAAAACGGCATTTTGAATCATCCAAACCTTGGCAAGCGACAATAACATTTTGTTTTTAGGATAAAAATTTAGGCTTCCTCGGAAAAAGTACAATAAGATTCCAATGGAGAGCAGAATGCTCAATATTAAAAGGTAAGTCCCTTCATGCACAAATTGTTTTAAATTAAACTCTTGTGGAACTTCAAATCCAAACCAAATCCAGTCTATGTCGATAATATTTATGACCAATAGTAAAAGATTAAGCACGCCAAACAATATTATTGCGGTTCGATTTTCAAATATTAAGGGTGCTACGCTACTGGTTGATTGTTGATTTTTATTTATGTTTTTTTTTCTAATTAATTCGTCCCCTCCTATAAGCCAGGAGTTTACAGAAAAGTAACTAGATAGAAGTGCGCAACTTAGTAAACATAACCCAAATAAAATGAAGAAGAACCTACCAATTTCAACACCTTCCAGCATGTTGCCTAACGCAAAAACTAAGTTTTGACTAAGCTCTTCGAATTTTGGATTTGCTTGGCGATAGATAAAAAAGAAGACTAGAAATATGATTAGTGGAATAAGTCCATTTCCTATGAGTCGTCCTAGCAATTTACCAACAGAGTTGAACTTCTCAAATTTTTTTATACTTCTCAACACCGCAAAAGGAATACTAAACACATGAATTAAACTAAAAAAGAAAGCAGAAAATGTGGTCCTCAATTCAGCTTGTTTTAAAAACCCAAAAAATATTATCGTGGAAATTATAAGCATGGTTATGCTCAAATCACTGTGATGCCAAACTGAGTTAAAAGAGGTGATTAAAACCATCGCCAAGGCAAGTAAGCTTTCTCGTCTTTGTTTAAGAATAGGTTTCCTATACAAACCAATAACGCAGAGAAAAAGACAAAATAAACTTAAGTTGATGCCCGAGTTTTGCTCCCAAAAAAGAATGTCGAAAAAAACAATCCCAATAAGGATAAGGAGCAGTTTAATGAATTTGTGCTTCATCGCCCTAATTTTGGTTAATAAACGATCCATTTAGAAATGTATTGCTTCTAGATTATACCTATTAAACAGGTATATGGTGGTGGTGATAAATTGCTTTTATAATTCCATTTCTTGAATGAAATGTTCGTATTAGAATTTCAATGAAATTACTAGAGTTCTTTCTATTTTAAGCCCGCTTAGTTCTATAGTTATAATTGAGGCTTTTCGTAAATTCGCCCTCCATTAATTGAAGCGCTGATACAGCTTACATTCTATGAGTAAGTACAAAGAATACAAGAATTTAAACCTTCCTGAAATAGCAGATGAAGTTTTGGCTTATTGGGAAGAACAAAACACTTTTCAAGAAAGCATCGATAGTCGAGATGGAAAGCAAGCCTTTGTGTTTTATGAAGGACCGCCATCTGCCAATGGACTGCCAGGCATCCATCATGTCATGGCGCGGGCGATTAAAGACATTTTTTGCCGCTACAAAACTCAAAAAGGCTTTCAAGTAAAACGAAAAGCAGGATGGGACACGCATGGCTTACCTGTTGAACTGGGCGTAGAAAAAGAATTGGGCATTACTAAAGAAGACATTGGTAAAAGTATAAGTGTCGAAGAATACAACGCAAAATGCAAAGAAGCAGTAATGCGTTATACCGATGTTTGGAATGACCTCACCAAAAAGATGGGTTATTGGGTTGACATGGAACAGCCATATGTTACCTACCATAACAAATACATAGAATCGGTGTGGTACTTGCTTAAAAAGCTTTACGATCAAGGAATGATCTATAAGGGATATACCATTCAGCCATATTCGCCTGCTGCAGGCACTGGTTTAAGTACCCATGAGCTCAATCAGCCCGGAGCCTATAAAGACGTAAAAGACACTTCGGCAACCGCCATGTTTAAGGTGCTAGAAAACGAAGATTCAACATTCTTATTTGACAATGTTCATGGTGAATTGTTCTTTATCGCATGGACCACTACACCTTGGACCTTGCCTTCAAATACTGCTTTAGGTGTAGGCGCTAAAATTGATTATGTGAAGGTGAAAACCTTTAACAAATACACCCATAAGCCAATCACTGTAATCCTAGCAAAAGAGCTTGTTGGCAAGTGGTTCAATGAAAAACATGCTGATTTAGCACTTTCTGATTACACTGAAGACGGCAAGAAGACCCCTTATGAAATCATTGATGAATTTAAAGGAAAGGACATTGAAGGTTTGCGTTATGAGCAATTATTGAATTACAAACAACCTGAAGATGGGGATGCTTTTCGTGTGCTCATTGGTGATTTTGTAACCACGCAAGACGGCACTGGAATCGTGCATTTGGCTCCAAGTTATGGTTCGGATGACTTTAGAGTGACCAAGGCCAATGGTATTGGGTCTTTACACCTAGTAGACAATCAGGGTCGTTTTACAGAAGAGGTAACTGATTTTGCTGGCGAATATGTGAAAGAACAGTACTTGAAAGAAGATGAGAAGGGAGAAGATTATAAATCCATTGATGTTCGCATTTCGATCAAACTCAAAGAAACGAATCGAGCATTTGATGTGCAGAAATACGAACACAGTTACCCGCACTGTTGGAGGACAGACAAACCAGTGTTGTATTTCCCCTTAGATTCTTGGTTCATCAAGAGTACGGCTGTTAAGGACCGTTTAATTGAATTGAACAATACCATCAACTGGAAACCTGAAAGCACAGGTAAAGGAAGATTTGGAAACTGGTTGGAGAACTTGCAAGATTGGAATTTATCACGCTCTCGCTATTGGGGAATCCCAATTCCAATATGGACTACGGAGGACAAGACGGAACAAGTCTGTTTAGGTTCTGCAGAGGAACTAAAAGATGCTTGTCAAGCTGCAGTTGAAGCTGGTTTTATGGACACAAATCCATTGGCCGACTTTGAGCCAAGCAATATGAGCAATGAAAACTACAACACTTTTGATTTTCACCGTCCTTTTGTGGACGAAATCACTTTAGTTTCTCCAGCAGGAAAACCCATGAAAAGAGAATTGGACCTCATCGATGTTTGGTTTGATTCAGGATCTATGCCTTATGCACAATGGCACTATCCGTTCGAAAACAAAGAGTTAATTGAGCAAAACCAATTCTATCCTGCTGACTTTATTGCGGAAGGCGTGGACCAAACGAGGGGTTGGTTCTTTACGTTGCATGCGATTGGCACCATGTGTTTTGACTCTGTGGCATACAAAAATGTTGTGTCAAACGGCTTGGTGCTTGACAAAAACGGACAAAAAATGTCCAAACGTTTGGGCAATGCTGCCGATCCTTTTGAAACATTGGACAAGTACGGACCTGATGCAACAAGATGGTACATGGTCACCAATGCGCAACCTTGGGATAATTTGAAATTTGATTTTGATGGAATTGTTGAAGTGCAGCGTAAATTCTTCGGCACGCTATACAACACCTATAACTTCTTTGCATTGTACGCCAACATTGATGACTTTACTTTTTCAGAGACTGAAATTCCAATTGAAAAAAGGCCTGAAATTGACCGATGGGTACTTTCTAAACTCAACAGTCTAATTCAAACAGTTGACGAAGATTTTTCTGATTTTGAACCTACTAGAGCTGGAAGAGCCATACAAGAATTTACCGTAGATCATTTGAGCAATTGGTACGTGCGCTTATGCCGCAGAAGATTTTGGAAAGGGGACTATACGCAAGACAAAATCTCTGCTTACCAAACCTTGTATCACTGCCTATGCACGGTGGCTAAATTAAGTGCTCCCATTGCTCCATTTTATATGGACAGATTGTACCAAGACCTTAACAAGGTAAGTCGGAAAGAATCAAGCTCTTCGGTACATGTAGCAGATTTTGGTAAAGTAATTGAATCAAACATAGACATAGACTTAGAAGAACGCATGGAAATTGCACAAAAGTTGTCTTCTATGGTGCTTTCTATTCGCAAGAAAGAGTCAATCAAAGTGAGACAACCGCTACAAAAAATGATGGTGCCTGTTTTAGACCCTAAGTTTAAGAGGCAACTAAAGGATGTCGAAGCGTTGATTCTATCTGAAGTGAATGTAAAGGAATTGGATTATTTGGAAGATACTGCAGGTGTGTTGATAAAAAAAATCAAACCAAACTTTAAAAAGCTTGGACCTAAGTTTGGTAAGAAAATGAAGGCAGTAGCTGGTGCAGTACATCAAATGACACAAGAACAAATCTCGATGCTCGAACAAAACGGATTCATCACGATTGATTTGTCAGAAAATAACATAGAGTTGGAAATCACTGATGTTGAAATAAGTTCTGAAGACATTCCAGGCTGGCTGGTAGCCACTGAAGGAAAATATACTGTTGCTTTAGATGTTAACTTAAGCGATGAACTCTTGAACGAAGGCATTGCAAGAGAATTGGTTAACCGCATCCAAAATTTTAGAAAAGAAGCTGGTTTTGAAGTTACCGATAAGATTAACATAAAGGTAAAAAGCCTTTCAGCCTTGGATGGTGCAATCAATGACAATAAAGATTATATTTGTTCTGAAACCTTGGCAGATAAGCTAGAATTGGTGTCAGTTATAAATCCAGAAGCTTTTGAAGTAGAATTAGATGCAGATACAAAAACCTTCGTTTCGTTAGAAAAACATAAAACAGAATAAAATGGCAGAGAAAGAAAGATATACCGATGCTGATTTAGAAGAATTCAGAGAATTGATAAATCATAAATTGACTGAAGCTAGAACCGATCTTGAGGGACTCAAGAACTCTTTGTCTCATAAAGATGATCATGGTACTGAGGACACTTCTCCTTCATTCAAAATGATGGAGGATGGATCGGAAACATTGTCAAGAGAAGAAATGTCTCAGCTTGCAGCACGCCAAGAGAAATTTATCACCCACCTTGAAAATGCGCTCACGCGTATAGAAAACAAAACATACGGCGTATGTAGAGTCACAGGCAAACTCATTCCAAAGGAAAGATTAAGAGCAGTGCCACATGCAACCCTCTCTATAGAGGCGAAGCAAGCAATGAACTAAACAATCACACAACAATTGTCTAAGAAGCGAGCTTCTTATGTGCTCCCAATAGTTGTCGTACTGTTGGTATTATCCATTGACCAAATCTTGAAGTTTTGGGTCAAGACGAACATGCAATTGTCTGAAGAGATTCCCATTTTTGGCGATTGGTTTATCATACATTTTACTGAAAACAATGGAATGGCCTTTGGATTAGAAATTGCCGGTGATTATGGCAAGCTTTTCTTAAGCATTTTCAGAATAATTGCAGTTTGTCTGATTGGTTGGTACCTTTTCTCCTTGCCAAAAAAAGGCGCAAGCAATGGGTTAATGATCAGTGGAGCCTTGGTCTTTGCTGGTGCATTGGGAAATATCGTTGACAGTGCTTTTTACGGCATGTTGTTCAATAATAGTTATTATCAGGTGGCGACTTTTCTACCTGAAGAAGGAGGCTATTCCTCTTTCTTATTTGGGAAGGTCGTAGACATGCTTTATTTTCCACTTTACGAAGGCTTTTTGCCAGATTGGATACCTATATGGGGCGGTGAATACTTCATCTTCTTCCGGCATATTTTTAACATTGCTGATGCAGCAATTAGTGTAGGTGTTGCCTCCATTTTGCTTTTTCATCGAGGTTTTTTTAAAAATTAGCTTGTATTTTATCGACGCAATTATTGGGTTGAATTCAATACCTTCGACAAAAGCCTACAGTTGAAAAAAATATTCCTCATTCTGTATTTTGGCCTGCTTGCCACCTCTCTACAAGCACAAAATGGCAGCTGCAAAACACTGCTCAATCAACTCGATTCATTAATCGAACTAGACTACTCTATAGCTGAACGATTTATTGATAGTTTGCGCAATAATATTACTTGTAAAGACAGCCTAAATTTTCAACATAATTTGTATTACAAAACTGCAAAAATGCATGCTCATGAAGGCATTTATAGCAAAGCAGCCAAGTATTATGACTTGGCGATTCAATATGCTATGTCCGTCAAAGAAACAGACAGACATATAAAATATTTGCTCGCTTATGCTCATGTCGACCTCAATCAAGGAAAACTGGATTTGGCCATTGAAAAAGGACTAAAAGCCTCCGAATTGGCTTTACAAATAAATGACAGTACTTGGTTGGCTAGAACATACATCAACATTGCAGAGTCTTACCGTTTTCATAACCATTTAGACTTCGCTGCAGAATACAATCAAAAAGCATTAGCCTTCGCTATACTATTAAAAGATCAAGATCTCATCGGTATGACCTATAACAATATGGCTGCTATTTTGGGTGAACAAGGGGAAAATCAAACGGCGATTGATACCCTTAAAAATGGCCTGAAGCTCATGAGCGTTGATAACAATTTTGCCAAAGCTAAATTCAATTCAAACTTGGGCTTTTGTTACAGGAACATGGGCATATTTGAAGAAGCCATGCGGCACCATAAATTGGCCTTAAGCTTTAAACGAAAAGCCAAAATGCACGTCACACTTGGTTATACTTACGGTGCAATTGGGCGTGCTTTTCAGGGGTTGAAATTTTATGATTCTGCTGTCTATTATACCCTTAAAGAATATGATCATGCAAAAAAATACAATGATCCTTATCAATTAAAGGATGCATCAATGCATGTTTCAAGTGCCTATTATGAATTGGGCGATTATAAAAATGCTGTTAAATATTTATTAGAAGGAGATGAATTAGAGGATTCTCTTTACAATGCAGAAATTGAGCAAAAAAGCATATTGTATCAACGCAAGTACGATTTGTCACAAAAGGAAAATGAAATTGATCGTCTCAAAATTGAAAAAACCCTTGAAATAAGTGAAAAGAAATATTTAAGAATCGGATTAATTAGTGCTTTGCTAGTGTTTGTTCTGATTGCAATAATATTTTATTTAAGAAACAATAAAAGAGCTCAAGCAAAGCAAATCGTAGAAATGCAATTGGCACAAGTAAAGCAGGAAAATGAACAAAACAAACTTGCCTTGAGTAACTATACAAAAGAGCTCATGTTGAAAAATCAACGTTTGATGTCATTGGACCAAGAGGTGGATGCTAAAGAAGCAGAGCTTTCGGAAATGCGCATGTCGAAAGCAGAAGAGTTGAACCAGTTGGGCGAAATGAAACTGCTTACTGATCAAGACTGGGTGAAATTTAAAAAGCTTTTCGACAAGGCTTATCCAAAGTTTTTTGATCGTTTAAATGGTGCACAAATTTCTTTTACAAAAGGAGAGAAGAGACTAATGGCGTTGGTGAAGCTGAACATGGGAAACAATGAACTTGCAGAAACACTTGGGATTTCTACTGAAAGTGTAGCGAAGGCAAAATTTCGTTTAAAAAAGAAACTTAACGAGAATAATAACCCTTCAATTGAAGACTTCGTACATCATACTTAATTTGTCCTTATATTGTCCATGCGTTTTTTTTGATATTGGCCATTCCTGATGTACTTTTAGCTAGATTTTGTAAACCACCAACATGCTCGAACAATTTAGCTTTTCTAAATCCCTCAATACACATCCCGTTACCTACGAGTTCGCTAAAAAGGTACTCATTGTAGATTCTGATTCTTACAAATCAGACCAGCTAGAAAAAATTATACAGAAACAAAACCAAGTTTGCTTGGGCGCTGTCAATAACATTGATGACTTAGAAAGAAAAATCCAACAGTTAGAGCCAGACGTGATTTTGATCAACTTGGAAACTAAAGGTCAACTGGATGGCTATCAAATCACGAAGATTTTAAAACTCGATCATGATATTCCATACAGTGTCTATTTTGATCAACTCAATCCCAACCTTAACAAATGGGCAGAAGAGTTGAACCCTGAACATGTGATTCGTTATTCAATCAACGAAAAAGAGTTGGACAACAATGTGCGCAAAGCACTTGCTTAAAAATTAGGGCGCTGAGGTTGATTTCCTAAGATTTCCTCGATCTTCTCCATGACCTCATCTGTCAATTTATCAACTTCCTGAAAAGAGGTCAATGTTTCCTCCAATTGGTTTTTCTTAGATGCGCCCAATATTACCGTACTGACATTTTCATTTTTCAAACACCACGCAATGGCCAATTTCGGCATGCTTATGCCCAACTCCTTCGTGAGTCCACTCAATGCTCGAATAGTGTTCAACTTTTCTTCTACTAGATTGGCTTCTTTTAGCCATTCTAGCCCCTCAATGGAAAATCGAGTCGCATCAGGTGTTGTATCATTGTATTTGCCACTCAAAATGCCAGATGCCAAAGGAGACCAAATGGTAGTTCCTAAACCTACGGTTTTATAGATTTGACTGTACTCCACCTCTACTTTTTGCCTGTGTAACATATTGTATTGCGGTTGTTCCATGGAGGGCCCGATTAAATTATATCGTTGTGCAACCATATGTGCTTCCATAATCTCTTGAGCACTCCACTCTGAGGTTCCCCAATACAGCACTTTTCCTTGCTGAATTAAATTATGCATGCTCCAAACCGTTTCCTCTATCGGTGTTTGCTTGTCAGGGCGATGACAGAAAAATAAATCTAAATAATCTACTTGCAGACGTTGCATGGCAGCTTCACAGGCTTCTACAAGATGTTTTCTATTGAGGCCTTTTTGCGTAGGCAATTGACCTCCATCCCCAAAAAATGCCTTAGAAGATACGATGTAAGAGTCTCTTCTCCAACCTTTCTTTTTTAACACCTTTCCCATTACCCTTTCTGACTCCCCTCTTGAGTAAATCTCAGCATTGTCGAAAAAATTGACACCCTTATCGTAGGCCAAATCCATCAATTCTTCGGCTATGTTGTTTTCAATTTGTTTCCCAAATGTGAGCCATGAGCCCAAAGAAAGACGGCTTATTTGCAAGCCAGTTTTGCCCAATCTATTGTATTCCATTTATTGTGTTTTTGAATGACTAAGGTAAGACAGATGATGCTGAGGATTTGTTTATCCACTTACTTTTTCAGCACTTTTTTCATCCAACTTTTTTGAGTTGCATGGATGTGAATAACATAAAGACCTTGTGGTAGAATAGAAAGATCCATTATCTTTTATTTTATTCAATGAAGTGGAAAATGAAATTGGCGTTCACCCGCTTTTGTTTCCTTTTTTGACATATTGAACTTTGTGAGCTTTTTGATCATATCCTCCTGTGTACCCAAATAGTTCATAAAACTCAATTCCTGCACCAACTAAATATTGATTTACCCTTCTGTTATAATTTCCTGACTCAGAAATTAAATTAGTTGGGCTACCATTTGTATCATAATGGTTTACCCAAACACTTTCGCAAATCACCAAGTTATTAAACCCTGATGAGTAACTTACCCCAAGGCATTTGGTTGAATAATAGGTGAAGGGTAAACTTCCATATTGATATTGCATTGACTCATTTACAGATAAAACTTCGAGCTTATCAAAACACTACCAATCACTATTGCCTATCCTAATCGAGCCTGGTTGATCTAAAAACCACCAATCGTAGTCAGATTTTAAACACTGGTGGGTACTGGAAGATCTGTCTTCTTTTATGCTAACGATATATCCGTTTGTAGAGTCAATCTGTCCTCCCCGAGGAGGCAGAGTATGTTGATTTCCCTCTATGACATGAATCTCATCTCCTATTTTAAAATTTAAATGTTCTGTCAACATAATTGGTTCGTCAATTTCCCTATAAAGAGTATAATAGCGAACTGTATCTAAGTTTGTAAAAGAAATTGTACTTATTAATCCATACTTTTTACTCAATACAATTTTTCTATTGTTAAGTATCTGGTTATTAATAATTTTTGCATGTTTATCTTCAACTTGCATGCTGATTATGGCAAGTGAATCTGTCAACAAACTATCAATATTTCCCCAATATATAGTATCACAATTCGCCTTTAAAACATAATCAACCCAATTGCCAATGAATGCCTCGTTTTATTCTGTGCTCAAATCGAATATTAAAACCCATTGAGTCAATCGAAGAAAATTGAGAATAATCTTTCTTTATTACTGCCGAATCTCCAAGTATTTGTACCTTTCATAAGTTGAGATTTTGCATTATACTGGTTTAACAATTCATTTGCAGACACCCCCTTTTTAAAAGTAATGGCTTTATAATTATTTGAGTCTAAAAGAACGCTATCTAGAGAAATGGATTGTATAGGATAAAAATATCGGAGTGGCCCAACTGTATCTACATAAAAATAATTTGCTGTTATTGAATCATTACAAACATAATTTAGGAGGGTGTCGGTTCTTTAAAAAGGAGCCCATTCCTGTGCATTGCCGTTTAAACAGATCAAGGAGAGCACAACTGTGACTAATGTTTTCATTGAATTATAAATATACTTCTATTGAAAAGTATAAGCAAGATGGAGCTGTTTAAGCTCGCAATAGTCTTTGAAACTTACCTTTTCAACACTTTTTTTACCCAGCTGTTTTGCTTCGTCTGTATATTCAAAATATACATGCCTTTTGGGAGAGCCGAAAGATCAATTTCGTTTCCAGAACAATGAACCTCTATTTGAGTTCCTTTAATGCTAAATAAACTTATTTTTAGAATATCTTCAGATCGTGGTAATTTAATATGCAGCCTGCCCTCAGTCGGGTTAGGGGCTATGGTTAATTCTTCAAATGCTGTTGTTTCATTGTCTGCAATGTAGGTTGTTAAATGTGGTATTCCCCAACTTTTATTCCCTTTTTTGACATATTGAACTTTATGCGCTTTTTCATTATATCCACCGGTGAACCCAAATAATTCATAAAACTCAATTCCTGCCCCAACTAAATATTGATTTAGCCTTCTGTTATAATAACCCAATTCAGAAATTAAATTAGTTGGTTTACCACTTGTATCATATTGATTTACCCAAACACTTGGGTAAATGACCAAGTTATTAAACCCTGAAGAGTAACTCACTCCAAGGCAATTGGTTGAGTAGTAGGTGAAGGGTATATTTCCATTTTGATAAAGCATTGATTCATTTAAGGCTAAAACTTTGAGCTTATCAACACACCACCAATCACTATTGCTTATCTTAATAGACCCAGGTTGATCTAAAAACCACCGACCATGATCGGTTTTTAAACACTGATGGGTACTGGAAGAACTGTCGTCTTTTATAGTTACGATATACCTATTTGTAGAGTCCACCCATCCACCCGGAGCAACTGTCTGTTTAACTCCTTCTATGATGTGTACTTCATCGCCCTTCTTAAAGTCTAAATGGTCTGTCAGCATAATTGGTTTGTCAAGACCTCGGTAAAGAGTGTAATACCGAATCGTATCAATGTTTGTAAAAGAAACTGTTCTAATCAACCCATTTTTTTTGCTCAATATAATTTTGCTGTTGTTAAGGATATGATTATTAAGAATGTTTGCGTTTGTATCTTCAACTTGGATACTAATCAAGGCAAGTGAATCTGACAACAAGCTATCAATACTGCCCCAATATAAAGTATCGCAGTTCGCTTTTAAAATATAATCCACTGAATTTCCTAATTGCCAATTTATGCCTTGTTTTATTCTATGCTCAAATCGAATATTAAACCCTAAAGAGTCAATCGAAGAAAAATGAGAATAGTCTTTTTTAATGATTGCTGAATCTCCCAATATTTGTCCCTTCAATAGTTGAGGTCTAGGATAATAATCATTTAAGAGATCATTCGCAGACACCCCTTTTTTGAATACAATGGATTTATAATTGCTTGAATCTAAAAGAACGCTATCCACAGAAATGGATTGTATAGGGTGGAAATAGCGAAGTGGACCAACCGTATCAACATAAGTATAATTTACTGTTATTGAATCAATACTTACATAATTTACAAGTGTGTCGGTTCTTTTAAACGGAGCCCAGTCCTGTGCCTTGCTGTTTAAACAGATCAAGGAGAGCACAACTATGACTAATGTTTTCATTTTCATTGCTGTCCTAAAGTTAGCACATAAAAACGACTCTCACAAATTGCTCTATTTAGTTTATCAAGTGACATTATGTCACTCTATGTGTGTGTTTTATTGCTTTTTTGTCCACTTTTTGTCCATCGAACACTAGTTGCAACAACGCTTATTTTTAGGTATTTACAAAAAAGTTAGACCGCCTTTACCTTTTGTCCTTAATTTTGGCGAATTCCTTCACAAACCAAGGAAAACTACCTTAAAGCCATTTATACCATCGCGCAATAGAAAGGCAAAAACATTTTGTCTGAGCCATAAGCTTTCGGTAAGCAAACCCACGGTCAACAATATGGTCAACAAGCTTGAAGCCAAAGGTTGGGTGGTTTATGAAAAATACAAACCCATTGCGCTAACTTCAGAAGGTGAACTGATGGCCGCCCTAATTATCAGAAAACACCGGATTACCGAAATGTTTTTGGTGCAAAACATGGACTTTGGTTGGGAGGAAGTGCATGAAATTGCAGAAGAAATGGAGCACATAGATTCTTCAGCCCTTTTTGAGCGATCGACAAAATGCTTGGATATCCTAAGGTAGGTCCCCACGGTTCTCCAATCCCCAACAAAAAGATGAAATAGAACGTAAAATTACTCCCGCCCCAACGAACTAAATAAGGGGACAAGGCAATTTTGAACACACTCACGCAAAGCTCGGCAGACTTCTTACACATTCTCAATAGCCGCATCATTGGCCTGGGCACAGATTTCTTCATCGAAAAAAGGAAGTTTTTGATCAAAGAATTGTTGTGAGTTACAAGCAAAAAAATTGTAACACTCAGTAAAATAGTCTGCGATCGACTATTTGGTAGAGTTGCTTTAAGTCTTGGTTTAACTTCCCTCTTTTATCATTTTGAAAAAACCTAGAATGGCTGCTTTGTCTTCATTAGACAAGTTGGCATGGCGGTGAATAAATGCATAGGAGGGCAAGGGCATTTCATTTTCTTCGACCAACTCTATAGCTTCTTCTGCATAATGCTGTTGCTTGTCGGTGGGATAGTCTGCCCATTCAGAGAAATTCACTTCTTCTCTGCCGTGGTCAATGTGATCTTGAATCCACCAGGACAATGGCGACACCGATGAATACCATGGATACTTTACTTGCATAGAGTGGCAGTCGTAACAATTTTTTACAATAAGGGTTTGCAAGGCTTTATTTTCGTCAAGCTGAGCAAACAAGTCTTTTTCATTTGGTGCTTTGTATGGCGCTCGCTCTTCGTTAAACAGTTGCAGCACTGCAATAACCAATACGATAATCAATCCAATCTTGTATTTCATGTTTAAAAATTGCCTAGATTAAATCTAGGCATATCTTTTCAATATAGCTTTTACTCGATTAGCGTATGAGGTGCCGAACAAATTTACATGCACCAATAATGGATACAAATTGCAAATCTCAATTCTGTCTTCCCAGCCTTTATCCAAAGGAAATTCACGCTGATAGGCATTATAAAATTCCTTTTGAAATCCACCAAACAAATGTGTCATAGCGATGTCCATTTCACGATTTCCATAATAAACTGCTGGGTCAAAAATGGTTGCCTGACCATCAACACCACACATAAAATTGCCCGACCATAAATCCCCATGCAAAAGTGAAGGCTTTGAAATAGGGAAAAGATGCTCCATTTTTCCATACAACTTCGCTAGTTGAGTCGATGTTTGAGGATCAATCAACTGATTGTCAAATGCCAATTTTTCTTGGACATGGAGTCTGTTCTGTACAAAAAAGTCAGTCCAATTGTCTTTCCAAACATTTTTTTGTGGCAATGAACCAATGTAATTGTCCTGATCCAATCCATAATTATCAGTGCTCTTTTTGTGCATTGCAGCCAAGCGCTGTCCAAACAATGTCCAGAAATTGTTCGCTTTTGGGGAAGTATTAATCCCTTCAATGAGTAAATATGCGTACTCCTTATGCGCTGACTCCAAAATGACTTTCGGTATTTTAAAATCTGAATGCTTTTGCAGCAATTCCAAGCCTTCTTTTTCCAACTTAAACATTCTTGGATAGAGGTCAACCTGATTGAACTTCAGAAAGAAATGGCCTTGATTGGTAAATAAACTATAGGTGTGATTGATTGACCCCCCCGAGGTCAATCTAACTTGCTCAATATTCACTAAAGCACGGGTATGTTGCCCAAGTTGATCAATTACCGCTTTCTGAAAAGATGCTTCCATCATGGCCGACAAAAGTAATTATTGATGCATTCACAAAATTGTCATCTATTTCAATACTTTTACAGCCAATATGGGGAATTAGCTCAGTTGGCTAGAGCGCTACGCTGGCAGCGTAGAGGTCATCGGTTCGAATCCGATATTCTCCACATTTCCTCTATATTAATTGGTTTTTTTACCTTTATTCCTTTAAAAGCAACAAAAAGATGAAGTTTCTTAACAGATTTACCCTAATTATTGGAGTGTTTTCAATGTTATTTATTGGATGTACGAAAGAAAACAATTTGACCTTAAACTCAAGTTTTGACCCTGCTGCAACGGGCGAAACGAGCACAGAAGAGGTGATCACAATTGATCTTGGTGGAAATACCGGCGGGAACACTGGTGGTGGAACTACAAGGATCAATGGTACAGAAGGCTTGATCGCTGATTTTAACGGCACAGAGGAGAATTTTGAAATATGTCGCTTCACTCAAAATGGAGGATTAACAACAATTAGTGCTACCAAATTTGATAACAGTCAGTCATTGACAATTGAGATAAATGGAACAATTGCAGTAGGAAATTCTTATACATTCAATACGGATGGCACTATTTCATACCAATCAAATCTTGCTGCACCAGACCCTAATTCTAGCTATTTCTCTCAAGGAGGCTCTGTTGCCTTTAGTTCTGTAAGTTCAAATGAATTGGTTGGAACCTTTACCTTTTCAGGAGACAACACTGCTCAATCAAATCCGATTGTAGTGAGCAATGGAGAATTTAAGGCAAAACAGTAATTACAAGCGGAAGCCGATCACTAAAACGTCATCTACTTGTTCGTTGTTGCCCCTCCAGCGATCAAATTCAACTTGGAGTTTTTCATGTTGATCATTCATTGGAAGATTGTGCATTGAAACTATAAGCTCTCTAAATCGCTTGGTCATGTATTTCTTGTCTCTCTCTCCACCAAATTGATCTGCATAGCCGTCTGAATATATATAGAAACAATCCCCTTTTTTAATGTCTAATTCATGAAGGGTAAACTTTGGTGCCTCAGCACGAAAGCCTCCGATGGGAACTGGGTCTGACTTAATTCTATTGATTTGTCCATCACGAATGTGCAACAATGGCCTAAAAGCTCCAGCAAATTGCATCTTTTGAAAGTCCTCATCAATCACGCACAAGGCAATGTCCATACCATCTTTAGAAGCTTTTTTGCGTATAGTTTGTTTCAAGGCTTTTACAACTCCTCCATGCAATTTGTTGAGAATTGTATCTGCTTGATCTATTTGTTTTTTGCTGATTATATCATCCAAAAGTATTGAACCAATCATTGACATAAAAGCACCTGGAACTCCATGACCTGTACAATCCACACTTGCTATAAAAATTTTCCCTCTAAGGCTTTTAAACCAATAGAAATCTCCACTCACAATGTCTCTAGGTAAATGAAAAACAAAAGACTCCTGGAGTGTTTCTTGAACCGTTGATGTTAAAGGCAGTATAGCATCTTGGATTTTTTTTGCGTACAAAATGCTGTCAAGTGTTTCTTGATTTTTTTGCTCCAAAGCCAACTTTGACTGGATTAAATCAGCAGTGAGTTGATCTTCCTTGATAAGAATTGAGCGCATTGACCGAGCCAGAAAGAAAAAGAGAAAAAGTATCACAAACAATGAAATCCCAATATTGGTGAATATTTCCTGTCTGGCTTCAGCGAGGAATTCATTGAATATACTGTCTACTTGAACAACACCAACTACCTTACCTTTAGAGTTTTTAATTGGCGCAAAAGCTGACAACCAATAACCGTTTTTATCTTCGTAAACATCAATTTCTCCACCAGTTTCATAGTTCTCTAATAATGCTTTAGGGAAATGATCATACACTTTCCTGAACAAAGGACGTTTATTCGTGCAAACTCCAAAATAAAAGGCATTTAATTGCTCATTATAGGAAAGCGTATATATTTCCGTATTCAGACTGTTTTGTTCCTTTACTTCAAGTAGTTTTTCTCTGATTAACTGATAAACACGATCTTGATAATTTGTCTTTATGTCATCTTGTTGTTCATAAGCTTCAAACAAATAAGCAAGTTGGTTTCCATCTATTTGAGTGGCCGCTGTGTTAGCAACAGCTTCCAGTTTACTTAGAATTTTATTTTTGTGTATGCCAAGTTGTATGAAGTAACTGTGTGTAAGGAAATAGCCAATAAGCACTAGCATAGCCACAAATAGCAGCACTAAAACCCGTGTACTATGATTCTGAAATATCTTTCTGAGTAGACTTCCCAATTAATTTAAATTAAATCTCTGTATTTTATGCATTTAGTTGGTGTAATGTTGTGCCTCATCCAAAGGAATTCTTTTTCCCTTATTGTACGCAACGATAAAAGCATCCTCAACTGCTTCAGCGTTCAGTTCTGTCTTCTTTTGCTGTACCTCTTCAAATGAATCAAATGGGCCAACTGCAATGACAGTCATTTGATTGTATTCAATCTCCTGTATTCCATCAATTTTGGTGTATACCTCCATAAAATCATCTGGAACCTCAGCTTTAAAGGCCCCCAATTGAATATAAAATTCTACACTTCCTCGTATTCCTGCTCTTAAATTGATGTTTCTGTAACTAATGACTTCATTGGAATATTTTCTTTCATCATTGACATTGACAACAAATGCATCTGAATATCCATTCTCTTGTAGGGTTTTCAAAAGTCTATCTGCTTGAGAGCGAATAGAAAAGTGGCCAATAACGTACCTTATTATTCCCTTATTGTCAATAAAGACATCTACGTTTTTTGCATTGCTGTAAGAACTTGTTGGGCTTGGATTGACGTTGCTCCCAATTTGAACTCCATACAATGGCGCATTGGTTGTGTATTCAAGTTTCTTTGTCAAGAGGCCCTTTTCTGCAAGAGTCGCTGAGTCAAGAGTGAATGATTCTACTTGAGGAATGTGTGTTGGATCATAATGTTCGGGAGGTTCTACAATTTGATTCCATTTTTCTACACTCTTCTTTTCTTCAAACGGACATTTTTGAAGATGTCTTCCTGCCTCATCAATAAAATACTTGTCTACTCGATTACTGTATTTTTTAAATTCTTGAAGCGCTCTATTCGCTTCTGCGCATGAATCAACTTCCCCAAGTGCTAAAGTTAGGTAATAATAAACATGGATGGGTGCCCCTCTTTCTTTAAATGAGCCAATTATGTATTTTTCATTTACATTTTGAACTGCCTTCTTTAAATGAAACAACGCTTCAGATTGAGTTCCTTCTAACTCTGTGTATGCGGCACCCATTAAAAAGTTAATGTTTGAATTATTTTCATTGTGCACATAAACCTTTCTTAAAGATGTTATGGCATCTTCAATGTTCCTTTGCGCTAAAAGCACCCTTGCTTTATCAAATTCCATTTCGAGACTGTCTTGTGCATAAAGTCCACCAAGCATGAGAGAAAGGATCAATCCTAGAACGTGCTTTTTCATATTCAATTATAATCTTTTGCTGTTTGCAATGAAATTTTCTTGCCATTTAATCGTGCAATCACAAATGCATCCCTAATTCCTGACTTAATTACTTCTTTTTCAAACTCTTTAGCGTCTTCATAATTTTTAAAATCTCCAACAGTTAGGTAAGTAAGGTCCCCTTCTTTGCGTTCCTTTAATCCATCTAAATCGAAATACATTCCAACAGTTTGGCTAGGAATCTCACGCTTAAATGCCCCCACTTGTATATGGTAGCTTAGCTTTCCACTTAAAGTAGCTTTAATATTCACATTGTCTACACTAATGACTGATTCCGCAAATTTTCTTGCATTGTTAACATCCACGATAAAAGCATCTTCATAGCCTTTAGATTGAATTGCTTTTAACAAACTTTCTGCTTGTGAATAATAGGAAAAGTGGCCAATTACATAACGGATAACCCCTGTAGTATCCATAAAAGCGTCCACATTCTTTAAAGCCTTGAACCGACTAACTGGAACTACCTCATGGAATGCTCCCAATTGAACGCCATATAATGGGTAATCTGTGGTGTACTCAATTGATTTAGTAATGATTTTTTTTGGTTTTTTAGGCACTACACTTTTAGGTTGCGGATCGCTTTTGTAGATTTCAAGCCTTCTTTCTTTCGAGATGACCTTATCTATTTTCTTGCTTACATAAGGTTCAAAATCAGGAAATTTAGGGAGTGAGTCCATAAATGGAGCTCGGTTCATTTTTTTACATTTCTTCAACCACAACATGGACTCCTCAATGTAATAGCTGTCTTCGTGATAATAAATTTTTAAGAATTTATTTCTAGCGTCCTCTGCTTTATCACATTCGTGCTGTTGTGAATACGCAATACTTAAGTAATAATAGACATAGATAGGAACACGTTCTTCTTTTAAGCTGTTTGGGTTGTAATCAAGTGAGACCTTCTGAGATGCACGCTCTAGCAATTGAACAGTTTTGGGGTGAATGACTTCCTCCTCTGCATAACACAATCCAATAAGGTATTCTAGATTCGCATTTGCTGGATATTTCTCGTTGAGATATTCTAAGAATGGGATGGCTTTTAAGATTTCCCGTTGAGATAAATGCTTTTTCGCAATATTGAAATTTTTTTGAAAATCATCCTCATTTGCCAATCCACAAATGGGAAATAAGCTGATAATTAATGCAACTAAAATTGCGCGTGAAATCCTCATCCTGTATACAAATGTAAATTGACAAGAGTGCTAGATGAATCTGCTGGCAATTAGCTTTTAACAGATTGACTGTTTAAAACCTTAAATACTGATATCAATAATCTTAAGTGGACGTTTTTTAGAAATTTTAAACCTGCGGTGTATCATTTCTCGACAAATTACGCTTCCAATAAAAAGATAGGCTGAGGCTTTAACACTTTCTTCTTCGATCAACGGTTGATTTGAGTTTATAAGTCTGTTGAAGGTGTCAATACTTAAATAAGCCATAGCGCCAACCATAAAAAAACTTCCTAACGGTCTAAACAAAGACTGATTCTTGTACAAGTGAACAAACTTAACTGAATCTAAATCAACTTTCTTTTGCCCAACATAGAAACTTCGGTCAGCAATTCTAGTTATTGGCCCATTGAGCTTTCTTCCATCGTGCATTTTTAAGTAAATGATATCTTTCTCGTAATACCTATACATCTTTACCTTTCCTCCTTTATCAAACACCAGTAATCTTTGGGCTTTAAACTCAAAGGAGTTTGCTAAAATTGTCAATACGATTAGCAACAAACCAAAAAATTGGTTGCATTTAATAACTGATACAAACATTTTGGGGTTCTGTAAAGAAATTGAACACTTCAAATCCTCCCTCTCTCCCAACTCCGCTATTTTTGACTCCTCCAAATGGGGTGCGTAAATCACGCACTAACCAACAATTTACCCAAACAATGCCAGATTCAATCTTTGATGCCAATCGATGAACACGACTGTTGTTTTCTGACCAAAGAGTTGCTGCTAAACCGTATGGTGTCGCATTTGCATATTCTATGGCCTCATCTTCTGTTTTAAAAGCTGCAATGGTAACTACTGGCCCAAATATTTCTTCTTGGTTTGTACGACAATTATGATTAAGTCCCTCTATCACTGTGGGCTCAACAAACCAACCTTTAAGTCCTTTATCGTCTAACTTAACTTGTTTGCCTCCACAAAGTATTTTTCCTCCCTCCTCCTTGGCCAAATTTATGTATGAAAGCACTTTTTCCATGTGTGCTTGTGAAACTAATGCCCCTTGGTCTGTTGCTACGTCAAGAGGATCTCCGACCTTTAACTTCTTGACTTCATTCACAAAGTCTACTTTAAACCTCTCATATATTCTTTCTTCAACATAGATTCGTGACCCGCATAAGCAAATCTGTCCTTGGTTTGCAAATGAAGAACGCACAGTCGTTTTCAACATTTTATCATAATTACAATCTCCAAAAATTACATTCGGGTTTTTCCCACCGAGCTCAAGAGATAATTTTTTAAATCTTGGTGCAGCTGTCATAGCAATCGCTTCACCAGTTTTAGTGCCCCCGGTGAATGATATCAACGAAACCTTTTCATGCCCTACTAGACTTGCTCCTACTTTATGTCCATACCCATGTACAATATTTAATACGCCTGCTGGCAAACCTGCTTCAATGCAAATTTCCGACAACAAATATGCAGTGTAAGGGGTGATTTCCGAAGGCTTTGCAACCACACAATTTCCAGTTGCAATTGCGGGCGCAATTTTCCAGCTAAACAAATACAAAGGTAAGTTCCAAGGTGAAATACATGCCGCAACACCAATAGGTTTGCGTAAGGTATAATTTATTACACCTTCTTCCATAGCATGAGATTCTGAAGCAAAGTGTAAAATCCCAGTAGCAAAAAATTTAAAGTTCTCTCGGGCTCTTGGTATGTCGACTCTTCTCGCTAAAGAAAAGGGTTTACCATTGTCAATTGACTCAGCTTTAGCTAATCGATCTAGGTTCTCTTCAATCAAGTCTGAAATATGCATCATGATCGAATAACGTTCTTGTTTTGGTGTTGTAGACCATTTTTTAAATGCCCTTTTAGCAGCATCAACAGCAAGGTTTACATCTGTTTCATCTGAATCTGGAATTAGATTGTAAACTTCTCCCTTTGCTGGATTGTAATTCTCAATGTATTGATCATTCGCAGGAGGGAGTAATTTGCCATCAATGTAGTTCTTGATTTTTTCCATTGAAATATTTTAAATAAAAGTAGAGAAACAAAAAAGAGCAGTCAATAATGACTGCTCCATCCTTGGAATAAAATCAAACCATTGTTTAACACCGATTATGCTACGAACCGCATTATAGATAATTGTTTGACAATTCAAAGCTACATATATACACCTGTATGAATTGTTAAAGAAAACCAAATGCCTGTTAATTTGTGTTAAGTGGAATCACAAGTGCAGGATTCGGACTACTTTAGGCTTGGAATGGACAAGAAGCGGCTTTTTGTATTGGTAATTGTTTCTCTTTTTAGCATGATACTGCTCATCGCTATTCAAGTATATTGGATAAAAACTTCTTTTGATACTCAACAAAAAAAGTTCGACCAAACAGTCATGTTGGTGATGCGCAACGTAGTATCAAAACTTGAAAGGGAAGAAGCCATTACAAAAGTGACTACCAAACTACTAGATCAAACTGATTTTGCGAATGCATTTGGATTAGATACAACCCTCAACCTTGGAAGTTTCTCCATCAATAAAGGAGTAAAAAAGGAGCCATTACTAGAAGATAATTTTCAGATTAATCAAACACCGGTAGATCAATTGAAAATTCAATTTACTCCTCCGAAGAATACAGACTCTACCTTTTTCATCATTCGAAATACGAAAAAGAGGGTGCTTAGTTCAAATGTAAATTACAGCAACAATTCTTTAGAAGACAGCTTGTTGGAACGAAAATTAAAAAACAATGCTACTTTGATTAACAATCTAGTCAATGAGCTTGCTTTAATTAGCGTGAGCAAGAACATCAATGATCGAGTTTCTTACAAACAAATTGATTCCATTTTGCATGTGGAGCTTTTTGCAAATGGAATTCAAACAGATTACGTCTATGATATTCTTGATGTTGAAAGCAATTCACTCAGCATATGGAATGACAATGTAAATGCGGAAATAATCCGCAATAGTCCATATCAGTTCAACCTTTTTCCAAATGAATTTTATGTTCAAAGCGATAAGCTCCTTTTATACTTCCCAAATCAGGTCAATTATCTATTAAAAAACAGCTTTAAAGTACTTAGTGTCTCCGCACTACTCATCATTATTTTGATCACTCTCTTCTATTATTCCCTGTCTACCATTTACAAGCAAAAGCGCTTGTCACTAATTAAAAATGATTTTATCAATAACATGACTCATGAACTAAAGACACCTATTTCTACGATCTCCTTAGCCTGTGAAGCACTTGGCGATCATAGCCTTCAAATGGAGATGTCACAACAAAAAATGTATGTAGGCATGATTAATGACGAAAACAAAAGACTTTCACTATTGGTCGACAATGTACTTAAAAGTGCCATTTGGGATTCTTCTAGCCTTAAGCTTAAAAAAGAATTGTTAGACATTCATGCCTTGGTGGAAAAAGTGGTTAAGAGTTTTGAAATACAGGTTAAAAATAAAAATGGAACCATCCAATTGGATCTAAAAGCAACAAAATCACATTTCTATTTTGACAGTATTCACATGTCTAATGTGATCTACAATTTGCTTGACAATGCAAACAAATACAGCACAGATGAGCCTATTATTCATCTACAAACAAAAAATTTGGAAGGAGAATTGATAATAACTGTTAAGGACAATGGAATTGGAATTCCTAAAGAACACCAAAATAAAATTTTTGATAAATTTTACAGGATATCTACTGGAAACGTTCACAACGTAAAAGGTTTTGGTCTTGGATTAAATTATGTTAAACGAATAATTGACAATCACCATGGAAAAATATGGCTCGAAAGCGTGGTCGGATCAGGAACTACAATCAGTTTCAGCATCCCCATCGAAAATGAATGAAAAGTTAAGAATATTGCTTGTTGAAGACGATGACAACCTGGGGAAGTTATTGTCTGACTACTTAAAAATGAAGGAGTTTGAAGTTACCTTAAAAAGAGACGGAGAAGCTGGCTTGAAAACCTTTGTGTCCAAAAGTTTTGACTTATGTCTATTGGATGTAATGTTGCCAAAAAAGGATGGTTTTACATTGGCTAAAGAAATTCGATCAATGAAATCGAAAACCCCAATCATTTTCCTGACTGCAAAATCAATGGAAGAAGATGTGAAGGAAGGGTTTAACTCGGGTGCAGATGATTACATTACCAAACCCTTTAGTATGGAAATATTGCTTATGCGCATCAAAGCCCTAATGAATCGTGTGAATCAACTCAAGAGTGAATTAAGCGAAGTTTCAGAGTTTAAAATTTCAGATTATATTTTTAATTCGGACAAGCGCATGATCCGAAAAGGCGATTTTGAGAAAAAATTAACTTCTAAAGAGAATGAGGTTTTGCGACTATTGTGCATGCATCAAGGTGAAATTGTCGACAGAAATGACGCTTTAAATATGATCTGGGGCGACGACAATTACTTCAATTCAAGAAGTATGGACGTATACATCACTAAGCTTCGAAAAATTTTCAAGGAAGATAAAAACATAGAAATTATTAATAGTCACGGAAAAGGTTTCAAGCTATTGATTGATTGATTTTGTATTTGGGCCTGCTTTACTATATTTGGTTAGGCGATTACACAAAATGAAAAAAATACTTTTTCCGACAGACTTCTCTGATAACTCTGAACAGGCGTATCCCTATGCTTTAGATCTTGCGTATCTGTTAAATGCAGAGTTGACGATTTTCAATGCCTATAAACTCCCCTATTCAAAATCTAACCTATTGGTTTCCATTGGAGATCGAATGCAAGTCGACTCTCAAAATGGTCTAGAGGAATTAAAAAAAAGAGCACTAGACCAGGAGAAATACAAGCAGCTTGCCATTAATACACTTTCACTTGCGGGAGGATTTGTCTCTCAGATTCCGAAAGTAGCCAAGGACGATAATTCAAACATTATTGTCATGGGTACGAAAGGCGCAACTGGATTAAAGGAAATGTTTATTGGAAGCAACACACTGGAGGTAATTCAAATAACACATTGCCCAGTATTGGCCGTTCCTCAAAATGCAACCAATGCCAAAGTCGATAAAATAGCCATGGCAACTGACTTAAAAAAGGTTAATGACGTTCAACAGCTAGAACCCTTGTTTGAGATGGCCAGAATTTGTCGCGCGAGTATTGAGTTTGTCAACATCATTACTTCTGACGACACTTATACTGCTGAACAGCGCTCAAATCAGATGATGCTCTTGGATGAAATAGCAGGTGACATCAAAACGACGATGTATTTTGCCACCAATGATGATATCATTGAAGGTTTAAGCGAATACATGGCGACACATAAGCCTGGTATGTTTGCTATGCTTGCCAGGAAACACAGCCTTTTCGAACGGATTTTTTCTAGATCCATTACCAATAAACTATCAGTAAGAACAGATATTCCTCTACTTGTTTTAGATGAATAATACGGTATGCTTTTTGTAATTTCACAGGCCTAAAAATCAACCGTTTTTGAGAAATTCAATTCTCTGCCTTTTTCTCTTTCTTCTCACCTTAACCGCTTGCCAAAAATCTAGATCAATGCTAAGCGGAAGCAAAGGTTCTGCGCAAAAATCTAAACCAACTGGTAAATACAGATCACCAACAATGTTCAATGCTGTAAATCCTTTTCAGGGCAGAGCCAAAGCGCGTTTGATCAAAAGCAAGAAAAAAAGACTAAAATTATTTAAGCAAAAACACAAGCAGAGAGGCACTTACAGAAAACGAAAAAAACCTGGCAGAGCTTTTGATATGAAGCGAACATTATCACGATCTAGAATCAAAAGTTCTGGCAAAAGAATCAAAAGTGGAGGCAACAATAAGAGTAAGAAGAAAAACCTATTTAACACTCGTAAAAAATAGTGTGAAAATCATATTAAACCCCTTGTCATTCTTAAGAATTACAAAAGTTTGTTATTTTTATCTTTTTAGAACTTTTTCAGTGTTAAACCGTAAACTTACAGTCCTTTTAATGTTCCTATTGCTGGTTGTCTCAGCATTCGGTCCTGATATGCAGGGTTCTAAGGTAGATACAAACGCAAAAATCAAAGCGGTTTTTATCTATAACTTCACAAGATACATTGAATGGCCAACAGATTATCAAACTGGAGAGTTTACAATTGGAATTCTAGGTGAAAATGCGGCCTTGGTGCAAGAATTGACCAAAATGTCTAAGGTAAAAAAAGTGTCTAACCAATCTTTCTCAATACGAACATACAGCTCATTATCAGACATTAACAACCCTCACATTCTTTATATTCCTGACAACAACACATCAACTTTAACAAATGTTGTAACCAAATTGACTGGAAAGAGTACACTTATAGTTACGGAAAAACCAGGAATGGCAAAACAAGGCTCTGCAATCAACTTTGTGGTGGAAGGAAGTAGACAAAAATTTGAACTTAATAAATCAAATGTTGAACGGCACAATTTAAAAGTAGCTTCTGCATTGGAAAAATTAGCCGTTTTGGTTAACTAAGTATGCATTGAAATGAAAAAATTAACCTACATATTTGTCCTTCTACTGGTAGTTAGCAACCTCTACGGTCAAAACAAATTGACAAATGCTGTCTATCAGTTCAAGCAGAAAGAACTTGATAAAGCCAAAGAGCTTATCGATGCGGCTGCCGAGGACACCTTATTCAAAGACAATGCTTCTACATGGTATTTTAGGGGAATAATTTACAAAGGGATTTTTAAGGAGAGAGAGTCTGAAATGAAAGAATCCCCCACTCGACTTAAAGCGGTTGAGTATTTTAAACATTCTCTTTCCATAGACGATACCAGTGCATATGCCCGCGGGTGTAAAAGCGGTCTACAGTATCTTGCGCAAACACTATACAACCATTCAGCAATCTCTTTTGATCCCAACAACTACCCAATCGCTATTAGCAACTACAATCGCTATAAAGAGATCATTAGGTATGTAAGCCCCGAGGAAGATTTCAGTCAAAAAGACGTCATGTTTAACTTGGCACTAGCGACTACCTATGCCAGAATAGCTGAAGAAGACACCTTATTGACAGAAGAATATATGAAAAAGTCTTTAGAGCTTTATGAAAAAGTTTTGGAACTTGACTCTACAAATATCAGCGCCAATTACAACATAGGAATTATTTACTACAACCAAGGAGTAGAAATTGTGAATCACATGGATTACAGTCTTGATCTTATTGAGTTAAATGCCGTTCAAGACAATATTATATCACTGTTTCGTCAGTCATTGCCATATATGAAAAAAGCTTATGACCTAAATCCGAAAAGGAAAGAAACATTGATTGGATTGCAAGGAATATACTTTAGCTTAAACGACATTCCAAAGTCTGAAGCTTACAAAAAGCAATTGGAGCAATTGGAAAAAAATGACGCTCCACAGCAAGAAGAAGCCATAGACAGTGAAGCCGAACCAGTAAAGGATAGTGGCTCTGAGGAAAGTAAGGAAGAAGAGTAGATGTCTCGAAGATTCACAATAGGGAAAAAAATTGGTCTTGGGTTTGGCATTTTAATTTTGCTGACCCTTGTTGTTTTCGTGTGGACCTATACTACCTTACAACAAAGTAGAAAAATAAACGACGAAATAAGCAGCGTCAATACCCCTTCTGTAAAAGCCCTTCAAGAATTAAAATTCTCAATTTTAGAAACAGAGCTGTTTCTTATTAATTGGATTAAAGAGCAAACTACCACATCAGACAAGCAAAGTCTAATCGATTACAGGGACGTTACATATCCAATACAGAAAGAAGAGTTGGAGGATATTTCAAAAAACTGGCCTCCAGAACTTCAAGACTCTTTAACAATTCTTATTAACAACATTCAAATTCTGTTTGATAGTCAGTCTGAAGACGTAATGGAAGTGTTGCAAGAGTTTGAGGATTATGAAGATGCTATGAGTTTATTCTTTGCAACTAATAGCATAGGTGCTGGCGGGAATATTTCTCAAAACTACGATAGGATTATGACTAACCTCAATAATCTCATCGATAGCCAAAAAGAAATTACCAACAATGCAAATACGGATATGTTTAGCTCATTTGATACGCTAAAATTCATAGTACGCAACTTGGGAGTTGCACTTATAATCATGGGTGTATTCATTGCCCTCTATACTACGCGTACGATTGTAAAACCAGTTCAAAGTCTTAAGGCCATTGCTGTAAAATTAGGTAGAGGGGTGTTCCCGGCTACAGCAATGAAGGTAGGCAATGATGAAATTGGAGAGATGACTGCTGCCATGAACAATGTTGTTGAAGGGCTGAAGCGAACGAAAAATTTTGCAACTGAAGTTGGTGCCGGAAATTTCGATACTGAATATAAACCTCTCAGCAGTAAAGATAGTTTAGGAAAGGCCCTCCTAAAAATGCGTGATGATCTAGCGGAAAATGAGCGAATGCTGGAGGAGAAAGTTCGTCAAAGAACCGCTGAAGTTGTCAAACAGAAGGAGGAAATTGATAAGCAAAAAGAGCAAATTGAAGAGTACTTCGTACAAGTAACCGACAGCATTAAATATGCACAAAAAATTCAAGAAGCTATTTTACCTCCTGAAAACCATGTTCGAAGATTATTGCCAGATTCATTTATCCTTTATCGACCAAAAGACATTGTGAGTGGAGACTTTTATTGGTTAGGAGAAGCCAACGGTAAGGTGTTTTTTGCAGCTGTTGATTGTACAGGCCATGGAGTTCCCGGAGCCTTTATGTCCATAGTTGGCTACAACCAACTGAAGCAAGCGATCATTACAACTGGCGGCTCAAACCCTGCACAAATACTTGATCATTTGAATCAAGGTGTTTCGGAAACGCTTCACCAAAAAGAGGAAAACTCTAAAAGTAAGGACGGAATGGACATCGCAATTTGTTCCTTAGATCATAAAACATTGGAATTGGAATATGCAGGGGCCTTTAATCCTCTTTATCTTCTCAGAAACAACGAAATTGTTGAAACTAAGGGAAATAAATTCCCTATTGGCTCATTTTTAGACGGAGAAACACCCAACTTCACCAACCATAAGCTCCAGCTCGAAAAAGGTGATCAACTCTATATTTTCTCTGATGGTTATGCAGATCAATTCGGTGGGCCAAGAGGCAAAAAGTTCATGTATAAGCGTTTTAGAGAGTTACTAATCTCAAATAGCAAGAAGGATTTGACCATACAAAAAGACCTTTTGAAAGAAGCCCTGTTTGACTGGATGAAAAATGAAGAACAAGTAGACGACATACTTGTGATCGGAGTTCGCGTATAATTATTATCTTTAACTTTCTTTTAACGTGCCACTTAGATGCTTGCCAATCTCAAGTTAGAGAAAGTATTATTCATTGATGTAGAAACTGTACCCCATTCAGCAAGCTACAATCAACTTGATGATCGAAACCAACAATTGTGGGATCGAAAAGCGGCGTATTTGTTAAAAGAAGAACAAACTACCGAAGAAATCTATGAGCGAGCTGGCATATATGCCGAATTTGGAAAAGTGATTTGTATCTCCCTCGGTATTTATAGAGAAGAAAATGGAATAGCAAAACTTAGATTGAAATCATTCTATGGTGACAATGAAAAAGACATATTAAACGATTTCACCACCTTGCTAAGCCAACGATTTAATTCCTCCGATTATTTGCTATGTGCACACAATGGCAAAGAATTTGATTTCCCGTTTCTTGCACGCCGTATATTAATCAATCAATTAAAATTGCCTTACCTCCTCGATATTGCAGGTAGAAAACCTTGGGAAGTACAGCATCTAGATACTATGCAATTGTGGAAATTCGGTGACTACAAACACTACACATCACTTGATTTGTTGGCGCATGTTTTTGACATTTCATCACCCAAAAATGACATTGAAGGCAAGGATGTTGCACATTTGTATTGGAACGATAATCAACTGGAGAGAATCGTAAAGTATTGTCAAAAAGACACGATTACTGTTGCACAAATAATGTTACGCTATATGGGCAAATCGCTCGTTGAAACAGAAAACATTACCTTCACTTGATGAATTTTGAACCACTTGTTGAAGTAAAAAACTTAAGCATTGCTTTCCCAGAAGGTAATCATTTGAACAAGGTCGTTCACAATGTATCATTCAATATCTCTAAAGGCAAAACACTAGGAATTGTTGGTGAATCAGGCTCAGGAAAGTCACTTAGTTCTTTATGCATAATTCGATTACTTAGTAAAGCTGCTATCATAGAATCAGGAGAGATCTTATTTCATCAGCAAGAAAAAGGGACAATTGACTTATTACGACTGGAAGAAAAAAAAATGCGTGCGCTTCGTGGCAGCAAAATTGCGATGATTTTTCAGGAGCCTATGACCTCTCTAAATCCAGTAATGAAGTGTGGAGAGCAGGTAGCAGAAGCACTGAGATTGCATATGAATTTAAGCCGCAAAGAGGCAAAGAAAAAAACCATTGATTGGTTTAAAGAAGTTGAACTTCCAAGAGCTAATGAAATGTATAATGCTTATCCCCATCAAATTTCTGGTGGTCAAAAACAGCGTGTCATGATTGCCATGGCCATGTGCTGTAAGCCTCAACTGCTTATTGCTGACGAGCCAACCACAGCACTGGACGTAACTGTTCAAATGAAAATTTTGGCCCTCATCAAACGATTACAGAAGAAGCATGGCATGAGTGTCATTTTTATTACTCATGATTTAGGCGTTGTTGCGAATGTGGCAGATGAGCTACTTGTAATGAAAAAGGGGGAAAGTGTAGAATTTGGAGACACTAAAACGATATTCAATGCCCCTAGAAATCCGTATACGAAAGGCTTAATTGCTTGCAGACCTCCAATGGATTATACCCTTTCTAAGCTACCTACCGTCGATGATTTTCTAAATTTAAACCCCAATATCAAAATTTCAGACATTATCAATGACCTAAAAGTTATCGAGTCGAAAGACACGCTATCTGAGAAAGGCCCCTTATTGACTGTCAAGAATTTAAAAACCTATTTTCCAATCAAGAAAGGCATTTGGCGAAAAACAGTGGGACATGTTAAAGCTGTCGACGAAGTGAGTTTCGATGTTCGAAAAGGCGAGACATTGGGCTTAGTCGGCGAATCAGGTTGTGGTAAAACTACGCTTGGTAGAAGCATTTTGCGACTGATTGAGCCATCAGATGGGGAAGTAGTCTTTGACGGCATAAAAGTGAATCAACTAGACAAAGAAAGGATGCGTAGATTTCGCAAACGCATGCAGATAATTTTTCAAGACCCCTATTCATCATTGAATCCAAAAATGAGAATAGGAGATGCCATACTAGAACCCATGAAAGTGCACGGAATTGGAAATAGTACAAAAAGTAGAAAAGATAAAGTTGTAGATCTGCTTGAAACTGTTGGCTTAGAAGCGGATCATGTAAAGCGGTATCCACATCAATTCTCTGGAGGACAGCGACAAAGAATATGCATTGCACGCACACTCGCATTGTCTCCTGAATTCGTGATTTGTGATGAGTCGGTGTCAGCATTGGATGTATCTGTGCAAGCGCAAGTGTTGAATCTACTCAATGAGCTAAAATCAAAATTCGATTTCACCTATATCTTCATTTCTCATGACCTTTCCGTAGTTAAGTATATGTCGGATAGGTTAATTGTGATGCGAGCTGGGAAAGTAGAAGAAATGGGTTCTTCTGAAGAACTTTATCGCAACCCAAAATCTGAATACACTCAGAGTTTAATTGAGGCCATTCCAAAAATTGCCTGACGCATAGGCGTTCAAAACAATCATTAATTCTCTTTGTTTTGTTGACTATGCATCATTTCAAACGAACGGTTATACTGCCTATAGAAGTCGAAAAGGCTTGGGATTTTTTTTCAAACCCAAAAAACCTATCTAAAATCACACCTTCTGAGTTGGGGTTCCAGATTATTTCGGAACTGCATAAAGGTCCAATGTATCCAGGCATGATCATTAGGTACAAAGTATCCCCAGTTTTTAATATTCGCATGACCTGGGTAACTGAGATTACCCATGTCGTCGATAAAAAGTGTTTTGTTGACGAACAGCTTGTTGGTCCTTATTCAATTTGGCACCATCAACACCATTTCGAGAAGGTGGAAAGGGGCGTAAAAATGACAGACATTGTTCACTATAAATTGCCTTTGTGTTTTCTAGGAAGACTAATAGAACCTCTCATCGTTAGACCTAAGTTGGAACAAATTTTCAACTACAGAAGTAAAGTGATTTCAGAAGTATTCGGAGTTTAATTGATGTTATTAAGCGCCTCTTTATAGGTTGAAATAGCACGTTCTCTCGCCATTTTATGCTCAACAATCGGCATTGGATAAGTCAACTCATTAAGGTCCTCTATCCACTTGTTGACATACTTACTTTTTGGATCAAATTTTTTTTGCTGACTGCTGGGGTTAAAGACTCTAAAGTAGGGTGACGCATCTACCCCAGTACCTGCCGCCCACTGCCAATTCCCATTGTTAGACGCTAACTCAAAATCCAACAATTTTTTTGCAAAATAAGCTTCTCCCCATCTCCAATCTATAAGCAAGTGTTTTGTGAGAAAACTTGCCGTAACCATTCTCACACGATTGTGCATAAATCCAGTGGAATTCAATTCACGCATTCCTGCATCTACAATTGGGTAACCGGTCTGCCCAGTACACCATTTTTCAAAGTCATCCATGTTGTTGCGCCATTTTACGCCATCGTATTTGGAATTAAAATTTTGACTGACAACTTTGGGGTAGTGATATAAAATAGTAATGAAAAATTCTCGCCATATTAATTCTTTGAAATATATAAGACTGTTTTGTGCTGTTTTACGAATAAGCTCTCGGATACTCATTGTTCCAAAGCGCAGGTGAATCCCCACCTTAGAGGTTCCTTCAATTCCAGGAATGTCTCTGTCTTCCTTGTAATTAATAATCAATTGCTCAGATAACCTAGGTTCAGGTATTGGAATTTCACTTCTTTCAAATCCCATGTCTTGTAATGAAATGATACTTCTCTTAGGGAATTCAACCCAATTGTCGTAAGTTTCACTTGATGGATAGGCTTCTACAAGGTTTTGCGAAAAATGATGCAACCACCTTTTGCTGTATGGTGTAAATACTAGGTATGGTGTTCCGTTATCCTTTACAATCTGGTCTTTTTCAAAAACAACATGGTCTTTAAACGTCTTGAATTTAGTGCCTTTTTGGGAGCATAAAATCTCAACTTTCTTATCTCTATCTAAGGCATAAGGTTCGTAATCCCCATTGGCATAAACGCTCTCCACATTGTATTCATTTAATATCCTAGCAAACACCTCAACAGGTTTTCCATAAAAGGTTTTTATTCCAGAATTCTTTTTTTCTAACTCTTTGTGAATGTCTTCAAGAGATTGGTGAATGAAAGAAATCCGTGCATCCTTTTTGTCTTCTAAGTCAGATAGGATGTTTTTGTCAAAGATGAAGATGGGCAGCACTTTTCTACCACTTTCTAAGGCCTTGTATAGGCCATGATTATCGAAAAGACGCAAGTCTCTCCGAAACCAAAAAACTGTAATTGAATTCATATTCTCCTGAAAGTATAGTTCACATATGAGACGCATAACAATGTAAACTTCTTCCAGTTTGATATCCTTATTCTTTTTTTCAAAATATCAGCAGACTTGTATTTGCTAATCTTTTTAAAAAGAGCGTAGTAATAAATATATGCTGTGTATACCCCAAACTTTGAATTCTTCGGAAGTTGTTGAATGCCCTTCAATCCCGTTTTAAAGTCAGACTCTATCTCTTTTTCAATCGCCTCTTTTTCTATTTGACCAAATTGTTCAAGATCAAGGTTCGGGAAGTAACTTCTTCCCTTGCCTTCATAATCTGCCTTTAAGTCCCTTAGGAAATTAATTTTTTGGAATGCGGCTCCTAGTTTACAAGCAAAACCTTTCAATTGATCAAAACGCTCTTTGTCTTGATGGCAGAATACCCTCAAACACATCAAGCCCACAACCTCAGCCGAGCCATATACATACAAATCAAATTCTTCGCGATTGTATTGTTTCATTTCAAGATCAAATCGCATGCTTTGAATAAACGCATCAGTAAACTCTTGGTCTATCTTATACTTATTAACTGCCCATTGAAAACTGTGCAATACAGGATTAGTGCTCATTTTTCGATCAATTGCTCTTTGTGTTTCCACAACAAATTCATCCAAGAGTAGTTCTTTATTTTGGTCGTGGAAGGTATCAACGATCTCATCAGCTAGGCGTACAAATCCATAAATAGCATAAATGGCCGGATGAGTCTCTTTGTTAAGTGCTTGGATTCCTAACGAAAAGGAGGTGCTATAACAGTTTGTCAACAGCTTACTGTTGCTCAATGCCATATCTAAATATTCCCAATACACTTTATGAAGGTATGGTTTTTTCTAACTCATTTGCTACTACTTGTCCTGATATTAAAGAGGGAGGAACCCCAGGTCCAGGAGTCGTTAATTGTCCCGTATAAAAAAGGTTTTTCAGCTTCTTGTTTCTCAATGATGGCTTCAATATAGCAGTTTGTCTCAAGGTATTGGCCAATCCATAGGCGTTGCCTTTGAAAGCGTGATAATCGGCAATAAAGTCTTTGTGGGCATATGCCCTTTTGTAAATAACATGTGACTTAATTTCCTGCTTGGTGAGCTTTTCCAATCGATCCATGATCATGTTGTAATAGCGCTCTCTGACCTCTTCGGTATCCACTAGATCAGGAGCTACAGGCATTAGTATAAAAATATTTTCTTTTCCTTTTGGGGCCACAGTTTCGTCCGTGATTGAGGGTGCACAAACGTAAAACAAAGGTTTCGAAGGCCATTTCGGCTGGTCATAGATTTCCTTTGCATGCAGTGTGAGGTCCTCGTCGAAAAATAAGTTGTGATGATGCAAGTTTCCAAGTTTTTTATCAATTCCTAGATAAAAAATCAATGAGGATGGCGCCATCTTTCTCTTTTGCCAATAGCTTTCTGAATAATTCTGGTGCTCCTTTGAAAGGAGCTGCTTATCTGTATGATTATAATCTGCACCTGAGACGATTGCATCTGCAAAAAATGTATCTGAGTCAGTTGATACAGATACAACTTTATTGCCTTCTGTGTTTATCTTCTTTACTTCTTGATTAAGCTTAATTGTTACCCCTTGCTCTCTGGCAACAGCGACCATTCCTTCAATAATCTTGTGCATTCCTCCATGTGGATACCATGTGCCCAGTTTCATGTCGGCATAATTCATTAAGCTATACAAAGCAGGCGTATCATTGGGTTTGGCTCCCAGAAACAATACAGGGAACTCTAAAAGACGAATGAGCTTATTGTTTGTAAAATATTTTCTAACGTGCTTACTCAATGACTGAAAAAGTTGAAGTTTAAATATGCCACTAACAACTCGCCAATCCGCAAACTCTAGCAATGACTTTCCAGGTTTGTAGACCAAATCATTGATGCCTATTTCATATTTGTAGGCCGCTTCCTTCAAAAAAGCATCTAGTTTTTTTGAACCATTCTTTTCAATAGATTCAAAAAGTGCATATAATTCATTTTGATTCGCAGGGATGTCAGTATAATCACTTTTTCCCCAAAAGACTCTGTAGGATGGGTCTAATCTTAGTAGTTGGTAGAAGTCTTCGGGTTTTTTGCCAAATCGTTTGAAATAATTTTCAAACACATCTGGCATCCAGTACCAACTTGGACCCATATCAAAGGTAAATCCTTCTGATATAAATTGTCTAGCCCTGCCCCCGCATTGATCATTTTTCTCTAAAATGGTTACACTATAGCCTTTCTGAGCTAGGCTTGAAGCTGCGGCCAAAGAAGAAAAACCGGAACCTATGACTATTACTTTTTTGCTCACTTTACATCAACTAAACTCTGGTAAAGATGCCATTAATTTTTTTCGGGCTAAAAATATTCTGCTTTTTACAGTTCCGATAGGCAATGCTAAATTTTCAGCGATTTCCTTGTACTTATAACCATTGAAATGCATCATAAATGGAACCTTACTGTCTTTGTCCAAATTGTCGATGGCAGATGTAATTTGCTTTTGGTTGATATCAGAGTCTGGAGTGATTGGTGACTCCTTGGTTCCGCTGTTGATGAAATAGTTCTCTTCGGTTCCGTCTACAAACGTTTTAGACCGCAATGCTCTTCTGTAGTTATTAATGAAAGTATTCTTCATTATTGTGTACAACCAAGCCTTTAAATTGGTGCGCTCTCTGAATTTATCTTTATAGCGAAGTGCTTTCAGGTATGTCTCTTGAAGTAAATCTTCTGCATCTTCTTGATCAGCGGTTAGCTTTAGAGCAAAATACTTCAGCAGGTTCTCGTAAGATAAAATCTGTTGATTAAATTCGAAGCTTGTCATATTTTGTTTAATTTATTTTGCTCAAAGTTAAACATAATTAATTTTTAAGAAAATTCTTTAAACATTTTTTAAAATTTTTCGAGAAGTTTATTGTTTGATTAGTTGCAATACCCCTTCATAACCTTTTAGTTTTATGATATTTGATGGGTATCTAAGCAAAAGTCCTGTCTGATTCTTGCTCTCGATAAAATATATCTCTTTGCTTTTAAATTCTTTTAAACTATCGAAAAAAGACTCTAAGTCCTCTTTTCCCTTCACAACAGAATAGGTCAATATTATATCAATGTCTTTGACATTGGATAGTTCTTTCACATGAAAACTCGGAACTGATGCTCCAAGATAAAAAACATGAATTCCATGCTTTTTGAACAAATAACTAAAAAACAACAAGCCTATCTCATGGTACTCTCCTTCAGGTAGAAACAGGATGGCATTTTGTTCGAAATTGTTAGGAAGATCTTCAGTGGCACTAATTATTTTCTGACGTATCAGATTAGAAACTAAGTGTTCTTGAGAAGGATTCATCTCCTCGCTAAGCCACAACAAGCCTACCCTTTCTAAAAAAGGCAGCAATACTTCAACAAAGGTTTGCTCTATCCCTAATTCTTCTAGGTATTGATCATAAAGCTTAGAGATTCTAATGCTGTCATAAGCATGGCTTGCCATAGTCAAGTCATCTACCCTACTTCTATTAAGTAAATGATGATCCTCAATTTGTTTGACCGCTGTTAAAAGCTGTTCATGGTCGTAGCTTGCCACTTTAGAGATTTTCTCTCCTTTGTTATATAATAGGGCAATGTTAAGGAGCTTTCTCAGCTCCTCATCACTGTAATAGCGAATATTTGTGCTTGTTCTTTCTGGATTTAAGAGTTTATATCTCTTTTCCCAAATTCTGAGTGTGTGTGCTTTAACACCTGACAGTTGCTCTAACTTTTTAATTGAATACTTCCCCATAATCTAAATTCTCTCTCCTTGTAACAGTGTTTGCTTAAAATGGTTTATTTTCATCTTTAGTGTAAAGCACAATAATTTTGTGTTCCAATGTCAGAAAAAAAGATAAAAATTAAAATTCGTCTAGCGCCAAAAAAACCTGGCGTTTACCAATTCTTCGATAGTTCTGGCAACTTGCTGTATGTTGGAAAGGCAAAAAACCTAAAAAATCGCGTTGGTTCTTACTTTTCCTCTGAAAAAGCGAAAAGTGGTAAGTTAAAATTGATGGTAAAAAAAATAAGCTCCATCAAATTCATACTTACTGAAAACGAAAAAGAAGCCCTTCTGCTTGAAAACAGCCTGATCAAAAGACATCAACCTAAGTACAATGTACTCCTTAAGGACGATAAATCTTACCCGTGGATTTGCATAAAAAAGGAGCCAATACCACGTGTCTTTGGAACGAGAAATCTTAAACAAGATGGCTCAGAATACTTTGGCCCTTATACTTCGGCACGAATGATGAATGATTTTTTAGACCTTATTCGCAAGAACTACATGCTCAGAAGCTGTTCTTATTTATTGTCGAATGAAAATGTGAAGTCTGGAAAATACAAAGTGTGTCTAGAATATCACTTAGGCAACTGTAAAGGCCCATGTGAAGGAAAACAGACTGCTGGAAATTATGAGCGGAACATAGAAGAAATTAGAAATATTGTAAAAGGAAATATTGGAAAAGTAAAAAAAGGCCTCAAAACCGCAATGGTAGATGCCGCTCATCAATTGCGTTTTGAAGAAGCCGCTGAATACAAAAGAAAAATTGAAACACTTTCGTTGTTTCAACAAAAGTCTACCGTGGTTAACCCTTCCATTAAAAATCTAGATGTATTTAGTTTAATTGAAGACGAAGACCTCAGCTATGTGAATTACATGAAGGTTCATAATGGCGCTGTAATACAAGGCCACACAATTGAATTAAAAAAGCGATTGGAGGAAAGCAAACATCAAATACTCTCTATCGCAATAACAGAAATGAGAAACCGATTTAATAGCAAATCAAGCACTATGGTTGTGCCTTTTAAGCCAGATTTTGTGATGGAGGGTATAACATTCGTCGTGCCAAAGCGTGGAGATAAAAAAAGTTTGCTCGACTTGTCTTTGCGCAATGGTAAGTTTTACCAGTTTGAAAGAAGAAAGCAAGCACAAAAAACAGATCCCGAAAGACATAGCAGCCGTATTTTGAAAAAAATCCAAGAAGACCTTCGATTAAAAGGGTTGCCTAAACACATTGAATGCTTTGATAACTCAAACATTCAGGGAAGCAATCCTGTCGCGGCTTGCGTCGTGTTTAAAAATGCTAAGCCCTCTAAAAAAGATTACCGCCACTTCAACATTAAAACAGTGGTAGGTCCTGATGATTTTGCCTCAATGGAAGAAGTGGTTCTTCGCCGTTATAAAAGGTTACTAGAGGAAGACAGTCCATTGCCGCAACTGATTGTTATCGACGGTGGAAAAGGGCAACTGAATGCTGCTTTAAAAAGTCTAAATCTACTTGGGCTTAGGGGCAAAATAGCAATCATTGGAATCGCAAAACGGTTAGAAGAAATTTATTTCCCAGGAGACAATGTTGCGCTTCATTTGGATAAAAAATCAGAGAGTTTGAAAGTGATTCAGCAGCTTAGAAATGAAGCGCACAGGTTTGGAATATCCCATCATCGCAACCGCAGATCAAAAGGCGCGATACAGTCCCAATTAACTGAAATTAAAGGTATCGGGAAAGAAAGCATACAGATCTTGCTTCAAAAATTTAAGTCTGTCAAACGTATTCAACAAGCCGAAAGAGAAGAATTAGCAAAAGTAGTTGGGTTAAAAAAAGCACAATTGTTGTGGAATCACTTTAATGCGGCAAAAAACAAACATTAAACCAATTGCTCAGCTAAAATCCTCATTTCTACAGCTGGGGATATTTTTTCATACAAAATTCTGTACACAGCTGTCGCTATAGGTATGTGAACTTTGTGTTTATCGTTGATTTTTACAATACTTTTTGCTGCATAATACCCTTCGGCCGTCATGTTCATTTCCATCTGTGCCGACATCACCGAATAACCCTTACCTACCATATTTCCAAAAGTTCTATTTCGAGAAAATTGAGAATAAGCTGTGACCAAAAGGTCTCCCAAATAAGCAGAGGATTTAACATCTCTGTGTATCGGGTTTAATTCATCTACAAAACGTTCGATCTCTTGTACGGCATTAGAAATCAATACAGCTTGAAAATTATCTCCATAACCTAATCCATGGAAGATACCGGATGCAATTGCATAAATATTCTTCAATACGGCTGAAAGTTCTGTGCCAAATAGGTCGTCAGAAAGGTGAGTTTTTATATATCTGCACTCCAAAATTTCTGCAATTGAAGCGGCATGCTCTTGGTTTTGGCAAGCCAAGGTTAAGTAGGAAAGTCTCTCCAAGGCAACTTCCTCCGCATGACATGGACCTGATATTATTCCTATTTGATCATAAGGTGTCTTGAATTGTTTGTGGAAATATTGTGCTGGAATTTGATGTACTTCTGGCACAATGCCCTTTACCGCAGAAAAGATCACTTTATCAGCTAAATCACTGTTGTCGCGATCACCAAAAACATCCATCAAAAAGGCAGATGGAGTTGCAATTACAATATAAGTTGATTTAGAAATTACATCAGTTAAATCATTGCTTACTTTAATCTTGTCTCGCTCAAACTGAACCGATGATAGGTACCTTGGATTGTGCAAATATTTGTTGATGTAGTTCGCCTTGTCAGCATCTCTCATCCACCAATGTGTCATTTCTGCATTGTTGGTCAACATTTTTACAATTGCAGTGGCCCAACTACCCCCTCCTATTACAGATACTTCTTTTATCATACCTACTTTCATTTGCTCGTAGAAAACGAATATAATTATTTAAAAAAGCAATTTTCTATGAATATAAAGTGACAGTCTTGGTTTCTCCCTCAACTTGCACTTTAATAAGGTCCTTTTTAGAAAGTCCCTTCATTCCTTTATCCCACTTTTTATTACTTAAGGCTACAGTTGATTTTAATTCACCGAGAAGAATAGGGTGTGCTTTTTTCAAGTGATCATAAATTGTTTTTTCCTCCTCTGTTAATTCGATGAGCTTGCTCTCTGGCTTCATTTGCGGGAAGAACAGTACTTCTTGAATGGAGGTGTTGTTTGTTAGAAACATCACTAGACGATCTATGCCAATGCCCATGCCAGATGTAGGAGGCATTCCATATTCTAACGCCCGAATAAAGTCTTGGTCAATAAACATTGCTTCATCGTCTCCTTTCTCTGAAAGTTTCAGCTGATCTTGAAAACGTTCCAATTGATCAATAGGGTCGTTCAACTCTGTATAAGCATTGGCCAGTTCTTTGCCGTTTACTAAAAGTTCAAAACGTTCTGTAAGGTCTGGGGTTTCTCTATGTTTTTTGCACAAGGGAGACATTTCCACAGGATAATCTGTAATAAATGTTGGTTGCTTGAAATGCATTTCACATTTCTCTCCAAAAAGCTCGTCAATCAATTTTGCTTTACCCATGGTTTCATCCACCTCTATTTGAAGCTCTTTGCACTTCTCTCGCAACTCCACTTCAGAAAGTGAAACAACGTCCACACCAGTATGTGTCTTTATTGCTTCTAATATCGGCACCCTAGCATAAGGTGCTTTAAAGTTGATCTTCTCTCCTTGAAAATCTACCTCCGTAGACCCAAGTACCTTGTTGGACACCTCTTCCAATAACTGTTCAGTGAATTCCATCATCCAGTTGTAGTCTTTATAGGCTACATAAATCTCTAAAACTGTAAACTCGGGATTATGGGTTCTATCCATTCCTTCGTTTCTAAAATCTTTGGCAAACTCATACACTCCATCAAACCCCCCAACAATCAACCGCTTTAAATACAACTCATTGGCAATTCGAAGATACAACTCAGTATTCAACGCATTGTGGTGCGTGATAAAAGGTCTAGCAGCAGCTCCACCTGGAATGGGTTGTAATATTGGAGTCTCGACTTCTAAATAGTCCCTTTGATTGAAAAAGTCCCTCATCGCATTGATGATTCTACTTCTTTTGATAAATGTGTCTTTTACGCTTGGGTTAACTACTAAGTCCACATAGCGTTGGCGGTAGCGTTGTTCGGGGTCTGAGAAAGAATCATATACTTTTCCATCAGCATCTGTTTTAACGATAGGCAAAGGGCGCAAAGCTTTTGACAAGACGGTTAACTTTCTCACTTCCACCGAAATCTCTCCAACTTGAGTTTTAAATTGCTTTCCTTCTATGCCAATAAAGTCTCCAATGTCAAGCAGTTTTTTGAAAACTTCGTTGTATGTAGACTTATCTTCCCCAGGACATAGCTCATCACGGTTTAAATACACTTGGATTTTACCTTCCGCGTCCTGAAGTTCAGCAAAGGAAGCTTTTCCAATAATTCGCCTGCTCATCAACCTTCCTGCAATAACAACCTCTTTTCCCTCAATGTAATTCTCCTTTATAGAAGTGCTTGTGGTGTCTACAGGAAATAAATTCGCTGGATAAGGGTTGACTCCTTTGTCTCTAAGTTTTTGCAAAGACTCTCTTCTAAGCTGCTCTTGTTCCGATAATACTCTACTCATGGCGTATAAAATGTGGGGGCAAATTTATGAATTCGCCTCTGATGGAACTTAGTGATTCCATATAATGGCTAAAACTCCATATGAATTGCTGGTACATACTAAGCCCATTTTGCAGATTGTGTTTTGTGCTCTTTTAGAAAACTGTTAAATCAAAGATGCCTTAGTGGGGTTATAATTCCGCTTTAAATTTGTTTTCTTTGCCAGCAAATTTTATTCGACATGATGCAAGAACTCATTCTAGATTTTAGCAAACACATCTCTCAAGCCATAAAAATTGGAACTCAAACCGAGTTTAAACAATCAAAAGAAGATATACAAAATGTGCTGATATGTGGGTTGGGCGGATCAGGGATTAGTGGAACTATAATAAGCCAATTGCTGGCTCAAGAGTGTCAAGTTCCTATCAATGTCAATAAAGATTATCACATTCCCACATATGTGAATAAAAACACCCTTGTTATCTGCTCTTCTTATTCAGGAAATACAGAAGAAACATTGATGATGTATGAACAAGCAACCAAAAAGGGAGCAGAAGTTTGCATTGTGACTTCAGGAGGGAAATTTAAGGCGTTAGCAGAAGAAAATGAGCATAACCACATTGTTATTCCAGGTGGGTTGCCTCCAAGAGCAGCTTTTGGACTTGCATTTCCTCAAACATTAATTGCGTTCCACAAATACGAATTGATCTCAGAAAAAATGGTAAATGAACTTGCAAATGCCATTCATTTGCTGAATGAGGAAGAAATGGCGATTCAGGATGTAGCTCATAATTTAGCCCATCAGCTTCATGGAAACATTCCTGTGGTCTACAGCGAGTCTAGTCTTGAAGGACTTTGTGTGCGTTTTAGACAGCAAATCAATGAGAATTCAAAAAATTTATGCTGGCATCATGTAATTCCGGAAATGAATCACAATGAAATTGTAGGTTGGAAATCAAACTTAGACCAATTGGCTATCGTCATTTTAAGAGCAGATTCTGACTTTTACAGAAATGTTGAAAGAATAAACTATTTAAAAACCGTTGTAAATAAATGTACTAACAACATCACGGAAGTCTTTGCAAAGGGCAAAAATTCAATCGAACAAGCAATTTACTTAATACACCTTGGAGACTGGGCAAGCTATTATTTAGCAGAACTTAAAGGTGTAGATTCTGTTGAAGTTGATGTGATCACTGGCTTAAAAAACATGCTTGCTGATTTGGACTAACCTTTTACTAAATTTAAAAGGTGAAGTTTTTTCGTTTTATATTTCGGTTTATTGTTTCTATTGGCATTGCCACGGTGCTTATATGCATGGGTTTGTGGCTAAGTGGAAACGTACATCTTATTAAAGCTGTCAGAAGCACTTATTTGGTGGGCAAAACAGGTCCAACCATCGACGATTACCCCAAATTTATAAACCGCAAGGTTGAAGCTGGAAAGCACACTCCTTGGTTCAAACGATCAAATTCTCAAACCAACGTTATCAATAAAGAGACCCTGGCTGAAATCGAGCAATGGGAAACTTCAGCCTTGTTCATTCTAGAAAGTGGGAAAGTTGCCTATGAGCGTTATTGGGACGACTACTCTGAAGAAAGTTTAACCAACAGTTTTTCAATGGCTAAAAGCTTTACTGCCCTCTGTATAGGCAAAGCCATTGAAGAAGGTTTCATTCAAAGTTTAGATCAAAAAGTAGCTGACTTTATTCCTGAGTTCCAAACAGACGAAAAAGTAAAAATCACCCTTAGGCACTTGTTGAGCATGAGTTCAGGAATTGATTTTGGTGAAAGCTATGGCGACCCTTTCGGATTCATGGCCAAAGCCTATTATGGCACAGATTTATATGATCTAACAGTCAACAAAGCTGTTAAAGATAGAGCTGGTGAAATTTGGAAGTACCAGGGTGGGAACACTTTGCTGTTGAGCTTTGTTATAAAAGAAGCTACAGGACTTTCTTTATCAAACTACTTTAGCAACAAGTTTTGGAAACCGCTTGGAGCGAGTCAAGATGCTTTATGGAGTTTGAACAAGGAGGGTGGATTAGAGCGTTCTTATTGCTGTTTTTACAGCAATGCTAGCGATTATGCCCGCATTGGTCAAATGATCTTAGATTCAGGACAATGGGATGGCAAACAAATTATCGCCACAAGTTTTTTAGACGAATCTTTTCAAGCGGTAATGCTTCCTTCAGAAGCTAACAAAAACATTGATTATTACGGTTTGCACTGGTGGTTGGGCGATTATCAGGGGGTTGAATTTAAGTATGCAAGAGGTATTCAAGGTCAGTACATCGTAGTCATTCCGGACTGGGATATGGTTATTGTGCGTTTAGGCCACAAGCGAGACCCAGAAAAAGGTGTAAGAATTCCCAAAGACTTATTTGTCTACTTGGAAGCTGGAAAAGAAATCACTGAAAGGGATTAAAACCTATAATTAAAGGCTACAATAAAATTTCTTCCAGATCCAGAAATCCCTGAACTGTATGGACGATAACGTTGATCGGTAATGTTTTCTAGCCCTAACATTACTGTGCTTTGCTTATAAAGCATATACTCTGCTTTGAGGTTTATAGTATGCCATGCAGGAGCAAAGGAGTTTCCTTTTGCGTCTAAGGCGTAAATTTCTGTTTTGTTTCTTTCACTCACCGCTAATTCTTCGGCTTTAAATTCTCCTTGAAAGTTATAGCCCAATATCACTCTTAGTTTTTCGTTTTTATACTCCAGTTGACTGCCCCCAAAAAATGGCGCAATCTGTCGAGAAGGGCTTAGGCTACCATCGTCAAGCTCCTCTTCTCCATCTTGATAATTTATGTCAGTTCGAAATGTAATGCCTTTGGGAAGCTTTAATTCAACACCAAACTGTAGTCCATAAACAAAAGCTTCGGCAGCATTTTGAAGTGCCTGCACTTGGCTTAAGTCGCCATCATATAGAATGCTGTCTAGTCCGTTCAGTTGAAAGTCCCTTCTCACCATCGCTTGATCTAAAAGTGTGTAGTAAGCAGTGAAATCTAGTTTCACTTTTTCCTTAATGATTTTGGCAAAACTGAGATCAATGTTGTAAGCATATTCAGCTTTAAGGTTATTGTTAGGAACCACAACAGCTCCTGGCTCTGAATCAAACACTTTCCCAAGATCATCAACATTTGGCGCCCTAAATGCGGTACCCAAATTTAGCTTAACTACCCAACTTTCGGCAGGCCTGTATACTCCACCTAAACTTCCACTTAAAGCTCCTTGATTTATTTTTGTTTGTTCGAATGGTAAAGGGTAAAAGCTTAGGTTGTTACGAAAATCAGCATTAAGAACGAACTGATTGTAGCGCACTCCTGCTTGCAGTGTTACGTTTTCTTTCCAGTCATATTCGTTATTAAAATACGCAGCTATAGACTCCCATGTAGCTTGCGGATAACGGTCAGGTCCATCGAACTTGGCGTCTAAATCAATGTTTTCAATATATCCGTTCGAATTTACAACATTGATCACATATTCAACTCCGTAAAACACCTTATTTCTATTGCTAGTAGCTTTTTTAAAATCTAAGTTTAAAGAATATGCCTCTACTCCTTCTACTCGGTTTTCTCTTTTCGGTTCGTTCAGCTCTCTGCTAATTCGGCTCTCCACAAAGGATTGTTGCGCTAACCTTAGTGAAACCTGATTATAAACGCCTTTGCTGCGTTTGTGATTCACCTCTAGATTGTTCATCATCCATTTCTGAGGACCATAATTCCATTCAGCATAGCGTGGCAATCCATTACTAAACCTATTGTTGCGATCAAATCGTCCATATTCCGATGTTTCTGAATAATGAAAGCCATACTTGAACTCCCAATTGGCATTGGGTTTAAATTTTACCTTTTGCAAAGTGTTGAATTGGGAGTATGCAGATGGGCGCTGTATGCGCTCATTAGATTGTCGAAATAATTGATCCTCGCCATTTATTCGCTTCACATAAATGTCTTTCAAGTAATCATTGGGTCCATTGCTTCCTTGTTGCAAATGGTCAAACTCCCAACGACTAAAACTGCTTGCGATTGCCCACTTTTTAAATCCCAACGAAATGTTAAAATGGCCAGTTTTTTCCTGATTAGCAGTAGAATATCTTCCACTAAATTTACCGCTAATTAATGGTTTATCGTTTAAGGAAAACTGTGGGTCTAAGGTTTGAAAACTCATTACTCCACCAATAGCATCGCTGCCATAAATAACTGAACCAGGCCCAAACAAAACCTCTGTACTTTGCATGGAGAAGGGGTCAATGTTGATCACATTTTGAATGTTGCCACTTCTAAAAATGGCAGTATTCATACGTACTCCATCAACTGTGTACACCAATCGATTGGTAGCAAAACCTCTAATCATAGGGCTACCTCCTCCTTGTTGGCTTTTTTGAATAAAAACTTTGTTTGAAATGCCCAATAAGTCTGCTGCCGTTTGAGGGTTTTGAAATGCAACATCTTGCGGTTTGATGCTCTCCACCTTGGATGGCACTTCATATGCGCTTTGGTACCAACGGTTTGCTGAGATTACTACTTCGTCAAGTTTTAAGCTAGAGGGTGTTAATTCTACAACAAAGCTTGTGCGCTCAAGGTCTCTATAGCTCATTCTCAGGTTTTTGTATCCCAAGGAACGAATCAGTAAATCTTCTGCGCCTTGTAATAGTTCTATATTCGCCTGCCCAGCAGAATTGGTCAGTACAGCTTGGTTTGTGCTTTCAACAACTATGGTGACGAACTCTAAAGGCGTTTTGCTAAATGCATCTTTTACTGAGATTATCTGGGCATTTGCGGAAACTCCTTGCTGGTAGAAAAGCAAGATTAAAACAAGCCTTTGCCAAGTCATTCTTGTTTTGCGAAGGAGATATAAATTATAGCGTGTTTTCATACTATTTGTTGCATACAAATTTGCTTATAAAGACTGTGTTTTCATTAAAATGTCTCTTTATTCTTGATGTGCAAAATGTTTGGTTGTCACATTCTGTAATTTTATTTTATGAATGTGGAGTATTTTAGGGATTATTGCATCGCAAAAAGGGGCGTTTCTGAGTCTTTTCCATTCGATGAAAATGTGCTTGTTTTTAAGGTCATGGGTAAAATGTTCGCACTAGCAAACATCAATGACTTTCAGGGAATAAACTTAAAGAGCAATCCCGAAAATGCCCTCGATTTGAGAGAAAAATACCTGGGTATAAGGCCTGGATATCACATGAGTAAAAAACATTGGAATACGGTTTCGGTCAATGAAGATGTTCCTACAAAATTTATATGTATGCTTATCGATGAAAGTTATAACTTGGTTGTGTCTAAGCTCTCCCTAAAACAAAAACAGGAATTAAATGGTTAAAAAAGATAGTCGGTTTTTTCGCTTAGTTGCAAAGTACTTTTTACAAGGGTTGTTTTACATCATTCCAACTGCTGTAACCATATATGTAATCTTCTATTTGGTGGTCTTGTTAGACAGCCTTATTGAATTAGACATACCTGGTTTAGGCATCTTGCTTATATTGGTAGGAGTAACTCTCGTTGGCTATCTCGGAACCAACTTCTTTCTCAATTATTTGAGGCCAGTTGAGCGTGCCATTGAAAGTACTCCGTTGATTAAGATCATATACAGCTCTATGAAAGACATGATGAATGCTTTTGTGGGAAAGAAGAAGCAGTTTAAAAAACCTGTTCTTGTAAAAATGGGAGGACAGTTCGAGGGAGAGCGTATCGGTTTTATTACAAAAGATGATTTGAGCGAATTGGGCATTGGCAAAGAAAAGGTGGCTGTATACTTTCCTTTTTCTTATGCCATTAGTGGTCAGGTGTATATTGTTCCTCGAAAAAATGTGAGTCTAATCAATGCTTCTTCTACAGAAGTTATGAAGCTTATCATTTCGGGTGGGGTAACTTCTGTCGAGTTCAGCGAAAGAACACAAAAAACAACAGATGAAAAGATTGACTAACATCCTTTTCCCAGCATTAGTACTAGCATCAAGCCTTGTTTTTGCTCAAAAAGCACAGCCTACAACTGTTTCTGAAACTTCAGAAACTATTCAAGGGGTTTATGGTGATGCCTTGCATGTAAAAATTCATCGTGCCAGCCAAAAAGAAATTATCAAAGCTTTGAAAAGCGAATGGAAGGACAATAACGGTGAGGTAGAAACAAAAAGAAACGAAATTATAGCATCGAGTGTAAATATTCCTAGCATTGGTTCTGAAGGCGTAAAAGTATTGGCTAGAGTTCGCGAATTTTCTAAATTAGAACATGAACTCCTTATTATTTTTTTAGATGGAGATCTTGCCCTTTCTCCTGAGAACAGTTCTTTTTACAATGCAAAAGCCTATTTGTATGAATTAGCGAACAAAATATCTAAATCCTCCAACATAAATTACCACGAAAAGGAAGAAAAAAACTTAAGACAACTAGAGGGCGAGTTTAAAGATATCGCTGTTCGTTTAGAAAAAGATGCTGAAAAGATCAAAAAGCTTGAAAAAACCAAAGAAAAAGAACAGAAGAAAATAGACAGCATCGACAAACAAAAAAACCTTGATCAAAAGTCAATAGAGTTGAGAAAAAAAGCTGTTGAAAAAGTGATTAAATCTAGAGAGAAGATCAATGACCTTGAATATGATATCACCATTAACAAAAAGAATGAAAAGGAAAAGAAAGATGAAATTAAAGCACAAAAAGAAATCGTAGAAAATGCAAAAAAAGATCGTGCTGTATTTGAGTAATGGGCTATTTATTCTTTTGTTTTTTCTCATAGCTTCCTGTAAAGAAAAGATGTCTAATGAATTAGAAAATGAAACTGCTATAAAATCAGGAGAGTGGCGCATGCAGATGAAAATACAATCTAAAGTTTTGCCGTTTAACTTTCTCTACGAGCATGAAGACAGCCACCCTATAATTAAGATTATAAATGGCAATGAGGAAATTATTGTGAAAGACATTGTAAGAATCAATGATTCTCTTATTGTAAAAATGCCTGTTTTTGAGTCTGCGTTTTATCTAAAGGTGGTTGATGAGAACTTGTTAGAAGGAAATTGGGTCAATTATTACAAAGGATCTGATTACAAAATTCCTGTTCGTGCTCAATACGGCAAAAAAGAACGCTTTGAAAAACCATTCAAGGTCTTGGCGATTGAAGGTAAGTATGAAGTCACTTTTGGTGGAAACACTGAAGATGAATTTAAGGCGATTGGTTTGTTCAGCGCTAATGATAGCGCGCAGCTAGGAACCTTTGCAACCGAGACAGGAGATTACAGACATTTAGAAGGGGTGGTGACAGAAGATTCTTTATTTCTTTCAACATTTGACGGTTCACACGCATTTCTCTTTGAAGCTAAAATCAAAGGTGATACACTAGATGGGGTGTTTTTGTCGGGAAGTCACTACAAGGTAAGCTGGTCTGCCTTCCCAAACGAATTGGCTACATTGAAAAATGCTGATTCTTTAACCTTTATAAAGGAAGGGTATGGTGCTTTTGCCTTTCGATTTCCTGATCAAAACGGAGACACACTTTCATTAGAAGATGAACGATTTGCGAATAAGGCTGTGATTGTTCAAATTATGGGGAGTTGGTGTCCTAATTGTTTGGATGAAACAAACTATTATAAAACCCTCTATGATCAATACCAAAAAGAGGGTTTAGAAATCGTCGCACTCGCTTTTGAAAGAACAAAAACAGAAGAAAGGGCTTATGCAAACTTGAAAAGACTGATAGAAAAAACAGAGGCCAATTATCCATTTTTATTGGCAGGTGCTACACGAGAAACCAGGGCATCTGAAGTTTTTCCAATGCTCAACCATATCATGAGTTATCCTACTTCTATCTTCCTTGATAGAAAACATGAAATTAAGCGCATTCATACTGGATTTTATGGGCCAAGTACAGGCGAGTACTATACTCGATTTGTAAAAAACACGGAGGCTTTAGTAGAAGAAATGCTTAAGGATTAATCTTCAGCAGGAGCTTCGTTTAACTGAATTGTTGCCTCCTGATTTGCAATTTGCCATGCTGTTAGAAAAATCAATTTTGCAACGCGCTCTGTCTTATTGAAATCAATCTTTTCAACAGTGTCTGTGGCTTTGTGGTAGTCTTCATGTACTCCACTGAAGTAGAAAATAACTGGTATATCGTTTTTTGCAAAATTATAATGGTCTGACCTATAATAAAACCTGTTTGGATCATTCTCATCATTAAACGTATAGTCTAAACCGATTTTCATATAGGTTTCGTTGACTTGTTCGCTCAAGTCATGCAAATCTTTAGACAATCGGTCTGCTCCAATTAAGTATATATAGTTGCTGTCATTGGCGTGTGCCTCATCGTATCTTCCAATCATGTCAACATTTAAATTCACAATAGTGTTTTCTAAAGGAAATGTTGGATGATTGCTATAATATTTGGAACCCAACAATCCTTTTTCTTCTCCAGAAACTGGCATAATTAGAACGCTCCTTCTCGGGGGCACACCATCACTCACTGCAGTTTGAAACGCTTGTGCAATTTCAAGCAATGCGACGGTACCTGTTCCGTCATCATCCGCACCATTGAAAATCAGCGAATCTTCCGTTCCAATATGATCATAGTGTGCCGTAATAATTAGAAGGTCCTCCTTCTTGTCTGTTCCGGGAATATATGCCAACACATTTTCTCCGCTTAACTCCGTTGTTGGTTTTTCTATAATTAATGTGGCTGGAAGATTTGAATTCTTGTGTTTCTTTAATCCTTTTTTATTCAATTTTTCTATATCCGTCCCTGCAGCCATTAAAATTGCATTTGCTGGTTCCTCTGTCAGCGCAATAACAGGTGTTTCTAAAATAAAATCATCTTTCAGCTTAACCGTTTTTCGTTCATAGTAATGTTTATACATTTCCAAGCCTGCTTTTAAACGGTCATTGAAATACATTACGCCTATGGCACCTTTTTCTTTTGCGAGTTCTATTTTTTCTTTTGAGGTCCATTCCTTAGTTAATTTAGCTTTCTTGGGAGTTCCTTTCCAAATAAAAACGAATTTATTTTTTACATCTATGTCTTTGTAACTGCTATAGTTTTCTTCCTCAATTCCGTGGCCAACAAAAACAACATTGGTTTCTATAACTCTATTAACTTGCATTGACGGAGAAATAATAAAATCAGAATTCAATTCATAATTCTTCTGGTCTATTGTAAGTATTACTCCTTTACTTTCTTGTTCAACCAGTGGGAATTTTTGAATGTAGTTCAAGTTTTTTGTGTCTTCTATCCCATAATCTTTAAACTCTTTTCTCAAATATTCCATCGCTTTTTTCTGACCTGCTTTTCCGGTTTCTCTCCCCTCATATTCATCTGAGGCAATAATGTGCAAGTGTTTGCTTAACTCCTCGGCAGTTATGCTATTTGCATACTTCCATGCTGTGCTATCAAAATTTTGTGACAGTAAATTGAACGCATAAAAAAAACTGAGTACTAATGTTAGGTGCTTTTTCATTTATTAATTGATATTTTTTCTACTCTTCTTTGGTGTCTTCCGCCTTCAAAATCTGTTTCTATAAATACTTTTACGCTTTCAAGTGCTGTGTCAAAATCAACAAATCTTGCCGGGATTGTAATCACATTTGCATTGTTGTGTTGTCTTGCTAACTCACTTAATTCTTTATTCCAAACGATTGCAGAGCGTATATGTGGGTGTTTATTCAATGTCATGTTGATGCCGTTTCCGCTTCCACAAATTGCAATGCCTAATTCATTTTCATTATTAATAGATATGGCTAAAGGGTGTGCAAAATCCGGGTAATCACAACTTTCCTCTGATTTTGTTCCATAGTCAGTTATGTCTATGCCCTTTCTTTTTAATTCCGATTTCAGCTTCTCCTTTAATTGAAATCCCGCATGGTCGCTTGCAATTCCTATTTTCATTTTAAATTTTTCGTCTAATTTACTTAGTTTGTCATGATCCCCTCCTTTTAGTTGATGAATGGCGCACATTTTTAGTTGTTAAAAAAGTGTTCATATTGTATCTTTTATTATTAAAAAGCAGCTTATAAGTTCTCATCCTTTTTGTTTGCATTATCCAACAAAAAAAACAATCAATTATTAAACTATAGTCACACATTTTTTCTTAGCAAACTTGTACACACTTTCTAACGTTTTCTTAACACTAATTCCCAATAAACTTCTCCACAAAAGTTTTTAATTAATATTTCTTAACCATTGTTTAAATTGATCCTATAATAAGCATTATCAGAAGGTATACTAAAATAAAGCTGTTTAAAAAATGTTACTTTTATTTAATAAGTCAAACAGCTTTGTTTTATTAAAAAATAATTTAACAATTTCAACAGGCTAGTAGTAGTAGTCAATTAAAATTTAAAAAGATTAAAAAAAATAATTATTTATTAAAGTTGTTTAAAACTCTATTTCTGTGTGTTTTTTTAATCGTTCATTTTTCTGTCAGCTCACAGATTGTTGATAGAGCCGATCCAGATTATAAAGCCTATTACTATGAAAATGGAAATATTTCAAGTGAAGGCTTTTTGATAAATGGAAAACCTAATAAATATTGGGTCGCATACTATGAAAGTGGTATTAAAAAATCAGAGGGCAATAGGAAAAACTTTTTATTGGATAGTTTATGGAGATTCTACGATGATAATGGAGGATTAAGTTATGAAATCAACTATAAAGAGAATAAAAAAGAAGGCATTTATAGGTACTTTAATAAGAAAGGTAGAGTATTTAAAGAGGAGAAGTATATAAATGATAAAAAAGAAGGAAAATCATATCAATATTTTACAGAAATAAAAGATACTCTTTTCAAAGTAAAAAAGATGATTCCATTTAAAAATGGGAATGAAAATGGACTAGCGATTCAATATGCCGAAGATGGAAGAATAATTCAATTGTTCAATTACAAAAATGGTTTTTTAACTTCAAAGGAGAAGATTAATCAGAAGGATGAAAGTGGAATAAAACAAGGTTTATGGAAAAGCTATTTTCCAAACATGCGCTTGAAAACTGAAAAAAGGTACAAAGACGGTAAACTTAACGGCTATTTTAAGACATACAATAAGAATGGAGAGTTGATGAGCGCCATACTTTTCATCAATGGAATTGAGCAAGATAAAGAATCAAACCTTGCTGATTTTGATATTAAATATGAATATTATAAAAATGGAAAAGTAAAATCTGCAATAACTTACAATAAAGGAGGAAATAAAGATGGTGTTTCATCTCTTTTTGATGAAAATGGTGAGGTATCTGAAAGTAAGTTGTACAGAAATGGGTATTTGTTGGCAGAGGGGATTATTGATTTGAAAGGTTTGTATCAAGGAAAGTGGAAACATTATTATTTAGATGGTAAATTAAAATCTGAAGGAAGTTATAAAGATGGAAAGAAGACTGGCAAATGGATTTTTTACTTTTCGAACGGGAAAATAGAGCAAACAGGCAACTATGATAAGAATGGAAAATTTTCAGGGATGTGGAAATGGTATTATGAGAATGGAAATATATTAAGAACAGAAGAGTTTAAAAGAGGAATAGAGGAAGGATATTTGGAAGAATTTGCAATTGATGGTAGCATTATTACAAAGGGGGAATATTACGAAGGTGAAAAAGAAGGAGAATGGTTCTATCAGTTAAATGATCATTTAGAGGAAGGGAAATATAGATATGGAGAAAGAAATGGTTATTGGCTTTTCAAACATCCAAATGGAAAGTTGGCTTTTGAAGGTAATTATATAGAAGGTCTTCCTGATGGTAAACATAAATATTTCAATGAAAAAGGAACTTTAATAAAAGAAGAAAATTACAGTTATGGTACCAAAGAGGGTAAGTGGAAATGGTTTGATGATAGCGGTTTTGAACAAATGACAATTACCTACAAAGATGATAAAGAAAGAAAAATTAACGGTCAGAAAGTAAAATTCGATAAGGAAGAATTATAATATATCATTTACCTAAAGGCATTAATTACATTTGAAAAAATGCCAAATAACTTTTCAGCTCCTTCAATTTTTAATTCAAAACTTGGATTAATACGCTTAGAAATAGTCTTTGCTATCATTTTTGAGCAGTTTTTTGCACAGTTGTTTTCAACATTTCAAGAAGTAGTTTTTAGTTATACAATCATTACTATTTCGTGCATTAGTTATGCAACCATTCTGCTTTTAACTTTTATTCTTGATTGGTTTAAAAGAAATATTCGCACCTTAACTAACCTCATTTATCTTTCGGCAATATTTTACGTTTTTTATGTTGGGTACGAGAATGAATACAACAAGGAAACCTTTTATGCTGTACTTCTTATTTTTTCATTTATAAGTTTTACATTTTCTAATCTCCAACCATTTTGGAGGTTTAATGTGCTTGTTTTTACAACACTACTTATTTCATTAATCGCCTTGGAATTTCATCCAATTACTCCTTTAAATATACTTATACCTGCTTTTATATTGATTGGTTTTGCAGGGTTTTCATTGACCAAAGCGAGGATTTATTTCAGAGAAAAAATAAAACAAAAGGATGTATTGGTAGAGCATATATTTAATCAATCAAGAAATGGATTGTTGCTGGTTCATCCCGCCAATGGAAAAATATATGAGGCCAATACAACCGCGGCTGAAATATTTGAATTCAAATATGGATATGAATTAAGAAAGAAGTTTATTCAAGATTTGGTTATTGATGGAGAGTTAGTATTTGAGACTGTTGAAGAGCTTACAAAAAAAAGTACTCAGCTAAAAGATCAAAGAATTTTAACCCTGTCAAATAAGCCTTTTCAATACAGAAATATTGAAATGTGGTTAGTGCATATCGATGTATACAAGAACTTAAACGATTTAAACCTAACAGCAGAATTTGATAAGCTCAAAATATCTTCAGAAGAAAATTATGAGACGCTTTTTAAAAAGAGCGCATTTTCCATTTGTATAATGAACAAGGAGGGATTTATTATAGATGTGAATGAAAGTTTATGCAAACTTTTTGAATATAAAAAGAGCGAAATATTAGGAAAGAAGTATTCAGCCTTTGATTTTGAAAATTATGATATTGAAAGGGAAGAAATAAATAAAAAGGCTTGGTACGGAGAGAATATAACTTTCCATAAAAAAATCATTACCAAGAATAAAAAAGTAATGCATTTGGAAATCATCATCCAGAAAGGGAAGTATTTTGGAGAAGAAGTGTTGATTACCAACTCAAAAGACATTACTAAAAACATTGAACTAGAGAAAGCGCTGAGACACAACTACTATCAATATTCGGTATTGTATGAAGAGTCGCCAATAAGCTTAATTATCTCTGATTTGAAAGGAGTCATAAGTAAAACAAATAAATCTTTTGAAGATCTCCTTGGGTATTCAAAAGAGGAATTGAAAAATAAGAACGTAAGTGAGATCTCGTTTAAAGAAGACATGCTTATAAATCTGGAATTGAGAAAGAAATTACTCGATGGAGAAATCCCATATTTAGAAATGCGAAAGCGATACGTGAGAAAAGACAGAAGCATTGTCAGTACGTTGCTAAAGATAGTTCTGCAAAGGAATGAAGCAGGAGAACCAATCAATCAGCTCGCACAAGTTGTAAACATTTCGGACATAACGGAAGCAGAGAGTAAATTAATAGAGTCAGAGAAAAGCTATCGAGATATTTTTAATAACTCTCATGAATTGCTCTACATATTGAATGAAAAAAATCAATTCATTGATGTCAATCAGACTGTATTAAATAAGTATGGTTTGTCAAAAGAGGAAATAATCGATCAAAACCCTGAACTATTTTCTGCAGTAGGTATGAACGATTTAAAAATGGTGATGAAACAAATTGAAATGGCTTGGAAGGGACAAAGTCAAGACCTTTTATGGTGGAGTAAAACAAGCAAAGGAGAAATATTTCCAAAACAACTAAACCTTAGGAAAGGAGAATATTTTGGAAAAGCAGTATTGGTAGCAAGCGGAAGAGACATTACAACACAAATAAATTATGAGAAAAAACTAGAAGCTAGTAGATTAAAATACAAAGAGCTGATCGATTCTTCTGTGGTGGGTGTAGCCATTTTGGAGAAGGATAAAATAATATTTGCCAACGAAAAATTAGCAGAAATAACAAATTATAAAAGTGCTTCAGATATTATTGGGAAAGAAAGAGTTGATTTTATGGACATGCAACAATTGCCTGTGATTTCAAGACGAATAGATCGGTTAAAAAAAGGAGAAGTGGTAGAAATGAGGGAAATTGAAATAAAAGACGCTAACAACAAAAAAATTGAAGTCGCAATAAAACCAAAAATAATTGATTTTGAAGGCAAGGAAAGCCTGCTGCTTTCAGTGTTGGATATAAGTGATCGAAAAAAAGCAGAAAAAGCTCAAAAGAAAATTGTTGAGACAAAATCAATGAATGAATCACTAAAGATTCAGTTAGACGCTAATAGAAAGATACAAAGAGAACTTAAAGACTCTCAATCTTACACTGAGGGAATTATCGAGAGTTACCGAGATTTAATCTTCACAGCAGACATTGAAGGAAAAATAAATAGAATAAATACAGCAGGCCTTCAACAATTGCAGATTAAAGAAGAGACCTATTTAAACCAACCATTTGAAGTAATATTTGAACTTGAAAACGACCAAACAAGAATAAAAAAAGCCATCAGAAAGCAGAGAGAATTCAATGGAGAAGCAAGGTTGTTAAGAAAAGATGGCTCCTCTTTTCATTCTTATTTATCTATAAACCCATTGTATTCTACCACACAAAAGTATCTGGGCATTGTTTGTGTTTGTAGGGATATTAGCGATATAAAGGAGAAAGAAAAGGAAATTACTGCTCAAGCAAACAAGCTTTATTCAATTATTGAAAGCAGTTCTCACTTCTTTTTTACGTTGAACAAAAAACTTAAAATAAGCTCTTTTAATTCTTTATTTAGAGAGGACATAGTTAAAAATCTAGACATCGAAGTCGAAGAAGGGTTTAGTTTCAAGAAACTGTTTGATAATCGGGACAAAGAATCAAAAATTGCTCAATTAGATAAATGGAAGAAGAAAATTGATGAAACCTTTAATGGGGCTTCGACACGCATAGATGTAAAGAGAAAAGGAACTACAGGGGAAACTTTCTATAGAGAGATATATTTAAACCCTATTTTATCAGAGAAAGGAACGGTAGATGAAATATCAGGCATTGGTCACGACACAACAGAGAAGAAGCTGTACGAGCAAGAATTACAAAGATCTGTTGAAGAAAAAGAAGTGTTGTTGAAAGAGGTTCACCATAGAGTAAAGAACAATATGCAAGTGATTTCAAGTATTCTGAACCTACAGAGTCATTATATTAAGGATCAAAATTCTCTCAATGTTCTAAGGGAAAGCCAAAGCAGAATTAAGGCCATGGCATCAATACATGAGCGCCTATATAGCAACGAAAGTTTTTCAAAAATCAAGTTTTCAGAATATGCAGAAAATTTGGCAAAAGACTTGGTTCAAACCTATGATTTAGAGAGAGTCATTAAATTAGAATGCTCATTTGATGAGGTATTCTTAAGTTTAAACCAGGCAATACCTTGTGGGCTGATTATAAATGAACTAATTTCGAATGCGCTGAAATATGCGTTTAATGGGAAATTAGATGGTAAAATCACATTAATTGTCAAAGATTTGGAGAATAAAATTTTACTTAGCGTTAAAGACAATGGTGTAGGGATACCTAAGGAGATAGATTACTTGAATACTGACTCATTGGGGCTTCAATTGGTAAACACCTTGGTGAAGCAAATTGAAGGAGTACTGGAGTTAAATATATCGGGGGGTACAAATTTTTTAATTCGGTTTCAAAAACTTTAATCTCATGAAAAAAAGAATTTTGATTGTAGAAGACGAGGCCATTGTTGCGAAAGACATTGAAGCGTGTTTAGTGAAAATTGGCTACGAGGTGTTAGGCAGCTATGCAAAGGGAGAAAAAGCATTGGATTTTATGGCAAAAAACTCTGCGGATTTAGTGTTGATGGACATAATGCTTGCAGGTGAAATTTCTGGAATAGACGCATCAGCGGCTATAAAACGAAACTATGACACACCTGTTGTGTTTTTAACGGCATATGCAGATGAAAAAACGATTGAACGAGCCAAAGTAACAGAGCCTTATGGTTATGTGATCAAGCCGTTTAAAGAAATCGATTTAAGAACATCCATCGAGATGGCGCTTTACAAACACAAAAAGGAAAAAGAAAAACTTGCAGGAATTGAAAAGTCTGGATTTGCAGAAACAGATGCCATCTCCAAAGAGTTTATATACGTTAAATCACAATCAAAATTGGTGAAAGTCCAAAACAGCGATATACTTTTTGTGGAAGCATTAAAAGACTATGTAATTATTCATACGAACAATGAAAAGTATACTATACACTCTACAATGAAAGAGATTGAAAAGAAATTGCCCGAAAGCACCTTCATGAGAATTCATAGATCGTATATACTGAACTTAAAAAAGATTAAGAGCATTGATAGTTCTATTGTCATAATTGAAGAAGGCAATAAGAAAGTTCCGATTGGGGGCTCTTACAAGGAATCACTGTTTAAGCGATTGAATCTTGCTTAATTTCTCATAACGCCTTATGTCTGTTTCAGGAGTTAATGGTGTGCGGTTTTCTATATGATCAACTAATTCTTTTGCAAGTTTTGGGGCAATTAAACAACCCCTAGATCCCATTCCATTAAAAAGAAAAAGGTCTTTGTGTTCAGGGTGAGCACCAATTAGAGGTCTTCTGTCTTTCACAGCGGGACGAAATCCTGCTTCATGATTCTCTATATCGAATTCGGCTTGAGTTATTTCTTTTAAGGAGTCCTTCAACAAAGATTTGGATTTTTCTTCAGGTTTTTCGTCTTCCCATTCCCATGCATAAGTGGCACCTATTTTATATCTATTATTTCCTAAAGGCAAAACAAACATTTTCTTTTTCATTGCACACTCAGACCTGTAATTCATAGAAGTCACAGTAAGTAGCTCACCTTTGTTGATTCTATATGGGAGATAATTGAAATAGGGGTTGTTTTTTATTCCTATGCCTTCGCAAAAAACAACCTTTTTGAATTTAACATCACTGAACACCTTTTCATCTATTGATGCATATTCAAACTTTTCATCAAGCAGCAATCCATTTGCTTTAAGGAAAACACAAAAATCTTCTAAAAGCTGCTTCACATTAAGCCAATAACATTGCTTTACTGCGCCAAGTTTAAAATCTTTTTTTGGACGCATAGATTTTGTCATTATAGAAAAACTTGGCTCTACCCAACCATCGACTTCACCGGAGGCCATCTTCTTTTCCCAGAAGAGCCGTTCATCTTTAGACTCTATGAGCTTTTTGAATGCTATTTTGTGATGATATTTCTTACCCCCCAGAACAGCGCCTAGTTGTGTGTAAAAATCTATGTTGTAGTTTAAAAATTCTTGTGCACGCCAAGAAGGGATTAGTCTTCTTAGTGCTACAGGATTGATTAAACCAGCAGCCACCTTCGAAGCAGTATTTGGGCGAGAATTGTCCACAACCGCAAAGGAGATGTTTCTTGACAACAACTGAAACGCAAGAAATGTACCTGCCAAACCCTGTCCAACGATAAGATACTCTACCTTTTTTCGCATTAAACAAAGGTATTTAAACCAGACAAGCTTGTGAGTGCAACCTTATAATTGACTAATTTTGGATCAAAGAAATTAGATGGAACCCTATCACATATTTGAATCCGCACTAAGTATTCAGCAAATTCTGTTGATTGTATTGGTTTTAGTGCTCCTCTTTGGTGCAAGAAAAATTCCCGAATTGATGAAAGGAGTGGGCAAGGGGATTAAAGAATTTAAGAATGCGTCCCAAGAGGATGACAATCAAGAAGAACAGAAAAAGTAGTTTTTCTTTGGCTAGTTATTCCTCATTAGAACATCTCCAAGAAGAGATACGGCAAGGTTCAACAAGTTGTATAGAACAACTGAATCAATATCTGGAAAAGATTAAAGCCAATCAAGAGCTCAATATATTCATTGAAACATTCGACCAATCTGCAATGTTAAAAGCAGAAGAGGTGGACAAAAAGTTTAGTGCAGGTCAAACTGGTAAGCTCGCAGGGTTAATTGTTGCAATAAAAGACAATTTGTGCTACGAAAACCACGGGGTCTCGGCTTCCTCGCGCATGTTAGAGAATTTCAATTCTTTGTATTCTTCAACTGTTGTAAATAGACTAATAAAAGAAGACGCCATTATAATCGGCCGCACCAATTGTGATGAGTTTGCAATGGGATCTTCTAACGAGACATCATATTATGGCACAGTGAAAAACCCACTTAACCAAGCACGTGTTGCTGGAGGGTCAAGTGGAGGTTCTGCAGCAGCCGTTGCAGCTGGTCTGTGCATGGCTTCCTTGGGTTCAGACACAGGGGGGTCTATACGTCAGCCAGCTTCTTTTTGCGGAGTAGTTGGCTTAAAGCCTACATACGGAAGGGTCTCTAGGCACGGTTTAATTGCTTTTGCTTCCTCTTTTGATCAAATAGGTCCGATAACTCGCAATATAGAAGATTCAGCTAAAATATTGGAAGTAATTGCAGGCCCTGATGAATTCGACAGCACTTTAAGCAAAAGGCCTACTATTTCCGCTAAGAACTGCTTAAATGACAATAAAAAAAGCTACAAGGTTGCTTATTTTGATTGTTACACAGAACATGACGGAATTAGCAAAGATATTAAGGAAAAAACCCAGTCTATTATTGACGGACTAAAGAGTGAAGGACATCAAGTAGATAAGGTGTCATTCACCTATTTAGACCAATTAGTTCCTGCCTATTATGTGCTGACTACCGCAGAAGCTTCTTCGAACCTTGCTCGATATGACGGAATTCACTTTGGTTACAGGAGTGAAGCCGCAACTGACCTAGAGTCGACATATTTAAAGTCTCGCTCCGAAGGTTTTGGCAAAGAGGTGAAACGTAGAATTATGTTAGGAACATATGTATTAAGCAGCGGCTATTATGATGCATATTATGAAAAAGCACAAAAGGTAAGAAGGTTGGTGAAGGAAACAACTGATAAAGTATTTGAGAACTACGACTTTATTTTGTCACCAACAACTCCACACTCTGCCTTTAAAATTGGCGCTCAAAAGGATGACCAAATAAAAATGTACCTAGAAGACATTTTTACGGTGCAAGCTCCACTTGCTGGAATCCCAGCGATTTCATTGCCTTTAGGCCAAGATTTCCAGTCACTACCCTTTGGAATTCAACTTATGGGAAGGCCCTTTGAAGAAGAAGAAATGCTTGCTTTTTCGAAATACTTAATGAACAATTTTTAGTGAATAAATGGATATGGACTGATTTATCAGCCCATTCATTTAATTAATTTTAGGCAACACAACAGCTCACTGTTCCACACGTTTTAAATATCCCTATGAGATTGCATTTGCTTTTACTTTCTATTTTTCTATGCTACAATGTTGTTGCACACGACAAACCGCATGAAGAAAAAGATTCTCTCGTTTTCAAAATTTCCCCTGATGATGAAGTCTTGATGATGATCGATAAGCTGATGCAAGACAAATACTACAATGCCTTTGGGATATGCACAGATAGCTTAGCACTCTTAAATGAGCAAAACACATCAGTGCTTTATGATAGCATTTTAATTCCTCGCTTAAACAAGCTGGACCAACAATCTCCATTCGATTTACGCTATAACGAATACACAAAGGCGTTTATTAATCTGTATGTCAATAAGAAAAGAACTTTAAGCCAGTCGGTTTTAGGTCTTGCGCCATATTATTTTCCAATGATTGAAGAGCTTTTGGACCAATATCAAATACCCTTAGAAATAAAATACTTAGCTGTTGTTGAGTCTGCATTGAGCAACAAGGCAAGGTCAAGAGTTGGGGCACAAGGTCTTTGGCAGTTTATGTACAGAACTGGTCGCATGTACGATTTACAGTCAACCTCCTATTATGACGACCGGATGAACCCCTATAAATCTACAAAGGCAGCTTGCAAATACTTAAGGGACCTATATGCTATGTATAATGATTGGTCATTGGTTTTAGCTGCATATAACAGTGGTCCTGGAAATGTAAATAAGGCGATAAGAAGATCTGGAGGCCACAAAGATTACTGGAAAATAAGGCCGTTTTTACCCAGAGAAACAAGGGGTTATGTGCCCGCTTTCATTGCGGTAAACTACATGATGAATTATGCAGAGGAACATTCCTTGTTTCCTTACAATGTGCAACCGTATGAATTTGCTTCAGATACAGTGCATTTAAAACGCGCCATATCATTTGAACAATTAAGCGATTACCTTCCAATCAGTAAGGAAGAACTTGAATTTTACAACCCACAATATAAACTGAGCTACATTCCCTCAAGTAACGCAAAGAATCCTTCTAGTTTGTGCTTACCAAAAACCACATTAGGCTTGTTTTTGACAAACGAAAAGGCAATTTATGCTGACATTAGGAGGTTGGAGGTAGTTGACAGCATTGCGGGAAAAGAAAAAAAGACCTATGCTCCCGAAATGATTGTACATAGGGTAAGAAGCGGAGAATTTCTAGGATACATTGCCGAAAAGTACCATTGCTCTGTAAGGGATTTAATGGCATGGAACAATTTGCGCTCCAGTAGAATAAACCCTGGAGATCGACTGACGGTTTACACAAAAAATCAAGCATCGTTCATAAAAAAAACAACTTCAGTTAAACCAAAGCAATCAATTCAAGAAGGTGACTATAAAATCCATGTAGTAAGGTCTGGTGACACCTTGTGGGATATTGCAAAAATGTATAACGACACATCAGTGAACGAGCTAAAGCAAATGAACAGCCATCTCAACTTTCGTCGCCTAAAACCTGGAATGAAAATTAAAGTCAAACATGCAGGTTAAGGTTGGATTAAACCTATTCATTGTTTTATGGTTTATTGCAGGCTGCAATGAGATAAAAAAAGACAAGAGTTTCCTCCCTGGAAGCACTGGCAAGTATGGTGAGGTGTTGGTTGTGGTAGACACGCTTTACGAAAACGGCGCGACAGGGGAAGCGCTCAATGAGGTGTTTAACAAGATCCAAGAGGGGCTTCCTAAGCCCGAGCCGATGTTTCGTATGTCGACTGTACCTCCTGCAGCATTTAAGTCTATTTTGAAACGAGGTCGAAATATTTTACAATTAAGCATAGGCAAGGGAAAGGCTTCAAACACGAATATTGAGCAGGATGTTTGGGCAAAAAACCAGCTCTTGATAAGTATCACTGCAGCCAACGATGCTAAAGCAGCGGATATTTTGAATAGGAATGTTGAGCAAATAAGAGCTCAGTTTAATTCACATGAAGTTGGTGATTTGAAAGCCCAATTTGCAAAGAAACCGGAGAAAAAATTAATGAAAGAAATCTGGGAACAACTTGGAGTTTCTTTAACAATACCACCAGCATTTCTAAAAATGAAAAGCATAGAAAATGGGATATGGCTACAGAAAGAAAAAACGATTGGGGAACACCAAATAATTCAAGGCTTGCTTATATATAAAGAGCCTTATACTTCTGACAGTACGTTTTCACGATCCTATCTTCAAACATCTAGGAATCAATTTACAGAAAGCGCTGTTCTTGGGTATAGAGAAAACTCATTCATGAAGTTATATGAAGAATACCTACCTCAAAATACTGAATTGAATTTGAACGGTCTCTATGCCATGGAGTATAGAGGACTATGGAACATGACCAATGACTTTATGGGAGGCCCGTTTTTACATTACACAATTGTCAATGAGGACAAAAATGAAGTTGTTCACTTAGATGGATTTGTCTTTGCGCCCCAATTTCAAAAAAGGGAATACCTGAGGGAGCTAGAGGCAATGATGAAAACACTAAAGTTGGAGTAATAAAGCTTATCTCACCCATCTTTATTCAAAAAGCGCTTCCAACACCTTTTTTGACTTCAAATTGGACACCTCTGCATCCAATTGGACATCTAAGTAGACCAGCATGCAATTTAAAAGCGCTCTCCTTTCTTGTTTAGTTTTAGGTGGTATACCCTTTAACCAATTGGCCAATAATAGCGAATTGGCTTTATCAAGGTGGTTTGGGTGTAAAGGGTTGTTACTAACAAACTCCCCTTCTTTTAGGTCAAAGAAACCAAATGCAAGGTTCATACTTGGCGCTATACCTAAGATCTCAAGAAGTTTATTGATGAATTTAATGGTAAACAAACCCTTTGTGTCTTTTTTAATCAACTCGAAGGCCGATTGTTCAAGCAACGAAAATAGAGCATCGTTTTGTTCTTCTTCCTTAATCACTTTTTGAAGCAATTCTGCTATGAAAAAACGTATGGAATTTTCTGTGATTGAAGAAGTGTCAAAAATGAGGTTCTGTCGCAATGAAACCTTTTGACCAAAATAAAGACTAGTTGATGATTTTTTTTTAAGATGTAGTTCAACAGGGGTGAAAGCTTGAAAGCAATTTATTCTTTGTGATTTTTTACCAATGGTAGCAATAAATGAAAGAAGTCCTTTTTTTTCAGTGAATGCGCGGCAAATAATTTTTTTCTCACCATATTTTATAGCATTTAGTATAAATGCATTTGTGTGAAATGTATTCAACGCAAGAATAAAATTTTTCCTATGTGTTCTTTTAGATTTTCCTCATCATTTTCAGCGCTGTTAAATACAAGGTAAATGCCTGAAAATGGTTTTTCTCCTTTCATGGTTTTTCCATCCCACAAGACTTGTCCACCACTAGATCTAAATTCCTGAACCAATTTACCATTTATGTCAGTTATTTTCACCGTAGAGTTGTCCATCAATCCACTTAATGTAATGGGGCCATTATAATTTGGACGAATAGGATTTGGAAAAACCTTAAACTCTGTGAAATTTTCTTTCCCTTCTACCGCACTTCCCCTATACGATATAAGCCCTTTAGAAGTAGAGATAAAGACCTCCCCTGTTGTATTGTCAACATCAATTGCATTGATAGAGTTAGAGTAAAGAGGACTGTTGTCTTCATTGAACTCAAATAGGGTTTCTTTGGCGTCAGCCGAAAGAAGAAACACTCCAGAATTTTCAGTTCCCACCCATTTACGGTTTTCACCGTCAATTGCAATGTCTTTAATTGTGGTGTTTTGCAACACTATTTCGTTGTTTTCCCCATCGAAAAAGATGATTCGATCAAAATCTCTACTTCCTTGTTCAAATACATTCGAAGGGTTATTGTGAACTGAAATACCATCTGAGGTTCCGATCCAGATTAATCCATTTTGATCCATTTCAATTTTTATACCCCGAGCACCTGGAATATTTCCATTTCCTTCCTCTGGACTAAGTTTCACTACACGGTCATCCGAAGTGTTATCAATGGTTCCGTTGTCATCAAAAACGATTATTTCATTTTTTCTTGGGAGTGTAAGCCATTTATAGCCATTTTGATCCACAATGATGTCGAAAATAGCAGTTTCATCGTTGGGGATTTCCTCTGAAAAGTTAAACGATTTCCAGCTTCCGTCAGACTTGAGAACTGAAAGTGCGTTCACATTATAGGTATTGGTTACCCATAAATTTCCAGATTGATCCAATGCAGTTTCACCTACTCCCACCCAATTATCTGAGGCGAGTGCTTCTCTCAGTTTAAGGCTAGAGTTGGTCTGGTTGTAAATCTTAAATGGAGTCTCCTCTTCAAAAGTAATAAGACCCCTCCCCCAGCTTCCCATAAAAACACGGTTTTTGTTGTTCGGGTCGACGGTCACGGAGACGACATCAAAAACCACTTTTAATGATGGTTCAGAAAATTGAAGATAATTTTTCCAACGGCCATCTTCATAGGTATATATGCGTACGAATTTAAAAGCATTAGCATATGTGAAATCATGACTTCCTGACACTGCCCAGAGTTTACCATTGGTTGACTTTAAGTCAAAAATATCTTCTTCAAAAGGGCCAGAGGGTTTAACGTTTCCCACAATGACACCTTCATTAATATCAATTATCATTAAAGGGTTAAATGTATTTATTAAGTATATAAAACCATTTACTGAAATGGCATCTTGTATGTTGCCATAATTTCCAGTGAATGTATTTAATAAATTGAACGAACTGTCAAGTAAATTATAGTTGTTTTGGCCGAAAACAATATAGCCGCTTTTGGTCTTAAGTGTTGCTTTTAAGTCGCTTACACTAAGGTTTGGCAAAAAGCGGTAGGTATTGTTCTCTTTTATAAAAGCCGAATCAAGACCAGCTTTCTTTGTGATTAGTACAAGCTTGTTTTCAGCAAGAAACAGTTTCTGAATGGTAATACCATCCTGAAATTGATTTTTAGACCAAGCACCGAAGTCCAATAAATTGGTGCTTAAGCTTGCACTAAACAACCCATTTTCAGTAGCGGCGAAAATTGTGTTTTCTAGAATGTCAGTAGAGTATACGATGATTTCTTGACCGTTTTCATTGAAACGATAGGTGTCAGCTATTTCTTTTTTTTGAATGTCTAAAAGCACAATGCCAAACCCAAACGATAAGTATGCAATGTTTTTCTTGAGTTTTATTTCATTTACGGTCTTTTGAATTTCAGAGCTTTGTTTTATAAACGGAATGTTTGTCGTTTCTCCATTAGAGATTAAATCAATGTTGCCATTTTCATAAACAATGATCAAGGTGGCGAATTCTGTTGAATACATCATTTTCTGAATATCAACATCATTTAGAATATTTGTGGTTGAATAAGTCGATATAGAATTGTCTGATGTATTGTAAGTGAACAATCCTGTAGTCGTGCCACAATAGATCAAATTGCCATCTGTTGTCGCTGATGAACCGACCTTGTATGACATATGTGATGTCCACGTTCCTATTGGCTTTAATGCCTGGCCATTGGAAAAATATCCCGTAAAAAAACTAAAAAAAACGAAAGCGAATAAGTACTTAATCATGCCCTTTAGAACAACATCTCATTGAAAATATTGCATAAAATTAAGGCTATATTTGTGATTAATAAGGCTCCGTAGTTCAACTGGATAGAATATCAGATTTCGGCTCTGAGGGTTGAGGGTTCGAATCCTTCCGGAGTCACAATAATATGCTGCATGTAAATGCGGCATTTTTATTTTATCCTTTTACTAATCTTCCTTGTAAATTCATTAGCGAAATCTTTACAAGCGTCTTCATGTTCTGTTGATAAAGAAAGAACTGTGTAGAGAAAATTCTTTTCATTCATTGGAAATTGACTAAGCTGCCTTATTTCAAAACGATTACAATTTGGAAGCGTCTTAAGGAAAGTGGACAATCTGACTTTGCTAGATTTTATTCTTTTAAATTTTATAACTAAGTCATTTGAATTAATACTATCACCAAAGAAAGTGAAATACGACTTAACACCTTTTTCATTAAAACTCACAACTAACTCATTGGCCAGTATCTTATTATACTCTATATCCATATTAGAGTTTGAAGTGTCCATATAAATTTGTATTCTAGACCTTGGTGTTTTTTCCTATTTTCCACTTGGTAAGAAAAAAGAATTTTTTCCGAACTTATTCCTTATTGAATCTTGGCAGTAAATTAAGGGTGTTTGAAGTAATGCGAAGAGAGTAAAAACTAATGATTTAGGATGCATTTAGTCAATTCTTTTATAAACTCATCTGTCTTCTTCTATAAAATGTCGCCCCAGAATGTAAAACATTCTGCTTGTATATGAAGTTTTAGAATCAATAGCGTCCTAAACGTTTTTAAGAAGAAAAAAAGAGGAGTTTTTTCTGTATCTCAAATATCTTTGAGTTGCACAACATAAATAACCTCCTCTCATGTCAAAGATAACGTTGTTCTCTCAGATAAT
>Ga0316208_1000185_pt1 | contig 86586 bp, 76 predicted proteins | sample 3monopyrite_MG_FD_204944 | JGI IMG/M metagenome (GOLD analysis project Ga0316208, IMG submission 204944) | Microbial mat bacterial communities from mineral coupon in-situ incubated in ocean water Damariscotta River, Maine, United States -... | ecosystem: Environmental > Aquatic > Marine >... | reverse complement strand
AAGATTGAAGACGGCACTTTTAGTTTGCATTTTACTGCCAGCATTGATCCAGGTTGGCATTTATATTCTCAGCACCTTCCAACTGATGAAGGACCAATAGCTACGGCATTTTTCTTCGACGATGGAAATGAATTGATTGGAGAAACAGAGGAAAAAGGAGCGTTGATTACTGATTTTGATCCGAACTTCAACATGGAGTTGAATTATTATGCCGATAAAGTAGAATTCATTCAAATAATTAAAACTAACAAAGCACAAATTAGTGGTGAATTAGAATACATGTGTTGTGATGAAAGACAGTGTATTTTTCCAGACCCTATCAGTTTTGAAATTGATCTAAACAAAGGAAGCGGGGTAGATGTACTTGACAATGAATCTGTAGAGGCTGATTTGGACATTTCAAAAGTAATACCACAACTCCCACTGGTAAATGTTGAACAGCCTCTTGGGGATTGTGGAGAACGAAATGAAGCCAACAATGTTTGGGTGGTGTTTTTACTTGGTTTTATAGGAGGTCTCATCGCTTTGTTAACACCTTGCGTATTCCCAATGATCCCATTGACTGTAAGTTTCTTTACCAAAGGAGATGGAGAAGGAAAGGGCCTTGGAAAAGCCATATTGTATGGGTTTTTCATATTCATCATTTATGCCTTGCTTAGCGTGCCCTTTCATTTCAATACAGATCCTGAAGTACTGAATGAAGTAGCTACAAGTGTGTGGTTGAACCTAATATTCTTTATTGTTTTTGTTGTTTTTGCCGTTTCTTTTTTTGGTTATTTTGAAATCACACTTCCAAGTTCATTGACCACAAAAACAGATTCTGCCACCCAGTTGGGTGGGGTGGTTGGTGTATTTTTTATGGCACTTACTTTGGCATTGGTTTCGTTCTCCTGCACAGGACCTATACTTGGGACTGTTTTAGGAAATGCACTGAAAAATGGACCTTGGCCTATAACAGCTGCCATGAGTGGTTTTGGAGTTGCTTTGGGCTTGCCTTTTGCTTTTTTTGCAGCCTTCCCCAGTCTGTTGAATAAATTACCAAAGTCTGGCGGTTGGTTGAATTCTGTAAAAGTGGTATTGGGTTTTATCGAATTGGCTTTGGCGTTGAAATTTCTATCCAATGCGGATCTTGTAGAACAATGGGGTCTGATCAAGAGAGAAACTTTCTTCTTGGTATGGACAATTATTGGGCTGGGGTTATTTGCCTATTTGGTCGGGTGGATAAAATTTCCTCACGATTCTCCAATACAAAAACTCTCACCTTTCCGAAAAGGATTTGCAGCCACAGTGCTGATTTTTACGATTTATATTTCAACTGGAGTACTTAAAGATCCTGTTTGGAGCCATAATGCTTTGAGTGGCTTTCCTCCACCTACTTTTTACGGATGGTACGAAAAAGAAACATTTCACGCAAAATTTGACGACTTTGATGCGGCGATGGCAGAGGCAAAAGAGCTTAATAAACCGATACTTATTGATTTCACAGGTTGGGCTTGTGTAAACTGCCGTAAGATGGAGGAGTCGGTGTGGACCGTTGACGCAATCAAAAAACGATTGGAGGAAGATTTTGTACTTGTTTCACTTTATGTAGACGATAAAATAGAATTGCCAAAGGATCAACAAGGCATTTTTGAGTACAAAATTTCAGATGGAAATACAAAAAAGAAAAAAATCAAAACCATAGGAAATAAATGGGCGACCTTTCAAACACAAGTATTTAACAACAACTCTCAGCCATACTATGTTATGCTGAGTCCAGATGGAAAATTGCTAGGAAATCCTGTTGGTTATACCCCAGAGGTGGAGGATTTCGCCAACTTTTTAGATTGTGGTTTAAAGACGTTTAATTCTAAAGAGCTGACGCTCAACTAGTGCTTGTAGGACTTCTTGTTGTAATAATTTTTTAAGAATTGTTTCTTGTTGTCTTTATAACTACGAACTGCACCTAATTTAAACATACTAAAGATATATATCCATGCCAGATCTATTTGGTAGGGCAAAAATCCTGCCCTCGCAGAATTAGGATATAAATGATGATTGTTGTGCCACTCACCAGAAAACCAACCAGGGCGACTTTGGTTAATGGAAAGATTTGTCCTGTCAAAGTCTATATCATCTTTATGCAGAACTTCTCCCTTTCCATGGCCAGTGTAATTAAAAGCACGAACAAGTACAAACCAAAATAAAGCCGCACTAAATAATGTGCTAGCGAGTGCATGTCCTCCGATTAAATAAAACATTGAGTACCAAAAAACCCAGTTAAAAAACCATGATAAGTAAGCATAAAGTGGTGTAACTAAAGTTCCAAGCTTCTGATAGGCAGCAAAAGAATTCAGTTTTACGCCAGTGTGCGACAAGAAAATTTTTAGTTTCTCGTATTCTTCTTCATTCAAATCTCTGGCAATTGATTGATGGTTCGATTCACCCAGCATGCAATACCAAAAACCAGCACGTGCATTATAGGGATCACCGGGTAAATCAGATTTAGCGTGGTGAACATGATGTGATACGACATAAACTTCTTCAGGTAAAGTTCTAACTACAAGATTCTGAGTGACCAATCTCCAAAATTTATTTTTAAATTGATAGGCCCTGTGGGTCGCAAATCGGTGATACCATATTGTGCCATGCGTACTCATTATGATCATAGAATAGAGCAAAAACACCAATAAATAGGTAATGCTTAAGTACTTAAATAGAAAGAAAAACAAAAATGGAAGCATGGAAATTATCATTAAAACGCTAGTGGCGATGAGCCAGTTCTTTTTGTTTAAAAAGACATTCATCTTTTTAGCAGCTTCACGGAAGAGTTGTTTGTTGGTAGGTTTAACAAGTTCACCTTGTTCATTTTCCCATCCATATGAAGGTGGATGCAGGATTTTGTCAATAAATGCCATTAAGAGACGTTTTTTGTGTACTGAAGAAGAATATCTTCAGCTTAACTGAAGGATGCCAAATTTAACTATTCTATTTTTGGCGGTTGAGCAATATATTGTTCAAATTCGCAATGGATGAAAAAGCTTCGAATAGTGACCTCAGTGACCAATGATTTGTCGAATGATCAGCGAGTCAGGAAGGTATGTTCAACATTTATTCGAGAAGGTCACGAAGTATTTGCGGTTGGAAGAAGATTAGAAACAACCAATGAGAGCCTTGATCATCCATTTCAGTACTACCTATTGAATATATGGTGGAATAAAGGTCCTATTTTCTATTTAGCCTACAACCTTGCTTTATTTTTGTTTTTAATAAGACAGAGAGTAGATATTTTTATTGCCAACGACTTAGATACATTGTTAGCAAATTACTTTGCGTCCAAATGGAAGAATGTCCCTTTGATTTATGACAGTCATGAATATTTTACAGAGGTTCCTGAATTGCAAAAGCAAGGATTAAAGAAAAAGATTTGGCTAAAAATAGAGGCCTTTTGTTTGAATAGGATTCAATTTGCAATGACTGTAAGTCATCAGATCCAAGAGGTGTATTTTCAGAAATACGGATTGAAGTTCGAACTTGTCAGAAACTTTCCAATTTACAATAAAACAAAAAGTAAAGCGTATAAGCAAGGTAACCCTAAAATTGTGCTCTATCAAGGCGCATTGAATAAAGATCGGGGCTTGAAAGAATTGGTAAAAGCTGCTGGATTCTTGACAGATGATGTGCATATATTGATTGCTGGTCGAGGAGATGAATACGAACATTTGCTTGAACTAAGTCAAAAGATGGAATTAGGCGATAAGTTAATTTTTCTTGGTCACGTAGAAATTGACCGTCTGGCCGAAATCACAGCCAAAGCAAGTCTAGGCTTGTCTATAGAAAAATTAGACAGTCTAAATTACCATTTTGCGCTACCCAATAAAGTATTTGATTATGTTCAGTCTGGGGTTCCTGTTTTGTATTCTCCTTTTATTGAATTGAAGGCTTTGCTGAAAGATGGGAATATTGGGCAGAAACTTGAATCACATGATCCAATGAAAATGGCCGAACAAATTCAGTCAATGTTAGCCCACGAAGATTATGAACAATGGGTGTTCAATTGTAGCAAATTAGCCAAGGAGCTCAATTGGGAGAAAGAAGAGGACAAATTAATAAAGCTGCTTAATTTGGCCGCGCAAAGTAAAGCTTAATGCTATCTATCTGCATTCCTATATATCGATTTGACTGCTCCATCCTTATCAAAGAGCTTTCAAATCAAATCAATCAACTGCCAGAAGAAATTGAAATGTTATTGGCCGATGATGGATCAGAGAAATTCTACCAAGATCAACTTCAGCCACTGTCAGAATTTTGTAAGTTGACCCTCTTGCAAAAAAATAGCGGTAGGTCGAAAATCAGGAACCTTCTATCAGAAATGGCAAGCCATGATCACTTGCTTTTTATTGACGGAGATTCATCCATTATTGATGATAACTTCTTAAAGAAGTACATAGGACTGATCAATCAAAAAACACACGCTGATGTGATTTGCGGAGGGAGTATATATCCTGACAAGGCACCTAATAAAGCGCAATTATTGCGTTGGCGGTACAGCAAATCTCGAGAAGAAAAGGGACGTAGTATTCTTAAAAATAAGCCCTACAAGTCTTTTACGACGAACAATTTTATCATCAAACGAGAGGTATTCAAGCAGATCCGGTTTGATGAACGCATTCGTGATTATGGGCATGAAGATACCCTCTTGGGCTTTAAGTTGAAAAAGTCAGCTCGGCCAATCGAGTACGTTTCAAATCCAGTGCTGAATGGCGATTTGGATAATAATGAGCAATTTCTTGAAAAAACAAGGTTGGGTCTGGTTAATCTGCTTATAATCGAGTCCTTTCTCGAACACTCTGAAGAATTCAGAAGGCTAGTCCCCATATTGGCATTATATTATAAACTTCAAAAATTAAGAATTGATTGGTTTTTTCAATGGTGTTTTCATCCATTCAAAGGCTTTGTGAGAGGTAAACTTATGCGTGGTAAAGGTCCACTGATTTTTTTCGACATGTATCGCTTAAATATTCTATTTGAAGAGAACGATAAGATTAAGTCGATTGTATCGTAGGCGTGGGTTCTACTATGGTCTCTTTCTCGAATTGGAGTACTCTGCCTGGAAATTTTCGAATCAACTCATAATCATGCGTTGCAACAAGCACAGCAACATTGTTATTGCTAATAGAGACGAGTAGTTTCATGATTTCATGCGAAGTTTCAGGGTCAAGGTTTCCAGTAGGTTCGTCCGCTAAAATAATCTCAGGATTGTTCAATAATGCTCTTGCAATAGCAACTCTCTGTTGTTCTCCGCCAGAGAGCTCGTGTGGCATTTTAAACCCTTTATTGCCAAGTCCTACTTTCTCAAGTACATTCTGAATCCCCTCATTGATTTCTTTTTTACCTTTCCATCCAGTGGCCTTCATCACAAACTTTAAATTATTGTTGATAGTACGATCTGACAAAAGTTGAAAATCTTGAAATACAATGCCAATTTTTCTTCGCAACGATGGAATCTGTTTCTTTTTTAGTTGCTTCAACTCAAAACCTGCCACCTTTGCCTCTCCTTCTTGAAGGTTCAGTTCGGCATAAAGTGTTTTTAGAAAGCTACTTTTTCCACTTCCATTTTTTCCAACCAAATACACCATCTCTCCTTTCTCTATCCGCAAGCCAAGGTTTGACAAAACAAGGTGCTTGTTCTGAAACACGTTGACACTATTCAATTCAATTATAGCAGTTCCTGACATCTTGATTCTTTGCAAACAAATATAGAAATATGGAATTGAATACCATCTTAAATGAAGTCTACATCAATAAAATTAGCTGCAGAAAATAGCAATTTATGTTAACAAAAATGCGTTGAAAACTTCAGTTCTCACACAAAGGCTAGCTGATGCATTACACTAATTTTAAACATTGTTCTCAGACCGTAAAAATATATTTATCCATTTGGATCGAATCAGCAAAACTCAACTTTCCTTGTCCTTAAGACTTCTTATTGCACTTTTCTTTACGCTGTTTTTTGCAGCCGGGATTTTTGGACAACAAAGTTTTGTCTTTTCAGAAGGAAATGTTCTGTACAATAAAGCGATGGATCTTTTCCACAAGGAAAAGTACGTTGCAGCGCAAGAACACTTTAAAAAGACGATTGAAGGGATAAATGATGTACACTCTGAAATACGGATAGATGCGGAATATTATCGAGCTATTTGCGCACTGAGGCTATTTCATGCCAATTCGGAAGCATTGCTGAACAGATTTGTTGAAGATCACCCTGAGAGCTCACATCAAAAGATGGCCAATTTTAATCTGGCCAAATTTCAATTCAGGAAACGGAAGTATGAAAAGGTGATTTCTGCTTTTAAAGAAATCGATCCATTAGACCTTAAGCCAGTGGAAATGGCAGAGTATTACTTCAAATTAGGCTATTCATATTTTCAATTGGACGAATTTGATGAAGCAGTAAAGTATTTCTATGAGATTAAGGATTCAGACAATTTATATGTTTCTGCAGCGAGGTATTATTATGCGCACATATCATACCAGCAAAAGAACTATCAAACGGCCTCAGAGAATTTTCAAAAAATATCAAACAATCCTCAATTTGGCCCTTTGGTGCCCTATTATTTGACTCAAATTTTTTACCTGCAAAAGAAGTACGATAAATTGTTAGATTATGCGCCTATTGTTTTAGATTCGGCCCCTCCTAAAAGAGAAGATGAAATTAGAAAGCTCATTGGGGATGCCTATTATAAAACCAAAGAGTACAAGAAGTCTTTGCCTTACTTGGAGAAATCTCTGCAAGCACAAGGTGGCAATGCAGCCGACTATTATCAATTGGGCTTTGCGCACTTCCAAGAGAAAAACTACAATCAAGCAATTGCATCCTTTCAAAAGAGTATAGGAGAAAACGATACACTGTCACAATCGGCCTATTACTACATTGGAGAATCAAGCGTGCTTACCGAAAATAAGCGTTCCGCAAAAGATGCATTTCGACAGGCTCATCAATTGGGCATTGATCCTGAATTGACTGAAGATGCGCTCTTCAATTATGCCAAAGTTGCATATGAATTATCATATCATCCATATGATGACGCAATTGTCGCCTTTGAGGAATTTATCAATGAATATCCAAATTCACCCCTGCTGAAGGATGCCTATGAGTTTCTTGTGGGAGTTTATTATACAACAAAAAATTACGAGAGTGCATTAGAATCCATAGATAGAATTAAGAGTTCAGATATAAAATTGTTGCGTGCAAAACAACGTTTGGCTTATTACAGGGGCATTGAATTATTTAATGAGGATCGATTTTTAGCGGCAAGTGAGAAATTAGAACTTTCACTTAAATACAACTATGATCCTAAATTGAAGGCCTCTGCAATTTTTTGGTTGGCAGAGTGCTTCTATCAAATAGGTGATTACCACAATGCTGATAACTTTTACTCGGATTTCTTAATGACTTCGGGCAGTTTGAGTTTGCCTTTTTATAATCGTGCGTATTACAATTTGGCTTACTCCTATTATGAGCGAGAGAAGTACAAAAGTGCAATTTTTTGGTTTAGAGAATTTGTTAGCAAAGAAGATCCCTCTTTTAAAGGCTTGATCAATGATGCATATTTGCGCATTGGTGATAGTTACTACATACAAACAGATTACCGAAATGCAATTGAATACTATGACAAGGCCGCAGAAATGAAAATTGTCAATCAAGATTATGCAATGCTGCAGAGTGCTATTTGTAGTGGTATTATTGGTGATCAACAATCAAAAACGAAGAAGCTTGGCAATATCGTGCGAGAAATGAAGCAATCTCCATATGTGGATGATGCTGTTTATGAATTGGGGAAAACGCAATTGAATGAAGGTCGGGCAGAGGAGGCATTGTCATATTTTAATCAATTGATAGCAGATTATCCAAACAGTAATTATGTTGCAGAGACTTATTTGAGACTAGGTCTAATCTATTACAATCGAGAGCAGGATGAATTGGCCTTAAATGCACTAGATAAGCTTATTAAAAATTATCCATCTTCTGATGCTTCAAAAGAGGCACTTGAAAAGATCAATAAAATATTTATTGATAAAGGAGATGCAAAAGCTTATGAAGATTATATCGCAGGCGTGCCTTTCGCTGACTTAAGTAAAGCAGTATTGGATTCAACCACCTATGTGATTGCAGAGAACGGTTACCTAGCAGGAAAATGTGAAAAAGCAACAAGAGATTTCACCAATTATATAAAGCAATATCCAAACGGTAGATATCGATTGAATGCGCATTTCTATAGAGGAGAATGTGAGGCCAAAGCCAATTTCTATGAAGAAGCTATTCGAGATTTACAATATGTCATTGAACAAAAGACCAATCGCTTTACTGTCAAATCTCACCTCTTACTTGGGCAGTTGTATACTGATGCTCAACTTCCTGACAGTGCTATAAGCATATACAAGGCGCTTAAAGTCAAGGCAGATCGACAAGAGTATATAAACACAGCGAATCTGAATTTGATGAAATTGTATTTTCAGAAAGAAGAGTATGAGTTTGCTTCCTTGTATGCAGATGAAGTATTGTTGGAAGATGCCTTTTCACAGCAATCGACTCAATTTGCCAGAATGATACTTGCAAAAAGCAATTTTGAAAAAGAAAACTACAAAGCTGTCATTGAACAACTCAGCGAAATTTACAATGAAACAAACCAAATTGCAGCTGAAGCTAAGTATTTGCTAGCGAAAACGTATTACCTACAAGGGAAATATGAGGCAAGTGATACAGTCATTTATCAATTGGTAGATCAGGTGCCATCATACCCTCATTGGATTGCTAAAGGATTTATTTTACTGGCAGATAATTTTATTGCGAAGGAAGATATATACAATGCAAGAATTACCTTTCAATCGGTCATCGATAATTCTGACGATAAAATGTTAATAGAAATTGCACAAGAAAAATTAAGTATGCTCGATAAAGCTGAAAAAGAGCAAAGAGAGCATCAATTGGAGAAAAGACGCAGCGATACTCTTGAGATTGATTTAGGTGCTGAACAGCCTGTGATTGAGGCGAACGAAGAAAATGAAGTTAAAGAGGACTCAATACAACCAGTAGAAGATGAGAATGAATAGGTGGATTCGATATATTACTGCTATTAGTTTACTGTGCATAGTGAATGGTGTTGTTGCACAAACCACTCTCACTGAGGATACCTTCCGAATCGTAAAAGCCTACAAACCCATTTTGATTGATGCGAACAAAATCGAAAACAACCCTTCCATTGACGATTCTTGGAAGCCGGAGACAAAGGTTAAATACAGCTTCATGAATAAGCAAATTCCTGTCTCTTTTGAGACAGAACCAATCAAAGCTGCTCGAATCAAAGGAGAGCCTCTGGTAAAATTGTACAATGGATACGTGAAAGCTGGAGTAGGCAACGCCCTCGTACCTCTCGGAGAAGTGTACTACAATAATTTACGCTCAAAAGAGTATTCCATCGGAGTACATGCAACTTACCTAAATCTGCGTGAGCTGAATAAGATTGAAGGCAGTGATATGCAAAATTTACAAGCTGAGGTTTTCGGTAAACGCTTCTGGAAGGCCAATACCTTAAGTTCAAAATTAGCTTTCAATCAGCGTTCGTTCAATTATTATGGATTTTATGATTTACCAAGAATTGAATTGACTACGAAAGCTGATGAAAATGCGATCGACCAAAAATACACTCGTTTAGGTGCAGAGGTCACTTTAGAAAGTACAAAACAAGACTCGTTTAATTTAAGGCATAAGGTAAGCATGCAATATGCGATGCAGTCAAACATTTCGAATGCGATGGAGAACAATTTTAAAATTGTTGGTCAGCTGAGTCAGTTCAAAAATCAAGAGCTCTATTTAGTAGATGCATTAATTGATTACAATAAATATGATCCACAAGATGGTAATACGATCATAGCTGTAAAACCACAAATCAGCACTATTGGAGAGCGCTTTAGAGTAAAAGCAGGATTAGGAATTTATGTGAATGCGGGTAATGAGGCTAACTTCCATTTCTATCCTCTGGCTGAAATAAAGTATAATGTTATAGAAGATGTATTAATCCCTTATGCTGGGGTTAAAGGAGAGATCAGGAGGAACAACTACTTAAGTCTGACGACAGAGAACCCTTTTGTAGATGAAAACATTCTCTTGGCGAACAGCAATGAAAAACTGAACATCTATGCCGGCTTCAGAGGTACGTTGAGTAATGATGTTTCATTCAATGCAAGTGCTGCTTTTGTGGAAACTGAAGGAGCTTACTTTTTTGTTCAAAAAACTGATGTATTGAGAGATCTTACACCTGAATATTTTGTGAGTTATGATAACCTTAATGAGTTGAGAATTAGAGGGGAATTGGTTTATCGATTAGGGGATAAGTTACAAGTAAACGCATTGGGTGAGTATTTTAATTTCGATACCGAAAATGAAGAACAAGCTTGGCACAGGCCTGAATTAAAAATTACAACAGGTGCCAGATACGACCTTCAGGAAAAATTAATCATGAAGGCAGAGATTTTCTATTGGGGAAAACAGTATGCAAGCAACGTCTCATTTGCACAAAATGGCGCAACTACAGAGCACCAAACGATGGCAGTGAAGCTTGACCCAATTGTTGATGTCAACCTGGGTTTCGAGTACCGTTATACCAAGCGTTTGTCAGCCTTTGTAGATTTCAATAATATCGCCGGAATAAACTACGAACGCTATCAAAATTACCTCACTCAAGGCTTCAATGTATGGGGTGGACTCACCTATGCCTTTTAACTTTTCAACACCTTGAATATCAGTGCTTAAAATGTTGATTAATTGTTAATAAAAGGTTAACCTTTTTGCCCTATTTAAGCCGTCACACCATGGCTATTCGATATCTTTGTTTGAAGACGTTTTTTTACAAGAAAAATTATGAGTGATCAAGACACATCGAAGGAAAACAATAAAGACTATTCCGCATCAAACATACAGGTTTTAGAAGGCCTTGAAGCGGTAAGAAAGCGGCCTGCCATGTACATTGGAGATGTTGGGGTTAGGGGGTTGCATCATCTGGTGTATGAAGTAGTTGACAATTCAATTGACGAGGCTTTAGCAGGACACTGTGATCAGATCGATGTGACCATCCATGAAGACAATTCTATCTCAGTTAAAGACAATGGTCGTGGGATTCCAGTTGGAATGCACGAGAAGGAAGGGAAGTCCGCATTAGAGGTCGTAATGACCGTGCTGCACGCAGGTGGTAAATTTGATAAGGACACTTATAAAGTATCGGGTGGATTGCATGGAGTAGGCGTAAGTTGTGTAAATGCACTATCTACTAAATTGATTGCTACGGTCCACAGTAAAGATGGGAAAGTATACCAGCAAGAATACGGTATAGGAGTACCAAAGTATGACGTTAAGTCAATTGGGACTACTGACATCACTGGAACAATCGTTCAGTTTTGGCCGGATGAAAGCATTTTTGATGAAAATGTTTACAATTACGATACACTTTCAGCTAGATTAAGAGAGCTAGCCTTTTTGAACAAAGGTATAAACTTGAGCATTACAGATGAACGCAATCAGGATGATGAGGGTAACTTGATTAAAGACGAGTTTTTCTCTGAAGGTGGGTTGAGTGAGTTCGTTAGCTTTTTAGATGAGTCTAGAGAGCAATTGATTCCAGATGTGATCTATATGGATGGTGAGAAGAGTGGTGTCCCAGTTGAAGTAGCCATTACATATAACACCTCCTACTCAGAGAATGTGCATTCGTATGTAAATAACATCAATACTCATGAAGGTGGAACTCATTTGTCAGGATTTAGAAGGGGATTGACTCGTACGCTAAAGAAATATGCTGATGAATCGGGCATGCTTGCAAAATTGAAATTTGATATTAATGGGGATGATTTTCGTGAGGGACTGACAGCTGTTGTATCAGTGAAGGTTGCTGAGCCTCAGTTTGAAGGACAGACTAAAACCAAACTTGGGAACAAGGAAGTGATAGGAGCGGTAGATGTTTCGGTAGGAGAGATGCTGACAAATTATCTGGAGGAACATCCTAAAGAGGCGAAAATTATCGTTCAGAAAGTAATTCTAGCAGCTCAAGCTAGACATGCTGCTCGCAAAGCCAAAGAAATGGTACAGCGTAAAAATGTCATGAGTGGTTCGGGCCTACCTGGTAAATTGGCTGATTGTTCTGAAAAGGATGCTTCAAAGTGTGAAATTTATTTGGTAGAGGGTGATTCTGCAGGCGGAACAGCCAAGCAAGGACGAGATCGTAAGTTTCAGGCCATTATGCCTCTACGAGGAAAGATATTGAATGTTGAGAAGGCAATGCAACACAAAATCTTTGAGAATGAAGAAATAAAAAACATTTACACAGCTTTAGGGGTGAAGCTTGGCACTGAAGAGGATGCTAAAGCATTGGATGTTTCAAGCTTGCGATATCATAAAGTCATTATCATGTGTGATGCCGATGTTGATGGTAGCCATATTGAGACACTTATATTAACCTTCTTTTTCCGACACATGAAAGAGCTGGTCGAAGGTGGAAATATATACATCGCTACACCGCCGCTTTACCTTGTAAAAAAGGGAAGCCAATCTAAGTATTGCTGGTCTGATGATGAACGTGATGCGGCAATTAATGAGATGAGAGGATCTGGAAAAGAAACGAGTGTAGGTGTACAACGATACAAAGGTTTAGGAGAAATGAATGCTGAGCAGTTGTGGAGCACGACGATGGATCCTGAAAGAAGAACTTTACGTCAAGTAAATGTGGACAGTGCAGCAGAAGCAGACCGGGTCTTTTCTATGCTAATGGGAGATGATGTGCCCCCAAGAAGAGATTTTATCGAACGTAATGCTAAGTACGCTAACGTAGATATTTAACCTTTTATAGATACTACCAAAGGTTTTCCAAGTCTCTCTTGGTGTATTTGTGATTTCTTTCGAAAAAAACTGAATTGGTTGGTTTAGATTTTTGAAGGCTATCCTTACTCAGGATTCTGTATACAATGGAGATGGGCGTGAGGATAAGATAGAAGATAAGACTTAATAGAATTCTTGAGTTCAGCCAACCTAAGGCATTCCCAATTTTAAACCATGTAGCCACTATTTTTTGAGCTGCAGCTTTTGAGCTTAATCCAATGACTCCAACAATAGATGCAATTCCAATCAACCACTTATTCGGAAGACCTTCTATCTTGAACATAAAGGAAAGGATTATTAGTCCAAAAACGATAACACATAAATTTTTAGTTACCTCTTTAGCGTTCATTAAAAAAGGGTATAAATAAAGGGTGCGACTGCAGTTCCTCCACCAATCACAATCAGTATTCCTAAAAGAAGTAAAACAAAAATGATTGGTACTAAAAACCATTTTTTTCTCTCTTTTAGAAATAGGAATAGGTCTTTAAGAAAATCGATCATAGTCGTTGGTGATTTATAAGGTAAAAGTAATCAAGCATACACCTTTTTATTGTTTTCTTGAATAAATCCATCAGTCCAATGTATATTCTTTCGTCCAATCACTTGATTCTTTCCAAGTGGTCTGTTGAGATTTAACAAAGTAGTGGTTATTAATGACCAAATAGTCCATTTCGGTGCGCATAAAGCAGGCGTAGGCATCTTCAGCAGTGCATACTATGGGTTCTCCTCGAACATTAAAACTGGTATTAACAAGAACCGAACAACCTGTTAACCTCTTAAATGCATTGATTAACATCCAATACTTTTCATTTGTGTCTTTATGCACTGTTTGTATACGTGCTGAATAGTCAATGTGTGTTATTGCCGGAAGTGCAGAACGCAGTGTATAAAGTTTGTCCTTAAGTCCCATAGATTGATAGCCCTCTGGCTGGCTTTTACGGATACTGTTTTTGACAGGTTTGACTAGAAGCATATAAGGAGAGTCTCCATCCAATTCAAAATAATCAGCAACGTCTTCTGCTAGGACAGAGGGTGCAAAAGGGCGGAATGATTCTCTGTATTTAATTTTCAAATTCAGTTTTTTCTGCATTTGTTCATTTCTTGGGTCCCCAAGAATACTTCTAGCACCAAGAGCTCTCGGTCCAAATTCCATTCTCCCTTGAACCCATCCAACTGCATTTCCTGTGTCAATCCATTTTGCCACTTCCGAGCACAACTTGTCAAAATCCTCGACTTTATGAGAAACAGCATCAAATTTATTAATCACACTCACTATGTCCGCTTCACTCACTCTTGGTCCGAGGAAAGAGCCCGAAAGTTGGTCTTGTAGTGTATCTGGCTGAGACATTCTATCTTTGTCGAAGTAGATATAATGTGCTGCAAGGGCTGCCCCTAGTGCACCTCCTGCATCGCCTGAAGCGGGAGTTATATAGATGTCTTTAAAGATAGCTTTGTCCTTTAATTTTCCATTGGATACACAATTTAGGGCAACACCACCCGACATACAGAGGTATTCAGCATTTGTTAGTCGTTTTGCTTCTTTGGCCATTTTCTCGACTACCTCCTCCGTGATGGATTGAATGGCCAATCCTAAATTACAATGCACTTGTTCCAGGGATGACTCCGATTTTCTCTTTGGGAATCCGAAGAGTTTCTCCCATCTTTTATTTCGAGTCATTTTTAGACCAGTAGCGTAGTTGAAATAATCTTGATTCAACCAAATAGAACCATCCTCCCTTATGTCAATGAGTATACGTTTTATCGTCTCAATAAATTTTTTTACTTGCATAGAATCTGGATCTCCATAAGGTGCCAATCCCATCAATTTATATTCTCCTGAGTTCACTTTAAACCCTAGATAGTAGGTAAATGCAGAGTAAAGCAAACCCAATGAATGCGGAAATCTTAATTCCTTTAGAACTTTAATGTTCTTACCATTTCCATGGGAGATGGAGGCGGTAGCCCATTCTCCAACGCCATCAATCGTAAGGATAGCCGCCTCCTTGTATGGAGATGGGAAAAAAGTGCTCGCAGCATGTGATAGATGATGCTCTGGAAAGAGAAATCTTAGCGATTTTACGTTGAATTCTCCAATCTTTTTTAATTCGTCTTTCAATACCTTCTTTAGAAACATTTTTTCCCTTAACCAAACAGGAATAGAAAGGATGAATGATCTTATACCTCTGGGTGCAAAAGAATAATATGTTTCAAGCAAGCGCTCGAACTTGAGAAGGGGTTTATCATAAAAAACAACAGCATCTAGGTCAGCGATTTCTATTTGAGCTTCCATCAAGCAATATTTTATTGCATTTGACGGGAAGGCACTGTCGTGTTTTTTTCGACTAAAACGTTCTTCTTGAGCCGCTGCTATAACTTTACCGTCCACCAGTATAGCTGCTGCAGAGTCATGGTAAAAAGCCGAGATGCCTAGTATTTGCATATTGGGAGATTATAATTGAATTATAATCTTACTGCTCAAATAGCGGAAATTTTCCCATTAAGTCATTGACTTTGGGCTTGAGTGCTTTAAATTCGTTTGATTCCTCATCTAAACTCAAAGCATCGTTAAACAGTCCCACAATTTCAATGATTTCATCTTCCTTGATTCCTCTTGAGGTTATGGCGGCTGTTCCTATGCGTATGCCTGAAGTTATGAAGGGTGATTTATCGTCAAAGGGGACCATATTTTTATTGACAGTAATGTCACACAGACCAAGCAGGCGCTCAGCCTTCTTCCCACTTACATCCTTGTTTCTTAGATCAATCAAAATGCTATGATTTTCAGTGCCGCCTGAAATAACATTATAACCTAATTTCATCAGCTCTTCTGCCATCAATTTTGCATTCTTTACCACCTGTACTGTGTATTTCATAAAATCATCCTCTAGTGCTTCACCAAAGGCTACTGCTTTTGCTGCGATTACATGCTCTAATGGTCCACCCTGTGTTCCCGGAAATACTGCGGAATCTAGAAGAGAAGACATCATTCTTGTGTCACCTTTGGGGGATTTTAATCCAAATGGATTCTCAAAATCATTGCCCATCATGATAATTCCACCTCTAGGGCCTCTTAATGTTTTATGTGTAGTACTTGTAACGATATGACAGTGGGGTAGCGGGTCATTTAAAATACCTTTAGCAATAAGACCTGCAGGATGTGAAATGTCTGCCAACAATAATGCATTTACTTTATCAGCAATGGTCCTTAATCTCTCATAATCCCAATCTCTTGAATAGGCAGAGGCACCACAGATAATCAGTTTAGGTTTAACCTTTATTGCGTTGGCTTCTACCTTATCGTAATCAATTACACCAGATTCTTTTTCAACACCATAAAAATGAGGAACATACAATTTTCCAGAAAAATTGACAGTAGAACCATGCGTCAAGTGCCCACCATGTGAAAGATCAAAACCTAAGATGGGGTCTCCTGGTTTGAGACAAGCAAGCATCACTGCTGCGTTTGCTTGTGCGCCTGAGTGTGGTTGAACATTCGCCCATTCGGCATTGAATAGTTCCTTTAATCGATCAATTGCCAATTGCTCTACCTGATCGACTACTTCGCATCCACCGTAATATCTCTTTTCTGGCAGTCCTTCAGCATATTTATTGGTAAGCACTGATCCCATAGCCTCCATGACAGAGTCACTTACATAATTTTCAGAGGCAATGAGTTCGATTCCTCTTTTTTGTCGGTCAGATTCTTCTTTGATTAAATCTCTGATGATGTCGTCTTTGATCATAGTCTTCTATTATGCTTGGCTAAATTAACTAATTCAATGTGGATGAATGCCTCGATGCTTATGACTGGATTGCTAAATTTTATGTTTTTGATAAATCTTAATGCGCAGCATCCAAAGCAGAAAAATAAATGAGTAAACGAAGAGTGTAAACGTATAAGAGTGATGAAAATCTAATGATTCTGGAGAGTATTTAACAATTAAGGCCAGAGAAATCACACGTATTACATTAAGTAAATGAATGAATGCGATTCCAACCAATGAAAAAATGATTTTGAATAGCCAATTTCCATTGAACACCATTAGGAAAGCTGTATACAGAATAAATAGACTCAAACCATCGCAAGGATTGCCGATAACGACTCCGGAAGTACCTTCAATACCCATGTGGTATTGATAAATGCTGTTATTGGGGAGTAATTCATAGCCTAAGCTTGTCAAACCAAATTCGGCACCATTGATGATGGAATTAATTAAATAAGAGTCAAGTTGAGTATATGGACTAATGATGAAGTCGTATGTGCCCTGTAATAACAAATAAACGACAACAAGCTTCAGGATAAAGAATACTGTTTTCTTGTTTTTAGAGTTCTTTAAAATATTTATCAGCTGACCAGTCATTTGGTAAAAATACGTTTATGAGTGAGTTCCCATTATTGATTTATTTTTTGATAAGCATATACTCCTATGCTAATTAACATATAAGGTATAGGATTATGAATAGCGCCAATCAATGATCTAAGGAAAGGATAAATCGCATCAAAACCAATAAAATACATCAGGCAAATGGATGCAATAGTCATTACACCAATTAAAACGTAAAATCCTAAAAGCGTCAAGAAGGCGATCGGTTCCTGAAATGATAATTTTAAACCTAGCAGACTTAAAAGTACAAACCAGATTGTGAACGAAGCAGTAAGTATATATTTTAAACGCCTCAGCTCGGCAGCCGTCCAGTCAAAAAGAACAGGAAGTGCCATTGTTTTCGCGTAAAAGAACTCTTCACCTTCCATGATGGCATTAATGCTTCGAAATAGAACTTCTCTATAATAAGCACTTACAAATAAGATCAAAAGAAAAAGAAACCAAATAATGCCTTTTCTCATTTTACAAAAATAGAAGTATCCTTTTTGAAAACGAGGAATAAAAAAAGAGGAATTAGTTTTCCTCTTTTTCTTCTTTTGATTGATCGTAGATTTTTTTCCCACCATATATAGAGCCTGCAAGTAAGAGCCAACTTAAACCTCCATCTACAGGAACACAGGGAGGAGGAAAACAATTTGGTCCTCCACCCCCACCTCCTGGATCAGGTGGTTGAGCATTTAAATCAATGCTGAAGCAAAGGAAAAATATAAATAGTATTAAGATCAGATTTTTCATGTCTTGTCTAAGTAATTACAAATATATCGGTAAAAAATTACAGTTTGACGGTTTGATTGAGAATTTCGTCGTTAGAAATTACTTGAATCATATAAACTCCTTCAAGGTTTCTGAGTTGATGTATAGGTATCGAACCTGACCCATTCAAATTAAGATTTAACGGTTCCATTATAGATTGTCCAGATAAATTATAAACATTGATAATTGCCTGGCTACCCTCATCGTGTAGTGAATAATCTAAAAACCAATCTTCATAATAATTTCTTAGCCTGAAAACATCATCTAATTTTTGATTTACGCTTCCCTTTTGATCAAGTAGGTTTTGACAGGCATCGTAAGCGTTGCTCAAAACCAACTTGAAACGATTATCATCATCAACCACATTAGATTGAAATGAATATTCATGCTCTACTGATAAGTCAATTGATTCATTTGTCTTGTTGTCCTTTAAGAAAACGCAAGAATAACTGTCATTTATTCCTTCTAAATTTCTTGCATTAAGTGAATAATTCCCTTCTTGTCCGGTAAAGATGGAAATTGGAACTACATGAGTTTCCTCATTAGGGTTCAATGAATTCTTAACGACTTTCATGTCACTATTTTCAGGTCGCGAATAAATTGCAGGAGCTTCTTTTATAGGACTTGGTAAAAAAGGAGCATCTAAATTGTCAAATTCTTCTGTGGCATGAATATCAAAATGCAATTCCATTCTATGCCTAAGATTAGTATTCAAGGAAACAATCTCCAATGCAGCGTATTCGTTTCCAATATTTTTTCGTACAAAGGTTGATGAATTTGATGCGACTTTGTCGTTTTCTTCAAAATCAGCCTTAAACCCACCTGTGTTTGCTTGAAAAACCCAGAATCCTTGTCCAGGGGCAATATTTGCCTTACCTGCACCAGAGTATAAGGTATATGAGCCCGCATCAGTATCGAAAATATAGTAGTCACTTGAAATAGGTCCGGTAGTGCTAACAAGATCCCAATCAACGAAACAGTGGTAAGGGTTGCCGAGAAGGTTCCATCCTTGATTTACATCTTCGCGAACCTTTCCATTGTTAAGATCACCTGTATAATCTACGGTTGCCCCAGAAAATGAGCCAAGAGCAGATGCAAGATAAACTTCATAACCTCTGTTCCTGCTAAGATTATCAGTAAGAGCGGTTAATGGCTCATGTGCATCCGTCGATCTGTTAAAACGTTGGATACTGTAAAATATTCCACCACCTTTAACTGTTGCATTTCCATCAGCTCCACCAACTCCACTTATGAATAAATCATCGTCAATATCAGCAACAGTTGCACCATTGATTGGAATGCCGAAGTTTGAATAATTGGCATTTCGTGCACCAATAAATCTTTGTACTGTGAAATTCCCTGTAAAAGCATTGTTTACTGATTCAAGTACTTGAGAAGTAGAACTTGCATTTGATACGAGAGTAAAACTTGTTGCTCCTGAAACATCAAAATTTCCTGAGCTGACTTGTAAATTTGATGCAATAGACCATTCACCAGAATTAACGTCCAACCCATTAACATTGTTAACAGTAATACTGTTTAACTCCACATTGCTGCCTGATCCGTTATCAAAGGATTGAGATAAAGTTCCGTCAGCAACAATAGTACCATTGCCCGAATTAAGCGTGCCGTTTACAGTTAAATCTCCTTTTACAGAAAGTGTATTGGAACCATTAAACGTAAGCGAACCTCCAAAATCAACAGTTAAGTTTAATATATCCTCATCGGAATCTAAGGTAACATCAAATGTATTCCCAATTAACACTACGTCAGCGTCACTTGGTATGCAGGTACAACTCCATGTTGCTGACTCATTCCAATCGCCATCTTGCACTGCGGTAATGTCAGATTCAAGTTCGCCAAGCGTAAAGTAATCTCCATCGCTAAGGTTAACTCCTGTAAAGGATATTGAGTTTGATCCGACACTGTAAGATCTACCTGTAGTATGGGTCGTAACATTTCCATTGGAGAAATCTCCATCATCAGTTTCAATCATGAGGGCAAGGTTTGCGGGGCTTCCAATTATTCCAGTCACATCAAGAAAAAATTCAACATCAACTGTGCCAGGTGATTCTGTAACATCTACTCTCCATATTTGGTCCAACCGTTCAACATAATCAGCCGGCACTGAGGCATTGGTTCCATATCCTGCATTATCATGTCCGATAAACATATAATCTCCATTATCAAAAGTAGCGGCATTACTGATCTCTATTGCTCCTCCACTTCTCGCGGCACTGTTTTCACCGGTCGACTCTTTGCCAATTCCTGCTAAATCATGTGGATACGTCCCATCGTATGAATATAAATCAACGTATGCAGGTAAATTGTATTTTGTTGCCAAATAGTTGATGAGAATATTGCGACTTGCACTGTCCAATTCATTATTGAAAGCGATGATTTCTGAGATTTGTCCAGAAAAAAAGGCGTTTTCACTGGTGGCACCTGTCGGCCATGCTCCGATCAACGTTCTGGTCAGACTATTGAAGGAGGTTCGAGTGTGATTAGAGTAATTGCCATCGCACGTCAAACTAAAGTTTCCAGTTCCAGAAGCGTCACTGTGAATGGTGAAAATAGAAGGAGTAATCCAATTTTTGGCAATGGAAGTTGAAGTTGTACCATAGTAGGTAAAAGCATTTATATTTCTTCCTCTAAATATATGTTTTTCAGAGGTAAAAATGGTTTTTGGCCCCCCTGTAGTTGAGCTGAATACGGTATAAAAACTCATCGCAGAAGTAGTTACGTGACTCCCCATCTCTAAGAAATCAGAACCATCAAATTCAACAACAGGTCTTCCGTTAATTTCATTGGTTTGAAATGAGGGTTGCTCCCCACCAACTCCTTGCGTTGCATCATTCCCATTTCCTGAGAGGTCTCTCCAAGTGCTTACCGCATCGTTATCATTTAAGGAAAGTGAATCTGCAGAAAACCACAATATATTGTTGACATTAGTGCCTACGCCTGCAGGTCCAGTTTGGGCAGACGCACTGATTGCCACAAATAAAAATGAAAAAGCAAAAAAGATTTTTTTCATGATTCGTTTAATTATAATCTGTAAAATTAATCATTTAATAGAACTTAATTAGTTTGTTTTCTTCTATGAGTAGATTGTTTCCATTGTAAGAATAAAACACATTTTAAATCTATACGATATAAATAACATCAAGGTTTGTATTGATTGCAAAATGTGTTTCTTTGTTTTCAATTTTTTATTAGTAAATGGCTGATCATTCTCGCGATTCGAAAGGATTTCAAATCGACTCCAAAATTTTTATTTCATATTGTCTAAGGTATTGGTATCTTATTTTAATAGGCTTAACTGCTGGTGTTTGTTATGCCTATTTTCAAATTCGTTATACCCCAACAACCTACAGCACCAATTCAAGAATGCTGCTAAAAGATGAATACTCTTCATGGGGTCAAGAATACTTTTTACCTGGAATGGAGTTGGTGAGTAGTCGAAACCGATTGGTGAATGAAATCGGAATTATGAAATCATTTCCTTTGATGGAACGAGTGGCCAAAAGCCTTGATTGGAAAGTAAGCTATTTTAAAATTGGGAACATTAAAACAACCGAGATGTACCCTAGGCCCGATTTTGAGGTGCAAATATTAGCCGGAAATCCACAAGAATCCAGGTATTATATAGATTTTATTGATTCTAAGAAATTTAAAATATCACCCTATGTTGATAAAATTGACGAATCAGATGTTTACACGATAAATCAGCCATTTGAAATTGATGGATTGGAAATGAATATTCATGCCTTAAATCATGGCATTAGTTTATCTGACAAATATTCCTTCAAATTTAACACCCATGAAGGCTGGGCTAGATATTTTCAAGCCTCCTTGAATATTAATATTGAAAATGAGGAATCGTCGATTTTAATTTTAAGTCAGAGTCATCAAACACCTGACAAATCAATTGACTTTTTGAATTCGTTGATGAAGAATTACATCGATTGGGGGGTAGAGCAAAACAATCAAATTGCAGAAAATACGATTCAATTTGTGGATCAACAACTCAGAGTAATCGCTGATTCTTTGGTCAATACAGAGTATCGTTTGGAGAAGTTTCAACAGAACAAGTTTTCTGAACGAATATTTTTGTCCGATTATCAGGAATCTGGAAATATGAAAACCGTTCTAGAACTTGAGGATCAATTGACGCTTCGAAGTATACAAAAGGAGTATTATTCAGCTCTAATTAATACGCTTAAATCAGAGGATTTTACAGCCTTTCCCTCTTCTGCTGTATTCGGTTTTGACGATCCGAATGTTGATCGCATGATTGTGCGTATTCATGAAAGTGTAAAGAAAATTCAAAAGGAATCATTTCAATTTAAAGACTATTCTGAACAGATCAATATTCAAAAGAAAACATTAGAGGAGGATAAAAAAGCGCTGATTAAAACGGCAAATTCTAATCGAAAACAGGTTGCTGACTTAATCGACTCTTTGACCAATGTTATTCAAAAAGAAGAAAACAAAGTTCTTCAAATTCCTTCTGAGCAGCGTGAGTTAGTGAATTTAACTCGCGAGAATAAATTATTGAACGATTTGTATACATTTTTATTGAACAAGCGATCAGAGGCAAGTATAGCAAGAGCTTCAAATATCGCAAAGGCTCAAGTTTTGGATTATGCAGACCGTTACAGAGTAAAATTTATAGGTCCTGTTTCGACTAGAATTTTTGGAATTTCGATTTTTAGCGGTGTTGCATTGCCTCTATTGATAATTTTATTTTTATACTTTTTAAATGATCGAATCATCAATACTCAAGACATCGAAAGGGTAACAAAAATTCCTGTACTAGGAAGTATCGCATTCAAAAAAGGTTTAGACAATAATTTAGTCGTTACTGGAAATTTAAAATCAGTTGTTGCTGAGGCATACAGGTCCATTCGAACAAACCTGAATTTTATGATGGGTGGAAAAGAAAAGGTGAAAGTGCTTGTGACCTCTTCAGTAAGTGGTGAGGGAAAAACTTTTACCTCAATCAATTTGGCAGCAATTTATGCAGCTTCTGGAAAAAAAACAGTGCTCTTGGGTGCTGATTTGCGTAAACCAAAGATATTTGAAGATTTTGATCTAACAAATGTTAATGGCCTGAGTACCTATTTAGTTGGAAAAGAGAGTCTAGAAAAGGTGACACAAAAAACGAAAGTGCCCAACTTAGATTTGATTTCCTCCGGGCCAATACCGCCCAATCCTGCTGAATTGATAGAATCGAAACGAATGGAGGATTTGATTGTCCAGCTTGAAAATAAGTATGAGGCTATAATTATTGACTCACCACCTTTGGGATTGGTTACGGATGCCTTGTTACTTAAAAAGTATGTTGATACTGGCTTGTACATCCTACGCCACAATTACACAAAAAAGGCGCATCTGATAAATATCAATCAATTGTATGAAGATGGCGTGATTAACAATATAGGTTTGGTAGTGAATGCTGTAATTCAGAAAAAAGGTCTGGTAGGAAACGCCTATGGTACTTATGGTTACGGTTATGGTTACGGCTATGGTTATGGCTATGGCTACGGTTATGGTTATTACTCTGAAGATGATAAATCATAATTGTCATTGGAAGATTTAAAGAGAAAATCCTCAGTTGCACTTTCTTGGGATTTATTGGGCTTAATTGCCAGTAAGGGCAGTAGCTTTATTATCTCTATTTTTTTAGCGAGATTGCTAAGTCCTGAGGAATTTGGGTTAGTGGGAATGGCTTCCGTTTTTATTGTTGTTTTTCAAGTATTTGGCGACGTTGGTTTCTCTACTGCTCTCATACAGAAAAAAGACATCGACAACTTGGCCTATGACTCTGTGTTTTACTTTAATGTATTCGGGGGAGGCCTCCTTTTTATCTTATTCTATTTTATTTCACCTTTCATTGGAGACTTTTATAATCGACCGGAAGTTGTTTCGATCATTAGATGGCTCTCAATAAGCTTTTTGCTGAATTCGCTCAATCAAGTGCAAACAGCCTTATTGACAAAAAAGTTAAATTTTAAGGTACTTACGATAAGAAACATTGCATCTACATTGTTTGGAGGCATATTGGGGGTCATTGCTGCCCTTAATCATTATGGAGTATATGCACTGGTCATTCAGTCATTGGCAAGTACTTTGATGAGAACAATCTTGTTATGGAGCATTTCAACATGGAAACCTAGTTGGAGATTCTCTCGGAAAGAACTCATGGGATTAACAAATTTTAGCCTCTATGTCTTCTTTGATCGATTAATATCAACCATTTTTAGAAAATTGGATGTGATCCTTGTTGCCAAAATATTTTCAGCCTCGAGTCTTGGGTTTTATTCAAGAGCTGTTTCCTTAAAGGATCAAGTAACCACATATTCATCAACAAGTATTCAAAAGGTTTTCTTTCCTGTCTTATCTTCTATCCAAGATGATAAAGAAAGGTTTGAAAGTGTCTATTATAAGGTATTGTCCGTAGTTCTATTCCTGACTTTTTTATTAAGCGGAATACTTTTTGTTTTAGGGGAAGAAATCATAATAAACCTTTTTGGAGAAAAGTGGAGCCCATCTGTTCCACTTTTTGAGGTGCTAATTCTCGGGGTTTGTGTTTATCCATTGAATGCGATGATGATCAATGCACTAATGAGTCAAGGGTTTTCCAAAGAGAATTTTAAGGTTGGATTGATCCGAAAGGCAATTCAACTCGCTCCATTGGCAATCGCTTATTATTATGGTTTGTACTTATTTACTGTATCCTATGTCTGTGCAAGTTACTTGGCAACATTTGTAAACATTTACTTTCTTGAGAAATATGCGGGCTTTTCTATAAAAAAGCATATTTTAAAGCTAACACACCATGGTCTCTTGTTAATTTTACTTGTCTTATTTGTTCATTATTTTGGGATAAATAATGGAACTGCAAAATTTGTATTAACCTTGATTTACGTTATTCTTTATTATTCATACCATAAAATTTTTAAGTCAGAGGGCTTATTGTTCTTAGAGCAAAATGTTATGGACAAGCTAATAAAAAGGAAGTGAAATTGATAAAGCATCAAATAAAGAGAGCAATATTCGATAGACGGATTGACTTCAGTTCAAGAAAAGTTTTTTGTATTGGCTTTAATAAAACAGGCACCACCAGTTTGAAGGCTACAATGAAAGATTTAGGATTTTTAGTTGGAGACCAAAGAAAGGGAGAGAGTTTACTGAAAGATTGGAAAAGTCGTGATTTTAAAAGAATTATTAACCTCACTAAAAGTGGTGAATTTTTTCAGGACGTTCCTTTTTCATTGCCATTCACTTACATTCCATTGCATTTAGCTTACCCAGAAGCAAAATTTATATTGTCGGTAAGGAGCAATTCTGAAGATTGGTATCGTTCGATCTGTAGGTTCCATGCAAACCTATGGAGCAAGGATGGGCAACTTCCAACAGCAAATGATTTAAAAAATGCAAATTATATATACAAAGGAATGCCCTACGACTTTAATCGTTGGGTCTTTGGAGTTGAAGATAAGGAGCCTTACAATAAAGAACGTTTAATCCTCACCTATGAGCGTCATAATGCCGATGTGAACGATTATTTCTTAAATAATCCTAATTTTCTCCAAATAGATGTAAGTCAGAACGAAGATTATTTAAAACTGTGTACATTCTTAAACGTTGAACCCAAGTCGGAAGGTTTTAGATGGCTCAATAAAAGTGAATGAATGATGGGGTCCAATGAGAAAATACACGTGACTAAAACCTTCTTGCCACCTCAGGAGGAATACCAAGCTATCCTAAAACGCGCCTGGGACTCAAGCTGGATCACGAACTATGGTGTTTTGTTGCAAGAGCTTGAGGAGAAATTGAAGAAGTATTTAAAGGTGCCCAATCTCATACCAACTACCAATGGTACATTGCCGCTTCAAATAGCCTTAAAATCTTTGGGAATTCACGGGGAAGTTATTACCACACCTTTTTCTTATGTAGCAACCACATCTTCAATCGTTTGGGAGAATTGCGTTCCGATTTATGTTGACATTCACCCTGAATATTTAACCATTGATGAAGAACAAATTGAGGCGGCCATCACTTCTAAAACCACATCGATATTAGCTACCCATGTTTTCGGGAATCCTTGCCATATTGAAGCCATTGAGGAAATTGCAAAAAAGCACAATTTAACAGTAATTTATGATGCAGCACATTGTTTTGGAGTTGACTATATGGGCCAAAGTCTCTTTAACTATGGGGATGCGAGTACATGCAGTTTTCATGCAACCAAGTTGTTTCATACGGGTGAGGGAGGAGCGCTTTTTTGCAATTCTGATAGCTTACATAAACGCTGTTTCTACCACCATAACTTTGGTCACAATGGACCTGAGCAGTTTCATGGGCTAGGAATTAATGCTAAAATGACTGAATTGCAAGCTGCGATGGGTTTGGCGGTTTTGCCTTACATGGAAGAAATAATTGACCGAAGAAAATCCATTTGCGAGACTTATGAAAAAGCATTAAGTAATAAGCTTAAACTTCTTAAATATAGAGAGGGCGCTAGCAGAAATTATAGTTATTTCCCAGTTGTTTTTAAAAATGAATTAGAACTGAACAACGTAAAAGTCAGGTTAGAATCAAATCATATCTACCCAAGAAGATATTTTTTCCCCTCATTAAATCACCTACCTTTTGTAGAAACCAAAGCGATGCCTATTTCAGATTCTGTGGCTAAAAGAATCCTTTGTTTACCATTATATGATGGTCTCAAAAAGGAGTCGGTAGATTCTATAATTAACATTATTCTAAAGTCACTATGAAGGTAGCAATCGTGCAACCTTATATTTTTCCATATCTCGGATACTTTCAACTTATAAATGCAGTTGATGCTTTTGTGCTTTATGATGACGTTCATTTTATTAAAAAAGGTTGGATACATAGAAATAGGATACTAAATGATGGAAAAGAGTTAATGTTTAGCATTCCATTAAAAAAGGCTTCGCAAAACAAATTAATAAATGAGATAGAGCTTGCAATTGATCAGAAATGGAGAAAATCATTTTTGCTAAGTATTGAACATAGCTATAAAAAAGCACCTTTTTTTAATATCGTCTACCAGCTAATTGAAAAAGTGTTAAACAGTGAAGTTGAAAAAATATCAGATTTAGCAACTTTAAGCATTTCTTTGACTATTGATTACATGGAGATTGACACAAAGTTATTACTTAGTTCAAGTGAATTTGAGAAAACAAGAGGAAGAGAAAGAGCTAATCGCTTAATTGAGATTACAAAGAGTTTAGGGGCCAAAACGTATGTTAATCCTCAGAACGGGAAAGAACTTTATTCTAAATTAGAATTCGCTAAGCATGGAGTTGAATTGTTTTTTATAGAACCAAAGTTGGAATCATACAAACAAGGAAAAAAACCATTTGTATCTGGCTTATCTATTATTGACGTAATGATGTATAACTCAAGGCCATTTATTAAAGAACAGCTAAAAAACTATCAATTGATATGACTAATAAACTAGATGATTTTGTAAAGGCTTATGAAGGAAATATAACCTTCGACTATGATAACAATATTTTATTAAATTGGTATCCTAAGCGTATAATAAGTGAGAATAATAAAAAGGAATTAAAGCTATTAGAACTGGGCCTTGGTCATGGATACAGTACTACTATTTTTGCCGAAACATACAATGAACATACAGTTTTAGATGGTTCGCCGGCTGTAATTAAACACTTTAAGGCTAAACATCCTGAATGTAAGGTAAATATCATAGAAACTTACTTTGAAGAATTTAAGTCTGATGAAAAATATGACTTGATTGTAATGGGGTTTATCCTTGAGCATGTAGATAATCCGGTTCAAATTTTGAAACACTTTAAAACGTATTTGAAAGAAGATGGCATTTTATACGCAGCAGTACCAAATGCTGAAGTAATGAATAGAAGATTAGGTTTATATACTGGTATTCTTAAAAATATTGAAGAGCTTTCGGATAATGATTATTTATTAGGACATCAAAGATATTATACTAAAAAGAGTTTCGAAGTTGATTTCATAAAAGCCGGTTATAAAGTAGCTAGTATCGAAGGTATTTATTTAAAACCCTTAGCCTCTGCACAAATGCAGTCACTTAATTTGTCAGAAGAGATAAAAGTTGCGCTTTGTCAATTGGGCATTCAATACCCTGAATTAAGTTGCGGTTTAATGATTAAAGCAACTCATTGATGAATATATTAATTACTGGAGGTAATTCATCTCTTGGAGTAGAGTTAAAGCATTATTTAAATCAAAGATTTAAAGTATATACATCGGGCAGAAAAAATTGTGATGTCTTATGGGACTGGAATGATGACCCAGGCAACTGGCCAATACCTGCAAATATTGATGTATTAATACATTGTGCTGCATCTTATGGAGGAAATGGTTATAAAAATATAAAACAGGCAATAGAAATTAATGCTGTAGGTACACTAAAAGTCTGTGAATATGTGAAGATGCATCAAATCAAGCATCTAATTCACATTTCTTCCATTTTTTCAGAATTAAAAAGCGAAAGTTATTTTTACAATAGTTATTCTTTAACCAAAAGCTATTCTGAACGAATTGTTGATTTGTTTTTTAAAAAAACAGGGTTTAAAACAACTATTCTAAGACCATCACAATTTTATGGTGTGGGTGATCGATTTAAAAAGAATCAGCCTTTTTTTTATAAAATAATTGAAGCCTGTATGAAGGGAGAAGCAATCACTTTTTATGGTTCAAAAACACCCAAACGCAATTATTTATTTGTGAGTGACGTGGTAGAAGTTATTAGTAGGGTTATTGACCAAAAAGTTGTTGGTACGTTTAATTTTACCTCTCAAAGTAATGTTTCGTATGAGGAGATCGCGTTAGAGACCTACAAATTGTTTAATAAAATTCCCAATATAAGTTTTGATTCATCAAAAGTAAATATGCCCGATAATATTTTTGAGTATTCCGAAAGCCTTTATAAGATAATCGGGTTCACTCCATCAGTATCAATTCAAGAAGGCATAAGATTAGTAACTAATGCTATGACTGATGAAAAGTAACGTTTTTGTTTCAGGAGCAAGCGGAGTGGTGGGCTATGGTATTTTAAAGTCCTTACGGTCCAGAGAATACAAGATTTATAGCTCATCTATTTACCCTGAGTCTATCGCCAATTATCTATCACAACACTTTGCATTAGCTCCACGAACAGATGTAGATAATTATTCTCATTGGCTCAGTTCTTTTCTAGAAAAAAATCAAATAAACTTGGCGTTTGCAGGCATTGATCTAGATATGTATTATTGGTCAGAAAATAGAGCTGTTTTCGCAAGTGCAAACTGCAAATTGGCTTTGAATCAAGCAGACTTAATTGACCTTTGCAAGGATAAATGGTATTTTCACCAGCAGCTGAAAGAAACCGCTTGTAACCCTTTTTTAATACCCACTACAATAGAAAATGATTATGAAAAACTTCTTCAGTTTTCGGGAAATAGTTTAATTGTTAAGCCCCGAAGGGGTTTTGGTTCCAAGGGAGTTCATCTTGTTAAAAGTGAAGCAGAGTTTAAATCAACGGCATTTGATCCTAAGGAATCAATTGTGCAGCCAAGAGTTGGAGATGATCAAGAAGAGTATACGGTAGCTGCATTTGGAGACGGTCTTGGAGGTTACTTTAGCATGTTTTCAATGAAAAGAAAATTAGCTTCAGGGGGTTATACAGAAGAAGCACAAGTAGTAGATAATGACCAATTTGAGGAAGCTGTCTCCGTTTTTTGTAATGAGTTGAAGCCCATCGGGCCAACCAACTTCCAGTTTAGACTTGAAAACCAGATTCCAAAGTTACTAGAAATCAATCCAAGGCTTTCTTCTTCTTCTTCCATACGGGCAAAATTTGGCTACAATGAAGCTGAAATGTGTATCGATTTTTTTTTAAGAGAAAAAAAGCCCTCCTTAGGGAAGCTGCGAAGAGGAAGAGCAATGCGTTACATTGAAGAAATAATAATAGAGGAATGAAAATAGCATTCATCTCAGATATACATGGCAACTACGAGGCTTTGAAAGAGGTCTTGAAGGAAATTGATAAAGCAAACGTAGATAAAGTCTATTGCTTAGGGGATGTTGTGGGATATTATTCTCAGGTAAATGAATGTTGCCAGGCATTAGTAGAAAGGAACATTTCTTGTGTTATGGGAAACCATGATTGGTATTTAGCTTCAGGAACAGGTTGCCCAAGATCAAAAAGTGCAAATGATTGTATCGCTTATCAAAAGAAAGTTATTAAGGATGAATTTGTAAAATGGATTCAGAAATTTCCAGTTTACCGATTCGAAAACAAAGTAGCAATGGTACACGGCGGTTGGAATAATCCTATTGACGAGTATTTGCATGAGATACCCAAAGATTATTTTAGCCAAATTGAAGGAAAGTATTTTGTTTCGGGACATACACACGTTCAAAAGGTAATTCATTTTGATAAAAAGGTATACTGCAATCCTGGCTCTGTTGGTCAGCCCAGAGACTGGGACCCTAAATCAGCTTATGCCATTTTTGAAAATGGTAGATTTAATACATATAGAGTTGAATATGATATGGAGAAGGTATTCGCTTTAATGGATAAAGCTGGCTTTAATGATTATTATTATGGCTCATTAAAAGTGGGTGCCAGATACCTTCAAAAACTTGAATAATTATGCCTAATGATATAACTGTTTCAATCTGGTCAATTTCATACAATCATGAAGATTACATAGAAGATTGCTTGAATGGTTTAATCTCTCAACGGACTACTTTTAAATTTGAAGTTGTAATTGGTGATGATAAATCAACTGATAGTACAAGGAAAATAATTGAGAAACTCTCCAAAAGTCACTCAAATACTATTAAGCCCGTATATCAAGAGAGAAATATTGGAGTCTATTCCAATTCTTTTGAATCCGTGTATCCAAAGCTTAACGGTAAATACATTGCTATTTGCGAAGGCGATGACTATTGGACGGACAAGCATAAGCTTCAAAAACAGGTGGATTTTTTAGAAAAGAATCCTGAATATGCTGCATGCTACCATAGAGCTATGGTGGTGGACGAAAAAAACAATTTAATAAAAGAAGATAAATGGCCAGCTTACAAGGACATTACTAAAGAGGACTTGTTTTACTGCAAGGGTGAGATGATCACCAATACAGTTATGTTTAGAAACGAAATACCCAAAGAAAAATTTGTAGCTGGGATTACAAATTATGATACACTTCTTTGGCACTTAATAGGTGAGCATGGAAGCGCCAAGTTTTTAGAGGAGGTTAAACCTTCTGCTTATAGAATTCATAAAGGAGGTTCATGGAGCAGCACTGAATCAAAACACAGACTATTCGAAGCGATTAAAACATACTTGGTCATTGCCAAAAATATTCGATCACAGAAAAAATCGGAACAGCCAATTCGGGATAAATTGCATCAATTGCTTCACAAACATTTATATGATGCTTTGGCAGCTTATAACTTTAAGACATATACTCTTGGATTAATCGAAGGATTGAAAAGACTTGAGCATTTCAAAGCGGGCTTCTTATTAAGCCACATTAAAGCAACTGTCAAACGTAAAAGAAAGCTGATTTAGCGTGCATATACTCATTGTTCCTTCTGAATTTTACGTGCCAGATTTTAAACCAACCGCAGGAATCTTTCAACAAGACCATGCACGTTTGTTTAGAGAGAAAGGCCATCAGGTAGGTGTTCTTTCTGTAAAACCTCGATTTACTTTATTTGAATTCCTTAGGGCATTAGTTGGAAAGACCAACGCAAGAACCAATGTGTCTAGAATCGAATTACTAACAATCTTCTTTAGAACGGTACTTCTCCCGAAAAGTCGATTGATGAAGGAGGAGTTGATTGAAAATGTTCCAGTTTTTAGGTATTGTGGTTCTTATGGTTTAATATGGTATAGTAATTCATTGAAAATGAATAATTATTGGATCAAAATAATGACTGAGGCCTACGGTCAATATTCCAAAAAATATGGTAAGCCAGACATCATCCATGCCCACAATGCATTGTATGCGGGCTCTGCTGTATTGAGTCTAGTCGAAAAGCATGCTATCGCATTTATGCTCACTGAAAGAAGTTCAGAACATGTTATGAGAAGAATGACAGAAGGGGCAAAACAATTGGCAAAAGAGACCTTTGCCAAAACCATTTGCTTAAATGCAGTAAGTCCCTTTTTAGGCAAACAAATGGAAGAGATTTACGACCTAAAAAAGAACAAATTTAAATGGCTCCCCAACATGATGGACAGGCAATTTGAGAAAATAAAAATCAAAAATGAAGGTCAAAATAGAAAATTCACATTCCTGAATGTGGCCAATTTGATTCCATTGAAGGGTCAAAAAGAGCTAATACATGCATTTGCAAAAACCTTCAGAGGGGATGAAAATGTGCAGCTTAGAATTGCTGGTAGAGGCGTTTTGCTTGATGAATTAAAGGAACTTTCAATATCATTAAAAGTCTCAAAACAGCTCACATTTTGTGGGTTCTTAAACAGGAGTGAAGTATTAAAAGAAATGATTCAATGTGACATATTTGTGTTTCCAAGCCATTACGAAACATTTGGAGTTGTATTGATAGAAGCCGCTGCGGTTGGTAAACCACTTATAGCGAGTAATTGTGGTGGTCCGAATAGCATTGTAAATAAAGCTAACGGGATGCTTGTAGAACCAAAAAACATTGATGATTTGGGCAATGCCATGAAATATATGAAATCAAATATTCAAGATTATAATTCGCATATAATTAAGCAAGACATTGTACGTCGATTTGGTAAAGAGGCATTCTACCGAAATGTTATGAAAGAATACGAAGTTTGCATTCATGATAAGCATAGTTGATTACGGAGCCGGGAACATTAAGTCGATCAAAAATATGTTGTTGAAGCTTGGGAATGAAGCTTTAATAACCAACTCAAAAGATGATATCCTTAAGGCGGAGAAATTGATACTCCCAGGTGTAGGGCATTTTGATCATGGAATGAAAGCATTGAGAAGTTCAGGCTTGGAAGAAGCTTTAAATCAGAGAGTAAAAGAAGATAAGGTGCCCTTGTTAGGAATTTGTTTAGGAGCCCAATTGTTAGGAAAAAGTAGTGAGGAAGGTGATGAAGCAGGATTGGCATGGATTGATATGGAAGTTGTCAAGTTCAATCAGAAATTGTTTAATGAAAACCTAAAAATTCCACATATGGGATGGAACTATATTCAATCACAAAACACCTCCCCATTGATACAAAATTTACCCAAAGACCCTCGCTTTTATTTTGTGCACAACTACCATATGCAATGCTATCATAAGGAAGATATATTGTGCACCACACAATATGGCTATGAATTCACTTCAGTTGTTGCTCAGGATAATGTGTTTGGTGTTCAATTTCACCCTGAAAAAAGTCATTTTTACGGAATGAAATTGCTTGAGAATTTTGCCTCATTATGAAAGGGCGTTTACCAAACTTAATAGTCATCGGTGCAATGAAGGCAGGAACAACCTCATTGCACAATTATTTAGGAAAACATCCCGATATATTCATGTCCACCCCAAAAGAAATTCATTACTACTCAGATGATGGGCAGTTAAAATGGACGAAAGAGCGATACATGTCGCACTTTATTACTTCTAAAAAAATAGCTGGAACGAGTCCTCAGTCTTACTCAAAGTGTCATAATAAGTATTACCAGAATATTCCGGAAAGGATTTATAAAGATACACCCAATGTAAAGTTGGTTTATTTGCTTAGAAACCCAATTGAGCGATATAAATCACACATCTTAGAAAGTTACCATTGTGACCCGATTGTAGATATAGAATACAGTAAGGAAAGTGGAAATTATTGGAAAACTAGTTTGTATGGCACTCAACTTCAGCAATACTTAAAGTACTTTTCCATTGATCAAATACAAGTAATAACAATTGAAGAGTTGAATGAAAATCCCTTGGCAGTTATGAATCAGCTTTTTGATTTTTTAGAAATAAGCCCTTTGCAGGATGAATCTCTATTTCAAGAGGTGAAAAATTCTGCTTTTACAAAAGGAATCCCAAGAGTAATAAAAGCGCACATTTTTTATCGAATGGGCAAAAAAGTGAGTAAAGCATACACTGAGAAAGTTGCAAAAAAAATTGCTACTAAATTTTACAGTGAACAATTAAAGAAACCACAGCTTAGCGAGATGGAATCTAAAAGACTGCAGAATATTTTCAGAGAGGATTTGGTGCTATTAAGTCAATTAACCAAGAGAGATTTTTCAAAATGGAATATTTAAACAGAGTTATTCCAGTATTGACATTAACTGGTGGTGACAAATTAGTTAAAACAGTAGGGTTCAAGAAGCCTAATTACATTGGAGACCCTATCAATGCAGTTAAGATATTCAACGAAAAAATGGTGGATGAGATTGTTCTATTGGACATATCTGCCACCACAGAAAGAAGAGAACCTAATTATGCTAAAATTGAAGAAATTTGTAGTGAAGCGTTTATGCCATTTGCTTATGGAGGAGGGATAAAAACTATGGACCAAGTCAAAACCTTGTTTGGCTTAGGTATCGAGAAAGTGGTACTCAATTCTGCATTATTGGACTCTCCTGAATTAGTGAAAAAGATTTATGAAATCTATGGTTCTCAAAGTATTATTGCTTCTGTAGATGTGAGAAAGAGCCTTTTAGGAGGCTACAAAGCATATGTGCATTCTGGTCGAAAGAAAGTAAAAATGAAATTTAATCAATACATTGAATTTGTTAAAGAACTCAATGTGGGAGAACTCTTTATTACATCAATAGACCTGGATGGAACATACAAAGGTTACGATATTGAACTCGTGAAAATGGCTTCAAAAAAGGTTGATATTCCTTTAATTATATGTGGCGGTGCAAAGAATATGACGGACTTCAAAATGGCCATTAAAGCAGGAGCGTCAGCAGTAGCTGCCGGAAGTTTCTTTGTCTATAAACAACCACACCAAGCAGTTCTCATAAGTTATCCTCCAAAAGACCAATTAAAATCTAAGGTCTTTTTATAATTTGATTTATTCAAATTCTTAATTATCATTAACATTGCCTTAAAGATTTTTGGAATGGAAAATTTTCAGCAGTGCACTAAAACTGTGATGGATAATATTGCAGATCCGGACATCAAATTTGATGAACAAGGAATTTGCAACTATTGGTATGAGTACAAGGAAAAAGCAGAGGAAAAACTTATCCATGGAGAGCAGGGAAAGCGATTGTGGAAATCTACAGTTGATAAAATAAAAAAGGCTTCGCAGGGCAAAAAGTACGATTGCATTATCGGGGTAAGTGGAGGGGTCGACAGTACCTATGCTGCTTATTTGGTTAAAAAAGCTGAGTTGCGTCCATTGGTAGTCCATTTTGACAATGGATGGAATTCAGAGATAGCCGTAAAAAATATCAATAATATTATTGATTATTTGAATGCCGATTTGCATACTTTGGTAATTGATTGGGAGGAATTTAGAGATTTACAAAGGGCCTATCTTAAAGCTGGGGTAGTTGATATTGAGGTATTGACCGATCATGCCATATTTGGAACACTTTATAAGCTAGCCTCGAAAAACGGTATTAAATATGTGATTAGCGGAACAAATGTCGAAACAGAGGCATTGTTGCCAAAATCATGGATATTCAACAAAGTGGATTCGATTAACATAAAGGATATTCATAAAAAATTTGGAACAGTAGAGCTTAAGACCTATCCATTTTTCTCGATACTATTGAAAAAGTATTATCATAATTTTAAGCAGCTTACATTCATTTCACCGCTAAATTGGACTCCCTATAATAAGCAACACATAAAAGAACTTATTTCGAAAGAAATTGGTTGGGAGGATTACGGTGGAAAGCATCATGAATCAGTCTTTACGAAGTTTTATCAAAACTATATATTACCCCAAAAATTTAAGATTGATAAGCGAAAAGCGCACTTATCCAATTTGATTTGTTCTGATCAAATCACCAAAGATGAGGCCTTGGTGGAATTGGGCAAACCTTTATATGACAAAGAAGAATTGCGTCATGACAAAGAATATGTTGCTAAAAAACTTGGATTTTCTTTCGATGAATTTGATGAAATAATGGCCTCAGAACCAAAAAGTCATTACGATTTCAAAGTAGAAGGGCCTATAGAGGATCATTACCCTTTTATGAAACCCTTGAAGGGGCTATATAAACTATTGAAATAGTGTATCTTAAAGAGAAAATTATTCTCCTAGTGTCCCCTCAAGAATGGAGTGATTTCTATATCTCAAAACATAACTACGCTATTGAATTAGCTTCTCTTGGGAATCAAGTGATTTTTATGAATCCACCTAAAAAAGGAAAAAGTATTGGTGGAGAGTTAATTCCAACTTCCTTTGATTGTTTGAATGTATTGGAGTATTCTACTTTCTTTCCCAGTGCAATTCGTTTTCATTCATTTTTTTTATACACTCTCCTGGTTCGTATTCAACTTTTTACTCTGAGAAAGAAATTGCCGTCAAAAATTGATATTGTATGGTGTTTTGAGCCTAATTTATTTCCCAAATTAAACTGGTTCAATGCCAAGTATAGAATATATCATCCAGTTGATTTTCTGACCAATAAGCGCCAAGTGAATGTTGGTAAAACTGCCCATGTAATTTTCTCTGTAGCTGACAATATTTTACAATTATTTGATGAATTATCAATGCCCAAGTATTTTGTGAATCATGGACTATCAGAATACTATTTAAATGCCAAGGTTAACTATTCAGGTATCAATCCACAAAGACCTTTAAAGTTTGCATACATCGGAAGTCTGTTCATACCAGGTTTAGACCGAAGTTCTTTAAAGAAAGTAATTGAGCGCTTTAATAATGTTGAATTTGATTTTTATGGAATATATCTTCGAGAAAAGAATGTAAGCCATGAAATGCAATTATTTATTGACTTTCTTATAGATACTCCGAATGTAAATTTAATGGGGGTTGTGCATCCTAAAGAGTTGAGTATAAAGCTGAAAGAATATGATGGGTTTTTAGTGTGTTATAATCCTAGCAAAGAATTGAATTCTGGATCAAATAGTCATAAAATGCTAGAGTATTTGAGTTTAGGAAAGGTAATTATCTCGAGTAAGATTAAAACTTACGAGCATCTCGGTGATGAGATTCTTATGTCGAAAAAAGAGGACAACTCTGATTATTCATCACTTTTTGAATTCGCAGTAAAGAATATGGAGCATTTAAACAGTCCTGAACTTTTCGAGAAACGACGTAATATTTCAATAGAAAATTCTTACAAAGCACAAATTCAAAAAATTGATAAAATCTTATGCAATCACCTGTAGATTTTATTTGTATTGGAGCCCAAAAGGCAGGAACAACGGCATTTTATGATTTGCTAAATTCTCACGATGAGATAAGTATGTCATCAAAGAAGGAGATTCATTTTTTTGACATTGATGAAAATTTCATGAAAGGATTGGACTGGTATGGTTCATTCTTTGAGGAGAATAATAAATTAAAAGGAGAATGCACACCTGATTATTTGCTCTATGCTTATGTGGCTGAAAGATTGTATAAATCTTTAGGTCCCAAAATTAAAATCATCATTATCCTAAGATCTCCAGCAGAACGAGCATATTCTCAATTTTGCTTTCATCAAATGAAAGGAGTTGAGAATAGAAGAGACTTTTTCAAAGCGATTGATGCTGAAGAAATAGACTTAAAGAATGAAAAATACACAAGCTGGTATGATCCCGCTTATTATTTATCTAGAGGCATGTATAGCAATCAAATAGGTCGGTATTTAGAGTTCTTTGGTAGGGAACAAATTCACATACAGTTATACGAAGAGCTTTTTCATGAATCTACCAAAGAAACATGTCTTAATGAAATTGCTGAATTCCTAGGAGTTTCACCTTTTATTCTTCAAGAAGCAAAATCATCCAACACTACAAAAGTTCCTGTCGGAGGACTTAAAGGTGAGATATTATTCAGGTTAAAGCAATCTAAAGGCTTAATTGCTACTTTAAAAAAAATCATTCCAAGTAGTGTGTACACAGCAACTCGGCAAAAATTGTTGAGTAATATGGAAGAGAGACCAGAAAGGCTTTCAAAAAAGCAAATTGCTGAAATAAATAATCGAATTTACCGCGAGGACATCGAGCAATTGAATCAGCTAACCAATAAGAATTGTTTGATTTGGCTAGATAATGGATAAAATTTTTATTTTTCATTTCAGGCCTTTAGAGCATTACCCGCCCATTCTTAATCTGTTGAGCTTTTTCGAGGGAAAACATTTGATAAGATGTTTTTCAACCATTGGAAAATTGGATTATGCTTTATTTGACAAAGGGATTAGAGTTAATCGTCTAGGGAAGTTGAATAATAATAAAATAACAATATGGTTAACCTATATATCATACAATTTTTTATCTTTTCTTGCTTTACTCATCTTTCGACCAAAACGGATAATATATGTTGAAACACTCTCGGCCTTACCTGCTATTATTTACAAGAAATATGTGAATGACAGAGTGAAAGTGTATATTCATTATCATGAATACACAAGCCCTGAAGAATATGCAAAATCTAGTCCTGTTGAACGTTTTATCCATAGATTTGAGAAAACGATTTACAAAAAGGTGGATTGGATCTCACATACCAATTCAACTAGAATGCAAAAGTTTTTGAACGATGAAAATTTAATATTAGAGAAGGAATTACATCATATCATGCCCAATTATCCTTCAAGAAAGTGGTCAATCTCAAATAGAAAATGGGAAAAGAATGAACCCCTAAAGTTGGTTTTTGTAGGTTATTCACTTACAGAAAAAGGCAGCTATCTGAAGGAGTTAATCGAATGTTTGTCTCATCTTGAATTTAAGTCGGAACTTAATATTTACTGCATAGAGCACAATGCTTTTGTGAAAAAAATGGAGGGGTTAAATGGTAATTTGCACTTGAATCTGCACCAGGCTGTAAACTATAAAGAGGTGCCAAAGGTTTTGAGTCAGCATCACGTAGGTGTTATTTTATACAAAGCAAGTACGCCAAATTTTATTTACAATGCACCGAATAAACTTTTTGAATACCTAAGTTGTGGACTTGAAGTTTGGTTTCCAGAGGAAATGAAAGGCATACATCCTTATCAAAGATCGAATTATCCAAGAGTGATAAAATTGGATTTTGATAATTTATCTTTAGCAACTATAATTAATGGAATCCCTCAGCGTAGGCTTGGAGTTGCTGAGAATATAGATTATTATGCGGAAAACGTTTATGAAAAATTTCGTCGATTCATCAATGCATAAAGTAATATGAAAATTCTTTTAGTAGGCGCAGAATCTGATTGGGCGATCGAGCGGTTTTACTTAAAATACTTAAGGAAATTAGTCGAGGTTGATTTTTATAACATTCACGGAGAATTTCTAAATTACTATCATTCATCAGTTATAAATAAATTGTGTTATAGGTCAGGCTTAAGTAGAATTGAGAAGAGACTAAATTCTGAATTAATAAATAAGTGTAAAGAAAATCACTATGATGCAATCCTTGTTTTCAAGGGTATGGAAGTAAGGAAAAAAACTTTGCTTGAGTTGAAGTCTAAAGGGATTTATTTATTGAACTATAATCCAGACCATCCCTTTATTTATTTTGGGAGAGGGAGTGGGAATAAGAACGTGCTTAAAAGTATTAATGTCTATAACCATCATTATTCATATTCAAAAAAGATTATAGTTGAGTTAAAAAATCAATTTGGAGTAAATGCTAGTTGGCTTCCTTTTGCATATGAAATCAGAGATTTACCTCAAATTGAAAATGAGATCAAAGCAGTTTGCTTCATCGGTAACGCTGATAAAGATCGGGCGGCAACAATTCAAAAAATTATAAATAATAAGATCAATGTAGAAGTATTTGGAAATGGTTGGGGGGATTTCTTAAAGGATGATCCCTACTTAAAGATGCATAAAGCAGTTTATGGAGATGAATTTACTCGCACTGCACAGAGATATAGAATACAATTGAATCTTTTTCGTCCTCACAATGAAGAGAGCCACAACATGCGTAGCTTTGAAATGCCCTCAGTTGGATGCATTATGCTTGCGCCAGAAAGTGAGGAACATCAATTCTTTTTTGAGGCAAATTATGAGGCTTTTTACTTTAATAAAATAAACTTAATTGAGAAGGTGAGACATATTTTAAATCTAGAAGATGCGAAAGCCTATAAAATAAGAGAGAATGCCTTTAGACGTTGTGTGTCTTCAAATTATCATTATCGTGATAGAGCGAAACAACTTTTTGAAGACCTTAGTGGTAAAGTCAATTCTTATAATTGATACATGGGGAATGGTGCCATAATTTTGATCAGTGCTGCAGCAGCATATATTCTCAGCTTTTTTTCTTACAGTCCATATGGTGAATTTCCTCATTCGCTTGCTGTTATATCTTCCATTTTAGTCTTTTTCGTTCTGTTGCAAATCATTATTAATCGAAGTTTAAAGCAGCTGTTTCTCTTTCCGTTTTTATTATTGAATTGGCTTTATTTTCAATCACCATTCCTACTAAAAGATAAAACGGAATATTTTATGAGAATAATAAAAGAGGAATATATTGGAGAAATAGCAGTATATACTTGTATTTCTATCTTCTGCATATACTTTGGTTACAATTTATTTTTTAATAATTCAGTTAAACCAATGGCTAAAAAAACTTTTCGGTTTTCTTTAAACAGACTTCAGCAATTAATATACATCTTCATTGGACTTGGTTTTCTTTACAGGCTTGGAGAGGAATTTTCACCTGGAATTGTTGCCCAGCTCTCTAACATTATTCAAATTTTGTTTTATGGACCGACAATTGTATTTGCATTGTATACATTATTTCTTGTGAGGTCTAAACAGAAAATTTATTTGAGTTCCTTTCATTTCATAGTAATTGGTTTCCTTTTAATCGAATTATTGCTGCGACTTTCAACCACTCTTTTTGCCAACATCGGAATATTATTTATTGGAGCATTCTTAGTTTATTATCGTGAACAAAGGAAATTGCCAATAGTATGGATCGTGATTGGATCTATAATTCTAATCCCTCTATATCAATCTAGAAAATATATAAGGTTTAACTTGAAGGAAAATCAAACTAGCCAAAGTAGACTTGAGGTTGGCACAAAAGTGCTTGAAGAAGTTGTTTCCAAAGAAGATTTAGATCAACAAATAGAGAAGTTTAATAGAGTTCGTTTCAACAAGGAACATAATCGTTTTGAAAACTTAAGTTTCTTAAGTCATGTCGTCTTACAGCATAAATTAGGAGTAAAGGACTTTCAGTATGGTAAAACCTTTTATTGGTTGCCATTAGTGCCTATACCAAGAATAATATTTCCGTCAAAACCCATAAATAAAATGTCAACCACTGTAGCAACCGACTACGGTTTGAGAGGCGAAATATCAACAGCTTCGATTAATTTCCCTATGCTTGTTGAGGGCTATATTAATTTTGGCTTTGATGGTATGTTAATAATGGCATTGATCTTCGGAATGGCTTACAAGTGGTTTATTATGAAGTTCGGATTAGGTTTAGGGGATTTAAATCTTCTGATCGTCATCAATTCTATTAAGCAATTTACACATGCCGAAGGTAATATTACCTTAGTTTTTGGTGCTCTAATTCAAGTCTATTTGTTTTGGTGGATATTGATTAAATTTCTCAATATCAGTAAATATGACACAAATGAAAAAAAATAATTTGCCTGTCGTATTTATGCGAAAGCCAAAAGCAATTTACTTTAGTATTGAAAAGGTATTTCAAACTTTGCTTCCATTCTTGAATGCGGAAATGAACATCCTGCCTTATGAGAGCAAAGGACTCATTAAGAGATTGAAAAATATTAAATACCTAAACAGTTTTAAAGGAGTAAAGCATATTTCAGGATACGATCACTACCTTTTATGGTATCCTTATGATAAATCAATACTTACCATCCATGATATTGAATCTTTGAGACGAAAGAAAGGCATTCGTAAATGGCTATTTAAGAAATTATGGTTTGATATTCCAATGAAGAATGCAACGATTGTAACTACTATTTCAGAGTTTACAAAAGACGAGCTCTTAAAATCAGTGAAAGTGACAAGACCTTTATTTGTTGTTCCAAATCCAATTACATTAATAGTTGATCCAGAGCCAAAATTTCAGTTAAATGAAAAAGTGAATGTACTTCATATAGGAACAAAATCAAACAAGAACCTCCACCGTTTGATAAAGGCATTAGATGGAATATATTGTAATCTGACAATAATAGGGAAGTTAAACGATCAATTAAAGACTGAATTGAGCCAATCGAAAGTAGGTTATGTGAACAAATTCAATCTTTCTGAAGAGGAAATGTTGTCAGAATACATGAATTGTGACATACTTTCTTTTGTATCTACCTATGAAGGATTTGGATTGCCAATCATCGAAGCACAGTCTATTGGCCGTGTTGTTTTAACTTCGAATATTTCATCTATGCCAGAAGTTGCGGGAAAAGGAGCTTTATTTGTAAATCCAATGGAAATAAATGAAATCAGAGAGGGTATAAAGAGGTTAATATCCTCTGTGGAATTACGAACTAAATTAATTGGAAATGGCTTTGAAAATTTAAAAAGATTTAAACCTGATGTAGTTGCATCTATGTACAATAAACTTTACGAGAAAATTGATGCAGTCTAAAATTGTCATTTTTATTGATTGGTTTTATCCTGCATTCAAAGCTGGTGGCCCAATAAAGTCAATATTTAATTTAATCTCAAATCTCTCTTCAGAATTTGACTTTTATATTATCACTTCAAATCAAGATGTTGATGGCAGTATTAATGAAGTGGAATGCAATGTTCTCATTAAGAATAAAAACTATTCAATTATCTATCTAGATAAAGCGCATCAGAATGGGAAAAGCATTAAAGAAATAATACATCAGATCAATCCAGATGTGCTTTATTACAATAGTTTATTTTCAAAAAGATTTACACTATTGCCCTACTTATTATTTAGAAACAATACTAAAATAAAGCATGTCATTGCGCCCCGTGGAATGCTTGGTGCAGGTGCATTAGCGATAAAGCCGTTTAAGAAACATCTCTTTTTAAAAGCGTCTCAATTATTCTTATTCAAAAAAAACCTTGTTTGGCATGCTTCAACAATTGATGAAAGAGTTGAGATATTAAAACTTTATCCCAAAGCTTCTGTATTTGTTGCCTTGAACATATCAAATGCAATTACTAATCGCACACTAAAGAATTCTATGAAGGAAGAAAACATGCTCAAGCTTGTGTTTATTTCCAGAATCTCAAAAAAGAAGAACCTATTATTCATGCTGAAAATATTCAGAAAGCTTGAAAAAGATTTGAATATTCATCTGAACATATTTGGACCAACTGAGGACCAAGATTATTGGAAAAAATGTAAAGCCATTATCGATAATCATGAAAAGATTTCTTATTGCGGACTCCTTAGACCGGAAGAGATTTCTACCACTCTGCAAAAGCACCATTTATATGTACTTCCTACTTTGAGCGAAAATTACGGACACACCATTATAGAAGCTATAACTGCAGGAGTGCCAGTTCTAATAAGTGATCAAACGCCATGGAAGAAGATCAATGAGGCCAACATTGGTGAGGACTTGCCTCTCTCAGATCAGCAGCCTTGGTTAAAGACTATATTTAATTTTTACAATATGGATCAAAGCAATTACAATGAGTTGATTAAGTCGTGTTTTTTCTTTAGCAGGAAACGTTTAATCAATGAACAAGTCCTTGAACAAAATAAACGTTTGTTCCAGACTGCCATCGACAGCCAATGAATGGAATCAATTTGATAATTTAGCCGGCAATACTGCTCGATTAGTTATTTAATAATCTCCAATATGTATATATTAGGAATTAATGCCTATCACGGTGATTCTTCGGCTTCTATAATGAAGGACGATCAAGTAATCGCTGCCACTGAAGAAGAAAGATTTAGAAGAATAAAGCATTGGGCAGGTTTTCCAACTGAGGCCATCAGATTTTGTTTAAAAGAAGCTGGTATCTCTATACAAGATGTGGATCATATCACTATTTCAAGAAATCCATCCGCCAACATCAAAAAGAAAATTCTCCATACCCTTAAAAATAGGGTAGGTATTAAAAATGTATTTGACCGTCTTGCCAATTCAAAAAAAGTAGGGAGTGTGAAGTCTGAGTTGGCAACATTTTTTAATGTTCAGGAATCTGACATTAGAGCTGAAGTTCATCAAATTGAGCATCACAGAAGCCATTTGGCAAGTGCCTTTTTTGCTTCTCCATTTAAAGAGGCTGCCATTTTATCCATCGACGGATTTGGTGACTTTACTTCTACAATGACAGCAGTAGGTAAAGGCAATCAAATCGAGGTTCTTGACAGTGTGATTTACCCTCATTCAGCTGGTATTTTTTATACCGCTCTGACTCAATACCTTGGCTTCCCACATTATGGAGATGAATATAAAGTAATGGGACTTGCACCTTACGGAGAACCAAAATATGTAGAGGATCTGAAACAATTACTTGAGTTTACGGATGATGGTTTATTTAAATTGAATACAAAGTTTTTTAAACATGCTAAAGAAGGTGTGAGCATGAGTTGGGAAGGAGGAGATCCACATATTGAATCTATTTTCTCTGAAGAACTTGAAAAATTACTCGGGCCCTCTCGAAAAAAAGGGGAGGAGTTGACACAGAAGCATAAGGACATTGCCACCTCTGTTCAACGCCTTACTGAGGAGTTGATATTTCATATACTCAATCATCTTCATCAAAAAACAGGATTAGATTCTGTATGCATCGCAGGAGGAGTCGCACAAAATTCTGTAGCGAATGGAAAGATTCTCGAGAAAACTTCCTTTAAAGAGGTTTACATTCCATCTGCAGGACATGATGCCGGGACAGCTTTAGGATCTTCTCTATGGTTTTATAACCACGAATTAAAGAAAGCGCGTTTAGCACCAATATATGATGCATATACTGGCTATAAAACAAATGATGAGGAAATTGAAGAAACATTGAAAGAAGAGGGTATTGAGTATAAAAAATATGATGAGCCTCAACTCATAGAGGAAGTGACAGATGCTTTGGTAAACGGCAAAGTAATTGGTTGGTTTCAGGGAAGAGCTGAGTTTGGTCCAAGGGCGCTTGGACACCGTTCAATCATTGTAGATCCTAGACGTGATGATGCAAAAGAACTGTTAAATTCTAAGATAAAACGTAGAGAAAGTTTTCGACCCTTTGCCCCATCCATATTGGAAGACTATGTAAGTGAGTATTTTGAGAAGACTGACAAGGTACCTTTTATGGAAAAAGTCTACCCAATAAAGCCTGAGAAGCATAATGAAATCCCGGCGGTAACCCATGTAGATGGAACAGGAAGACTTCAAACAGTAGAGAAAGGAGATAGATACTACGATTTAATTGAACATTTTCGGCAAAAAACAGGCACTCCCATATTGTTGAACACATCATTCAATGAAAACGAACCAATCGTAAATACTCCGAAAGAAGCTCTTGCATGTTACTTAAGAACAGATATGGACATGCTTGTTATAGAAAATTACATCATCTCTAGAGCTTAGATATCTTGAAAGTTTCCATTATTACAGTGACTTACAACAGTTCTACAACCATTGAAGATACTGTTAAGTCTGTGCTTGCGCAAACTCATCCTGATATTGAGTACATCATTGTTGATGGTGATTCCACCGATAACACATTGAAAAAAATTCAACCTTATTCTGATCGGATTGCAAAGATTGTTTCCGAGAAAGATCAGGGGATGTATGATGGGTTAAACAAAGGTATTGATTTAGCTACAGGAGACATCATTGGTATCTTAAATTCAGATGATTTTTACACGGATAAATTTGTTGTTGAAGAAGTAGTGAAAAAAATTCATGAAGAGAGTTCTGATGCAGTATATGCTGACCTTAAATATGTCGATTCAGAAAAGCCAGATAAAATCGTCCGAAATTGGAAGTCGGGCAAATACAAGAAAGGAGATTTTTTGTATGGCTGGATGCCACCACACCCAACTTTCTTTGTTAAGAAAGATATTTATAAAAAGTTTGGACATTTCACATTGGATTTGAAATCTGCCGCAGATTATGAATTGATGTTAAGACTTATTCATAAACATCACATTCATTTAAGTTATTTAGACCGGGTAATAGTAAAAATGCGGGTAGGAGGGATGAGTAATTCGAGCCTTAAAAATCGGATTAATGCAAATAAGGAAGATCGCAAAGCATGGAGAATGAATCAGCTAAAGCCAAAATTTTACACGCTTTGGCTAAAACCCTTGAGAAAGATATTTCAGTATCTAAAATAAAAAAGGAGCATTTTCGAATGCTCCTTTTTTATTTTTGTCTCTGTGTGAATTAGAATTTAGTTCTTCTTCTTCTACGCTTGATTAAGCTGTTGTATCTTGGTTTATAAAAGGAATTTCCTCCACCGACTACCATTGAGATGTTAAACTGAGCTAAGAGGTAACCATCGTTGGTGTCAGGATTACCACGGATACTTCCTCTTCGAAAAAATCCTCTATCAGGAAGATCTGGATTGCCTCTAGCATAAGCCTCATCACTTCTGTTGGCGAATATTTTTGATTCTTCAAACGGCAATTCAACGTCATCCTCAGGTGATCTTGGATCATAAGCATAATCTGTACTTACATCATCCAAATAGTCAGTGAAGGAGAATCGATAACCGATTTCCATTCCTAAGCGAATTTTATTATTAAAAGTAAAACTTGCCCCAATTCCCAAAGGCACTACAATGGTCATTTCATTGTATGCATTTTCTACGCCTTCCGTTTGCAGAGGTCTTAAATAAAACCATTCATTATTTGCTTGAGCATATGGATAATAGAACAGCACACCTGCACCTGTAAATGCGTGTGCTCTGAAATCAACACGAGACTTTGATCTTCTACTCAAGTCATTCAAGACTAGGAAAGCATATTCACCTGTTAAGGTAGCTTCAATCATGTCTGTTCTGAAGCTTAAGTTTCTTGCTATTCTGTTCGGATTGTCTGAAAGACTATCAGCACCTTCGATTCTAGCAAAATTTACACTCAATTTTGCTGCCAACGAATTGCTGAAAGAATATCTAAAAAATCCACCTACAGCGAAGCTTGTTTGATCAAAGCGCATGTCCAACAAAAATCCTCTTGCTTCGCCTGAACTACCACCTATTTCTCCTAAGTAGTTGGCTGCTCCTAGATTTAAACCAAAATCCATTTCCTGTGCATTCAATGAAAGAACACTCAAAAAAGCAAAAACCAATGCGATTATTCTTGTTTTCATAGCAGCAAATATACAATAATTTGATTTTTTATACTTTATTATTTCAGTGATCATTCAATTTGTCGACAATAATTTAAACGGTAATTTCGAGCGACAATATTTGAATATATGATTCATTTCAATGAGCACACGCTCTCAAATGGCTTAAAAGTCATCCATCATGCAGATAATCATAGTCCTATTGCAGTAATGAATCTGCTGTATAATGTTGGTTCTAAAGATGAAGAGCCAAGTAAAACTGGTTTTGCACACCTTTTTGAACATTTAATGTTTGGAGGCTCTAAAAACATTCCTTCTTATGATGCCCCCTTGCAAGAAGTTGGCGGTGAAAATAATGCATTTACATCTTCGGACATCACAAATTATTATGTGACCTTACCAAAATCAGCCATCGAAACAGCATTTTGGCTGGAGTCGGACCGCATGAATGAATTGGCATTTACACCTAAGTCACTCGAAGTTCAAAAAAAGGTAGTGGTGGAAGAATTCAAACAGAATTATTTAAACCAGCCCTATGGAGATGTTTATTTGCTATTAAAACCACTTGCTTATAAGAACCATCCGTATCAATGGCCAACGATTGGTAAAAAGATTGAACATATTTCAGAAGCGCAGTTATCAGATGTAAAAGATTTTTTTTACAAACATTACCGACCGAACAATGCAATACTCTCCATAGTTGGTGATTTTGAATTCAAGAAAATCATTGATTTGTCTGAAAAATGGTTCGGCGACATCCCTCAAGGGGAGATCAAAGAAAGGACTTTACCGATAGAGCCACCACAAACTGAGAAACGAATACTTTCAGTTGAGAGAAAAGTCCCTCAAGATGCGATTTACATTGCCTTTCACATGTGCAGTCGAACACACAAAGACTACCACACCACAGATTTAATATCTGACATTCTTTCGACTGGAGAAAGTTCTCGTTTTTACGAAGAATTGGTTTTAGGACGTCAAATGTTTAGCGAACTCAATGCATACATTACAGGAGAAATAGAACCAGCTTTGTTTATTGTTGGAGGCAAGTTGATACCTGAAGTAAAAATGGATGATGCTGAACAAGCGATTTGGGAATTGTTAAATCAAATGTGCCAGGTATTGGTTCACGAAAATGAACTAGAAAAGGTAAAAAATAAAGTGCTCACTATAGACGCTTATGGTAAATCATCCGCATTGAATAAGGCTATGGGTCTTGCTTATGCCTCTCTTCTAGGAGATACCAACTTCATCAATTCGGAAAAAGAACATTATTTAAAGGTATGTAGGCAGGACATTTTAAAAGTTGCAAAAGCGCTATTTGCCGAGACCAACAGTTCTACACTTTATTACAACAAAGTTGATCATGTTTAGAAGCGAGAATCCAGTTCAGAAACTGGTCCCTGAATTCAATTTTACTAAGGCAAAAAGCGAGATAACTCCAACTGGCATAAAATTGCACACATTGCATGCTGAAGATGCCGAAATTAGTCGTTTGCAAATAGAATTTAATGCTGGTTACGCCCATCAAAAAAAATCACTTGTTGCAAACCTATGTGCAAAAATGCTCAACAAAGGCACGACAGATTACACTGCCAAAGAGATCAATGAGCAATTTGATAGAGCAGGTGCTTTTTGGGAAGCTGAATGCATGGCAGATAAGTTGCTTTTAACATTGCATTGCTTGCCAAAGAACTTATCATCAGTGCTGCCATTGGTGGCCAACATTATCAAATCTTCTACTTTTCCTCAATTAGAGTTTGAGCAATTACTGTCAATCAGCAAACAAAAATTTCTTGTCAATTGCCAAAAAGTATCTTTTGTGGCTCGTCAAGTATTCATCGAACGTCTTTATAACAATGCCCATCCCTATAATAATACCCTAAAAATTGAAGATTTTGAATGCATTGATAGTCAAGATCTGCTTGAATTTTACAAGCATCACATTCAAACCTCACCCTTTGAATTATATGCCTCCGCCAATTTGGGACAAACAGCAAGAGAAGCCATAAATGCTTTCGTTCATGAGTTTGATTTTATGGAAAATCAAACGAAGGAATCCACACTGAAAATTCACCCTCCGGACAATCATCACAGAGAAATGGAAATCAAGGAGCTTTCTGGTTTTCAGCAGAATGCCATCCGAATCGGTTTGCCTGTTATTGGCAAGGAGCATGCAGATTATGCAGCATTGTATTACACCAATGTTTTGTTTGGAGGCTTCTTTGGCTCTCGACTCATGCGAAACATTCGAGAGGATAAAGGCTTTACGTATGGAATACACAGTGGAATTGCCAACCATGATTACAGTAGCTATTTTTTTATAAGTACGGAGGTGGGCAATGCCTATGTGAAGGAGACCCTCACAGAAATAGAAACTGAGTTAAGGCGTTTGCAAGAAAGAGAAATTGATGAAGATGAAATTCGTTTGGTAAGAAATTACACACTTGGAAGCATCATGCGTGGATTTGACGGTGCATTCAATGCCATGGATAGATACAGATCACTCAAAAAGCTCAACCATGATTATAGCTATTACGACAATTTGATTGCAGAAATACGCACCATCGATTCCGATAAAATAAGATCTGTCGCAAAAAAATACCTGAATTGGGAACAGATGATTAAAATTGTTGTTGGAAGTAAGGCATAAAATATATTTTACAATGGAGGCAACCTTTCAGAAGAAAGGCGTCATACAGTTGAATCATTAATAAAATACTATCATGAAAAAATTACTATTCCTTTTAATTTTAAGCTTAACGATTGTTGGAGAGTCGAAAGCATCGCATGTTGTGGGTGGTGAAATTGGTTGGGATTGCCTTGCCAATGGTAGATTTAGATTTTATATGGTGGTTTATCGAGATTGTACAGGTATACCATTCGGTTATCAAAATGAAACACTATTTATTGACGGGAGCACTTATCCAAAGACCGTTACAGGTTCACAAATCACCTCAATCGTTCTGAAACCAGATTCAAACCGCTGGTTAAATGAACGAAGTGGAGATACCTCTCCTGAGTGTACCAATCAATACGGTGCTCCAAATACCTGTCCGAATGGAGATCAAGGCAGTATGCAGCAGTTCTTTTACCTGTCTGATCCTATAACTTTGGATGGAAGACCTCCAAAAACAGGCTGGAACTTCTATTGGGATTCCCCATGTTGTCGCCCAGGTAATATTGCCAATGTGAATTCAACTGGTAGAATGCGTTTACGTGCAGCTATGTTTCGCACAAAGAACGCCGACAATGTAAATCCTTGCATAGACTCTTCTCCAAAATTCAAGGCTTTGCCAACCACACAAGTATGCAGAGGACTTGAGTTTACTTACAACTCCACTGTAATTGATATAGATTTAGATTCTACTGTCTTTGGTTGGGATAGACCATACAATCCACCGACTATAGCTGGTGACCCTCCCATTGCTTTGGAGTACAAATCAGGATACACTCCAAACAACCCAACACCAGATAAAGCTCAAGATGTCAACAATATTCCTTCTACTCTGAGTAAGATTACAGGTCAAATCAAAATGGCGGTATACAGTGGAGGAGGAACACAGAAGTATTTGACTGTGCACCGGGTAGATGCCTACCGTGACGGGGTTAAGATTGCAACCGTTTATAGAGAAATTCCTGTATCTGTATACAATTGTCCTAAATTGCCCAATGGGAAGACCAATTATCCGCCTGCTGTTAAAATAGATGGAGAGGATGCTGATGGTGTTATTAAGGAAGTAACCGCTGGACAACAATTAAGAGTTGGTCTTCAAATAAAGGACAACGATTTAACTGGTGTCGGTTCTCAATTGCAGACGATTACCTTAGTTCCTGGTGGATTGATGTTTTCTAAAAATAAAAGCGGTCCCATCCCTTGTCAAGTAACAAGAGGAGCAGGAAAGGCCTTAGTGGTTGAACCTTGTGCCTATCTGCAGAATAAATCACCTATAGGATTGGGAGACGCTGCTCAAATTCAGGGCCTGGGATCCATCACAACAAAATTTATATGGCAGACTGATTGTCGTCATATTCAAACAAAAACAGGAGTGCCAGGAACTTTAGAAGGGATTTACCGTTTTGTGCTAAGGGTGTCTGACGATCATTGTCCAACACCAGCGCTCAATTACCCCACAATTACAGTAAAGGTAAAAGATCCTATTCCTTTGGAAGATCCAATTATGAAAGGAGTATCTATTGATTTGCAAGGAAAAGCAACCTATCAGTGGGCACCCCCAATAGATTCAGCAACTACTTTTGATCATTATGAAGTTGAGCAAACTTTTGTTAATGATGGTGGAACACCATCCATATACTCTAGTTTGAATAACAATTTACGCTTGTATGAAAGCAAGAAGAAAAATGAAGATTACTTTTTGCACGTTCCATTGCCTGGTGGAGGAAACAATATCTTAAGAAAACTCCCTAACAGAGATTGGTATTTTAGAATGATTTCTGCTTCAGGATGTACAGACTCAGTATTGTCTGTTCCTTCTCAGCCTGCGAGAGTGATTGAACCAGAATTGACAGCTGCCGGTGCGAGTCCTCGTCCAGCACGTTCAAAGGCAAAAATTACTTGGAACCGTCCAAAGCCACAAAATGCAAGAACACATCCATACCACTACGAATCTAAAACGCATTTTTACGTTTGGGAAAATGACTCTATTTCCAATGGTGGAGCGGCAATAGCTTCCAACTGGTATTTAAGAGGCGATACAGTTGACGCTACTGAATATACCATTCCTACAAATGTATGTGGTGATTATGTGGGGATTCGAATAGAAGCAAGAGACACTGTCATTATCCCACGTCAAGGCTCTGTAGGTACTGACAGTTTACAGAAACTCATTTTTAGCACATTTAGTGTCATCGATACTTTCTTTATGGAGGATGATGGATTTATTCCTAAGCCTAAGTTCGATACCATTCAAGTAATGGCCAATGGTGATATATATGTGCGGGTTGATCGTGGAAACGCAGGTACTGCCGGAACATTTAATGTATATCAAAATTCACAAACAGGCACATTGCTTTCTAGCATGAAAGTGTCTCGCCAAGATTCTGCCTTGATTGCAGGACAAGGAGCCAACACCGCTGTCAAGAGCATGGTCTTAGAGTCTGTAGATATTTGTAAAGCTTCTAATGTCTCAGCAAGCGGAGTCTACACCACAATTCTTCCAACAGGAGCTTTGACCATTCCTGCCTGTAGTGCAATTTACAGGTTGAATTGGAATAGGCCAACAGGCTTCCCAAATGGAGTAAGTGGGTACAGGATATACTCAGATTCTACCAATAGTGGATTTTCACAAATAGCTACCATTACAAATCCAAATACGACAACTTTGGATGTGAATATTTTGAGAAATAAAACAGTATATTTTCAAATTGTAGCTTTTGATAACGAAGGTGCAGTGAACATCTCGGCAATACATAGATATATCACACCGAAAGACTTGAGAACCTTTGAAGTTGTACCTTCTCCGGAATTGCGTTGTACCTATGTGAATGCAGACGGTAGTGTGCAATTGTCATTAATTCCACCATTGGATTCAACAGGCAATGGATTGGATTATGAAATTGATTACCGCTTAAATGGAGGAAATTGGGTGAACTATATTGACCGTCCCTCAACAGATACGCTCTTTCCAGGTGGTCAAATTGGTCAATTGGGATTAGGATATAATGGTGGAATTGGAGTGAACCAATTGGATTCTTTCACTATAATGGGAATCAATGCGCACGATGGTCAATACGACATTCGCATGCGTACACGCTCTGGTTGTGATGGACGAGGATTTAGTCCTTACAATGTCATCAGCACCATTGATGTGAGCGCTACTGCCAAGGTGAACGACATTTTCAAGAGAGCGGACATCAGATGGAATCCCACAGGTGTTGATTATGGTGTAGGGGCAAATCCGCCATTGTCCACTTACACTGTTTTTAAAGATACCTTTGACCGTAGGTACGACAAAACCAACATCAACATCATTGGCATTCAGCTAACAGATGAAGAGTCGGAAGACAATACCAACAGCCAGATCTGTGACGATAATTTCAATTATTATGTAGAGATACAAGATCCGTTGGCCGGTTGTTTGACACGCTCAAACATCGACAGTGCACGCATTCGTGACAATGTGCGTCCTGAGCCACAGCCATTAAAATACATTACATACACTCATTTGAGCCGAGGTGTTGGGAATGTAAATGTGTATTGGAACAATGAAGCAGGTACCAATCCTGGTGATGTGGATTGGTTAATTTTCCAAACTACAAATGGGTTCAATTCAGGCTTATTGCAGTATTTAGCTTTGGACAGTACTGAATGGACGACTATGTTTGGGCAATACACTATAGATCAATCTTTGCTAGATGCAAGCGACAGTTCAGTAGTACTGGGTGCACAATCCAAAGATCCGTGTGATACCAAGAGTTTATTGTCGCAAGTTGATTTTCACAGGACAATAGATGTTGATGTGGAATGGAATACCTGTGACAGCACCTTTGAGTTGTCTTGGAATCCTTATGTAGGCTTCGATGCAAACTTTGATGTTGAATATGATCTTTGGGTAGATATCAATAATGATGGTGACTTTGTTCAAGATAGTTTAACCGATTTAGTTGGAATCACAACAACGGATACAACTGCAACCTATAAAGTGACTGATGGTGGCAGAGAATATGCATTTCAAGTGCATGCAAGAAGTCTAAAGCCATCGGATTTAAGTTTTGTTTCAAATTCGAACGTTGCTTACGATTCTGCGATTTTTGAGCAAGTGCCACGCTACGGTTACAAGCAGTACGTTACTGTATTGCCAACCAATGAGATTGGCTTGCGTTTTTACAAAGACACCTTGATTGATGTGAGCGGTTACATTGTAAAGAAAGGAGTATCTCCTTTTGATCTTAGACCAATAGAGTATGTAGATTATGCACCAATTCAATCGAACACAAATTTTGATTATACAGACATCGACGTGAATGTTGATGAGACAAGTTATTATTACAACATTGTAACGCAAAGTACTTGTGGTGTGCCTGTAGATACTTCAAATACGAGCAGAAGCGTACACTTATCCGTAGAAGCCAATTCAGAGGCCATTACCAACGAATTGACTTGGAATGGATATGAAGGATGGGACAGTACGGTGGCATTCTACAACATCTACCGCGGTGTTGATGGTCAACCTTCAGACCAAGTATACGCAGTAGCAGCCCCAAGCAGCAATGGCATTAATACTTACATTGATGATGTTTATGACGATGCCTCTTCGCAAGGAAACTTCTGTTACCGAGTTGAAGCTGTACAAGGCCCTATAGGTTATGTAACAGAAGGTTTCCCGAACAATTTGCAGCCTGCATCATCCATGTCGAACATGGCCTGTGCGAACTTGCAACCCTTGTTCTATGTACCAAATGCTTTTGCGCCAGACGGCATCAACCAGACTTTCGGTCCAAAAGGTCAGTTCTTCGACTTTACACGCTTTGAAATGGCGATATACAATAGATGGGGAGAAGAATTGTATCGTACACGTGACATCAACAAAGGATGGGACGGAACATTTAACGGTGAACTTGTACAAGTTGGTTCGTATGTATACATGATTCGCTTCGTGGATGCAAGTGGAAAAGAACATCGAAGAAAAGGGACTGTTACCTTGATTAGATGATCAGTTAAACATTTAAAATGAAAAGGGAATCCAAGAAGGGTTCCCTTTTTTATTTAAAAATATTAACAGCTTCGATGGGGGCAGATTTCTTATTTTTGTTCGTTAAAATTTAAGCTATGAATGAGGGTGTATCTCAAGATAGATTTCTACCGGAAGGCTTGACATATGATGATGTTTTGCTAGTGCCAGCCTATTCTGAAGTGATGCCTCGAGAGGTCAATATCAGTTCCAATTTTACAAGAAATATTCGATTGAATACACCCATTGTTTCAGCAGCAATGGATACCGTTACTGAATCTGCTATGGCCATTGCCATGGCCGGAGAGGGAGGAATTGGGGTATTGCACAAAAACATGAGCATTGAGGCACAAGCCCGTGAAGTGCGAAAAGTGAAACGATCTGAAAGTGGTATGATACAAGATCCAATCACCCTAGATGAAAATGCCAAATTATCCGATGCCTTATTGTTGATGAAGGAAAATAAGATAGGAGGTATACCAGTAGTCAACGAGAAAAAGGAGTTAATTGGAATTGTCACCAATAGGGATTTACGTTTTCAAAAAAACCTAAACGAGGCTGTTCTAAATGTAATGACAAAAGAAAACATCATTACAACCAAAAAAGACACAGACCTTAAAGAAGCGGAAGAGATCTTGCAAAATTACAAGATAGAAAAATTGCCTGTGATAGATGATCAAAACAAATTGATTGGTTTGATTACCTATAGAGATATTATCAAACTAAAGGAACGTCCAAATGCATGCAAGGACAGCTATGGAAGACTTAGGGTTGCTGCAGCGGTAGGCGTCACTGGTGATGTCATGGAGCGTATAGAAGCCCTTGCAAATGTTGCTGTAGATGCCATTATCATTGATACTGCGCACGGTCATTCAAAAGGAGTATTGGAAACACTTAGAAAGGTCAAAGCAAAATTCTCTGACTTGGATGTTATTGTTGGCAACATAGCAACGAAAGAAGCCGCATTGGCATTGGTTGAGGCAGGAGCAGATGCAATAAAAGTTGGCATTGGTCCTGGTTCAATTTGCACCACTAGAGTAATTGCAGGGGTGGGTGTACCACAATTTTCAGCAGTAATGACCGTTGCTGATGCGATAAAAGGCAGTGGTGTTCCTGTAATTGCAGATGGAGGCTTGCGCTTTACAGGAGATATAGTCAAAGCAATTGCTGCAGGAGCAGATACTGCTATGGCAGGGTCTTTGTTTGCAGGTGTAGAAGAATCACCTGGAGAAACAATAATTTATGAAGGAAGAAGATTTAAAACATACAGAGGCATGGGTTCCTTAGAGGCCATGCAGCAGGGTTCAAAGGATCGTTATTTTCAAGACATGGAAGATGACATTAAAAAGTTAGTGCCAGAAGGCATCAGCGGAAGAGTTCCCTTTAAAGGTACTACAGGAGAAGTTATTTACCAAATGATTGGGGGCATTAGAGCAGGTATGGGTTATTGCGGTTGTCGCACAATTGATGAATTAAAAATAAAATCTCAATTTATAAAAATTACAAATTCAGGAATACGGGAAAGCCACCCACATGATATCTCAATCACTAGGGAGGCACCAAATTACAGTCGTTAACATCATCTCAAAAATTAAACAATGGACATGATTAAAAAGCTTTTTTTCATCGCATGTTTTTTATGCATATACGCAGTCAATGCACAAGAGAAGGCATTGATTGAATTCGAAAACGAAAAAGTTACAAAGTCTGAATTCATCAGAATTTATCAGAAAAATAATAGTGGCGAAATGGTGCGAAAAAGCACTGTTGATGAATATTTAGAACTCTATATTAATTTTAAATTGAAGGTGATGGAGGCTAAAGATAAAGGCTTAGACACTTTGTCTTTATTCAAAAGAGAATTGGCAGGTTATCGTGCACAACTTGCGCGTCCTTATTTGTCAACGGAGACAATAATGGAAGAACTCAAACAAGAAGCCTATGCCCGCATGAAAGAAGAAGTGCGCGCGAGTCACCTTCTTATTTTGGCAAAAGAAGATGCAAGTCCTGAAGATACTTTGGCGGCGTATAAAAAAATTACATCCATTCGAGATCAAATTGTGAAAGGAGCTGACTTTGCAGAAATGGCACGAAAGCATTCTCAAGATCCAAATGCAACGAAGGATGGCGGGGATCTAGGTTACTTTACTGCATTTCATATGGTATATCCATTTGAATCTGCTGCTTTCAAAACGGAAGTGGGCGAGGTATCAAAAGTAATTCGCACCCGTTTTGGTTACCATATTTTGAAAGTAGCGGATAAACGTCCTTCAAGAGGAAGTATGGATGCAGCACACATACTAGTTTCGACAGATCCATCAATTTCAAAAGCTAGCGATCCAAAAGCAAAGGTGGATGAAATCTATAGAAAATTAAAAAATGGAGATGATTTTGGCGATATGGCAAAGCAATTTTCCGATGACGTTCAATCAGCAAGAAGAGGTGGTCGTTTGCCAACTTTTAGAGTAGGAAAGATGGTTTCTGAATTCGAAGATGCTGCTTTTGCCTTGGAGAAGAATGGTGACATCACAGAACCTGTGCAATCACAATATGGATGGCACATCATCAAAAGAATAAAGTATTACCCTTTGGCTTCATACGAGAAAATGGAAGGAGAAATCATCAACAGCATTGAAAGAGACAGTAGAGCAGGAATCACAGAAAAGGCACTTTTGAGCCGTATAAAAAAACAATATGGGTTTACTGAGAATGAAAAATCCTTAGAAGAATTTGTTCCCCTTATTGATACAGCATTTTTCAAAGGCAGTTGGAAAAAAGAACGTGCTGCAAAATTGAAAAAAACCCTATTTGAAATTGGTGACAAAGAGGTGACTCAACAAGATTTTGCAATGTTCCTTGAGCGTACTCAGATGAAACGTCCAAAAATTGACCCTCGTATCTTGCTTGAAGAAAGGAAGTATATATTCGTTCAGAGAGAATTGTTAAGGTATAAGGATGCAAAGCTTGATGAGGAATATCCTGAGTTTGCCGACCTGATGCATGAATACCATGACGGTATTTTATTGTTCAATTTAACAGAGCAAGAAATCTGGAATAAAGCCTCACAGGATACTCTTGGGCTTCAAAACTTTTACAAAGTAAACAAAGAACAGTTTAAATGGGAACAAAGGGCAGAAGCAACATTGTATTCTGCCTTAAATATTGAAGTTGTTGATCAAGCAAAAAAAATGATTGAAGCTGGAGTGGAAGAACAGTTATTGACCGACAGTATTAATTCTTCTTCGCAGTTGAATCTAAATTATCGTATGGGTAAATATGAGAAGGGAGACAACGAATTGATGGATCAAATGGAATGGAAAGAAGGGCTTTCAGCTACCATTGAAAAAGATGGTCGCTTTCATTTTGCTGAAGTAAAAAAAATTTTAGATCCTAGCTATAAAACGCTCGATGATTCTAGAGGGTTGATTACGTCTGAATACCAAGATCATCTTGAGAAAGAATGGATTAATGCTTTGCGTAAAAAATATGCCTTTAATGTAAATCAGAAAGTGCTAGAATCCGTGAAATCAGAATTGAACTAAACATACCTTGATCAAAAACAATATTCTTTTAGGCTTAGTTCTATTTCTGTTCTTTGGGTGCTCACTCATGGAATCCAATCCTGACGAAGAAGTGCTTGCCAAAGTAGGGGATCAATATTTAGTAAAAAAGGATTTAGTGAATTTGGTGCCTTCAGGCAGTGAACAAGAAGACAGCATAGCCATTATTAAAAACTATATAGAAAATTGGGTAAGGGAACAGTTGTTATTGAAGAAAGCGCTGCAAAACTTAGATGAAGAAGAGTATAATTTTCAGGAGCAACTAGAAAACTACAAAAATTCACTCATCATATTTACGTATGAGAATCAGCTGATTAAGCAGAAATTGGATACCAATATTTCTTCAACTGAGATTCGAGCATATTATACTGAAAACAAGGACAATTTTGAATTGCGTGAAGATTTGTTTCAGCTGCGTTTCGTACAAATGTTAAACACTGCACCTTCCAAAGATTCTGTTGAATATTGGTTGTTTGAAGCATTGGAGAATGTCAATGTGCAACTCAGTGAATATTGCACTCAATTTGCATTGGGCTGCCACCTCGATTCGTCAATGTGGATAGAAAAATCCACTTTGGTTGAATACATTGCTCAGTCGAATGATGAATTGTCTTTGGCTAGAGGAAAAAATACAATTCAAGATAGCCTTAAAACTTCAGTGATCCAACTGTACAATCAAAAGAATAGTGGAAGCATCGCTCCCATATCTTATGTTTCTGATCAAATAAAATCAATATTGATCAACAAAAGAAAAATTGAATTGATTCAATCTGTAAAATCTCAGATATACGAGGATGCTACACTAAAAAGAAAGTATGAAGTTTATTAAACACCTTTACATATCAGTTTTACTGCTAATTGGAAACATGCATTCAACTCTGAATGCACAGGACAAAGTAATTCTTGATGAGGTCATTGCAGTGATTGGCAATGAAGTGACTACAAAATACGAATTTGAGAATCAATACAATGGTTTAATTGGTCAGGGCATGCCTGTTCGAAACAACACACGTTGTTTGGTTTTGGAGGACATCTTCGCTACAAAGTTGTTACTGAATCAATCTAAGATAGATTCAGTTGCAGTATCAGACGCACAAGTAGAATCTGAGATGGACCGTAGATTGCGCTACTATATTGCACAAGTTGGTTCAGAGCAGAGATTAGAGCAAATCCAAGGAAAATCTATGGCTCAGATTAAAGACGATCTTAGAGAATCGTTAAGAGAGCAGATGCTGGTCCAAAGTATTCGAGGAAACATTGCAGCCGATGTACAAGCCACACCTGAGGAGGTGAGAAATTATTTTAATGCTTTGCCAAAGGACAGTTTACCACTTGTTAGTTCAGAGGTTGAGGTTGCGCATATAGTAATCAACGCCCCTATGTCAGATGCTTCCTTGGAAGATGTAAAAAGTAAGTTGAGAGAATTCAAGAATCGTGTTCAAGAGGGAGAAAAATTTTCAACCTTGGCTGTATTGTATTCTGAAGACAATGGTTCTGCCGTAAAAGGGGGAGAGATTGGGTTTGTTGGAAAAGCAGAAGTAGAGCCTGAATATGCTGCTGCCGCTTTTCAATTAAAAGAAGGACAAGTTTCACCCATTGTTAAAACACGCTATGGTTACCACATCATTCAATTGATAGAACGCAGGGCCAATAAAGTGAATACACGCCACATATTGCTCAAACCAAAGAACGATCCTGCCTCCATGGAGAAAGCTAAATTGAAGTTAGATAGCATTGTTCAGCGCATAGAAAACAAGGAGCTTTCTTTCACGGAAGCAGCCTTAAAATATTCTGACGACGATGAAACAAAAAAAAATGGTGGCATTATCATTAATCCTGCCACTTCTTCTTCCTTAACACCAATGGAAGAAATAGACCCCTCTATCTTTTTTGTAATCGACAAAATGGCGGAAGGTGATTTATCTGAACCAGTGGCAATGCAGGGTCAAATCGCAGATCCGGGCTATCACATCATTCGACTAAATAAACGAACAGAGCCACACAAGGCCAGTTTAGAACTGGATTATCAGCGCATAAAGAATGCAGCCATGGCCGAAAAAGAAGAAAAAGTGTTGGAAAAATGGATTGCTTCAACCCTAGAAGATACATACGTTAAGCTCAACGAAGATTATACAGAAGGATGCAAATTCCAACAGGATTGGACTAAAAATAAATAGACATAGATGAATTATTCCTCAGATTCAGCAGCCATAGATGGCTTAGTAGAAAAATACAATGCACTAGATCAAGAGATTGGAAAAGTAATCGTTGGTCAAAAAGATGTGGTGAAGAATCTCTTGATCTCAATCTTTAGCAATGGGCATTGTCTTTTGGTTGGCGTGCCAGGTTTGGCCAAAACTTTGCTTGTTAACACCATCGCTGAAGCATTGGGATTGCAATTTAATCGTATTCAATTTACTCCGGATTTGATGCCCTCTGACATTATAGGTTCTGAAATCTTGGATGAGCAGCGAAGTTTCAAATTCATAAAAGGCCCTTTATTTGCAAATTTGATTTTAGCAGATGAAATCAATAGAACTCCTCCAAAAACACAATCAGCTTTGTTAGAAGCCATGCAAGAAAAAGCAGTCACCACTGCTGGGAAAAGATATCCCTTGGACTTGCCTTTCTTTGTGTTGGCGACACAAAACCCTATCGAGCAAGAAGGGACTTACCCACTCCCAGAAGCTCAATTGGATCGTTTTATGTTTAATATTTGGTTAGACTATCCGGAATATCAAGATGAATTGACCATTGTAAAGGCTACTACGACAAACTATCAAACTATCGTCAATAAAGTGATGGATGGAGAGCAGATTCTATTCTTTCAACAGTTGATACGTAAAATGCCGATCACAGACAATGTTTTGGAGTATGCCGTTAAATTGGCTTCAAGCACTCGACCAGGCACTGTACATGCAAGTGAACTCGTCAACAACTATTTAAGTTGGGGTGCCGGCCCTAGAGCAAGTCAATTCCTAGTGATAGGAGCAAAAACACATGCAGCAATCAATGGGAAGTATTCTCCGGACATTGAGGACGTAAAAGCGGTTGCAGAGCCTATTTTAAGACACAGAATCGTCAAAAATTACAAGGCTGAAGCCGATGGATATACAATTGAGAAGATCATCGATGCCTTAATAAAGGCATAGATTACTTTGGATTGTAGAGTACGGTATCTTTTGCAATCACCTTGGGGTCAATTTTAAAATCTTTTTTCCTTTTTTTAATTCCTAAATCAGGATCTGCATGCTCTGAAAACACCCAGTAATTGCCATCCCATTTGTAGGAGTCGAAAGTAAAATCAGGGCCGTAATATTCATACAAGCCCTCCAAACTTCTAGATGAAGGGGATAGGTGATCAAATAGGATCCGATCATTCAGCGTATCATAACGTAATTGCATGCTATTTTGGTCAGCATATTGAAAAATTCTCCTCTTTTGTATAGGTTCTTCGTAGGGTTTGAATACAGCTGCACCAATGTTCAGTAGACCTGATTTGGAGAACCAAAATACCTCAATAATCTTTCTATTGGTGAGCTGGTCAAACTCATCCCAACCTAATAGGGTATAATAGGTTTGTAACTTTGATTCAGTTTGGATCAGATCGTAATATAGGGCACCTGGCCAATTGTAATCAGTTGCGGATAGAGACAGCAATTCTTCGGATTCAATGTCTGTATCTGTCAATTTGTATTGATTGTATACACCTGCATTGTTTTTATGCAATACTATACATTCGTATCGATATCCATTATCAATGGTGGGAACCGCCCAATTCATCACTTTAAGCAATGAATCAGAACTTGTAAAAATGCTTATGCTCTTAATGTTTTTTTGTTGAATTTCAAACAAAACTTCAGCCTTTTGTTCTTCTAGGCTGTGGATCAGGAGTTTATTGGCTGCATCTCGTTCTGTTTGAATCGAAGTATTCAGTATAATTTGAGCTATTGAATCTAGTTTTCTTTCAAAACTGTTTTGTCCGAAAAGCGAAAGAGTTAGAATAAAAGAAAGTGCGGTAAAGAAGGCTTTCAAACTACATTTAAATTTCACTAAAAGTAGCAATAATCAAACCATGATTTCTAGAGGTGGAGTGCCTCTTTTTTAGCCAATAATTGCTCCTCTGTCTCACGAACATCAGGGTCATCTACACAGCAGTCTACGGGGCAAACAGCAGCACATTGAGGCTCATCATGGAAGCCAACGCATTCTGTGCATTTGTCAGGTACAATGTAATAGTAGTCTAGGCTCACAGGCTCTTGCTCCACCGTTGAATCAATTTCCTTACCATGCATGTCTTTGTGCAAGCCATTCAATCCAGTACCGTCAGCAAAACGCCATTCTTCGCCTCCTTCGTAAATTGCATTGTTTGGGCATTCGGGCTCGCACGCTCCACAGTTTATGCATTCTTCAGTAATGATAATGGCCATAACAGTTTAAATATGTTTGTACTTTCGCATTTTAAAACCAATAAAAGCTTGGTTTGTTTGTAACGCCGGCAAAATTAAGGGATAAAGTTTATGAATTCAAGTATTTCAAGCAGCAGTCTAGCAAGTATTCAACAACTTTCATTGTTGGGAGAAATGTTTGGTCATTTTGTAAATGATACGTCGGCTTCAGAAGAGATGCATCAAGATTTATTAGCATTGATTGAAATTGTTCAAGATCTGCACCATCACAATCCATGGTTTACAAAGTCATCTGTAACATTTGCGTTAGACGCATGGAGTAAAGTTTTGAATTATGAGGAATTACTCAAATGGGTGGAGGCCTATGCATTAGGAAATTCGGTAGATAAAAAAGTAGGTGTTATTATGGCTGGAAACATTCCATTGGTGGGTTTTCATGATGCCATTTGTGTGCTGATTTGCGGGCACGTTTTGAATGCAAAATTGTCTTCAAAAGATGATCAATTAATGCGCTTTGTATTGAAGTACCTGAAAAAAGATTCAGTTCTTAACGATAGAATTAATATCGTTGACAATATGCGTGAGATAGATGCTTTGATTGCAACTGGAAGTGACAATAGTGCTCGTTATTTCGAGCATTACTTTAAAAATCAAAAGAAGATAATTCGTAAAAACAGAACATCTGTGGCTGTTATTGAAAAAGACATATCAGATGCAGATTTAAAAAATCTAGGGAATGATGTTTTTACTCATTTTGGCTTGGGCTGTCGAAACGTAACTAAGATCTACCTCCCTAAAGGGTTTGATTTAGACAGGATATTTGGGGCATTTTACGATTTCAGAGATATCGTTCACCATAACAAATACGGCAACAATTATGATTACAACAAAGCGGTTTATTTGTTGAACAATATTGAATTGATAGAAAATGGTTTTTTATTGCTTAAAGAAGATAAAAGCATACACTCACCAATTGGTGTATTGTATTATGAATACTACCAAAGCATGGACAAATTGGAATTAAATTTTAAAATGATGCGAGATAAAATACAATGCATTGTAGGAGAGACTTCATTTGCTGATACTGATTTTGGCAAAAGCCAACAACCTTCTCTCACAGATTATGCCGATGGTGTGGACACCATGACATTTTTAAAAGAACTCTAATCAAGGAATAAATTCATATACTCCTAAATCAGGTTTTTGATCTGAAGTACGATCATTCCCATTTAAATCGAATTGGACCTGAGTTCCAATCGTTAATAAACCTTGGTCTTTTGCAATTGAATTCTGTATCAATTCATAATCACTTTCTTGAATATTTTTGAATATTGGATTTGGGTTATTCAATATCAAATTTTTAAATTGATTTTGATCACTTAAGTTAAGTTTACTTTTCAAAATTGTATTCTGTATGTCAAAGTCGATGGAACCATTGTTAATAATGTCAATATTGAATTCTGTTTCGAGATTTCCGTCAATTATGGAGTTGTACATATTGACTTCTGGAGTGCCGCTAATTTGCGTGCCAAGTGCATTGATCACAGCATTTTGCACAAAGAAGGCAGGTGTCTCTCTTGGCTCTTCCTCAAAATAATTTACGAAAGTGCAATGCTTGAAATTATATGTTCCTGCGGCCCTTAGGGCGGCATTGTATTGTCCGCAATTATCAATAATTAGGTTATTGGCATCAATGTTATAAATGGAGGCAAGTAAACCAATGTTCGAACAATTTTCTATTCGTGTGTTGTTGATTTTTAAACTTGATGGCAAATTGTATGGTGGATTATTAAAGGGAAGTACCTCTACTTGCAGACCTATAAATGCGTTTTTTATTACAGCATAATCTATCTCATTATTGCCACCCTCATTGATCCATATACGATCCCACTGACCAGGCAAATCACGGTATTGCTCCTCCAGACGATTACCTTGGAAGGTCACAGGTTTGTCCTTTGTTCCCCTTACATTTAGTGTGCCACCTTGAAATACCCATAGCCCCCCATTGCTGTGAAAGTGGACATCAACCCCCTCTTCAATGGTCAAGACATCTGCGGAATCCACTACTACATATCCATATATAACATACGGCAGATCATCTGTCCAAGTAACATCTACAGCAGGGATGCTGTTGCTGCAAGGACCTGATGTATTGTTCGGCCCGGTAAGGCAGCTGTAATCTGGGAGATTTCGATTGAATGTAATTGGGGTGAAATAATGTGCATTTTGACCCCATGCTACTAAATCGACTTTTTGAGCGTTGCCATTGGTCGTAAACTCAATGTAATCTTCAATTACAAAAGGAGAACTTTGATTATTGGGATCTACGGTTACCTCAATAAATATAAATATACTGTCCTTGGCAGCAATTTCAATTTCCTGAAAAGATGTTCCTGCCTGTCCATCAACATTGATCCTGAAACTAGACAAGCTGCCTCCGTTTAATCTTACATTATTAATCTTGATCCTTTCTTTATAAGGGTTAAAAACCCGTATGTTTTTTGTGACAGAACCAAGCGTAGTGAAAACCGTATCGAAAGAAACTTTTGGAGACGAAAACACTAAACTTGCATCATTCCCCTCGAAAAAATCATCATCTCTCCTGCATGAAAATAGCAACAGCATTCCCAAAGATAGGGTGAGCAATGGGACATATTTGCGAAGTGAGTTGATCATAGGATACTAACGAATGTAAGTCGATTTAATTTTAATCAAATGCTGTAGAAACTTCTTTTAATAAATCAATCATTTCTTCCTGATGGGCCATGGTTTTATCCTTCGCATACCAGAGTTGCAAACCTTTGACGAATTCTTGATAATCACCGTTTGGAATTTTCTTGAATTCTCTAACCATTTCTTGTGCAATTTCTGGTCGGGGACCCCATGTTCCGAGCACTTTTAAATCAGAAGCCCTAACCGTTATTAATTTGGGGATTGATCGTCCACCATTGGTTAAAAATTGATCCATGATTTCTAGATTTTCATCCCGCAAAATCAGCAAAAGCTCAATTTGGGAATGCGCTTCTGAAATTTTATTGATTAATGGTAAATTCTGTGCTGCATCTCCACACCAGCCCTCAGTAAGTACTAGAAAAAGGAGTTTGTCTTCTTTGATTTTCAAACTTTGTATCTGTTGCTTCAAAGCATCAGACAATTCAATTTTTTTGTCCAAACGACTCATTCTTTGGAGGTTCAGTTTGGCATAATTCAGCATTTGTTCGCTATGATTTTCGCCAGTTGTCTTGCCTTCAGCATAAAGACGATCCAACAAATTGCGATACTGAATATAACTCATTCCAATGTCGAGGACTTTTTGATCAAGATTGTTAGGTGATTCTAATGACATACTTCGTCTAATTTTGTTCAAATTTAACTTCTTTAAACCGCTTTTTCGATGATGAAGATAGAATTGATTCAAACCTCCGACGGATCAGATTCATTGTACGTGCCTGAACTTGATGAAACATATCATTCTATTCATGGGGCAATGACTGAGTCACAGCATGTATTTATCGAAAATGGCTATCTCGAAGCATGTAAAATGTTTGACCAAATTCGTCTCTTCGAAGTAGGTTTTGGAACAGGCCTAAATGCTTTGTTGACCATGGAAAAAGCGGAAACTCTTCATCACCCGACAGACTACCACGCAATAGAGTTACATCCTTTACCAGAAGCAATCATGCATAAATTCAATCAACATAAGGAGGGAGACTTCAATTTTGAAGCAATGCGTTCTTTACATGATCGTCCTTGGAATAAATCATTCAAAATGAGTCCATATTTTCAGCTTAAGAAGACACAAGCGAATTTGTTGAATTATAACTTAAGTGAGCGATATAACTTAATCTACTTTGATGCATTCGCACCAGAAAAACAAGCCGAAATGTGGTCTGAGAGTATTTTTAAAAGTTTATACAATGCGCTTGAGAGTGGGGGTATTATGACTACCTATTGTGTGAAAGGGATCATTAAACGAAGGTTAAAAGAAATTGGCTTTACCATAGAGAAACTAGCAGGTCCAATTGGAGGCAAACGGGAAATGCTCAGAGCAATAAAGGAATAATGTGAAAGAAGAATACATAGAAGCGATTTCGAAGGCCAAGAGTCAAAAAAAGCAATATAAAAAGCTGTTCTCTCGTTTAAAGCAACAATCACCCAAGAAATTGGATCACAATTTTCAAGATTTGCATGAAGCTGCATTTCAGGAAATAGATTGTTTGCAATGTGCCAATTGTTGTAAAACCACTTCTCCAATATTTTATGATCGGGACATCGATCGCTTGGCCAAACACCTTAGGTTAAAATCTGTTGATTTTATTGAGCAATACCTAAGTATAGATGAGGACGGCGACCATGTTTTGAAAAGTTCACCTTGCACTTTTTTGGGAAAAGACAATCGATGCAGTGTATATGAAGTGAGACCTAAAGCTTGCAGAGAATACCCTCACACCAATCGAAAGAGAATGCACCAAATCCTTGATTTAACGTTTAAGAACACGAGGGTGTGTCCTGCGGTCAGTTTTATTGTTGAAAAGATGAGTGAGAAGTTAAAAGGCTAAAATGTAAGCACCTATCAATTTGATTGTTTAAATTTAGAAAATATGAAAACAATAAAATTCTTAACCGCTATCTTGATAATTTCATTTTTCGTCTTATTTGGTTGTTCCAGAGGGACTGATGAAAATCAAGATTTATCAACATTCAACTCTAGCAATATAAAGGCAAATGAGCTGAAGTCTGCCAGCAATTTCTCGGACTTCACCATTTATTATTTAGAGGACCCTACTCAAGCAGAAGTGGAAATTACCGAAGAAGAATTTAAAAATTTTACAAGGAATTACAATGATTTACCACCTCATGCAAATATTGAAAATGTCAGTGTTTCAGTAGGTGAGGCAGATCATGATGCGATAAGTGCAAATGAACAAGATGGATTGTTTTTTGCCGCGTTTATTGAACCCCACCCAACAGAGATAAACGCCTACATTATTGGACCTAAGACATGTACATGCAAAGGAAACAATAGCAATGAGTATCAGTTGACCATTAAAGGAAATTCTTGCGGTTGTTACTCACTTCATTCAGATGAAGAAAAAATAATCAAAACAGAAAAGGCCACATTAGGTGGCTTATATTCTGCTGCATTGTTCAAGTAATCATGTTTTTTAAACCATACCTTATATGGTAGGCCTTCATTGTAAATACATAATATTTCAGAGAATATAAGAAAAAATCAGATGATTAGGTTGATTGCGCTTTGTCTAGGCAGTTTATTATCTTTTTCACTATGTAGCCAATTAGTGAATGATTATTATATCAAGGGGGTCTATAATGGGTTTTATTCAGATACAAGGATTGATATTTCAAATTTAGAGACTGATTCAAACGAAATATTTAAAACTACATTCTTAAAGGATAGTACTTTTTTGATTCAATTAGAAAAAGAATCCTTTGATGAGCAACAAGGTTATATCTTATCCAATCTTAGAATTGTTTCATCAACAGGAAATCAGCTTTCTCAATTAATACTGTTGAGTAAGGACACTTTACATTTGGAAATTGACTCAACCGAAAGAGTACGCATTGTTAATTCAACCAGTCCTTTACAGAAGCAGTTTAATTTTTATGTCGTAGAAAGTGTAGATTCTATGACAAAATATCAAGGTCTATTGAATGAATTTGCTCAGGACTCATTAAAATTATTGGATGTTCAAAATTCTATCACGCAATTTGTAATTAGGATGGTAGATTCATTGAAAAGTGATTTTTATATATCTCAAGGTAAAGAGAAGATATACTATTACTTTGTACTTGGATTCCTAAATGAACTTATTGATTTAAAAGAATTCGATTTTATTGAGAAGGTTTGTGCAAGTTCAGACGGTGTTCTCCCTAAAATTCATCAGAAAAGAATTTGCAATGCAACAAAAATGAAAAAACTGAACATTGGTGACGATGTTCCTGAATTAGCAAGAAGCGATATTAACTTTGATCAAAAGGTTGTATTCATTGATTTTTGGGCTTCTTGGTGTGGGCCGTGTATCAAAGAATTACCATATTTAAAGGCTATACATCAAAAGATTAAAAAACAAAAAGTTGAGTTTGTTTCAATATCTGTAGATAAATCTGAAAAGAGCTGGAAAAAGAGAGTTCATAATGAAGAATTGAACGAATGGTTGCAGTTGATTGATCAGGATAAAAACTTTCAATACGAATTTGGGGTGAGGGCTGTTCCCTCCAATTACCTTATTGATAATGGAAAAATTATTGCAAAAAACATATCTATGTTAGAATTGCAGCAGTATTTCAAAGAAAATAGCTTAATCAATCAATGATGAAATCGAGATTAATATTCTTAACATTTGTTATGCTTATGCATTCAAGTTATTCTCAAAGCTCAATATCTTATAACACTCTTTTGATGTCTATTCAATTCGATTGTAAATCAAGTTTCATTAATCCAGGAAATGCGTCTTGTATTGCAATCGTTGGAATACCTTATTGCAATTGTGATAATAGCGCAAACTATTTACTAAGTCAATCTGAAGAGCAAGAAAAATTGCTTAAAGATTATATTTCTTATCTAACCTCTAATTTAGATACAGAAAAAAGAGGTCAAAATGAGTTGATCTCGATATTAAAAAATATACACGGTGCGATAGAAAGTGGAAATTCAGATTCCTTCGCAACCTTGTCAAAAAAATACAAAGACTATATCAATAGCATAACTGAGAGTGAAGAAGAATTAATTAAAAGGTTTTGCAGAAATGTGGGCTTGGATAATCTAAATTGGAAATAATTAACCAGTTTGTTATCAACTAAAATAATCTTTCATTCTACCAAAAAAGCCTTTGTCTTGGGCTGTGGGTTTAGGTTGAAAGTTTACCGACTTATTTAACTTTTCGATTGTTTTCTTTTCCTCTTTACTCAGGTTTTGAGGTGTCCACACATTGATATTGATCATTTGGTCACCCGTACGATAGCCATTAATTTCAGGAATTCCCTTATTTCTTAAACGCAATACTTTCCCGCCTTGTGTTCCTGGCTCAATTTTAATTTTTGCTTTTCCATTTACCGTAGGGACAGTTGCCTCAGCACCCAATGCTGCATCTGCAAAACTGATGTATAAATCGTACAAAATGTTGTTGCCGTCTCTTTTTAATGCTTCATGTTCTTCCTCTTCTATCAACACGATAAGGTCGCCTGCGATACCATTGCGCGGCCCCATATTTCCTTTCCCGCTTACAGAGAGTTGCATTCCGCCTTCTACTCCTGCAGGAATTTTTAATTCGATGGTGTCGTCACCTTTTACAATGCCGTCACCTCGGCAGGTGTTGCATTTGTTTTTAATGATTTTACCTTCACCACTGCATTTTGGACAGGTAGAAGATGTTTGCATTTGACCCAAAAAAGTATTGGTAACGCGGTTCACTTGTCCGGCACCATTGCAGGTATCACAAGTGTCGAAACCACCGCTTCCACCTTCAGCACCAGAACCCGAACAAGTGGAGCAGCTAACATATTTATTGACCTTTATTTTTTTCTCTAGCCCATTCACTATGTCTTTGAGGCTCATGCTCACTTTTACACGAATATTGCTGCCACGGTTTACCCTGCGGCGGCCACCGCCACCTCCGCCTCCAAAGCCACTAAAACCACTAAAACCACCTCCGAATATGTCGCCAAATTGAGAGAAGATGTCTTCCATGTTCATGCCGCCGCCACTAAAACCACCAGCGCCTCCCATTCCTGAATGTCCAAAACGATCGTATTGGGCTTTCTTTTCAGCATTGCTCAAGACTTCATAAGCTTCTGCAGCTTCCTTGAACTTATCCTCAGCTTCTTTGTCGTCTGGGTTTTTGTCTGGATGGTATTTCAAAGCGAGTTTTCGGTACGCTTTTTTTATTTCTGCAGCTTCAGCGTTCTTCTCAATTCCTAATACTTCGTAATAATCTCTTTTTGCCATGTACTTTACTTAATTACCTACAACTACTTTTGCGAATCGAATCACCTTGTCTTTTAACATATATCCTCGCTCTATTTCATCAACAACTTTACCTTTCATTTTCTTTGAAGGCGCGGGTATTTGCGTTACTGCCTCATGTATTTCACTGTCAAATACCTTTCCTACAGAGCTCTCCATGGGTTCTGCACCATTGGATTTAAACACTCGAATCAACTTGCTGTGAATCAAATCAACTCCTGTTTTTAGGCTTTCATAGTCTTTTGTGTCTTCCATTGATTTTAAAGCACGTTCGAAATCATCCATAACAGGCAAAAGACTTTTAAACACTTCTTCTCCTGCGGTCTTATAAAGATCTAATTTCTCTTTTTGAGTTCTTCTTCTAAAATTATCGAACTCAGAATACAGTCGAATATATTTATCATTCATTTCTTTGAGTTCAATTTCTTTCTTATCAAGTTCGCTCAATTCTTCTTCCTCTTGATTTTCTTTGTCTTCATTAGGATTACACTCTTCGCTTGATTGATCTTGTACCGCTTCTTCTTTTTCAGCTGCGTTTTCTTCGGTGTTTAATTGTTCTTCCTTCATCAGTCTTCAATTTTTTTCTTTTTAGTCAAATGCTTTGCCAATCTGAAAATTTGTCAAATTGGCAGCCAAAATTAATCGAAAGAATGATAGCAATGAACTTAATTAGAATTAGGTTCAATTATTTAAAAAAGCAAGGTAGATACTGCTCTAATTATAAGAGATAAATGAAATAGATTATTGTTTGCTCCTTTTGCCAAGTCATTATGGCTTAAGAGCGTACATTTGAGTATAGATTAGTTATGCATTACTTGTTAGTATTTATAGCATTATTCCTCTTTTCAATCTTTCCAGGTATTTTATTGATGCCGAAACTGTCTGGGTATATGTCTAATGTGAATAGGTGCATTACAATCGTTTTTAGCTCGCTTTCGTTCTGGATCATTCTTCCTTGGTTTGTCTTTGCAGTGCACGGCAATTTATATTATGCTTCTTTATTCAGTTTAATTTTTTGTGCCATAATTGGGATTTTTTACATCCTTAAGAAAATTGGAAAAATTCAATTTACAAAAAGAAGTTTGCGCCACCTAAAAGAATTTGGAGCACTTTGGTTATTGCTTTTGTTTCTATTGCCACTTGTAAATATGCTTTTGCCACCAGGAAATGATACTGCTATGCATGGATATATTAGCAGGTTAATTATCAATAACCATGGATTGCCTTCAAATTATTTGCCTTTACTTCCTATACAAGAGTTTGGTAGCTACAGTGCAGGATATCAAGCGTTAGCAGCTTACTTTTCATTTTTCGATCCTAAATTTCTAGTTGAGGCCATAAATCTCAGCACGGTGATTGTTTATGTGTTTTTTGGATTGAGTTTGGCTGCTTTGTTAAGTCTATTTATCAAAGAACAAATGGCCTATTTAACAGCTGTATTTAGCATGTTAATTTCAAAAGTTCCTCAAGGTAGTTTTGGATGGGGTGGAAATTCAACAGTGCTCGCGTTCGCATTTATATTTATTGCAGTATTTCTTTTCATCATGGCGTACCGAAAAAAATCAAGTGGATTGTATGGCTTAACTGCTTTTCCACTTGCTGCAATTCCATTAACACATGCCATTCCTGCAGTTGGGTTATTTTATATTGCTCCTCTTCTGTTTATTCTCATATTCTTCTTGAAATCAACAAACAAATTGCTTCTTATGAGAGGCATGCTTATAACAGTTTCGATCACCATCTTCTTTCTATTGCCTTTTATTTTATTGTTCGATGATCCAACCAACATTGAGTTGTTGGAAAGAATAAAAGAATGGCAAAAAGATTATGGTCCTGAACATAGAGAATTTTGGTGGCAAGACATTTTGGAGACCTTGAAATACATTCAATACAAATTAAGTGATACTTTATTTTTTGCCACATTGGCTGTTTTTGTCTTCCTCTTGTTCAGGCAAAGATTCTTTGTCGTTAGATGGAGTCTTATTTTAATAGTGATCATATTTCTTTTAATACACAATACCCATTCTTGGTGGTTACCCTTTTCACATCTCCTATACCCTGATCGACTCGTATTTTTCTTCCTTTTTCCTGTGGCATATTTACTAGGAGAATTCAGTCAACTTAAGTTTATAAACCGTAAATATTGGCAACTAACAAGGTTTGTACTCCTCTTGTACTTCATCACCATAGCTCCGATACAATTTTGGAAATATTACTTAAAACAAAATAAAATCAATGCTTTATTTCAATCATCTCTTGAAGCGATTGAATGGCTTGATAAAGAAATTTCTATGGAGGCACAGATTGAGGTAACCTATGGTGATGTAGGCATTTGGATACCCACATTAATTAATCGAGCCACTATTAATACGCATGTGCATTTTATTCATCTCGGAATCTTTGATAAGATGAAGGCAATGGATGTACCACATTATTATTACATAACGCAAAAGGATAGAGAAAACAACACAGAAATTTTCAAAAAAACTACTATTCTTAATCGAGTCTATAAGAATGAAGCGATAGAAATATACAAGTAGTTTTTAGCCCTCTTTCAATGAATTCAAAATAGCATTCAAACCTCCACCACGCAAAGAATTGCCTTTTCCAACAATGATTCCGTTACCATCAATTAAGAAAGCGGCAGGAATCGATCTGACCTTGTATTTTCTGGCACCTTCAGCACTCCAAGCTTTTAAGTCAGATACATGATTGGACCAAACTAGCCCATCTTGCATGATGGCATTTTGCCACGATTTTTTTGATTTGTCGAGTGATAAACTGTAAACGGTGAAGCCTTTGCCATTTTTAAACTTTGCATCTTTATATTTCTTGTAGGCTTTTACAAGATTTGGATTCTCACGCCGGCAGGGACCACACCATGAAGCCCAGAAATCAATCAAAACCATTTGTCCTTTCAAATCAGACAATGAAATCATTTTGCCATTAGGGTCCGCATATTTTAACTCAGGTGCTCGATTTCCTATTTTGAGGCCAACTGGAACTTTATCACTTTGAACGGTGATCAATGATAACTCATTTTCGTTAATAGGACTTAAATCCATTAATGAAAATGCAATCGTTGCTGTGAATATGTATTTTAGTATCATAACGAATAGTATTGAATTGTAATGTTACCACTGAATGACGGAACAATAAAAGGAAGGTTGACTTTTTTATGAAATTCTAACAATTTTTGCTCCTAATGCATTCAATCTTTCGTCGATTTTAACATATCCTCGATCAATTTGTTCAATGTTGTGTATTGTACTTTCTCCTTTTGCTGAGAGAGCAGCAATCAATAAAGAAACACCGGCACGAATATCAGGAGATGTCATTTGGATGCCTCTGAGTTTAGTTTTTCTATCCAAACCTATAACAGTGGCGCGATGAGGGTCACAAAGAATAATTTGTGCGCCCATGTCTATCAATTTGTCTACGAAGAATAAGCGACTTTCAAACATTTTCTGATGTATGAGTACAGACCCTTTCGCTTGAGTAGCAACGACTAGAATAATGCTCAATAAGTCAGGTGTGAACCCGGGCCAAGGAGCATCAGATATGGTCATTATGGAACCATCAATGAAGGATTCTACTTCATAATGATCTTGAGCAGGAATGTAAAGGTCATCTCCTCTTAGCTCTATGTTTATGCCTAGCCGTTTAAAGGTTTCTGGAATTAGGCCCAAGTCTGGGTATGACACCTTTTTGATCGTAATCTCTGACTGTGTCATCGCTGCCAATCCAATGAAACTGCCAATCTCTATCATGTCAGGTAGAATTCGGTGTTCACATCTGTGAAGTGACTTTACCCCTTCTATGTGAATCAGATTAGAACCTATGCCTGTAATCTTGGCCCCCATTCGATTAAGCATTTTACACAACTGCTGCAAGTAGGGCTCACAGGCAGCATTGTAAATGCTCGTAGTGCCTTCAGCAAATACTGATGCCATTACAATGTTTGCGGTTCCAGTAACGGAAGCTTCATCCAACAACATATAGGTGCCTTTTAAGTTTTTGGCTTCAACCTTGTAAAATTTGCTTTCCTTATTGTAAATGAATTTTGCACCTAACTTTTGGAAACCAATAAAATGTGTATCGAGTCTTCGTCTACCTATTTTATCTCCACCTGGTTTTGGAATATAACCTTTGCCAAATCTGGCCAACAATGGACCAATAATCATTACTGAACCTCTTAACTTTGCACCTTTTTCTTTAAAGGTAGGGGTATTCAAGTATTCTATATTGACCTCATCAGCTTGGAAACTGTACTTGGCATCTTCAATCTTTCGAATTTTTACACCAAGATCAGCAAGTAATTCAATCAATTTGTTGACGTCTATTATGTCGGGGACGTTTTCTATGATGACTTCTTCAGCTGTCAACAAAACAGCACAAAGAATTTGCAATGCCTCATTCTTCGCACCTTGCGGATGAATTTCTCCTTTTAATTGATGTCCGCCTTGAATTTTGAATGTACCCATTTAGTATGTATTGTTTGAAGATTATGCCTCCAAATTATATAAACCATTTAGGCGATTAAACGGGAAATTTGATACTTATCAAGAATCTATCGGGGAAAAGTCAATACTTCTTTTTTCCATTGCCGAAGGACTTTCTTTTCCTTTTTTTGTTGGTTTTTGGCCGCTGTCGTGTGGTCGTGTTTCTGGTGGCAATGTCCTTAGTAGAGATCAATTCCAATTCTGCTGGAACATCTAACTTTCCTCTTGAAAATTTCTTTAAGTCCAATACAATTTGCTCATCGTCAACTGAACTTCTGCTCCATGTAAGGTAGTGTTTTTTCATCAAATTGGCAATGGATAGAATCAAGGCCTCTTTTTCTTCGCCTTCTTCCATTTTGATAGCTTCTTGAACAAGTAATTCTACCCCACGACCATAATGCTTGAAACGAATATTATTTTTTGGGTAAGGCATTTTGTTGGGCTTCGTCTGAAGTTCCTCTTTTTTGGGAATTGGATAGGGCGCATCAACATCAAGTTTGAAGTCTGACATGATCTGAATGTGGTCCCATAATTTGTGATTGAAATCAGCCACATCTCTTAAGTGAGGATTGAGTTGCCCCATAACATCAATGATGGCAGCGGTCATCTCATTTCTCTCGTCTCTGTTCTCTATATTAACGGCATGATCAATCAATTTTTGAATATGTCGCCCATATTCTGGGATAATCATTCTTGGTCTGCTAGTATTGTAATTCATGATAAAGTATAATGCTCAATGGAGGAGCAATGTTAGGATTGTTTTAGTACGCGCAATTTGGCAAATTTCAGCAAAAGTTGCTTTTCTCCAACATCATCAAAAATAATGCTGGCTTTTTTTTCTGCTTCTTTTCCTTCTAATTTAATGACCTTTCCTTTACCAAAACGCAAATGCTCTACACGAACACCTTCTTTAATTTTTTCAGCAGCCGATGCAAAGCTAGGATCCACCGCCCTTTTGGCATCGGTAATTTTCACCATTTTCTTGTGTGGTGGAATTACTTTCTCCTCTGGTTGGCTTTTTGAAGGCACTTGATTCTGTTTTTGTTTGAAATTGAAATTTCGAGCTGTTGAATTGCGAAAATAGTTGCTTTTTTCGACATCGAACGAATTTTCAGCTTCTTGGGGTACGGAATAGTCTAAAAATTGTTCGTCAATTTCCTCAATAAAGCGGCTTGGTTCACAGAAAATCAAATTGCCCCATCGGTATCTGCTTGTAGCATAAGACAACTGAACTTCCTTTTCTGCTCTAGTCAATGCGACGTAAAAAAGTCTTCGCTCCTCTTCTAAATCTGCGCGCGACGAAAGCGCCATTTGAGAAGGGAACAGGTTTTCTTCAAGACCTACAACATATACATAAGGGAATTCCAAACCTTTTGCAGCATGAATAGTCATAAGACTTACTTTGTTTTTCTCTGATTTATCTTGAGTGTCAGCATCCGTGAGTAAAGCAATGTTTTGTAGAAATACCCCTAAACTATCAATTGATAAAGGAGCATTTTCATTTTCTTCTTTTTCCTTCTTGCTCGCTTCAACAAATTCACGCACTCCATTCAGAAGTTCTTGGATATTGTCGTATCGAGCTACCCCTTCAGGGGTTTTGTCCTGAAAAAGATCTCTTAGTATCCCTGTTGTTTTTGCAATTTGCTCCATGCTGTCGTGGGCATTCATTTGCTTTGATAAAGCAATAAAGTGCTTGATCATTTGAACAAATTCAATAAATTTATTTTTTGCTCCTGATGAAACATTTAGACCCTGTAATTGATCAGATGATATGATCTCCCAAACACTTTTTTCTTGTTCATTGGCAGCAAAAGTGACACGGTCTAAGCTGGTTTTTCCGATGCCTCTTTTAGGGTAATTGATGATTCTTTTTAAGGACTCATCGTCCTTTGTATTGACTGTAATTCGGCAATATGCGAGTAAATCTTTAATTTCTTTCCGCTGATAAAAGGAAGTGCCTCCATAAATAATGTAAGGTATATCTCTACGCCTCAATGCTTCTTCCATTGCCCGCGATTGGGCATTGGTCCTGTACAAAATGGCAAAGTTCTCATGTGATGCTTGATGAAGATGTTTTGTTTCCATGATAGCATTTGCAACCAATTTCCCCTCTTCATTGTCCGTCAATGTCCTGTGAACTTTAATCTTCTGTCCTTGCGAATTTGAGGTCCAAACTGTTTTTTGAATCTGATCTTTATTTTGCTCAATGATACCGTTGGCAGCATTCACTATGTTTTTTGTGGAGCGATAATTTTGCTCAAGTTTAAATACTTTGGTATCCGGATAGTCTTTTTGAAAATTGAGTATGTTTTGAATGTTTGCACCACGAAAAGAATAGATGCTTTGTGCGTCGTCACCAACAACACATACATTTTCATTCAATGCAGCTAATTTTTTCACAATGAGGTACTGTGAGTAATTTGTGTCTTGGTATTCGTCTACAAGTATGTATTTAAATCGATGTTGGTATTTATATAAAACATCTGGAAAGTCTCTCAAAAGGATATTTGTCTTGAACAATAAATCGTCAAAATCCATGGCACCAGCCTTGAAACATCTACGTTCATACATACTGTATATCTCACCAATTTTTGGTTTTGCCATTTGACGATCCTCAGATTGTATACTCACATCTTTATTGTATGCTGCCGCTGAAAGTAAATTATTTTTTGCTGATGAAATACGATGCATGACCAAGGAAGGCTTGTACGTACTGTCATCCAAATTTAAATCCTTTATGATGGATTTAATGAGACTCTTAGAGTCTGCAGTGTCGTATATGGTGAAATTGGATGGGTAGTGAAGTTTTTCAGCTTCGCTTCTTAAGATTCTTGCAAAAACAGAATGGAATGTACCCATCCATAAATTCTTAGATTCTGATTCCCCAACCATTTTGCCGATTCTTTCCTTCATTTCTCTTGCCGCTTTGTTGGTAAAAGTCAATGCCAGAATGTTAAAAGGGTCGATGCCCTTTTTCATTAAATGAACTATTCTATAAGTAAGCACCCTTGTTTTTCCTGAGCCTGCACCTGCGATCACCATAGAGGGGCCTTCCGCATGCAATACAGCTTCTTTTTGCTCTTCATTTAACTGTTTCAAATAATCCATTTCACAAAAATAGATAAAGCCACTCCGATATTTGTAATTTGAACTCCTTCTAAAGTCATTTTTTTCTATAGTTTTTTGTCAAAAAAAATCATCGCTATCCTTTACGATACTTGGATTTAATCAAATACTAAAGAAGTAGCTAAAAAAAAAGATTTTCGCGATTGCTTTAAGTAAAAATTCTTGTACATTTGCGTCCCCAAAAATTTGGGGTAAAAATTTTATTGACATTATTTGAACATATGCCAACGATTCAACAGCTTGTAAGAAAAGGCAGAGTAAAAGCCGAAAAAAAGAGCAAATCTGCTGCTTTAGATTCTTGTCCTCAGCGAAGAGGGGTTTGTGTAAGAGTGTATACGACGACACCTAAAAAACCTAATTCAGCTATGCGAAAAGTAGCAAGGGTAAGATTGACCAATCAAAAAGAGGTGAACGCCTACATTCCAGGAGAAGGACATAACCTTCAAGAACACTCCATAGTGCTTGTTCGTGGAGGAAGAGTGAAAGATTTACCAGGTGTAAGATACCATATTGTAAGAGGTGCATTGGATACTGCAGGTGTTGAGGCAAGAACACAAAGAAGATCGAAGTACGGAGCAAAACGACCAAAGAAAAAATAATAGCACAATCATCAGAAAATGAGAAAAGCAAGAGCTAAAAAAAGACCACTGTTGCCAGACCCAAAATTTCAAAGTAAAGAAGTTAGCCGGTTTGTCAATAATTTGATGTTACATGGCAAGAAGAGTATCGCGCAAACCATATTTTACGATGCCATTTCCATTGTTGATGGCAAGGTAGAAGAAGAAGGCTTGGATATATGGAAGAAAGCATTGGAAAATGTAACTCCTCAAGTTGAGGTGAGAAGCAGAAGAGTTGGTGGTGCCACTTTTCAAATTCCACAACCTATTCGTGACGATCGAAAAACTTCTATGGGTATGAAGTGGCTAATCAGTTATGCCAAAAAAAGAAATGAAAAAACAATGGCTGAGCGTTTAGCAGGTGAAATTATCGCTGCCTCAAAAGAAGAAGGTGCTGCCCACAAGAAGAAAGAAGACACGCACAGAATGGCTGAAGCAAACAAAGCTTTTTCTCACTTTAGATTTTAATTGGTGAATTAAGAAAAATGGCAAAAAGAGATTTAAAATACACAAGAAATATAGGGATTGCTGCACACATTGATGCTGGCAAGACTACAACTACCGAGCGAATATTGTATTACGCTGGTGTCAGTCATAAAATTGGTGAAGTTCATGATGGAGCAGCTACCATGGACTGGATGGATCAAGAGCAGGAAAGAGGAATCACAATTACTTCTGCTGCAACGACTGTCTTCTGGCCTCATCGTGGGAATGAATATCACATAAACATTATCGATACTCCAGGTCACGTTGATTTTACTGTCGAGGTAAACAGGTCGCTTCGTGTATTGGATGGTTTAGTTTTCTTATTCAGTGCTGTAGATGGTGTTGAGCCTCAGTCTGAAACAAACTGGAGATTGGCCAACAATTACAATGTGTCAAGAATTGGTTTTGTAAACAAAATGGACCGTCAGGGAGCTAATTTCTTGAACGTTTGCAAGCAAGTGAAGGAAATGTTAGGAAGTACAGCTGTTCCATTACAACTTCCAATAGGTGCAGAAGATGATTTTAAGGGAGTAGTCGACCTTGTAAATAATCGTGGAATTGTATGGAATGAAGAGGACATGGGCATGACTTTCGAAGAAGTGCCAATCCCCGAAGAAATGAAAGAAGAGGTTGAGCAATACAGAGAGAACCTGTTAGAGGCGATAGCTGAATTCGACGATACCTTGATGGAAAAGTATTTTGAAGATCCTGATTCAATTACTGAAGATGAAATATTAGCAGCATTAAGGGAAGCCACTGTTTCTATGAAAATAGTACCAATGTTGTGTGGCTCCGCTTTTAAGAATAAAGGTGTTCAAACGATGCTAGATTATGTGATGGAATTGTTGCCTTCACCACTTGATCAAGAAGCGATTATTGGAACTAACCCTGACACTGAACAAGAAGAGTCTCGTAAGCCTAGCACTGAAGATCCATTTGCTGCTTTGGCATTTAAAATTGCAACGGATCCTTACGTAGGGCGTCTTTGTTTCGTCCGTTCTTATTCAGGCATGTTAGATTCAGGGTCATACATCTACAATGCAAGAACTGGAAAGAAAGAGCGTATTTCGAGAATTTATCAAATGCATGCCAATAAGCAGAATCAAATTGATCAATTGCATGCAGGTGACATTGGGGCTTTGGTTGGATTTAAAGACATTAAAACTGGCGACACATTGTGTCAAGAAGGTAAACCAATTGTATTGGAGTCTATGGATTTTCCAGAACCTGTGATAGGAATTGCCATCGAACCTAAGACTCAGTCTGACGTTGATAAAATGGGCATGGCCTTGGCAAAACTTTCAGAAGAAGACCCAACATTGACTATTCACACTGACGAAGATTCAGGTCAAACTGTTTTAAGTGGTATGGGTGAACTGCATTTGGATATTATTCTTGATCGTTTAAAAAGAGAGTTTAAAGTTGAATGTAATCAAGGTGCGCCTCAAGTGGCTTACAAAGAAGCGATCACTTCTTCTATAGAACACAGGGAAACATATAAGAAACAAACAGGAGGTCGAGGTAAATTTGCTGACATCGATGTCTTAATTGAACCAGTTGAGGATGCTGAATTTCAAGGATTGGAATTTGTCAACTCAATCAAGGGCGGGAACGTTCCGAGAGAATTCGTTCCTTCAGTAGAAAAAGGGTTCAAGGACTCAATGGACAATGGTGTGCTTGCTGGATATCCAATTGACAGCATGAAAGTGACCCTGAGAGATGGTTCATTCCACGCAGTGGATTCTGATCAACTTTCTTTTGAAGTGGCGGCAAAACTTGCATTCAAAAATGCCATTCCAAAAGCATCTCCAGTATTGTTGGAGCCCATCATGAAATTAGAAGTTGTAACTCCTGAAGAAAGTATGGGTGACATTGTGGGCGATTTAAATCGAAGAAGAGGTCAAGTAGAAGGAATGGATGATCGAGCAGGTTCAAAAGTGGTAAAAGCCAAAGTGCCTTTGTCAGAGATGTTTGGATATGTGACAGACTTGAGAACGATGTCTTCGGGTCGCGCAACCTCAACAATGGAATTTTCTCATTTTGACAATGCACCAAAGAATGTTGCCGAAGAGGTAATTGCTAAATCTAAAGGAAAAGTAGAAGCTTAATACGAAGACCATGAATCAAAAAATTAGGATAAAACTAAAATCTTACGATTTCAACTTGGTTGACAAGTCGGCGGAGAAAATCGTAAAAACGGTAAAATCAACTGGCGCAGTCGTTAGTGGACCTATTCCTCTCCCTACTCACAAGAAGATATACACTGTATTGAAATCTCCTCATGTAAATAAGAAAGCAAGGGAGCAATATCAACTTTCATCTTATAAAAGGCTCTTGGATATATACAGTTCTACATCAAAGACAGTAGATGCTTTGATGAAATTAGAATTGCCTAGTGGAGTTGACGTAGAAATTAAAGTATAACCGATCTAAATAAAAAGATATGGCTGGTTTATTAGGAAAAAAAATAGGTATGACAGGTGTCTTCAATGAAGAAGGTAAAAATATTCCTTGTACAGTGATTGAAGCAGGACCTTGTATAATAACACAAGTAAAAACTGAGGAAATTGATGGATATAGCGCCATGCAAATTGCCTTTGGTGAGATGAGTGAGAAAAATTCTAATGCAGCTTTGATAGGCCACTTCAAAAAAGCGAAAACTACACCTAAACGTAAGATGGTTGAGGTTGCTGTTGTTGAAGACAAGAAAGTAGGAGATGCATTGACAGTTGAAATCTTTGAAGAGGGTGCTTGGGTTGATGTTTCAGGAATTAGCAAGGGAAAAGGTTTTCAAGGTGTTGTGAAAAGACACGGATTTGCTGGTGTTGGGGATGCTACCCATGGCCAACATAACAGATTACGTGCGCCAGGAGCCATTGGAGCAGGTTCAGATCCATCTCGTGTTTTTAAAGGAACTCGAATGGCAGGTCAAATGGGCAACAAAAAAGTTACTACCCTTAATTTAAAAGTAGTTAAAGTATATCCAGAAAAAAATATTTTGGTTGTTAAAGGATCAGTTCCAGGAGCGAATGGATCAGTAGTAATGATCAAAAATTAATTGATAACTAAGATGGAATTAAGCGTTATTAATAAAGAAGGTAAAGACAGTAACAAGAAAGTAAAACTTTCTGAAGCTGTTTTCGGAATTGAACCAAATGATCATGCCATTTACTTGGATGTGAAACAATATTTGGCCAACGGACGTCAGGGTACTAGTAAAGCAAAAGAACGTGCTGAGATAACTGGAAGTACAAGGAAAATAAAGAAGCAAAAAGGAACAGGAACTGCAAGAGCAGGAAGTATTAAATCTCCCTTGTTTAGAGGTGGTGGAACCGTTTTTGGTCCAAGGCCTAGGGATTACTCCTTTAAACTGAATAAGAAATTAAAGAGGTTGGCAAGATGTTCTGCGCTTTCATACAAGGTGAAGGATGGTAATTTGTCAATTGTAGATGACATTCAAATGGATGCGCCAAAAACAAAAGACTTTAATAACCTTATTGAGAAGTTGAATGGAGGCTCCAAAAAAACGATTCTAGTAGTTTCTGATGTAAATAAAAACTTATATTTGTCCTCCCGAAATTTAGGGGGGGTTAAGGTTGTAACAGCTTCAGATATAAACACATATGAATTGATGAATGCTTCTAGTGTTTTGATTTCTGTAGGAGCAGTTGAGAAATTAGAGCAAAACCTTGGCTAAAAAATTGATGATGGGAGTAATAGTTAAACCAGTAATTACAGAAAAGATGACCAACCTTACCGAGGATTTAAATCGGTATGGATTTGTTGTCGATGTAAAGGCAGATAAGCTTCAAATTAAAGAAGCAATAGAGAAAATGTATGATGTCTCAGTAGAGCGCATTAATACGATGAACTATAAAGGAAAGCATAGAACGCGATATACTAAAGGTGGATGGGTCGAAGGCCGTACTAATAAGTACAAGAAAGCGATCGTCACTTTGACAGAAGGAGATGCAATAGACTTTTACAGCAACATTTAACGATTAGGAAATGGCAGTTAAGAAATTAAAACCTACTACACCCGGACAGCGACATAAGTTTGCCGCTACCTATGAAGAGTTGACCGCAGGAACTCCACAGAAATCATTAGTTTCTGGTAAAGGAAAGTCTGGTGGAAGAAACAATACAGGTAAGATGACCATGCGTCATATTGGTGGAGGACACAAGAAGAAATACAGAACCATTGATTTTAAAAGAAACAAATTTGGAATCGAGGGTAAAGTTGCTACTGTAGAGTATGATCCAAATCGTTCTGCTAGAATTGCGCTTATTCATTATGTTGATGGTGACAAAAGATACATCATTGCACCTAAAGGCATAGAAGTAGGTCAAACAATCAATTCAGGTAAAGGTGTAGAACCAGATACTGGGAATACCTTGTATTTATCTGAAATCCCTATGGGTTCCATGATTCACAACATTGAATTGAAGCCTTCACAAGGTGCTAAATTGGCACGTTCTGCAGGAGCCTACGCTCAATTAGTTTCAAAAGAAGGGAAATATGTTGGTGTTAAAATGCCATCAGGAGAGATTCGTTTGATATTGGGTACATGTTTAGCAACCATGGGAGTTGTTTCAAATTCTGACCACTTGTTAGAAAGAAAAGGAAAAGCTGGAGCCAACAGATGGAGAGGAAGACGTCCACGCGTTCGTGGTGTTGTTATGAATCCTGTAGATCACCCTATGGGTGGTGGTGAAGGTAGAGCTTCTGGGGGTCATCCGCGTTCTAGAAATGGTATACCTGCAAAAGGATACAAAACGAGAGCCAAAAAGAAATTATCCAATAAGTACATTGTTGAAAGAAGAAAAAAATAAGAAATGAGTCGTTCATTAAAAAAACCACCATTTGTTCATTATAAGCTAGCCGCTAAGGTGAATGATGCGCAAGAGTCAGGTAAGAAAACCGTAATTAAAACATGGTCAAGAGCCTCTATGATTACTCCTGAATTTGTTGGATTGACCATCGCTGTGCACAATGGAAATAAATTTATTCCTGTTTATGTGACTGAGAATATGGTTGGTCATAAATTGGGAGAATTTGCACCAACACGTACTTACAGAGGGCACGGTGGAAACAAAAAAGATAAAGGAAAAAGATAAGCGACATGGGAGCAAGAAAAAGAAATAGAGCTGAGGCCTTAAAAGAGGAGCGTAAACAAAAAAGTTTTGCGTCACTTAACAATTGTCCAACTTCTCCACGCAAGATGAGAAAAGTAGCAGATATGATTCGAGGAGAGGAAGTTTTTAAAGCGCTAACTATACTGCAATACAGTCCTCAAGATGCTGCAGGTAGATTGGAAAAATTACTCCGTTCTGCAATTGCAAATTGGGAAGCAAAGAACGAAGGAGAGCGTCCTGAAGACAATAAATTGGTTGTTTCTGAAGTAAAGGTTGACAGTGCAAGAATGTTGAAGAGATTGCGTCCTGCTCCACAAGGAAGAGGCCACAGAATAAGAAAAAGATCTAACCACGTGACCATCATGGTAGATAAACTAAATGTAGAAAACGCTAGTAATTAAGAACTATGGGACAAAAGACGAATCCAATAGCCAACCGTTTAGGAATCATCAAAGGATGGGACTCCAATTGGTTCGGTGGAAAGAATTACGGAGATAAAATTGCTGAAGACAATCAGATTCGCCAATACATCATGGCTAGATTGGCAAAAGCAAGCATTTCTAAAATAGTTATTGAGCGTACATTAAAGTTAATTACAGTCACAATAAATTCTTCACGACCCGGCATCATTATCGGAAAAGGTGGAAAGGATGTGGACATGCTGAAAGAAGAACTTAAGAAATTGACGAAAAAGGATGTTCAAATAAACATCTTTGAAATCAAAAGACCAGAATTGGATGCTCAACTTGTTGCAGAAAGTGTTGCACGTCAGATAGAAGGGAGAATTTCATTTAGACGTGCTGCAAAGATGTCAGTTGCTAGTACAATGAGAATGGGTGCAGAAGGAATTAAAATCATGGTGAGTGGACGTCTTGGTGGAGCAGAAATGGCAAGAACTGAGAGCTACAAAGAAGGAAGAATACCATTGCACACCTTTAGGGCGGACATTGATTACGCACTCGCAGAAGCTCATACTACTTATGGCCGCATCGGTATTAAGGTATGGATTTGTAAAGGAGAAGTTTACGGAAAAAGAGACTTGTCTCCTAACATTGCTTCTAAGAAACCTGAAGGTGGAGGTAAACAACAAGCAGGAAGATTCAGAGGGAAGAAGAGAAACTAGTATAACTGTAGAGAATAGAATAAAACCATGTTACAACCGAAAAGAACAAAATTCAGGAAAATGCAAAAAGGCCGTATGAAAGGCCTTGCTCAACGTGGGCATCAATTAGCATTTGGAAGTTTTGCCATTAAGACATTAGAAGAAGGATGGATTACTGCGCGTCAGATAGAAGCAGCTCGTATTGCCATTACAAGATACATGAAAAGGGAAGGACAACTTTGGATTCGAATTTTTCCAGACAAACCCGTCACAAAGAAACCTGCTGAAGTTAGAATGGGTAAAGGAAAAGGTGCTCCTGAATTGTGGGTGGCAGTTGCAAAACCTGGCAGAATTTTATTTGAGGCTGATGGAGTTCCTTTTGAAGTTGCTCAAGAAGCAATGAGATTGGGTGCACAGAAACTGCCAGTAAAGACAAAATTTGTAGTAAGAAGAGATCTTAAATCATAGCACAATTAGAGATGAAACAATTAGACATTAAAAATTTAAGCATTGACGATCTTCAAGAAAACTTAGCGCAGCAATCAGATTTGCTTTCTAAGTTAAAGATGAATCATGCAGTTTCTCCACTTGAGAACCC
>Ga0316208_1000184_pt1 | contig 87066 bp, 65 predicted proteins | sample 3monopyrite_MG_FD_204944 | JGI IMG/M metagenome (GOLD analysis project Ga0316208, IMG submission 204944) | Microbial mat bacterial communities from mineral coupon in-situ incubated in ocean water Damariscotta River, Maine, United States -... | ecosystem: Environmental > Aquatic > Marine >... | reverse complement strand
ATCGCATCAAGGAACTGAAGCGTGACTTGGACATGGACCGCACGAGTAGCCCGCGCTTCCTGGCGAACCAACTGCGCGTGCTCGTCGCGGCGGCAGCCTTCGTGCTCTTCCAGGAACTGCGCTGCAGTCTGGCGGGGACCGCGTTGCATCGCGCCATGGTCAGCACGCTCCGACTCCGGCTCCTGAAGATCGGCGCGACGGTCACGAGGACGGTGCGCCGCATCACCCTGTCGATGCCGACGAGCCATCCGTGGAAGGACCTTTGGCGGCTCGCCGCCGAGCGAGTCACAGCTTTCGCCTGACGCGCAGGCCGAGAGGCCTCTGACGATTGGAAAGTCGACCAAGGCAGCGCTGGAGATGTGTCATCACTGCGAAAAGCGCACCTCCGCAAGGGAGAATCCAGGGCGAGCGAGGTGTCAAGAGCGGCGAGATGGCGAGATCAACGGCATTCGCTGTCTCCCGCAGGTCCTCGGACACGATTCAGGCGCCGGGTTGTGCGGTCATGAATAGTCCGGGCTAAGTCTGCGATCTCACGTTGTTCGGTGTAACCATGAGGTGAGACGGTGACCGTTGCTGTGCCAGGGAGGGCAGCGGGCAATCGGCGCGGGACCAACACCTCGAAGGAGCCTTCTCGACCTGCCGATTCGAGCTGGACTCCTTCCGTACGCTCTCCACCGGGACTCATGCGCTTCAGGCGGACGGCATTGATCCGCTGAGGATGGGCTTCGTCGAGAGGGACGAGGAACCGCAGGCGTAATTCGGCCGCACTCGGTTTCAGTTCGACGGTAACGCTCGCCACTCCTCGATCGGGAATCGTGGTTGTCGCTGTTCCTCCGTAGCGAACGGCGGAGTTGACCGCCGTCATATTCCCCGGCACCGAGGCGCGTATCTCTGCCCGCCCTGGCGGCACGCCGCGGAACTCGATGCGTCGGTCTGATGCTGGTCGATCGGCCTGGTAGATCGGCGCGATTCCGCCTTCATCGAAGACTTCGACTCGAACGAATGGTTGCGCTCCGCGTGCATCCCCCTCGATCACCACGTCGAGCTGCGCGGCCGGCTCGAGCAATACCGTGACATTCTCGGGGCAGCCTCGCTCGACGTGCCAATTGGCCCATCCGTAGCCATCCGCGGTGATCCATGCGTTCGACCGCGCTTGACGAGGCATGGAGACGGGCGAGGTGCCTTCGGCCTTCGCCGGTAGAGCGACGATCCGCGAGTGGGGAGTTCCCGTGGGGCTGGGACCAATGATCATCTCACCGGCTCTATGCTCGACGTTCTGTAGTTCCGGGAACGCCATGGTCTGGAGCAGATGCACGCGAATCCCGCTCAACGGCGTGCGTGTTGCAGCGTCCAGGACGGTCAGTTCGATGTATTGCGACTCATCACCGGAGCGATCGACGCTGAGCGGGTCGTGTTCCTCAGAACTGCGCGCGATCGACTCACGCGCGGGTTTTGAGATCTGTGCGGTTGGAGCGGGCAGTGCGGGCGCTTTCACTCGCGCCTCAGCGGAGTCTGTCTGAGGCGGATCGACTACCTGAGCGTCGTTGCGGTGATCGAGGGCGGTGTGCACCAACATCAAGACCGCGCCGAGCAGCACTAGCGCTGTGATCGATCGCGTCCATCTGATTGGGCGGGCGTTCCGAGCTGTGCGAACATTAGGCATCATGAGTCGAGTCCGGGGAAGCGGCGCAGTTCGACGGTGGGACGTGCTCGGTCCAGGCAACTCATGTGCCGGATGGTCACCAGTTGTGCTGGCCCGTTCCGAGGAGGGCTCTGACCTGCTTGAGCGTCAGGCCGCCTTCGGGCGAGCGCATTTCGATGCGCAAGTCGTCGGGCATCGCCTTGCCGGAGGGCCAGCTCAACAAGTCGGCGCCCGACGTATCGGTGGCCGGCGACGGGTCGATGCTGACTGGCAGCAAGACGAAGCGAAAGGGCACCGCCGGCCACCAGGTCTCGATGACGCCGGACTCATCGCGCAGTTCGTGCTTCGAGACTTGCGTCTCGACCCAGTCGGGACTCGGCTTCTCGCTGAGTACGACCGCGACTAAGCCGCACCAAGCGAGCGATGGACGCAGGTCCCAGAACACGACGCGCTTCTTGTAGAGGCGGGGCAGCGTCTTCTCGAGGGTCGCGGTCGCGTCGGGAAACACGACGACCTCATAGGTGGTTCCATGCGGGCGGACGGTGATGCGGGTCTTGCCGGCTGGGACACGGAGTCGGGCTCGAGAGATGGCGCGCTCATCCACCGCGGGGTCGGTGAGTGTCTCGAAGCTCTCGATGAGTTTGACCCGGAGGTGCGGCTTGACGTCGGGATCGAGGGACTCGAGGAGAACGCTCTGGAGCGCCGAACCGCCCTGCTCCGCGGCCGGTTCGGTCCACTGCAGGACGAGCTCGCCCCAGAGGGCTTCGAGCGCGATGACCTCGAGCCGCTGTTCATGGCTGCCCAGCTGGATCTCTCTCGTCTTGCGTTCGGCTTCGCCTCCGTGGACCGGAACGCCGGAGGCTTCGATCAGGTAGCGCCCTCGCTCGAGGCCTTTGAAGAAAGCGGTTCCGTTGGTCGTGCTCCTGCGGGAACGCGAAGGGGCTCGGCCGTCGCTGCTCCCCGTGGACGTCAAGATCACGTGCACTCGCGAGTAGTCCTGGCTGCCCGCCACCTCGACCTTCAAGAGTGCTTCACGCCGCAGCGGAATCTCGATGCGCTCGGGACTGTCGTCGTACAGCGAGAGCTGCGCCCAGCCGTAGCCGCTCGCGGTGATCCACAGTTCCTTGCGCCGTGGTGCCGGCGAGGTCAGCGGTGACGAGCCCGACGCGATCAGGCGGAGCGCGGCGACCCGTGCGGCGGCGCGTTGTTCGAGCGGTGGCGAGAGCGACCAGCCCTCATCCTTTTCCGATTCGGCGGAGGTGGCCATCGCGCGCAGATGAACACGGGCGTCGTCCAGGGCTTCACCGGTCTCCGAGTCGATGATCTGCAAGATGACGGAGGCGCGTCCGGCCGAGGACGACCTCTGAACCAAGTCCTGAACGGCGCTGCGTTCGGAGTCCGTGATCCGTGCGTCCGGCGCGGCGAGCGGCGAGAAGGCCGGGCGCTCGTCCGTTGCTGGTGCGTTGTCTGCAGTCAACTCCTGAGGCAGCTCGCCGTCCGCGCTGATCCAGCGGAACGCGAGCCAGCCGACGAGTGCCGTGACCACGAGGATCGCGAGCTTCGCGCGCTCGATACGGAGCTGACCGTTCGGAGTCTCCATTGCAGTCGAGTCTAACCGGGTTGCTACCGTCCGAAACGCCCGCTCTGCAGCGGCCGATTCTCGAGCACAGTGCGCCGCTCCTCGCGATCCGGATCGGTGCGCACTTCGATGCGCAGCTCGTCGGGGACGGCGGAGCCATCGGGCCAGTGGCGCAGCTCGGGTCTCAGCCACTCCATGTCCGGTGTCAGGTAGAACTGGAAGGGGACGCTCGGGAGCAACATCAGGAGATCGCCGGTCGGCGGCGGTGCTGCGGCGATCGAGACTTCGCCGCGGAGGCCGAACATCTCGGGCGCGGCGCCTTCGAAGGAGAAGTCGAGTCGGCCCGCGAAGTGCGCATTGGTCGTCGTGTCCCAGACGGTGATGCGGCGCTGCACGAGCTCGGGGAGCTCGTACTCGATCGAGGTCAGCGCTTCGGAGGTCACGCTGCCGTGGATGCGGATGCCGTGGGGGCGCACGAGCAGCTCGAAGGGCGCGGCGGCGACGCGCAAGGGTTCGTTCAGTCGGAAGACCGTGCGGCCGTTCTCGACGCTCTCGTCGAAGCGCGTGATCTTCGTCGGGTGATGCGTCTTGCCGAGGACGAGCATGCTCTGCTCGTAGATCTCGATCGACTGCACGCGTTGTGGCGCGACGGCGTTCGCGGGTGTCGCGAGCGTGATCGCGAGTTCCCCGTAGATCGGCGCGGCGTGCAAGCGCAGCGTCGCGGATTGCCCGACGACCAGCCAGCCTTCACCGAAGGCGGCTTGATCGAAGTCGGGCCGCTTCGCATCTCTGGCGATCGCCAGCGCCTCGAAGCGGCCGGCGGGCAAGCCGGTGAAGCGCGCGACTTCCTCTTCGACTCGGCGTCGCACGCGCACGGGAGCACCGTCGCCGGTGTGCGGGTAGACGTCGAGGTCGACGAGCGCCGTGGTGTGCCCGTTGCGCGAGCTGACGATCACGTCCAGGCTGGCCGTCGCTTCGAGCAGCACGTGCACCTCACCCGGCCAGGCGCCGTTCAGGTACACGTTCGACCAGCCGTAACCGGGCGCGGTGACCCAGATCATCGACTGGTTGACGGGGCGCAGCCGCAGCGGCGAGCCTCCTTCTGCAACCACGGCGAGCTCGGGGATGTGCGGGCCCGGTGCGCCTCGGGGACTCGGGCCGACGAGCCAGCGATCTTCGAAGACCGTCAGGTCCTGCGCCGCCGGCAGCGCGGCGACCGTCAACATGCGCGCCTTCGCAGCGCCGAGCGGCGCATTGGTGTGCGCGTCGAAGACGAACAGCTCGATCACTTGCGGCAGGTGCGATCCGGCGCGGAGCGCGTCGGTTCCGGAAGCGCCGCTGTTCGTGCCGACGAGCGCTTCCGTCGTCGAGACGACGCGTCGGCTGTCGTCCGCTCCGCGCTGCGATGCTTCGAGCGAGCCCGCGCCATGCTCGGCCGTCATCGCGGGTCGAATGCTCGACGGTTCGAGTTCGCTCGCGGAATCCGTTCGACCGAGCCATGCTCGACCAAAAACCCCCCACGCAACGATCCCCGCGAGCGCGAGGATCGTGAGGGCTGGGTGGAGTCGAATGCTGGATTGGACGGGACGCACGCTGCGGTGATCTCTCACCCTCTCGTACGCTGCCGGCTACGGCACGCGAGCGGAGGTTCGCTCATTCCGGTTGAGCGTTGCGTTCCGCGTCCAGCGCCGCGTCCAAGTCGGCATCGACATCTGCGTCGACGAGCGGCGGGTCCGGTTCCTCGGCGCGCGAGGGAGCCGCGTAGGCGCTCTCCTCGGGTCCGCTCCACAGATAGGCGAGCGAGCCACCGACGGCGAGTGCGAGCACGAGGGCGGGTGCGGGATGGAGCGACGAACGGATCATCCTGTGTCCTGCTGGGGGTCCTGGAAGGGGAAGGTGCCGCCTCCGCGGGAAGCGGCGGTGCGGCAGGCACCTCTATGAACGACATCCGTCGCGAGAGTTCCGAGATCGACGGGAATCAATCGCAAGACTCGTGCCTGCTACGATCTCTGAGGACCGACGTTGGGACGCTCTCTTCACAGCGCCTCGCTTTGTCCAGCCTCAGACCGCGGCGCGGCGCGGTCCACCCTCAGACTGCGGCGCAGCGCCAAGGACCCACCGCGAGCGCCCCGAGCTCCCCGAACGAGATCCGGGCCCCCGCTCCGAGGGGAGGAGCGGGGGCCCGGGAGAGCTCGGCGTGCAATCGCACTCGCGCTCAGGGATGGGTACTGTTTCAGCGACTGCCGTGCGACGGTTCGACCGTCTGCTCGTGGGGCGTCTCTTCCAGGTTGACCCAAGTCGTTTCCCCGGTGTCGGGGAAGCGCACTTGCACCCAGGAGTTCCAGACGGAGACGACCTGGACGGCGGTCTGTGCGGGGGACTCTTCTTTTCGCTGTTGTTCGTTCACGCGCATGTCTCCGACCCCCATCGGACGGACGGGGGAGATCTCACCCGCTTTTCTAACGAGAGCTTCGCTGTGGAGGGTCGGTTCGTGCGACGGGTGGTTCAGGCGTGGGACGCCAGGGCGCGGATCGGCTCGCCGCTGCCGACTTTGGTTAGCGCGGATCGAAGTGCAGCTCGTGCGTGGTGAGCTGACCGCGTCGCAGGATCAGGTCGAGATCCGTGGAGCGCGGCACGAGATCGGGAAGCGGATCGAGATGCAGTCGGCAGAGCCCTTCGGCGTCGGCGCGCAGATGGAGCGAGACGGTTCCTTCAGCGGTGCGGAAGAGGAAAGACAGTCTCAGCTCACCGCTTCCGCTCGCGGCTTCGTCGATGAACAGCGGCTCCAGCTGATCCCATGCGGGCGAGAGCGGACCCCGAGCGGTGAGCAGATCCAGTTGCAGGAAAGCGGCCCGCGCGAGCTCGACCACGACCTCGTCTTCTCCATCGCGGATCCGGAATTTGTGTTCCAGCCCGACGTAGTGAGGATCGTCGGTGCGGATCACGCAAGGGCCCTCCGGCAAGCGCAGGGTCGGCCCGAGGAGATCCAGTTCCTTCCACAGCTCGGGGCGCCGGTCGAGGCTGCGATTTTCGAGCTGTTGATACAGGAGCTTGACGTCGTGGATGGGGTCACCGGTGTTCCTGTCGATGCAACGCACTCTCGTCTCGATGCTCGGACTCGCCTCGATGTCGATGGTCTGTAGCGGACGTTGCCATTCGACATCGACTTCAACGAGCTGATGCAGCGGCAACAAGACCGCTGTGTAGCTTCCTTCGGTGAGCGAGAGTTCCGGCGTCAACCAGTGCCGTTCGTCCTCGTCGTCGAAGAACTCGAGTTCGTCGAGCGTCCACTTCGCAATGGACTTCACGCCGGAGCGCAGATCGAGCAACTCGACTGAACGCGGTCGCTCTTGCGTGGCTTGCGCTGCGCAGTGGATCGCGAACCGGGAACGTAGCGGCGGCGCCAGCTCGATCCACGCTGGTCGTCGTTCGCCGGGCGCGAAGCGGCCCGACCAGATCTCGCTGCGCAGCTGCGTACCGTCCTCAGTGCTTCCGTGGGCCATGAACTGCAGCTCACCAAATGGCAGGCCATCCAGTCGGGTCGTTTGGTCTTCGACGAGGAACTCAAGCACTGTGGAGCCACTGTCGGTGAAGTCGTGACCGCTGACCACGCGGGCATAGACCGGCTGCGCCAGATCGAGTCCGTCGATGCGCAGGTCGACGCTACAACTCCGCCGTAAGTAGATCCAGTGCTCGCGTGCGTCGAGTACGGGAATCGCAGTCCATGCATGGCCGGCCGTACGAATCCAGAGCAAGCCGCGCTTGCCGCTGGGTTCCCAGTGAATCGGGGAGGTACCGTTCTCGATGAGCGTGGTCAGTCGAGCGCCGAGTCCGGGATGCTTTCCGCGTGCCGGCTTCGAAGTGCGGTACGACACATTTTGCTGCACGAAGGCGAACTCGAGCGGTCGTTGCACGCGGCGTGGGTCCGGCTCGGCTTCGTAGGCGACTTCGATGCCGGAGAGGTCCTTTCCAGAGTGCTCGTCGCGAATGTGCAGGACGAACACTCCGGCAGGCGGAGGAGCTTCGGACTTGGAGCCTGGGTCGAGGAGCGTCATTGACTTGCGTGTGCCGAGATCCTCGGCGACGGTTTCGCTTCGACTCGCGCGCGCCACGAGTTCGCCGGAGTCATGCGGCTTGATCGAGAGGCGCTCGCCGAGATCCAACGGTCGCGTGACCGGCGCTCGAATCGAAAAGAGCAGCACGCCGATCAAGACGGCGAGGCAGGCAAGCAACAACCGGGTGTTTCGAGGGATGCACATGACGCCTTCAGCGCTCGATGAGCCGTACCGTGTGCTGCACGACTTCGCCGCGCCTCAGCACGACGTCGAGATCATCCGGGTGCGGCGTGAGGTCCGCCGTCAGCTCGAGCTTGAGGCGTGCCGGCCCGTCGGCGTCCACGCGGAAGTTCAGCGTGAGGAAGTCGAGCCCGACGGTCATGGTCGGCGACCCAGAGGTCAGGAAGTAGCCTTGCGGTCCGATCAGTCGGGCCTTCCGCAGCAGCGCGAAGTCGGGCACGACGACGCCTTGCGCTGAGCGCAGTTCGACTTCGAGAGTCGCGGCTCGCTTCAGCCGGACCGTCAAGTCGGATTGCGGCGCGTCGATCAAGCACTCGCTCGAGAGGCCCACGTAGTCCGAGTGGCCCGAGCGCAAGTGAATCACTCCGTAAGGCAGGCGCACGAAGCCATTCTCGAGCTGCAGTGAGCGCCAGCGCATGTGATTGCGCTCTATGCCTCCGAGTCCCACGACCCAATACTCGAGCAGCCTCGCTGAAACCGGCGCGCCGGTTTCGGCATCGACGCAACGCACGCGGCAGAGGCTGGAATCGCCGACCGCGAGGACGATCGTTTGCGTTGCTTTGCCGCGCCGGAGCGTGAAGTCCCTCAGCTGCCCGCCGGGCAACAGGCGTGCGCTGTAGCGACCTTCGGGCAGGCTCACTTCCGGCGTGCTCCACTGCAACTGGCCCTCGTGCGTCGAGGTGATCAACTCGTCGAGCGTCCAGCGTGTGTCGCCTTCGTGCTTGTCGTCGATGGACATCAACTCGAGTTCTTGCACCTCCGCCTGTCCGATTTGGCGGGGAAGCATGCGCACGCTGAGCTGTAGACGCGGCAGTGCTTCGAGGTGCAGATCGACAGTTTGGTGTGTGCCGGCTGTCGTGATCTCATGCCAGATCTGACTGCGTAGAACGGTTCCATCCTCACGAGTCGCGTTCGCGATGATGCGCAAGCCGCCGGAGGCGATCCCCGTCAACGCGGTGACTTCGTCCTCGACGACGAACTCCAGGATGGAAGTGGGGTCCGGATCCCCGATCCACGCGCGCTGAATGTGCACCGTGACGCGTTCGGCGTCTTCGCGACTCGCAATCCGTACGTCGATGCTGCACGCCGGTTCGAGGTACAACCACCGGGGCCCCGCCGCGTCGCCGAGGTCGATCGACTCCCAGCTGTAGCCTTCGGCGTGCACCCACAGCTTGCCCCTGTCCCAGAGGTTCGCGAGTGAAACGGGCGAGGCGGCGTCCAGCAGCGCGGGGTCGAGCTGCGCGTCGGGGCCGGGATGAACGGGCAAGACGCGTCCCATGGGGCGGTGCGGAAAGCCCGGATCGATGGTGACGCCGCCGCGGCTGCGATGGGGGCGGCGCGGGTTGAACTCGGTTTCGTGGTAGATTGCGACTCGGCCGAGGTCGTCGCCCGTCTGCGAGTCCCGCACGTGGAGCAAGAGTTCGAGCGGCAGCGCTTCGTCGCTCGCGTCGAGCGCCGCAATTCGGTCGGCGTCGATTCCATCGAGCGACTCGCGGTGCGATGCACCGAGCACGCCGGAATCGGACCCGGTGCGCCTCGTGCCTTCGAGGGAATCGACTGGCGCGCTCGCCGCGGGCTTCCGGTCGAGCGCCAAGGCCGCTGCGGGGTCGCCGGAGACAAGTCGCCAGAGCAGCGTGGCGACCAAGACCAAGCCGACGGCGAGCGCGAGGCGCGGGAGAGGTTTCACGAAGTCGTGGCGCGAGGGTGGAGGTGCGGTCATGGCGATCAGCGAGGCGGGAGGGTCCGCATCGTCGCCCGCTGAACATCGCAGCGCAAGTTGCGCGGCGCTCTCCGGGGACTCGATACTCTGTCGGACCTCTGGAATGGCTGCTCAGCGCTTCCCGCCCTCATTCGACCGATCGACGCGCACGCGAAACCCATGCCCCAATCCCTCTTCGAGCTCGCCGGCGGCGAGGATGCCCTGCGCGCCGTGATCGAGGACTTCTACGACCACGTCTTCGATGACGTGATGATCGGGTTCTTCTTTCTCGGGTCGGAGAAGTCCGAACTCGTGCGCCTCGAACTCGAGTTCGTGATGCGCTTCCTCGGGGCGAGTCAGAAGTACACGGGCCGCACGCTGCGCGAGGCGCACAAGGGCCACCACATCATGGGTGGCCAGTTCAACCGCCGGACGCAGCTGTTGCGTCAAGCGATGGAACGGCAAGGCTTGCCTCAAGCCGTGCGCGACGAGTGGATCGAGCACACCGAGGCGTTGCGGTCGCAGGTGACGCGCGACGTGCCGGGCGAGTGCAGACCGCCGGATGCGGCAGCGCACAGCGGCGACGACGCGGGTCAGTAGCGCTCGGCGAGCTTCAGCGCTCCGTCGATCTGAACGCTGTCGTAGTCGTGCAGCTCGGACCGCTCGAACAAGCCGTCGTGGTCGGCATCGACGGGCATCAGCGTGTGACCGATCGTCGCACCGACGCTTGCCGGAACGCCGAGGGGGTCCTACGCGATCGAGCGCGTCACCGCGAAGCCGAGCGGAATCGACGCGAGTTGCCGGCGCTCGAGACGCAGACCGCCCCAAGGGCGTTCGCCGGCGACGTCGTAGTCATCCGCTGAGCGCGCCGCGACCGCGGTGGGGCGGTAGTCGGTCGGGACTTCGACTTTCCAGCGGTACTGGCTGCGGCGGCGGTTCGTGGGGTATTCGATCCCGGTGAACTCGATCGATGACTTGCTCAAGGTCATGCGCGTCACGTACGGATCGCTCCGCCAACACGTCGTCACGCCGGGAGGCATGAGGTTGCACACAGTCCTGACGCTGGACCCCGGCAGGTCGGGGGTCCGCGTACCGGGACCGTCCTTGCGCAGTGCAGCGCGTCCGGCGACCACGTCTTGCAGCGAGAGGCCGGGAGCTAGCGAGTGGCACGCACTGAGGCCGAGCGCGGTCAGCGCCGCGAGTGCGAGCAGGTTCGAACGGGAAGAACGGGTCATCTTGTCGGTGCGTGCCCGGCCGTGCCGGCGGGGCGCCGCCGATCCTACACGCCCGGCCTGATGCAAAGCGAGGGGGACGATCAGCGGCGTGATCGTGCCCCCCGCGATGTTTGCAGGAACAGGACTAGCCCGGATTATTCATGAACACGCACCCCAGACTGCGCAGCCGGCCGGCATCGCCGGCCTCTCGGCCCCTGACGGCACTTTGAGGAACCTGGCTACTTCGACGACCCGTTCAGGGTCGCCATCATCGCCAGAACCCTCGTAGCACCGACAGGAGCCGATCTGCTGTGTCTGGAGCACGTCTTCATGAATAATCCGGGCTAGCGGCTGCGCTTCTCCGCGTCCTCCATGCGGATCGAGAGCGCCGGCGGTAAGCCGTTCTGCGCCTCGATGATGCGCACGTCGCGGTAGTCGAAGACGCCGTCGTCGTTGCGGTCCAGTCGAGCTCGCATGTGCGGCGGCAGCTCAGCCGCTTGCAGGCGCGCGCGCAGGCGTCGTGCACGCGCGGGATCGAGCGGTCCTTCGCCTTGGGCGAGCGGGATGGCGCACGCGCAGTCGGTGGTCTTCAACCAGTTGGTGGTGACGAACACGTAGTCTTCGCTGCCGACCGCACCGTCGTTGCTGAAGTCGGAGTCGCGCGTGACTTGATCCCATGGGCAGCCGCCTTCGTCGGCCAACATGCCGAACTGGAACAGGAACCAGGTCAAGTCGTTGATGTCGACATCGCCGTCGTTGTCGGTATCACCGCTCTCCAGCTCGAGGGTCGCGGCTGCGATGTACTTGGTTCCGTCGATGGACAGACCCAGGCTCGTCGAGTCGCAGATAGTGTGCTGTTCATCCTTGGCCGTCAGGACCAGGGATGCGCCGCACGGGATCTCGATCTCGCCGCTATAGGTCGCCGGCGTACCGACGAACAACAGCTCTTGGTCCGACGACGCGCAGCCGTCGGTCGCGAGGCGGATGCAACGCGTCACAGGGCCCGTCACGCCGGCGAGCTCGATCGTCACGTCGACGCGGTTCGTCGAGCTGACGATCACGTCGAAGGTGCTGACCGCGCTGTTGCCGCAGTCGTCGGTAGCGACGCAGCTGACCGTCGTCGTTCCGATGGGAAACACGGAGCCGCTGGGAGGAGTGCAGACGACCAGCGGCAAGCCGCAGTTGTCGGAAGCGAGCGGGGAGTCGAAGTCGACCACCGCACCACCGCAGCCGAGACCGGATTCGGAGGACGTCGCGATGTCCGGGACGACCGCGATGAGCGGGGCTGTGTCGTCGAAGCGGTACGAACCCGGGACCACCAGCGTGGTGGTCATCGGCGAGCCGCCGTACCCGACTTCGGAGGGCGACGCGCCGCCGACTTCGAAGGACACGGTTCCCGATTGATCACACTCGGCGATCACGTCGAAGACCAGCGTCGCGAGGACTTCGTCCGCATCGGCGCTGGTCACCTGGCTGCCGTCCAGCTCGAGCAGGCCGTCGTCGGCCTGCGCGATCGGCGAGGCATGCGTGGTGTACGCCGTCGCCGAGTAGGAGGACAGGTCGCCGCGGTAGCTGAGCGCACCCATGTCATAGTCGACGTAGGCGGCGTACTCGGTCGAAGCGCCCGCGATGCCCGTGACCTTGAGTTCCACGGCCACCTGATAGCCGAGCGCCGGATCGGCGTCGCCTTGGCAGTCCGGAACGTCGAGCTCGAGCGTCGCCGCGAAGCAGCCGTTGCCGTCTTCGGGCACGATCGGATCGTCCTGCTCCATGAAGAAGTCGGCTTCCGCGGTCCACGCCAAGGCGTCGAGCGGGTTCGCTGCGAAGAGGCCGACCTTGGTGACGACCATCGTCTGCGCGACGCTGCCGATCAGGGTCCAGGTGGAACCGTCGGGCGAGATCTCGAAGCTGTAGGTGTTGCCGGAACGGATCACGCGCGTGTAGATGGCCGAACCGGTCGTGATGTTGGTCGAGCTGACCGTCGCATTGGAACCGGTGGTCGTCCTGCCGATGAAGGCGCGAAGCACGGAGCCCGTGTGGAAGACGTCGAAGCGCAGCCAGTTGTCTGCGTCGGCTTCCACGATGATGCCTTGGTCGTTGTAACCACCTGCGGGCTCGGTGTTCCACTTGACGACGACATCGAAGTCTTGGTTCGTGGCGTCCTGCATGTAGCGCGCGGATTCGTTCACTCCGCCGCCGCCCCAGGCGTTGTGTTCCGAACCGGCGGGCAGGGTGAGCGAGAGGTACGCGTCACCTGTTCCTGCACCATTCAGCGCGTAGCTGCCGTCGCCGAGCGGATTCACGAAGTCCCACATGGCGGGGTCGTGACCGCAGTTGAAGTCGTCCGAGAGGAAGGGGGAAGGCGGCGTCGGGGTGATGTCGACCGTGACCACGGCTTCGTTCGAGAGCGCGGCGTCGTTGTCCGCGACTCTGTAGCGGAACTCGTCCGTGGTCGTCGGCGAGCCGTCGTGCGTGTACGTCACGACGCCCGTCGTCGGGTTCGCGGAGAGCGTGCCGTGCGCTGCGGTCAAGCTGAACGCCAAGGACGAAGGTAGGAGAACCCCGTCCGTGTCGTAGTCGTTCGCCAACACGGCGACATCGGCGGAGGCACCGGGAACCACGTAGAACTGGTCGTCCAAGGCCACCGGGGCGACGTTGGGCGGTCCGACGACTTCAGTGATCGTTACGTCGCCGAAGGTCACGTCGTACTGGTGCGAGATCAGGAGCGGCGAGCCGATCTGCGGATCGCTGAGCGTCTCCTGGCCTTCAATCTCCCAAGCGCCCGGTTCGGGTTGGCCGTCTTCCCAGACCTTGAGCTGGTAGAGACCGCCGACACCGATGGTCGTCGAGACGCGCATCTTGAACCAGTAGGTCAAGCCTTGCGTGAGCGTGCGTGAGTCGGTATCGAGGATCGTGCCGTCGTTGCCGTACAACTCGATGCGCCCGTTTCGATACCAGCCGATGCAACCGAGCGGCAAGTAGCCGGACTTCGGTTGCGTGCCGGCGATGGGGTAATCGGTGTGACCGTCCCAGCGCAGCAAGATGCCGGCGCCGCCGCTGGAAGGACTCAGCGAGTTCATCGTGATCGGCACGAGAACCTCATAGTTGTCCCAGGTGCGCTGACCGACGCCGATCAAGCGGTCGTAGCCGGGCTCGGTCGTGCGCACGCCGATGCCTTCGAGCGCGAACTTGCCGTCGATGATCTGCGCGACGTCCTGGATCTCGGTGACGAGGTCCCAGTCGATCGAGAGCGGCATCACGTACGAGTTGCCGGGGTTGTAATCGACGTTGACGGTGCGCACCGACTGGTTGAGGGCGTTGTCTTCGGCCGTGATCACGACGGTGTTCGCGCCGGGGACCAGATCCACGGTCGCCAGGTCGACGTTGAAGTCACCCGCGTTGACCAGTCGTCGTCCGTCGGGCCCGACGGTCAAGCTGACCGGAGTCCCGCCGTTCAGCGTGTACGAGAGCGCGAGAACGCCGTCGACGCCGCTCACGTTACCGAGGATGTTGGCCCACGGCTGCGAGAGTCCCGGAGTTCCGAACTGCTGGTCGAGGCCGTACCAGACGTCGATGTCCGGACCCTCGGTATCGAGTAGCACCTGAAAGTTTCCCGCCTCTGACACCGTGTTCGTGCCGTCGTCGGAGAGGATCCGGTAGTGGTAGTTGATGCCGGTCTGCAGACCGGACACGAGCACCGAGTGCGCGTAGAGCGAGCCGGCGTCGCTGACGAAGCCGAGTTCGTACGCCGGCGTCTCACCGTACTCGACCGTGCCGAGGCACGGCTCGTCCGTGAACCAGGTCGCCGTGAACTCATTGTTGCCGAGCGTCTCGCCGGGCGAGTGGATCAGCGGCGAGTCGACGTCGGCGGGCGGGGGACCGCTGTCTTCGGGCGAGATCGGCGACGCCGTGTTGAAGAAGTAGTCGACTTCCGCCGTGAAGGCGAGGCCGACGACCGGGTTGGCGGCAAAGACACCGACTTGCGTCACGGACAGGGCGAGCGTCACGCTACCGGACGGCGTCCAGATCGAGCCATCGTTCGACAGCTCGAGCTCGAACAGGTTGCCCGTGCGGCGCACGCGCATGTAGTCCGCCGTTCCGGCCGGGATCGTCAGGTTCTGAACCGAAGAGTTCGATCCACCGACCGTGCGACCGATGAACGCTTTCAGGTTCGAGCCGTCGTGGTAGACATCGAAGCGCATCCAGTTGTTCGCGTCTTGCTCGATCACGAAGCCCTGGTCGTTGTATCCGGCCGTCGGTTCGTAGTTGAACTTGACCTCGATCTCGAAGTCGGTGTTGTCGGACGGTTGCATCACGCGCACGCCGCCGGTTCCCCACGCGTCGTGCGGAGTTCCCGCGGGCAGCGACAGCGCGAGATGCGCATCACCGGTACCGGCGCCGACCATGGCAGCTTGACCGACGTCGAGCGGATTGACCAGCGTCCACTGCGCGAGGTCGAGGTTGATCCGATTGAAGTCGTCGGATGTCGGACCGGTTCCGGCGAAGACCGACTGCACGGTGAGTGTCACAGCGGTGAGGCAGACACCAAGAACGCGACGGGGCAGTCGTGAGCGCATCATGTTGACCAGCGAGTTGAAGAAGCTCGTCCGCGGAGACGAGGTTGCGGTGTGCGGCTCGCACGTAGGTGCGCATGCGGGCTGCGCAAGCAACGTTACTGGAGCACGCCGAAACTGTCCATTGGCTGCGTGCCGCGGCATTTCGCAGCTTTCCGCTCTCGTTCGCACGACCCACCCGCGGCGGAGCCAAGTCGTCTCGAAGTCACGTTCGGAAGCGCTCGCGCACGGCCCTCGAGCCGCGTCACAGACGGTCCGCAAGAATTCTCCCGATAACTTGGCGCGACCAACACCACACGTCGTTCGCCGCCTCAGCTCACACGGGCGCGGGCTTGGACGAAAGCGTAGAAGAAGACGGCGTCGGGATCGTGCGCGACGATCTGGAGCTCGCGTTCCATGCCTTCGACAATCTCTTCGGAGACGCGCTCGGCTTCGAGCAGACCGCCGGCTCCCGACAAGAGCAGCTCCGACCAGTACTCCAAGAACTCGGCGCGTTCGCCCGGAGCGCGATTGTCGAGGTGGATCGTCTTGACCTCGGTGCGGATGTCGGTGAAGCCGACGCGCTGCAGGAGGTTGCCGAGCTTCGCGCCGACGAAGGGGTCGCCGCCCAGCTCGAGCTGTTGGTCGTTGAAGGCCGCGAAGTACGCGAGCGTCTGCGGACTGTAGGGCTGCAGGAAGAAGGTTGCGTTCTGGACTTCGGTGCAGACCACGGGCGATCCCGCGCGCAACACGCGGCGCACTTCCGAGAGCACGAGCGCGGGGTCGGCGACGTGTTCGAGCACCCAGCAGAGGAAGGCCGAGTCGTAGGTGTCGGTCGCGGCGGAGAGTCGACCCGCGTCGCCGTGTTGCAGCTCGTAGCGCCCCGGGGCCCAAGGCACCTTGGAGAGACGGTCGCGCGCGATCGAGAGGTTCGCCTCGGATGCGTCGACACCCGTGATGTGCAGCTCGGGGAAGTGGCGCAGCAAGATCTCGGTCTGTGCGCCGACGCCGCAGCCGACTTCGAGCAGCGAACGCGAGCGCCAGAACGGCAAGCGGTCGTGCACGCGGTGCTCGGTGAAGCGGGCTTGGCGGTACAGGCGGTCCTGTTCCTCGGCGGTGAAGCCGTGGACGTAGCCCGTGGTTTCCTTGGCGCTCATGTTCTGAATGGTCGGGAGGAGTTCGGCGGATCGAGACGACACCGCTCAGCCCGCCTTTGTACCCCCCCGGGCCCGTGTCTAGACTGTGGGCCCAGGAGGAAATCTATGAGTCAGATCGAGAGCATCTTGCACGAGGACCGTCGCTTCCCGCCGTCCGCCGCCTTCGCCGCCGCCGCGCGGCTCGGCGACGAGGCTGAGTACGACCGGCTGTACCAGCTGTCGATCGACCATCCCGATCAGTACTGGGATGGTGTGGCCAAGGAACTGCCTTGGATGGAACCGTGGACGGAGGTGCTCGACTGGTCGGGCGCTCCCGTGGCGAAGTGGTTCGTCGGCGGCAAGCTGAACGCGTCGGCCGTCTGCCTCGATCAACACCTGGACGGACCGCGCGCGGACCAGATCGCGATCGTCTGGGAAGGCGAACCCGGCGACGTGCGCGAGATCACGTATCGCGAGCTGCACGCCGATGTTTCGCGCCTCGCCAACGGCTTGAAGTCACGTGGGATCAAGAAAGGCGATCGCGTCGTGATCTACATGCCGATGATCCCCGAGCTCACGATGGCCGTGCTCGCCTGCGCGCGCATCGGCGCGATCCACTCCGTGGTCTTCGGCGGCTTCTCCGCGCAAGCACTGCGCGATCGCATCATCGACGGCGGTTGCACCGCAGCGATCACCTGCGACGGTGGTTGGCGTCGCGGCAAGATCCTGCCGCTCAAGCAAGAGGTCGACGCCGGGATCGATGGCATCGACTCGGTGCACACCGTCGTCGTCGTGCGACGCGGCGAGAACGAAGTCAAGTGGAACGACTCGCGCGATGTCTGGTATCACGACCTCGTCGCGGAACAGAGCGCGGACTGCCCGCCGGAACCGATGGATGCGGAAGATCCGCTGTTCATCCTTTACACCTCCGGTTCGACGGGGAAACCCAAGGGCATCATGCACACGACCGGCGGCTACATGGTCGGTGCGTACCACTCGACGAAGTACGTCTTCGACTTGCGTGACGAAGACGTCTACTGGTGTACGGCAGACATCGGTTGGATCACCGGGCACACCTACATCGTCTATGGACCGCTAGCGAACGGCGCCAAGGTCGTGATGTACGAAGGTGCGCCGACCACGCCGCACCCCGGGCGCTTCTGGGAGGTCTGCGAGAAGCACGGCGTGACCGTCTTCTATACCGCGCCGACTGCGATCCGGACGTTCATCCGGCTAGGCAATGAACACATCACGAAGTTCGACCTCTCGAAGCTGCGCCTGCTCGGCACAGTCGGTGAACCGATCAATCCCAAAGCGTGGATCTGGTATCACACCGTGATCGGCGGCGAGCGCTGTCCGATCGTCGATACCTGGTGGCAGACCGAGACCGGCGGAATCATGCTCTCGCCGCTGCCCGGCGTGACAGCGACGAAACCCGGCTCTGCCACGCGACCCTTGATGGGCGTCGACGCCGCAATCGTCGACGAAGACGGCAACGAGCTGCCGGCGAACCAAGGCGGTCTGCTCGTCATCCGCAAGCCGTGGCCGTCGATGTTGCGAGGCTTGTGGGGCGACATGGATCGCTACCGCGAAACCTACTGGGCGAAGTTCGGCGACTACTACTTCGCCGGCGATGGCGCGCGCCGCGACGAGGACGGCTACTTCTGGATCATGGGGCGCGTCGATGACGTGATCAATGTGTCCGGACACAGACTCTCGACGATGGAAGTCGAGTCGGCGCTCGTCAGTCACGAACACGTCTGTGAAGCCGCGGTTGTCGGAAGAGTGGATGAACTCACCGGTCAAGCGATCTGCGCCTTCGTGACGCCGGACGCGCAGGTCACCGTCGACGACGCGTTGCGGGATGCCTTGATGGCGCACGTGGCGAAGGAGATCGGCAAGCTCGCGCGCCCTGCGGAGATCCGCTTCACCAACGCGCTGCCGAAGACGCGGTCCGGCAAGATCATGCGCCGCCTGCTCCGCGACGTCGCCGAGGGTCGCGAAACGACCGGTGACATGAGCACCATCGAAGACCTCTCGGTTCTCGCCAAGCTGCGCGGGAACGACGAATGATGCGCGCTGGATGCCGGAATGCCGTGCCCGGCACCTTTGTCCGAGATTCGACCCGCCCCGGCGGATCTGCCGCCGGGGCGGGTCGAATCTCGGACAAGCGTGCCAGGCACGGTATTCCGGGATTCGCGGCGGTCTTGATGGTGTTGCTCGGGTTCGGCTGCCGCTTCGGCTCCGGAGGTCGCGACGGGCCGCCGCAACATGCGCATCAGATGCCGAACGCGGGCGAAGCCGCTATCTTGCTCGGTGAAGCGGACATGGCTTTCTTGGACGCTGCGCTCGACGACGCTCAGCAGATGTACTCCGCCGCTTCCGCACTTGCGCAGCAAGAAGACGACGTCTCCACGCAAATCGAGGCACTCGCCCAGACCGCGCGCATGTTCGCCTTGCAAGGCGATCTCGAAGAAGGGCAACCGTGGCTCGATCGGGCCGTCGAACTGGCTCGTCCCGAACAACCGCTGGGATGGTCGCGTGCGTTGATCGTGCGCGGCGTGTTCGCGCGCGAAGCCGGTGAGATGGACGAAGCGAGCGCGCTGTTTCGGCAGGCGTACGAGTTCTCGGTTGCACAGGGCTTGGAAGATCGCTCGCTGCGCGCCGCGTTCTTGCTCGCCAGCGCAGGCGACCGCGAACAACGCATCGCCTGGACGCGCACCGGCATCGACGCCGCGAAGCGCGCGCAGCTCACCAACTGGCTCGGCGCGCTGTGGATGAACCTCGGTGCTCTGTACATGGAGAGCGAAGATTACGTACAAGCGGTCAGTGCGTTCGAAGCCGCTCAGGCGGCGATCGCGCCGACCAACGACGTCGAGGCGAAGATGTTCACCGAGTATGCCTACGGCGTGGCACTGCGCAAGTCGGGACGGCCCGCCGAAGCGCGCGGCGCGATGAGCAAGGCCTACGCCTATGCGCAAGAACGACTCGTCGAGCTGCGCAACAAGGCGCGCATGGAGTGGGTCGGCAAGACGCTGCGCGAACTCGGTGAGATCGACCTGGCCGAAGGCGCTCGCGAACGTGGACTGGAACGGATGCGAGAAGGGCTTGCGAAGCTCGAGCTCGCGGGACTGCCGAAACGAGATCCGGAGCGCTGGAAGATCTTGACCGATCGACTTGCGGAAGTGGATACCGAGGAACCGAAGTCATGAGTCGAGTCAGCTTAGGATGGATCACAGCGCTCGCGCTGACGGTCGTAGCGTGCAACGGAACGAATCGGGATGTCAGCATGAACGCAGGGAAACGTGCCGTAGCCGAGGCGAGCTTCAGCGAGGCGGGCGACTTGGTCGGAGCTCGCGACTTCGCCGCTGCGAAGGTCGTTTACGCGCGCGCAGCGGAAGAAGCTCTGCGAGCGGGGGACGTGCCGCTCGAAGCGGAGTGCAGCGCGCAAGTCGCGCGCATGTACAGCCAGCTGCGCGATCCTGCAGGCGGCGCCGAGTGGCTCGCGCGTGCTGAACGCCTGGCGACTCCCGAGATGCCGGACGCCTGGGGTCGCTTGCTGGTCGTGCGCGGCGTCTACGCGCGCGAAGCCGGCCGCGGCGCCGATGCGGTCGCGCTCTTCGAACAGTGCTACGACTACTGCATGCAGCGGGAGTTGTATGGTCGCGCGGTCGACGCGGCTCACCACGTTGCGATTGCTGGGGACCGCCAGACGCGCGAGACTTGGGCGCAGAAGGGCATTGCCGCTGCTGAAGCCGCCGGCGAGTCCAGCTGGCTCGGTCCGCTCTGGAACAACCTCGGTTGGGAGTACATCGACGAGGGTCGGAACGAAGAAGCACTGCACGCGTTGCGCGAGGCGCAGAAAGCGCACCACCTCAGCGGTCATCCGATCTCCGCGCTGATCTCGGACTACTCGGTCGGCTTCGCGTTGCGCGCCAACGGCGAGTACGCGATGGCGCGCGGCATTCAGGAGGGCGTGCATAAGACGGCGCTGCGTGCGCTCGACGAAGGTGATGCGCAGATGCTGGAGTGGGTCGCGCAGTCGCGCCGAGAGCTCGGCGAACTCGATGCGCTCGAGGGCCGTCCGCAGGAAGGCGCTGACCGCATGGAAGAGGCGATTGCGGAGCTCAAGCAGACAGACTTCATGCAGTGGGGCGGCGAGCTGATGCAGGCATACGAAGCGCGCCTCGCCGAGCTACGCGCCACGCAGTGATGGACAGCTTGTGGGCGGTGCTCGTCGGCGCACGCGAAGCGGCCGGCGATCAGCTCGCGGTCGTGGACGGCGAGTGTCGCTGTGACTACGCCTCGCTGGGATCGCAGGTCGACGCGCTCGCTCGCGGCTTCGCTGAACGCGGACTCGGTCCTGGTGATCGCGTCGCGTGCTTGCTGCCCAACGGACTCGAGATCCTCGAGCTGACCTTCGCCGCAGCCGGACTCGGTGCGGTTTTGGTGCCGCTCAATACGCGCTTGGCTCCGCGCGAGCTCGCTGCGATCTTGGACGACTGTGATCCGCGACTCTTGGTCGTGCACGAGACGCTCTTGGGCATGGCCGACGCCGCGACGCGCAGCGCGGCCGTGACGCCCGAGTTCGTGCTCGTCGGCGACGGCGGCTGGCAAGTCGACTTCCAAGATCCGGGAGACTTCGAAGCGCACCCCGTCGAACTCGATGACTTGGTGCACCTCTACTACACGAGCGGCACGACGGGGCGCTCGAAGGGTGTGCAGCTCTCCGCGCGCAACGTGCTGCGGCACGCGGAAGCCGCCGCTCGCGAGTTGGAGCTCGGCCCCGACGATCGCTGGGGGCACTTCGCGCCGATGTTCCACCTCGCGGACGCGTGGGCGACGATCGCGGTGACCATGGCGCGCGGTCGACACGTGATGCTGCCGAGCTTCGAATCCGGCGCGGCCTGCGACTTGATCGAGCGCGAAGGCGTGACGCTGACGAACCTCGTGCCGACCATGCTGAACTTCATGGTGCACGACGCACGAACCTCGCGTGAACGTTTGGCTTCGATGCGTCGCGTGTTGTCCGGCGGCGCGCCGATCGCACCGGAGCTCGTGCGACGCGTGATGGAACTCTTTGGCTGCGAGTATGTGCAGACCTACGGCCTGACCGAGACGAGCCCGTACTTGACGCTCAGCCTGCTGCAACCGCACCTCGAACAACTGCCCGAAGCCGAACAGTTCGTCTACCGTGCCAAGACCGGTCGTGCGTTCGCGGCGGTCGAGCTGCGCGTCGTGGGCACGGACGGTCAACACGTCGCTCGCAACGGCGTGGCGATCGGCGAGATCCACGCGCGCGGCGAGACCGTGACGCGCGGTTACTGGAAGCGGCCCGCGGAGACGGCCGCGGCCTTCGACGGCGAGTGGTTCAAGACCGGCGACCTAGCGACGATCGATGCCGAGGGTTACCTCGAGATCGTCGACCGCGCGAAGGACGTGATCTTGACCGGCGGTGAGACGGTCTACTCGACGGAGGTCGAGTACGCGCTCGCCGAACATCCCGCCGTCCTCGAAGTCGCCGTCTTCTCGACACCCGATGAATGCTGGGGCGAGCTTGTCAGCGCCGCCGTCGTCCCGGTCACCGGCGCGACGATCGACACAGGCGCGCTCGGCGTGCACTGCCGCGAACGCCTCGCCGCGTACAAGTGTCCGCGCGTCTGGCGCGTGATGGACGCATTGCCCAAGACCGGTTCCGGCAAGATCCAGAAGGCGGCGCTGCGCGAACGCTGATACCGACAGCGCGCTCGAGCTCGAGCGCGCTACTCGCGCCACCAGTCGCCTCGCGCGACTTCGCGGATGCCTTCGGCGTAAGGGCGCGGTTTCCAGCCGAGCTCGTCGGTGGCGTTCGAGATGTCGTGCTCGTGGTGCAGCATGAAGTATGCCGACGCACGACGGTCTTCGGTGGTGTCCTTGAACAAGCCCTTGATGAAGATCAGGCGATCGGCCCACTTCTTCGGGATGTTGCGACGCTTCAGCTTGCCGCCGGCGGCGGCGATCGTCGCGTCGATGAACTCGTTGTACGAGATGCCTTCGGGACCGGCGAGTTCATAGCAGCAGTCGACGCCGCGCTCGTAGTCGAAGAAGCGCATGATCGCGTCGATCACGTCGTCGACGTGCACGGGGTTGATCTTCGACTTGCCCGAGTGGGGGATCCACATCGTGCCCTTCTGGGCGGAGCACTGGCGCAAGAGCGGCGCGGTCAAGCGCATGTCGCCTTCGCCGTAGACCAGCGTTGGACGGAACGAGGTCCAGTTGATGCCGGAGCCGCGGATCAGCTTCTCTTGGATGCGCTTCGAGTCGCGGTAGTAGCTGTAGACCGGCGCGCCGATCACGGCCGAGGAGACGATCCAGATCTCGAACTTGTCGTTCTTGTGTTTGCCTTGGCGCTGGGCTTCTTCGAGCAAGCCTTCGGTGCCGCCGATGTTCACCGCGCGCATCTGTTCGTCGGTGAAGTGGTCGTGCGCGCTGGCGAGGTGCAGCAGCAGATCGGACCCTTCGAGGAAGCCGTTCAGCGAAGCCGAGTCGACGAGGTCGCCGGAGTGGAACTGGACGCGATCGCCTTCGGCCAGCGGCGCGGCGGACTCGCGTCCGGGGCGCAGGAGCAAGCGGACGGTGTGGCCGGCTTCGTGGAGCGTGCGGGTGAGCCGCGCGCCGATGAAGCCGGTGCTGCCGGTGAGGGAGATCTGCATGGGGGGCGAAGAGTGGTTCGAGAGGCGGGCGAGAAGCATACCCCGCTCGCCGGACGGGCGGGTAGCAACGTAGACTCCCCGCGTGGTCGATCCCCCTCTGATCCACGCGACGGCGCTGCTCGTCGCGATGCCCGGTGAGCTCGGAAGTCTGCGCGAACGCGTCACCGCGGAGCGTACGGTCCAGGGCCTGCGGCTTCTCGAGCTCGACCTGCCCGACGGGGTGCTGGCCTGCGTGGGGGGCATCGGCAAGGTCAACGCGGCTCGCGCGGCGACAATATTAATCTCCGAGGCTCAGCCTCGGCGCCTGCTCATCGCCGGCGTCTGCGGCGGTCTGCGCAAGCACCTGGCGCCGGGCACGCTGGTCCACTGCGACCGCGCGATCCAGACTGATTTCGCGGTGCGCGAGGGTCGCGAGGTCGCCGCCGACCCCGACCTGCTCGCCGCTTGGCTGCTCGAAATGCCCGGAACGACGGGGTCTTTTCTGACCGCCGACCGACCGGTGCTCTCGCGCTGGCGGCGACTGAGACTCGCTCGCGCCTTCAGCGGGGACTGCGTGGCCGACATGGAGACCGCCGCCGCGGCCGCCGTTTGCCGCGCTGCCGGCGTCCCGTGGGCCGCTCTGCGCTCGGTGACGGATGGCGCCGGAGCCGCCGCGCTGCTCAGCTTTCGCAAACACTATCCAAGCCAGGGAGGGCGGGCTGCCGATAGCGTCCCAGGCCTTCTCGAGCGCATCGGGCGGGCCGACCCCTAGCTCCTTTGAGGCCCGGGGACCCCACGTTAACCTCCCCGACCCTATCCCCAGGCCCCCGCGTGCGCCCCGGCGAAGCGCAGGGTCCAGCGGCCGCTCCCGCGCCGCAGACCATGACCTTCCTCCAGACCTTCTTCCGACGCAACTTCGAACCGCTGGTCCTCTCGGCGCAGGTGTTCGTGGATCTCGGGGTCTTGCTGCTGGCTTGCTGGGTGGCGTATCTGACGGGCGAGAGCTTGGGAGGAACAGCGCCCGGCGCGCCGCTCGACGCGTACCAACAGATCTGGGCCTTGATCTGCGCGGTGCTGCTCGTGTCGTTTCACGCGTTCGGCATGTACAGCCCGGTGAAGAGCCTGTTGAACATGCAGGAGTTCAAGGCCATCGCGAAGTCGACCGTCGTCGGCTTCCTGGTCTTCTTCACGCTCTTGATCATGCTGCGCAAGACGCCGCAGGACCCCGAGGGCAAGCTGTTCGGCATCTTGGTTCCGATCCACGATTGGATCGACCTCGGCGATCGCTTGAAGCCCGACGCCGTGTCGCGCTTGACGCTGGTGCTGACCGGATTCTACGTGCTGATCTTCACCACGGCGAGCCGCTTCATGTCGTTCAAGCTGATCCAGAGCTTGCACGCGCGCGGCATCGGCAACCGCAACGTGTTGATCTACGGCGCGGGTGCCTGCGGTCAGAAGCTGCAGAGCAAGTTCCTGATCGTTCCGACGCTCGGCCTCAACCTGATCGGCTTCCTCGATGACGACCGCAAGAAGGTCGGCACGATGGTGGAGCGCTATCGCGTGCTCGGCGGCCGGCATGACCTCGAGCGTCTGATCGGCTTGCACAAGGTCAGCGAGGTGTTCATCGCACTTCCCGACGAAGTGGAAGAGCGCGTCATGGAAATCGTCGCGGACTGCGAACGGATCGGCGTGCGCTATCACGTCGTCCCACGCTTCTACCACCTGTTCAACTACAAGCTGCGCATCGAGAGCCTCGACTCCGTGCCGCTCGTGACGCGTGCCGACCGCAGCCAGAACCTGGTCGGCATGTTCGCCAAGCGCGTGCTGGACCTCGTCCTCTCGCTCAGCGTCCTGATCCTCGGCTCGCCGGTGTTCTTGCTCGCCGCGCTGATGATCAAGCGTGAATCGCCGGGACCGGTGTTCTTCGTGCACACGCGCATCGGAAAGGACGGCAAGCCGTTCGAGATGATCAAGTTCCGCACGATGCACATGCATCTCAGCGGAGACGCTCCGACGCCGAACTCGCCGTACGATCCGCGCATTACTCGCATCGGCCGCTACCTGCGGCGCTACAGCCTCGACGAGCTCCCGCAGTTCATCAACGTGCTGAAGGGCGAGATGAGCATCGTCGGACCGCGCCCCGAGATGCCGTTCATCGTCGACAACTACTCGCCGATGGAACGCGAGCGTCTGCGTGCCAAGCCGGGCATCACCGGCATGTGGCAGATCTCCTACGCGCGCACGCAGGCGATCCACGACAACGTCGACTACGACCTCTATTACATCGAAAACCAGTCCCTGCTGCTCGACATCGTGATCATCGCGCTGACCGGCATCGCCGTCGTTAAGGGCACCGGGGCCTATTGATGTCGACGAGCTGCGATGGGAACGAGCTGCGCGTGCTGCAGGTCATGGAGAGCACGATCGGTGGAACGCGTCGGCACATCACCGATCTCGCGGACGGCTTGCTCGAGCGCCGTGTCGACTTGCACCTGGTCGTCTCGACGGAACGGCAGCCGGACTTCAAGGATGACCTCGAACGCCTCGCAGCGCGCGGCGCCGTCGTGCACGAGCTGCCGATGGTGCGCTCGATCTCGCCCGGTCGAGACGCGCGTCACCTACTGCAGATCTCACGCCTCTTGCGACGCGTGCGCCCGGACATCTTGCACACACACTCCAGCAAGGCGGGCGTCTTGGGCCGCATCGCGTCCGAGACCACGGGCATCGGCACGCGCATCCACACTCCGCACACCTTCGCCTTCCTGTTCGAGGACCTCTTCGGGCCGCTCGAGCGTCGCCTGTTCTTCGAGCTCGAGCGACGCTTGGCTTCCGGAAGCGCGCGCTTGATCGCGGTCAGTGAAGACGAAGCGGACGGCTTCCGAGCGTCCGGCATCGTGGACGCCTCGCGGGTCGTGGTGATCGAGAACGGCATCGATCCCGAACCGTGGGCCGCCGCGCAAGCGGTGGACCTCACGGGCTTCGGCTTCGACCCGCAGCGTCCGATCCTGCTCTGCGCCGGCTTGCTGTACGCGGCCAAGGGACAGGACATGTTGCTCGAAGCGCTCGCCCGGCCCGAGAACGCGCACTGGCAGTGCGCCTTCGCCGGCAGCGGTGACGACGCGCAAGCGCTCGCCGCGCAGTCCAATCTGCTGGGGCTCGACGATCGCGTGCAGTGGCTCGGCTTCCGCCGCGACTTGCCCGCGTGGATGGCGGCTTGCGACGCGCTGGTGCTGCCGTCGCGCTGGGAAGGCATGCCGTACGTCGTGCTCGAAGCCTTCGCGGCCGGCAAGCCCGTCGTCGCCACGCCGGTGGCCGGCGCGCGCGCGCTCGTCACGGCGGACTGCGGTTGGCTCGCGGATTCGATCGACGCGGAGGCGCTCTCGAGCGCGCTCGCGCGCTGCTTGGAAGCGGGCGAGACCGGTCGCGCGGATCGCGGCGCTGCCGCTCGCGCGCGCGTTCGGGAACACTACGGCGTCGACCGCATGGTCGATCGATACCTCGAGCTCTACCGGAGCTGCGCGTGAAGATCCTCCACGTGATCACGACGCTCGACATGGGCGGCGCCGAGAAGTACCTGCTGAGCCAAGTGCGCGGACAGTCGGAACGCGGACACGAAGTGCGCGTCGCCTACTTGAAGGGCTCCGGCAGCCTGCGCGACGACTTCCTCGACGCCGGTGCGGCCGAAGTGATCCACGCGCCGCTCGGCATCGGCAGCCTCACCCGGCTGTGGCCCGCCCTGCGCGCCGCCGACGTGATCCACACGCACCTGCTCAAGGCCGACATGTCGGTCGCGCCGCTGGCGCTGCTCGCCGGCAAGCGCTCGCGCTTGGTCTCGGGGAAGCACAACGACGAACAAGTTCTGAAGCGTCCGTTGGTCAGCGCCATCCACGGCGTGCTCGGCCGCATTCCGGCTCGGACGATCGTGCTGTCCGATCACGTCGGCGAGTTCTTCCGCGAGCACGGCGGCCTCAGCGAGTCCGGCATGCGCCGCATCTACTACGGTCTCGATCGCACGCCGTTCGAATCCGCCGCCGCGCAACGCTCCGAGCTGCTCGCGCCGCTGCGCGCCGAGTTCGGCTGGAAGCCCGCTGACGTGGTCTTCATCTGCGTCGCGCGTTTTGCGCCGCAGAAGGCCCACGACGTCTTGCTGCGCGCGCTGCACGCCGCGCGTGAGCAGTCCGAGGTTGCGCTGCGCATGCTGCTCGTCGGCGACGACCCCTTCGGCGGCGGACGCACGAAGGCGGAAGACTTGGCTCGCGAGCTGCAGCTCGGCTCGGACGTGCACTTCGCCGGCATCCGCCGCGACGTCCCCGAGCTGATGGCGATCTCCGACGTCTTCGTGATGAGCTCGCTGTGGGAAGGCCTCGGCCTCGTCTTCCTCGAAGCGCTGGCCACCGGCTTGCCGCAGCTGGGCTCGCGTGTCTCCGCGGTGCCCGAAGTCGTCGCGGAAGGGGAGACCGGACTCTTGGTCACTCCCGGCGCATCCGAACCGCTCGCCGCGGCGATGGTCCAACTGGCCGCGGACGCCGAGCTGCGCGAGCGCATGGCTGCCGCAGGACGTGAACGCGTCGCAGATCTCTTTGCGATCGACCGCATGGTCGACGAGACGCTCGCGGTCTACCGCGAATTGACCGGCGAAGCGGAGGTGGCGGCGTGATCGAGTTCCGCACACGCGTCGAGTTCGAGGACTTCGAGGTCGAAGAGATCACCGGCTTCGAGCCGAACGGTCATGGGGATCACTTGTTCCTGTGGATCGAGAAGCGCGGCTTCAGCACGAACGAGTTGATCGCGCGACTCGCGCAGCGCTTGTCGGCGCGACCCGCGGACTTCGGCTACGCCGGGCGCAAGGACGCGCGCGCGGTGACACGACAGTGGATCTCGGTGGACACGAAGGCCAGCAGCGCGACGGAGGAGAGCGTCGCGGCGCTCGAGCTTCCCGGCGTGCGCGTGCTGCGCATCGATCGGCATCCGCGCAAGTTGCGACGCTCGCAACACCGCGGCAATCGCTTCGTCTTGCGCTTGCGTGAACTCGCAGACGCCGACCTGCCGCTGATCGAAGAACGCGTCGCCTCGGTGCGTGCGAACGGGATGCCGAACCCCTTCGGCCAGCAACGCTACGGCTACCGCGGCCTGTCGCACGAGCTCGGCCGCAGGTTGCTCGCCATCGATCACGAAGGCTACATCCGCGAGCTGGTCTCGCCGGAACAAGCACCGGACACGGCGGAAGTCGCGCAGCTGCGCAAAGCGATCCTGTCCGGCGACCGCGCCGCCCAGAAGAACCTGACGATCTTGCGCGGCCGCCTGCCGCGCGACCTCAGCGTGCTCGCGAAGCAACTCGTGCGTCGCCCCAACGACTGGAAGAGCGCGCTGCGCGCCTTGCCGCGCAGCTTGCTCGGCATCCACCTCTCGGCGCTGCAGTCGCGTGTCTTCGACCACGTCCTGGCGCATCGCACAGGCGGACTGGGGAACGTGCAGCGCGGCGACGTCTTGTTCCTGCACGAGAAGGGCGCGGCTTTCCTGGTGCCGTTGGACTCGACCGACGCGGAGCTCGCCGAGCTGCAAGCGCGCGCCGATCGCTTCGAACTCTCGCCGTCGGGGCCCTTGCCCGGGCGCAAGCTGCTCGCCGCCGCCGGCGAACCGGGTCGCCTCGAGGCGCAAGCCTTCGCCGCACTCGGCGTCGCCCCCGAAGCCTTCCGCGGGCTGGGCCTGGGGCTCGACCAACGCGGGGCGCGGCGTCCGCTGCGCGTCTCGGTCAGCCACCTTGAGTCCCAGCGCGAGGGCACCGACCTCGTGCTGCGCTTCGGCTTGCCTCGCGGCTCCTACGCGACCACACTGCTCGAAGTGCTCAGCTGCGGTGAAGAGATGACCCTGACCCGGCTCCAGTCGGGCCCCTCGGAGGTCCGATGAGCCTCTCGCGAGGGGACCGTGCCGGGGGGCGAACACAGCACGCGCCGGGGTCCGAGCTCGTGCCCGCGGTCCCGCCCGCGCGATCACCCATGGACGACTCCACAGCCCTCCAAGCGACGGAGACGGCGAACGGCGGCTACGCCGGCCCCGACCGTCGCACCCGCCCCACGCCCCGGATCTCGCGCTACAGCTTCCTGGGCGGGCGTCGGACGGTCGTCGAGGGCGAGGAGCGCGAAGGCAGCTACGTCGACGTCTACGGCACCTGGCTGTTCGCCACGATCGCCTGGGTCTCGCTAATGAACGTCGCGGACAGCTTCTTCACGCTCTACCACCTGCAGGCGGGCGGCATCGAGCTAAACCCGATCGCGCAGGGCCTCTTGAACCTCGGTCGCGTCGAGTTCGTGCTGCTCAAGTCGGTGATGATCTCGCTGGCCTTGCTGGTGCTCTGCGTCCACAAGAACTTCGGCCTGGCGCGCTGGGGCCTGGTGGCGGCGACGGCGACGTACACGACGCTGTTCGGCTGGCACCTCTACCTGCTGACGGTCTGACGGCGGCCGCATGGTGGGCCGCGTCGCGTGTCGCGCCGACCGAGCCGGTTCAGTCTCGCGAGACTTGAACTCGGATGGGGGGCCCAGCCCTAGGCAGCGGCAGTGCGATGATCTTCGGAGTCACGGTCATGGCTTCTCCTTCGATCTCGATGCTCTGGATCAGGAGTCGCCCGTCCTCCGGCATCGCAGCCCTGGCGTGAAAGCCATCTTCGAACTCGATGAAACTCGTGAGTTGCGGGGGGCCCGGATCCGCGTCGCCGGCGGTACTCGTGTTCCTGTCGATGCGATACGCGAGTCGCGCCGCTCTGAGGTCGATCCCGCTGAACACCAGCCTGCCCGCGGCGGCGGGAGTCAGTGGCACTCGGCGTTGGATCGGAGTATCGGGCGAGAAGTCCAGCTCGCGCTCCAAGTAGCCTGCGGAGACGATCGAAAGCCGCGCGTTCTCAGGAACGCGACCGGCCCAGTACGAGCCGGAGAAAGAGCGCTTCAAGTTGTCTGGTCCGACTTGTCCGTTGAGCTGGAACGTAGGCAGCGGCAAATCCGTGAGCGCGTCGACGACCACGATCTCGAAGTAACGGCTGCGGGGCAGTTGCAGCGTGATGACCCCGGAGACGGTTGCGGGGTCAATGCGCAATCCGCCGCGCGGCATGAAGTAGCTGTAGCCTTCCACCGATTCTTCCGGCGCGGGGAAGGCGCTGAGTTCGAGCGGCAGGCCCGGGACTTCGCGCAATACGACGCGCCCGTCCTGATCGGTTAGCTGCTCTTGGTAGGCGTTGAAGTTCGGTTCCGAAGCCATCCAGGCCGGATGGTCTGTGGCCCACGAACCGTGTAGTTCTTGGCGCGTCCGAAAGGCGTCTCGGTTGCGATCGTCGTTGACCCGGAGGCAGTATCCAATCAACGGCTCGCCGACTGAATCCACGACGCGAACTTCGAGATCGAGCGCGGTGATCAGGGGTAATCCGAGCTCACCGGCTCGTCCTCCTTGCGAGCGGTCGATCGGCCGCAAGTACGTCGGCGCGTAGCCTCTCGCATGAACGAGAATGCTGGTCACGCGATCGGCGAAGGGGACCCGAAGAACGCCGTCATGTGAGTGCAGGCGTAGGGCGACGTGTGGGCTGGCCGAGTGCAGCAACGCCGTCGCGTTCGTCTCGGGTGTCGCGCCCGCCTGCGTGTGCCCTCGGATCACCAGATCAGCTTCCGGAGTCGGTTCAAGTCGCATGACAATCCGCGACTCCGCTATTCGACCCACGATGCGACGGCCGAAACTGCGACCCAATGCGTCGTAGGCCAAGAGCTCCACCGCAGTGTTCTGCGGAACCTCGATCATCGTCGGCTGTCCGTTGCGCACGACGTGGCTCTCGTAGAAGGCGACCTGTGTTTGGCCCGTGTGGGCCGATTCGGTGACTTCCGGCGCAACGAGCAGCGTGACCTCTTCCGCGTCCGCGGTCGTTTGGACGATAACGCTGACGGAAGTCGATCGTTGTAAGTCGACGATGTGCTCGTTGTCGATCCGCTCGAGCGTCAGTGAGCGAGGGTGGAATCCATCCGCTCCGAAGGACAGGATCTCGTCGTCGAGCTGCTGTGTCAGAACTCGCAGACGTCCCGCTTCGTCACCGTCCCACTGACCCGGTGACGATTCCGTTCGCAACCATGGCGCAGACACCGGCGCACCGGACGATTCGTCCCGCACCAAGATCGTCGTGAGCGGGTCGCTCGAACGGCACGCTTCCAGCCGCACGACCCAGGGAACATCACGGGGCAGCGCCGCGCGGGTCTCGTGCAGCGTCCGGTAACCGGCGTGCGAGACTTGCAGGCCGCCCGTTCGATGAGCCTCGACCGGCAAGCCGCAACGGCCTTCTGCGTTTGTGCGCCGGGTGCTCTCAGAACTCCAATCGGGCCGAGAGTGAGGGATCGCGCTGCGCCTCCCCAGCGGCACCCAGCGGACCGTCGCTCCTTCGAGCGGGTGATGGAACTCGTCCGTGACGAGCAGTGGAAGCTCGGTGATCTCGCCGACCCAGACGAGACGGCGTTCGTCGGCGCGCAGCGGAAACTCATCTTGCTGGACGCGTAGTTCGGGCACTCGGCTCTTCAACCGCCAACGACCGGGGGAAAGACGAAACGCCTGCTCCGCAGGATCCCAGCGCACTTCTCCGCTGCCGACGCATTGCATGCGATCGGGGCCGACCGGCTCGAATGTTCCGCGCAGCACACATCGCAGGATTGCCTTTGCTGGGGTGGGAGCTCCTTTGATCATTGCATGTGGAGCAAGGCTGGACCGGGACTCGACCTCGAGCGGGTCGCGTCCCGGATTCAAATCGGTCGCAACTGAGTCCGCCGCAGTCGGGCGCAGCGAGTCGCGATCGAGTTCGTCGCGACCGAACCACCACAGCCCGACGATGAGGAGCAGGGCTATCGCGAGAGCACAGAGCGCAATGCGTACCGCGGTCTTCGTGGGGCAGGACAAAGGAAACGGTAGCTAGCAGCTTGTTGAAGAAGTGCTTCGGATGAAAAGGCGGTGGCATCCGCTCCAGGTCGGTGCGTGAGAACGCAGCTGAATCAGTGGATTCAGCGAGGCCCTCAGGTGCCGAGTTGGAGTGGAGGATGCCGTCATGGCGCCGGATGACTTCTTTGGGCGGGCTGCTAGAGGGGCGTCGACTTGAGCGTCGACTTGAGCGTCGTCTTCGACGTGTGGGCATGCGCTGCGATCTTCCCGCCGGCCTTTGCACCGACCGTCGTGCCTTCACTACTTTCCAACGTTGCCCCCGCTTCCCAACCTTCGGGGAGGGGGTCGCCGGTGTCCCAGTCCTCAGGGAAGTCCGCCGCTCCGCTCTTGCCGACGTAGATGGTCACGGTGTTGTTGCCCACGTTCTCGATTTCGAAGTCCTGAGGCGCTCCGAGCGGGCCATGAACGACATCCGGGGGCGGCTTGGCATCTACAGTGGTCGTGGTTTCGGCAAAGAGCTGTGCTGCGAAGAGCAGCAGAACGATAGCGAGCAGCGAACGAGTCGATGACATGATCCCTCCATGGTACTGGGTCGTAAGCGAACGTCGCGTGGACGGTTCCACCCGACGATCGGCGCGGAGGGAGACTTCGATCGCCGACAGGTTCATCGTGCTCCCCCCCCCTCCTAATCTGTCCAGTGCGAACCGCGCTGATCGTCGGATCCGCCTCGTTCGCGGCACGGAGTCGCTCACAGCAGAGTCGAGTGAGGTCGGTGCAATTCCGTCTGCGATGATGATCCCACGCGCGATCTCACGTTCCACCTGCACCAGAAGTCCGGCCTTGACGCCCCGCCGCCGAGACCAACACGGGGCTGCTCGGCCGGTCGCCGCACCTGAAGATCGTCGGATCAGACCGCGGTCCGGTGCGAAGCCGGTCCAGCAGCCTCGCAAGCAGTGGGGCGGACGGGGTAGACTTCGGCCCCCGAGACGGGAAGAGCCCGGCTGCTCGGGCGTCCCAGTCCCTCTCCATGCGCCCCCCGATTCAGAACGCGAGTTCCCGACCGCCGCGCGGACGCGTGCTCATCACCGGCGGCGCGGGATTCGTCGGCGCGGCGCTCGCCCGACGCTTGGTCGAAGCCGGTCGCGAGGTGGTCGTGATCGACGACCTTTCGGGAGGGCGGCGGTCGCGCCTGCCGGTCCACGCGAAGCTCGACTTCGTGCTGGGGGATGCGGGCGATCCGGATCGGATCATCGACCTGTTGCAAGGCGGCCCGCGCGTCACTCAGCTGGTGCACCTCGCCGCGGTCGTCGGCGTGCGGCGCGTACTGGCGGACCCCGAAGGCTGTCGAGCGGCGCACGAGCGCCTGGGAGCTTCGGTCGAGTCGGCGCTGACCGCTGTCGCCGCCGATCGCCGACCGCGGCTGTGGGCCGCATCGACCAGCGAAGTCTACGCCGAGTCGCCGGGCACACTGTCGGAAGGCAGCGCGCTGCGCGCCGTCGACGGACGCGGCCGCTGGGCGTACGCGGGCTCGAAGCTCGCTGCAGAACAGTGCTTCGACCGACTGTCCAGGCTCTGGAACGTCGCCGCTGCGCCGGTGCACCTGCGCTTCTTCAACGTCGTCGGCCCGGGGCAAGACGCGGACAGCGGCATGGTGTTGCCGAACTTCGTCGAGAGCGCTCGCGCGGGTTCTCCGCTCGAAGTGCACGGCGACGGACGACAAGAACGGACCTTCGCGCACGTCGACGACGTGGCGAACTGCTTGGCACAGCTGCTGGATCGACCGCTGATGCCGGCCGGTCCGCTGAACGTCGGCGGCGATGCCGCGACGACGATCGGTGAGCTGGCGAGGCTGGTCAACGAGCGCGCCGGGAACGACTCGCGCATCGTGCGCGTCGATCCGAGACGAGCGTGCGGCGCTTCCTTCGAAGACGTGCGACGCCGCGTGCCCGACTTGACGCGACTGCGCGAGTTGTCGGCTTGCGTGCCCTCGCGCGCGCTCGCCGCGATCGTCGATGACTGCCTCGCCGCACACCCGCGAGCCACTGCGCTCGCCGCCGGCGCCGGGAGGAATGCGTGCGCGTCGCCCGCGTCCTGACGCGCCTCAACCTCGGCGGTCCGGCGCGACAAGTGCTCGCCTCCGATCCTCTGCTCGCAGCGCGCGGCCATGAGCTGCGCGTCTTTGCAGGGACTCCGGCTCCCGGCGAAGGCGACTTGTTCGACGAGCTCGTCTCGCGCGGCATCGAAGTGCGCCGCGTTCCAGGCCTCGGCCGCGGCGTGACGGGGTTCGGCGACCTGCGCGCACTGCTGCGCTTGCGGCGCGAGTTCGCCGACTTCTCGCCGGATGTCGTGCACACGCACGCCTCGAAAGCCGGGGCGCTCGGCCGGCTCGCCGCCGCGCGCGTGCCGCGAGCGGCGCGCGTCCACTCCTTCCACGGACACGTCCTGGAAGGCTACTTCCCGCCGGTCGTGTCGAAGCGCTTGATCGCGCTCGAGCGCCGCTTCGCCGCGAAGACCGATCGTGTGCTCGCCGTCTCGCACTCGACGGCCGAAGACTTGCTGCGGCTCGGCGTCGTCGCCGAAGAACGCCTGATGGTCTGCCAGCCCGGCGTGGAGCTCCATGACCTGTTCGACTTGCACGAACGCGACGGCGCCCTGCGCGACTTGATCGGCGCCGGACCGGATGACTTGGTCGTCGGTGTGATCGGTCGCCTCGCGGAGGTCAAGCAACCGGAGCTCGCATTGGAAGTCTTCCGCATGCTGTCGGGGCGCTACACGAACCTGCACCTCGTCTTCGTCGGCGACGGCGACGGGCGGCGCGGCCTGGAACGAGCGATCGCCGCGCTGCCGGACGGCGAACGCTCGCGCGTGCACCTCGTCGGTGCGCGCGAACGGATGACGCCGGTCTACGCCGACCTCGACGTCGTGCTCTGCAGCTCGCGCACCGAAGGCATGCCCGTCGCGTTGATCGAAGCCGGCGCGGCCGGCTTGCCCGTCGTCGCCACGCCGGTGGGCGGCATCCCCGAGCTCGTCGCGCACGAACGCACGGGTTACCTCGGCGCTGACGCGACGGAACTGGGGTACGGTCTCGATCAACTCTTGTCCGATCGGTCCAAGCGCAAGGGCTGCGGCCAGCGCGCGCGCATGCGGATCGAGAAACGCCACTCCGCGAAGGCCTTGGCGGATCGACTCGAAGCGCTCTACAGCGCCGTGCTGGAGGCCCGCGCATGAAGCTGATGATGCTCAGCGGTGACCGCCAGGTCAGCGTGGGGGAGAAGGGTCCGTTCCACTCGATGCTGCGCTCGTTCTCGACGCACTTCGACCGCATCGACGTGCTCGTTCCGCGTCAACCCGGCCCGATCGTGACGCGGACGCTGTTCGACAAGGTCCACTTCCACGCGGCGAACTGCGCGCGCTGGCGCATGCCCGGCTTCCTGGTTCGCACCGGTCGCCGGTTGATCCGCGAGCACGGGCACGAGTTGATCATCAGCCACGACTATGGGCTGTTCTACAACGGCCGCGCTGCGGCGGGGCTCTCCCGCCAGACGGGCGTGCCTTACCTCTCCGAGATTCACCACGTTCCCGGCGTGCCGGTTGCCGCCGACCGCCGCGAGGTCTTCGAGCGCTGGATCGCCGAACGCTACGTGCGCTGGGCCACGCCGCGCGCAGCGGCTTTTCGGGTCGTGAACGCCACGGAGATGCCGGAGCTGCTCAGCTCTTGGGACGTCCCTGCCGAGAAGATCAGGGTGGTCCCCTCCCTCTACATCGATCTCGACGTCTTCCGGCCCGTGCCGGGCGTGCTCGAGTTCCAGCAAGACATGGTCTTCGTCGGCCGCCTGGTCGCGAACAAGGGCCTGGACCGCATCGTCGAAGCGCTCGCGCTGCTGCGCAAGACGGGGCAGCGCGTGCACGCGCTCTTCGTCGGCAAGGGACCGCTCGCCGCAGAGCTGCGCGAGAGCGTGCGGCAAGCTGGACTCGAAGACACGACGCGCTTCATCGAATGGGTCGATACGCCGGACGACCTGGCGGACATCTACCGGCGCAGCCGCGTCGTCGTCTGCGCGTCGACGTGCGAAGGCGGACCGCGCTTCACGGTCGAAGCGATGGCCTGCGGAACTCCGGCTGTCTCGACGCCGGTGGGCGTGATGACGGAGTTGCTGCAAGACGGCGATGCCGGTCGGCTCTGCGGCTTCCACGCGGAAGGCTTGGCTGCGGCGCTGCTCGACGTGCTCGGGAACGAAGACCGCCGCAGGCGCATGGGGCACGCGGCTTGGGAGAAGGCCCAGCCGCACGAGTACGAGCGCGCTCTCGCTGGCTACGCGGACAACGTCAAGCGCATCGCGGCTGAAGCGGGGATCCAGGGAGTGCGCACATGAAGCTGGTCTTCGTCACGCAAGTCATCGACCGCGGCGACGCCGTGCTCGGATTCACTTCGCGCTGGGTGCGCGGGTTCGCGCAGCACTGTGAAGCGGTGCGCGTGATCGCGCTCGAAGTCGGCGACACCAGTGATCTGCCGGACAACGTCGACGTGCGCGAGCTCGGCCGCAGGGGCCGCATCTCGCGCTACCTGCGCTACCGCTCGCTCTTGAACGAAGCCTTCGCGGAAGGCTTCGACGCGGTGCTCTCGCACATGGTGCCGCGCTACGCGATCCACGCGCACGGTCCGGCGCGGAAGGCGGGGGCGCGCGAGTTCCTCTGGTACACCCACGCCGGCGTCGACGCTCGCCTCTTGAAGGCGATCGACTGCGTCGGGCGCGTCTTCACGGCGACGGAAGAATCGCTGCGCGTCGACACGCCGAAGCGACTGGTCACGGGTCACGGCATCGACGTCGATCACTTCGACTCCGCGGGCAAGCTGCCCGACGATCCACCGCGGCTGCTCTCGGTCGGGCGGCTCACGCCGAAGAAGGACCCGCTGACGATCATCGAAGCGCTGGGGCGCCTGCGCGCCGAAGGGCGTGAGGTCGGCCTCGACTTGGTCGGTGCCGGCTTGGTCAAGTCCGACGAGTCCTACGCCCGCGCCGTGCAGCAGCGCATCGAGGACTTCCGGCTGACCGACCGCGTGCGGATGATCGGTTCGGTTCCCTATCTCGAGGTGCCGGCGAACTTTGCTGCGGCCTCGATCGTGGTGAACTCCAGCCTGACCGGCAGCCTGGACAAGGTGACGCTCGAAGCGATGGCGTCGCGCAGGCCGGTGATCTCCTGCAACGACACGGCACCCGCGCTGTTCGCCGAGCTCGGTGACGACGCGGAACTGTGCTGTTTTCCGCCGGGCGACGACGCCGCGCTCGCGGATCGCATTGGACGCTTGCTCGATCGCGGGCCCAGCGGTCGCGGCGCGCTCGGCGAACGCTTGCGTCAGATCGTCGTGCGCGACCACCAGACCGACGAACTGATGGAGCGCTTGGTGCGCGAGATGGAGGCTCACGAGTCGTGAAGCTCTCCGTCGTGATCACCAGCTGGAACACGCGCGAGCTGCTGCGCAGCTGCCTCGACTCGGTCGCCGTCGCGATCGAGTCGCTGGACGCCGAGGTGATCGTCGTCGACAACGGTTCGGATGACGGCAGCGCCGAGTTGGTCGCCAGTCGCTATCCGAGCGTGCAGCTGCTGCGCAACGCGGACAACCGCGGTTACGCGATCGCGACCAACCAAGGCGCGGCGCTCTGCTGCGGCGAATACTTGCTGCTGCTCAACTCGGACACCGAACTCGGTGCGGACGCCCTGACGCAGCTCGTCGGCTGGCTGGATGCACACCCCGGTCACGCCGGCGTCGCGCCGCGGCTGATCGAGACCGACGGCTCGACGCAGGAGGCGTGCATGCGCTTGCCGCGTCGTCGCACCGCCTTTGCCTTCGGGACCCCGCTGGAACGGCTGCGGCCGGACTCGCGCGAGCTGCAGCGCTACTTCGCGCGCGAGTTCGACTACGACCGCGACGGCGAAGTCGAACAACCGCCCGCAGCCTGCTTGTTGCTGCGACGCAGCACCTGGGTAGAACTCGGCGGCATGGACGAGTCGCTCTGGTTGTTCTTCAACGACGTCGACCTCTGCGCGCGCATGGCGCGGCGCGGCGATCGGCTCAGTTTCCTCAGCTCCGCCGCCGTGTGTCATGTCGGCGGCGCCAGCACTGCACGCTACGCCGACTTCGTGCCGCAGTGGCAAGGCGATCGCCTGCGCTACTATCGCAAGCACTTCGGGGCGACCGGCGCCGCGTGCGTCAAGCTGGCGGTGACTTGGACCTTCCTCGACTGGAGCGCGCGCACCGCGTGGTCGCAACTGCGCGGCAAGCCCGCCGATCCGCTGGCTCCGACCAGCCGCGCCTTCGCCAGCTTCCTCTTCTGCGGATGACCACCACCGTCGACACCCAAGTTCGTCCCGCGCTGCGCGAACCGCTGCGGCGGACGCTGCAGTGGATGCTGTCGCTGCGCGACGCGGACGGACGCATCCTGTGTCCCGAGCACGGCGTCGAACACACCGGCAAGTCAGCGGGCGCGATCGTCTTGGCGCTCGAGCTGATCAAGGCCGGCGAATCCGATCGCGACGCGCTGAAGGCCGCGGCGATCCAACAAGGCCGTCGCTTGGTCGGCAACCTGATCAACGAACCGAACAGCCCGTGCTACACCTTCCGGCCCGGCCGGCACGATCCGTTCAACTGCTCGAACAGCGTGATCGACGGCGGCGCGTGCAGTGATGCGCTCGCCGAGCTCGTGCAGGTGCTCGGACCGGAACTCTCCGCCGCGGATCGCGAGGCCTTCCAGCACGCCGGCTTGCTGCACGCGCGGACCTATCTGCGCTACGCGATCCTCGACAAGGGCATCCCGGCACAGCGCGCTTGGGGCTTGACCGGGCTGGCGAATGCGCAGGTGCTCGAGCGCGACACACTGCTCGAACGCGCGGCCCTCGAAGCCGTCGGCATCCTCGAAGGCATCCAACACGGCGACGGCAGCTATCCGTACCACCCGCTCGAGTGGGGCGCGGCGCATCCCGGCGCGGGCGATGTGTCCAGCTTCTATCAGTCGCGCATCACCGCCTTCCTGCTCTTCGCGCTCGAACGACTCGGGCGTGATCCGACGGACCGCATCTTCCGCACGCCGATCATGCGCGGGCTCGACTTCCTGCTCGGCTTGCAGGGACCCGACGGCGTCAAGATCGGCTTGGTCGAAGCGAAGCCGTGGTACTGGGGCGCCGAGTATGAAGTCGCCTCGAACCCGTTCGACATCGCAGCCTTCTGCTTCGGCTACAAGCACTTCCGCCGCGCGGAACTCGCAGCGGCCGCGCGACGGTCCTTCGAAGCCTGGGCGCGACACCTCACGCCGTCGGGCAGGCCGACCAGCCACAAGCCCGGGCCGGGTCGCGGCGACAGCTATCAGTGTTCGCTCTTCTGGGCAGGGCACGCGAGCTGGGCGGCGCGCTCGTTGCCGCAGCTCGAGATGGCGTACAGCGCGCCGGAACCGCCCCCGCGCCTCGCGGGCGGGATCGACCTCGCGGTGCGGGGTTACGAGGACGCGCAACTCGTGCGCCTCGAGGACGACGCGGTCGTCGCCTGGGTGCGCGGCGAGCGTCCCGTCTGGAACCTGCACCACGGAAGTCCGCACGGCGCCGGTTTGCTGCAAGTCGTGCGCAAGTCCGACGGTAAGGCGCTGCTCGAGCGCCGTCGTCATGCTGCCGTTCAAGAAGCCGAGTGGTCGTGCCGATCCGGCCGGCGCGACTGGAACCGTGGTTGGCGCGCGGGCAGCGATGAAGTGCGCTTCTCGTTCTGGTTGTCGCGCGTCTACGCGCGTGCCGGTCGCGTAGGGCCGGCGCTGCTCACGCCGCCTTCGATCTTGAAGCGCGGAGTGGCCGGTTTCGCCTCGCCGGCGGGATCCAGCTCGTTCGCTTCACGCGCGTCGCTCGAGCTGCTGCCCGACGGCGTCGTCGTGCGCGCACCGCTCGGATTCCGCGGCGGGTCGGAGATCGCGGGCAGCGAGCTGGAACGACGCTACCGCATCGAGGGCGACGGCCTGGAGGTGCGCGAGCGCTTGATCGCCGAAGGCGCTGCACGCGACATCCGCTATCAACGCCCTGCCGCCGCGACCGAAGTCGCGGACTCGGGGTCCGGTCTCTACTATCGTTTGCGCTAAGGGTTAGGCTGTGAGCGTGAGCACTTCCGACGACAAACAGGCCGGGCAGCCCGCGGGCCTCGAGGGTACCCTGCGCGCGGCGCTGGGTGCCGGACTCCTGACCGGCCTGATCTTCGGCCTCGTCGACGGCTTCGTCGCGGGCCTCAACCCGGTCGCAGCACCTTCCGACTGGATCGGTTGGCTCGGTTGCTTGTCCGCCGGCGTGTTCACCTACTCGCTGCTCTGGATCTGCCTGCTCGGCGCGTGCGGACTGCTGTTCCATCATTGGATTCGGCTGCGCTCGGCAGTCGATCGCTTCAGTATGTTGCTGGCGACGGGATTCGGTGGCTCGCTGTTCCTCGAGCTCTACTGGTGGACGCGCAAGGCGTTCTTCTACGGAGAGCACTCGCTGTCCGCGCCGCGCCTCGCGCTGACGGCGGTCTGGTTGGTGGTCGGCTTGGCGCTCGGCGTGGTGCTCGCGAGACTCGCCGTGCGGCTCTCGCCGGCGTTCCACGCGCGACTGCGTTGGCTCGCGATCGTCGCCTGCGTCGGCGGCTTCGTCTTCATCCAGAACGAAGCGCGCAAGTCCGCCGAGCGCGGCAAGATCACCGACAGCAACAAGGACCTGCCGAACGTCCTGCTGATCGTCGTCGACGCGCTGCGCGCCGACATGCTCGGTTGCTACGGAAACACCGAGGTTCGGACGCCGCGCATCGACGAACTCGCTGCGCGCGGCGTGCGCTTCGAGTCGTGCTATGCACAGGCTCCGTACACCTGGACCAGCTTCGGCTCGATCCTGACCGGCAAGTATCCGCGGCGTCACGGCCTCGTCTATCAGGAAGCGGGCCGTCGCATGCAGCAGACGAACACGACGCTGCCGTACCACTTGAAGACGGCCGAAGTCGAAGGCGGTGGTCGCCTGCATGACCACGACTTCTCCGGCGGCACCTTCCTGACCGGCGCGTTGTCGCACGGCACGGGTTTGATGCGCGGCTTCGACGTCTACACCGAGATGATGATGGGCCACGACTTGGTCCAGATCGGCAACGACTGGAGCGTCTTCAAGTCGGAGCTGCTCTTCTCGATCTACAAGAACAAGCTGCAGCAACGCATCGACTCGAGCCTCGTCGTAACGATGGCGAACGACTGGGTCAGCGACAACCGCGACAAGCGCTGGGTCGCGATGGTGCACCTCTACTCGACGCACACGCCGTACGACCCGCCGCAGGAGTTCCTCGACCTCTACGCGGACCCGAACTACGACGGTCCGGTGAAGAACTTCTACTCGGACCACCGCATCGCCCTCGAAGCCGGCGCGGAGGCGACCGAAGCGGACTTGCGCCAGATCTCCGCGCTCTACAAGGGCGGCGTGACGCAGGCGGATCAGATGATCGGCCAGCTCGTCGATCAGCTCGATGAACTCGGCGTGCTCGAAGATACGCTGGTGATCGTGACCTCGGATCACGGGGAGTCTCTGGGCGAGATGCACGGCGAAGGCGAGCGCGCCCGCGCCCTGTGGGAACACAACCACATGGTCGAGACGAACCTGCGCATCCCGCTGGTCATGTCGAACAGCTATCTGCTGCCGCACGGCGTGGTGGTGGACGGCTTGGTCGAGACGGTCGACCTCTTGCCGACGATCTGCGACTTGCTCGGGCTGCAGTTGCCCGCGCTCGAGGACGAGGCCTACGACTTGATCGACGGCCGCAGCTTGGTTCCGCTGATCCAAGGCAGCGAACAACGCGTGCGCGAGTACTCCTTCGCGGAGAACCCGCAGTTCCTGTCGATCCGCGACGAGCGTTGGCGCTTGGTCGTGGAACGCAAGGCGCTCGACGCCGAAGACCCGCGGGCGGCGGTCTTCTCGGAGGATGCCTACACGCGGCTCTTCGACCTCGAGACCGACCCCGAGGAACACAAGAACCGTTTCCGCGAGAGTCCGAAGCATGCGCAGCGCCTCTTGGACGCGCTGCTCGCCTGGAACGAAGGCATGCCGCTGCCGATCAGCGTGATGCGCATGGATTCCCGCAGCGCAGAACAGGCGAACGTGCTCAACAAGCTGGGCTACACCGGCGGGGGGATCACGGCGCACGACGACGGCGACGAAGCGGACGATCCCCCCGAGGACGAGAGCGACGCCGGGAGTCAACCCGAGTGACCCGCGAGCTGGTCCTGGTCGCGAACGCGCGCATGCCTTCGCAGCGCGCGCAGTCGCTGCAAGTGGCGCAAGTCGCCGCGAGCTTCGAGCGCGCCGGTCATCCGACGACGCTCTTGCACGCGCGCCGTCGCGACACGCCGGCGACCAGCGCTGAGGCACTCTGGGATCACTACGCGGTCCCGGCCGGTCCGCGGCCGTCGGTGCGCGCCGTGTCCTGCGTCGACTGGATCGATCGCGTGCCGCGTCGCTGGCAGTATCTGCCGGCCCGCGTGCAGGAACTGACCTTCTCGATGTCGGCCGCGCGCGAAGTGCAGCGCAAGCACGCGGAAGCACTGGTGCTCTCGCGCGAGCTCGAGACGGCGCGCGCCCTGGTGCGCCAGCGCCGCAAAGGCGTCTTCCTCGAAGTGCACCGCGTGCCCGGCGGCAAGCTGCGTCGCAAGTGGCTGCTCGAGACGGCGCCGGGCCTCGCGGGTGTGATCGCGATCTCCGGCGGCGTGCGCGGTGACCTGATCCAGCTCGGCGTGCCCGCCGGTCGGATCCTCGTCGCGCACGACGGCTTCGAACCGTCGCGCTTCGCGAAGCTGCCGGACCGGCGCGCTGCTCGTCAGCAACTGAACCTCGACCTCGAGCGTCCTGTCGTCGTCTACACCGGCGGCTTGCTCGTGTGGAAGGGCGTCGAGTTGCTGGTCGAGTCGGCGCGCGCGCTGCCCGATGTGCAAGTCGTCATCGCCGGCGGCATGGCCGCGGACGTCGCGCGGATCGAGCGGCTCGCCCAAGGCATCGACAACCTGCGCGTCGACGGCTTCCAGCCGCCGGACCGCATCGGCGTCTACCTCGCGGCGGCGGACATCGGCGTCGTGCCGAATCGTTCCACGCCGGCGATCAGCTCGCGGTACACCTCGCCGCTCAAGGTCTTCGAAGCGATGGCGGTCGGCCTGCCGCTCGTCGTCAGCGATCTGCCGAGCTTGCGCGAGATCCTCAGCCACGATGTCGATGCGTGGCTCGTTCCGCCCGATACTGCCGCCGAACTGACGCGCGGCATCAAGGCGCTGCTCGACGATCCCGAGCGTCGCCAGCGCTTGGGCGCGGCGCTCGCCGCGCACGGCGTCGATTACGACTGGGGCGCTCGCGCTCGTCGCATGCTCGATTGGATGCTCGCGCGCTGATCAGCCCGCCTTTGCGAGCGCGATCATCTCGTCCCAACGGCCTTCTTCGGCGGCGTGCGTCGTGCGCTGCGCGTAGATCAGCTCGCCGTCCTTCGCGATGAACTGGCCCGCGAGCACCATCGGGTCGCCGATCGGTCGGCTGCCGCCGTTGCCCTTGAGCAGCGACTTGATCGTGGGGAGCCAGACGGAGGGTCCGGCGACTTGCGCGACCGTTCCGCGCGCGAGGCCGAACGCCCGATAGAGGGCCTGTCCGGGGTCCGCGATCGCGGCGGCTTCGGGGAAGCGCTCGCGGAAGAAGCTCTCGCCCGCTTTCACGCTCGCGGGATGCACGAAGACCAGGTGGGGGAAGTTCGAAACGGTCCGCGCACGGCGGGCCAGCTCGGCGACATCGCGCCGGCAGAAGGTTCAGCCCAGGTGCCGGAGGAAGACCAGCAGGGTGGCTTCTCCGCCGAGCAGCAGATCGAGGCGGCTGGCGCGCAGCCCCCGACCTTGCAGGTCAACTTCCAGGGCGGCGGCGGGGATCGGTTCCGTGTGGCTCATGGCAGCAAAGGATACGTCCGGCGGGCGCGGTGAGACGCAGCGGAGTCCCAGGGAATCGCCTCACGCCCGGGAAGCGCGGGCGCCGATCGTGGTATGGGCGGTGCCTGCCGCTACGATGCCGATCCGTCCCCCCGCATGCGTGTCCTCTTCCTCACCGATTCCCTCTCCGACTTCGACGGAGTGGGGCGCTATACGATCCGACTGATCAAGGCGATGGAGGAGTTGCGTCCCGACCTCGAGGTCGAGGTGCTGCTCGCGCGCAAGCACCGGCCGACCTCGGACGAGGTTCCGGAGCGTTGGGACGTGAGCATCGGGCTGCCGCCGGACTACTTCTATTACATGAGTCCGCTGCGGTCCCTCGCCAATCGACTGCGTTGTCTGCCGGGCGTCGTTCGCGCGGCGCGGCGCGCGGACCTGGTGCACGCGATCAAGGACTTCCCGCACAACGACCTCGCGCTGCAGGCGGCGCGCCTCGCTGGACGGCCCTGCGTCGCGACGGGTCACGGTACGTACACGATTCAGCCGCTCTTGTCCGAGCGTTACGCGCGTCGCGCGCGCCGGACGTACGCGGGCTTCGCGGGGATGATCTCGGTGTCGAACTACACGCGCCGACGCTTGATCGAGGTCTTGGGAGAGAGCGATCCGCTCGCCCGCAACGTGCGCGTGATTCCGAACGCGGTGAACGCCGATCACTACGCTGCGCCTCGCGCGGTCGGCGACCAGCCTTGGCATGGCCGGCGCTTCACGCTCGCCATCGGCGAGCTGAAGGAACGCAAGGGGCACCACCTATCGCTCGCCGCCTGGCTGCGGGTCGCGCAAGACCAGCCGGACTTGCATCACTACATCGTCGGCAAGCTGTCCGGCGACGACTACGAGGCGTCCTTACGGCGCATGATCGACGACGCCGGCTGCGCCGATCGCGTGCACTGGCTCGGCAACATCAGCGAAGACGAGAAGATCGATTTGTTGCAGCGCGCCGAGGTCTTCGTGCACACGCCGGTGACGGCCTCGGACGGCGGCTTCGAAGGCTTCGGCATCGTCTACCTCGAAGCTTCGGCGTGCGGAACTCCCGTGCTCGGAACGCTCGACTGCGGCGCGGAAGATGCGATCGTCGACGGAGTCACGGGACGCCTCGTGGCTCAGGATGTCGAAGCGGTGCAGGCTGCGCTCGGCCAGCTGCTGGGGGACTCCGAGCTGCGCGAACGAATGGGGGCGAGCGGCGTCGGGCACGCCCGCAGCGCTTCGTGGCAGGACAATGCGCAACAGGTCCTCGAGCTGTATGCGGAGGTTTCGGGGCGATGAGCTTGCTCCGACACCTCAAGGACCCGTTCTCGCACCTGAAGAGCAAGTTCGTGCGCGATGCGGCGACGCTGCAGGTCTCGGGACTCTTGAATCGCTTCAGCCAGGCGGGGTCGGCGATCGCGCTGGCGTTCTTGCTCGGCGCGGAAGGGCAGGGCTTGTTCATCTCCGCGGTGGCGTTGCAGGCGCTGTTCTACTTCTTGGTTAACCTCGGCGTCGCTCAGGCGACCGCCAGCCAAGTCGCCGCGGCGGCGGCGCGCGGCAACACCTACAAGAGCGCCGGCTGGATCGCCTTCATGGCGAAGGTGCTCGTCATGTACGGCATCGCGCTGCTGGCCTTCGGCTTCCTCTTGTTGCCGAAGATGGACTTCGTCCTGTCGGAAGTCGGGCGGTACATCGGACCGTTCTTCGACCGCTTCCCGGCTCTCGACGACTTCTTCTCGGCCAACCGCGACTCGTCGTACGACGACCACCGCATCTGGGTCTGGGCGGGATGGCTCTGCGCACTGCCGATCCTCGAAGCGCCGCGCCTCGTCGCCGCCGTCGCCTTCCAAGGCACGCGTCGCATGCGGTTCCTCGCGCAGCTCGAGAACGGTCACGAGCTGGTGCGCTTCTACTTGGTCGTGCTCGGTGCGATGGTCACCGGATCGCCGGTGGGCGCCTTGCTCGGCATGATCGGCGCGGGAGCGATCAGCTCGATCCTGGCGATCGAACTCTACCGCGAGGCTCTCCACGACGGCGGCGAGTATCCCTTGCCGCGCGTCGGCGAGATCTTCCGGCGTGCGCGCGACATCAAGGTGCGCCAAGGCATTCGCCAAGGCCTGCGCATCGCGTTGCTCAAGAACGGCCAGTCGCTCTTCGGCAACGTCTTCCCGCGCCTGATCTTGCTGTTCGCGGCGGGCGCGAGGTGGGTGACGTACTTCCACATCGCGCAGAAGATCATGGAAGTGCCGATGGGCCTGGCGCAGGGCGTGACGCGCACCGTCTTGCCCGCGCTCGGCGAGCTCGCGGGCTTGAAGGACATGGACGCCTTCCGCCACCTGTTCCGCCGCGTGACGCTGATCACCGGCGGCGTGATCACGCTGGCGATTCTCTGCGCGCTGCCGCTGATTCCGATCTTCGTCGGGTTGATGTTCCCGGACGAGTACCGCGACCCGGTGTTCACCTTCGCGTGGATTCTCGCGCTGGGCTACATCCCATTCGCGTTCGCGTCGGCGGTCGACTCCTTCTACATCGTCTCGAACCAGATCAAGGCGTGGATCTGGTTGACGGTGCTCGGCGCTGCGATCACGATCCCGACGAACGTCTATCTGATCCTGACGATCAACTACACGGGCACGGCTTGGGGCTTGTCGCTGTACTTCTCGTGGGTGCTCGTGCACCTCGCGTACATCACCTGGTTCCTGAACCGGCACAAGGAACAAGGGATCTGGCACGCGCCGGACCAAGACGACGAGGCGGCTCAGGACGAGGTAGAGACGTGCGGATCCTCTTCCTGAACGAACTCTCCGATCCGCGCATCGGTTCGTCGATCCGGCAGATGTACCAGCACGCCGAGTGCCTGCGCGCGCGCGGTCACGAAGCGGCCGTGCTGTCGGTCACGCAAGACGCTGCGAAGCGCGGCTGGACCGAGATCGAGGGCACGCCGGTCTACCACGCGCATTCCGACTATCCCGTTCGCTTCCGCGCGTGGGTCTCGCTCGACAACAAGCGCGTGCGTCGAGACGTGCTCGAGGTGCTCGCCGAGTGGCAGCCCGACGTGGTACACAGTCACTTGATCCACACGCACCTCGGCTACGCCAGCTTGACGGCGGCGCGCGAAGCCGGCGCCGGCGTCGTGTTCACGGCGCACGACGTGATGAGTTTTTGCTACCAGAAGCTGACCTGTTTCCACGGCGGCGAAGCGGCGGGCGGCTTGAAGCGCGACTATCCCGCGCACTGGTCGAAGTGCATCCCGTGCCAACGCCTGCGCTACAGGCCGGGCCGCAACGCGCGCATCCGCGAGGTGCTGGCGCGCGACGTCGACCGCTTCACCGTGGTGTCCGACGAGCTGGGGCGCGCGATCTCGGCCAACGGCATCCGCGTCGATCGCACGGTGCACAACGCGATTCGCGAACGCGACCACTTGCCGTCGCCGGAACAAGTCGCTGCCTTCCGCGAGCAGCACGGACTGACCGGCAAGCGCGTCATCGCGATCGGCGGACGCCTGCACGAACAGAAAGGCGTCGCGCAGCTGCTCAAGATGCTCGCGCGCTTGGAGCCCGAGTTCCCAGGTGTGCGCCTGCTCGTGATGGGTCGCGAAGCGATCTACCGGGACGCTTTCGAAGCACTGGCGCGCGAGCTCGGCGTCGACCGCTTGGTCGTGCCGGTGGGCTGGCTCGACGGCGACGAGCTGCAAGCCGCGTACGCCGCAAGCGAGGTCTTCGTCACCCCGTCGATCTGCTTCGACACCTTCGGGATGGTGAACCTCGAGGCGATGGAGCACGCGAAGCCGGTCGTCGCGACGTCCTTCGGCGGCAGCCGCGAAGTCGTGGCGGACGGCGAGACGGGCGCGATCGAGAATCCCTTCGACGTCGCGGCCTACTCCGAAGCGATCGCGAAGCTGCTTCGAGACCCAGGACTCTCGAAACGCCTGGGTGTCGCCGGCAGGGCTCGCTTGGAGGCGCAGTTCACGATCGAGCGCCTCACGGACGACTTCTTGGCCGAATACCAGCTCGCTCGCGCCGCGGCAGCCGAGAGGAAGCAACAGCCGAGCGGCCCCGGCGGCCGATAGGCTCCTGACGGCAGCGGGCGGGGACCGATCCACCTTCGTTGCCAGAACCTTCCGTGCAGGGTAGATTTGGGCTCCGGTGTGCTGCGGGGACTTGCGAGTTCCTTCGGACCGCCCACCGCCCGGCTCCCTCCCCCGAGTCCAGACCGAATCATGCGCAAGACGCTCCTCACCTACGTCAAGCCGCACGTCCAGGAAGACCCCCTGGCCATGCTGCTCGGCTTGACCTACCTCGGCGCCGCCGTCGAGCAGGCCGGCCACCCGATCGAGCTCAGCGACGAGCGCATCCTGACCGACTCCGAGATGAAGGCCGCCATCCAGCGGAACGACATCATCGGCTTCGGCGCGCTGACGCCCAACATCCGGCGCGCGATCGCCTGGGCGAAGTACGCCAAGGAGCAGGGCAAGATCACCGTCATGGGCGGTCCGCACGCGTCGGTCGACCAGGGCATCTTCCTCGACTCCGGTCACTTCGACTACGTGATCAAGGGCGAGTGCGAAGAGACCTTGCCGCAGTTCCTCGAGGCGCTCGAAGGCGGCGTCGAGAGCGAACTGCAAGCCGTTCCCGGCCTCGCCGCGCTGCGCGACAAGGAACTCTGGATCGACAACCCCGCGCCGCCGCTGATCAAGAAGCTCGACGAGCTGCCGATGCCCGCGCGGCATCTGTTGCCGATGGAGACCTTCTTCAAGCTCAACCCCGAGCGTCTCGCGTACATCTTCACGACGCGCGGATGCCCCTTCAAGTGCATCTTCTGCCAGAAGGAACTCACCGGTCGTGGTTTCCGCGTGCGCTCGACGGAACTGATCGTCGACGAACTCGAAGCGATCGTGAAGACCTACAACCCCGGCGTGGTGCTCTTCGTCGACGAGATCCTCACGCTGCGCAAGAAGCGCATCCACGAGATGTGCGACGAGATCATCCGTCGCGGTCTGAAGTTCGAGTGGATCGCGAACACGCGCGCCGACTGCGTCGACTACCCGCTGCTCAAGCACATGCACCGCGCCGGTTGCCGCCGCATCTACTACGGCTGGGAATCGGGCAGCCAGCGCATGCTGGACGTGCTCAAGAAAGACCTCACGCCGGAACAGATCGTCGAGGCCGCGAAGATGACGCGCCGCGCCGGCATCTGGGCCAAGGTCTACCTGATCGTCGGCAGCCCCGGCGAGACGAAGCAAGACATCGAAGAGACCGAGAAGGTGTTGCGACTCGCCGGACCTGACTTGGTCCGCGTGTCGGTGTTCAACCCGCTGGTCGGCACCGAATCGTGGGACGGCTATCTCGCGAACATCGACGTCGAAGACCTGCGCGAGAACTACGTGTCGTCGAACCGCTCGGCCTACAAGCACGAACACTTCACGCAGCTCGAGCTCGAGGAGCTGCGCAAGAACATGGTCCGCTCTTACGAGAAGTGGTACTACGGCTACTCGCAACGCGGGCGCCGGTTCATGGAGCGCATGATGTACTACCTGGAGAACCCGGTGTACGGACGCAAGCGCCTCGGCCGCGCCGTCGGCCTCGTGCCGCCGCCGCAGTCCAGCAACGTCCACGCGCGCAACACGGCCTGATCACAGGGCCCCGCGAACGAACACGGCCGTCTCGCGCTACCCGCGGGGCGGCCGTTCCGCGTGCTGTCTCGGCGGTCGGTTGGCCGCCTGCGGGATTCCAGCGAGGTCCTGCGAAACGTAGGGTGTGGCTCGCCCGACCCTCAGCATGACCACGACCGAAGAGATCCCCAACGAAGCGCTCGCGATCGCGCTCTGCAGCGACGCGGACCGCGCTGAACAAGCGCGGCTCTTCAACGCCTGCTTCAAGAAGGACGTGGAGGCGCGGCACCTCGCGTGGCGCTACGACGAGAACCCGCACGGTTCCGCCGTCAGCCTCGTCTCGCGGCCTCCCGGCGGCGAAGGCATCTGCGGCTACGCGTGTTCGCCGCGGCTCGCGGTGCCCGGCGGCGATCGCTCCGCCGCGCTGCTCGTCGGTCAGACCGGCGATGTGATGACGCACCCGGACTGGCGCAAGCGCGGGATCTTCAGCGGGCTCGACGCGGCCTGCATGGAAGCCGTCGGCGAAGCGGGTTGGGCGCTGGCGTTCGGCCTCCCGAACCGCCGGTCCGCGCACATCTTCCAGAAGCTCGGGTGGGAGACGATCGGCAAGGTGCGTCCGTACACCTTCGTGCTGCGCTCCGACGCCGCGAGTCGCAAGGCGCGGCTCGTCGACGGGCGGCTGCGCGCGCTGCTCGTGCCGATGGCGGCGGCGGCGGGACGACTCGCGCGGCGCAAGCTGAGGGGGCGTGCGGGAAGCGGCTACGAGATCCGTCCGCTCGACGCCTTCCCGCCCGAGGTCGACGCACTCTCCGTGCGCGTCGAACAGGACTTCAGCTTCATGGTGCGGCGCGACGCCGAGTACCTCGACTGGCGCTTCTTGCGCAACCCCTCAGGCCGACACCGCGCGTTCGGCGTCTTCGACCGCGCGGGAGACTTCGCGGGCTACGTGGTGATCGAGCTGCCGCGCCCCGGATCTCCCGCCGGCTACTTGGTCGACGCCTTGGCTCCCGATCCCGCGGCGCTGGCCGCGGCGCTCGAAGGCGCGTTGGTGCACTTGGCCTCGGCGGGGGCGTCGTACGTGCAAGCGACGGCGCTCGACGACAGCTGGTGGCGGACGCAGCTGCTCGCCGCCGGCTTCCAAGCGCCGAAGGCCGACAACCACTTGATCGTGATCCTCTACCCGCACCAAGCCGACCACGCGCTGGTCGCTGCGGCGCGTGACACGAGCCGTTGGTACTTCACCGACGGAGACCGCGACGACGAGACGATGGGCTGATGAAGCACCGCTTGAAGCTGTTCGTGCGCTCGCTGTGGGCGCGACTCGTCGCCGGCACGCCGCTCGGCGCGTGGACCGACCGTCGCACGCCGCGACGCTTGACGATCCTCGCAGGGCACTGCGTGACGTGCGACGAGCACAACGGTTTCCTGCCGAAGGACATGAAGATCGACGGCGCGAAGCTCACGGCGCTGCTGCACAGGCTCGCTCAGCACTGCGACCTCGTCACCGTCGAAGAAGGTCTTCGGCGTCTCGCCACGGGCGAGGCCGGTCGGTCGATGGTCGCGCTGACGATGGATGACGGCTACAAGGACAACCGCGTGGCGCTCTTGCCGTTGCTGCAGGAACTCGGCGTGCCGGCGACGATCTACCTCGAGTCCGCGCCGCTCGACGCGGGCCGCGTGAACTGGTCGCACAAGTACTTCGCGGCCTTGGACAAGACTTCGCCCGAGGGTTTCGCGACGCGGTATCTCGCCGGTTCGAAGGACGAGGTGACGCGCGCCAAGCTCGCCAACATCGTCGCGGGCGGCGAACGCGAGGTCTACCTGATGAAGCGCGTGCTGAAGTACGACGCCGACCCCGCGGACCGCGATCGGACGATCGACGAGCTCTACCGCGAGCTCGGCGGCGACGAGGCGGAACTGCGCCGCACGCTCTACATGAACTGGGACGACGTGCGCGACTTGCACGAGGCGGGGATCGAGCTGGGCGGGCACACCGTGCACCACCACGTGCTCGCGACGCTCAGCGCGGCCGATCAACGGCGCGAGGTCTCAGCCGGCCGTGAGTCGATCCAGCGCGCGCTCGGCAGCCGCGCCGTGAGCTTCGCCTATCCCTTCGGACGCTCGTGGGACTGGAACCGAGACAGCATCGCGGCCGCGCGCGACGCGGGCTTCGAGAACGCCGTCACGACGCACGCCGGGACGAACGCGGCTGCCACGCCGCCCTTCGAGTTGAAGCGCTTGATGATCGACGAGGACGCCGACACGGCGCTGCTGGTCTGCGAGGCGCGCGGCGGCTTCGAGTGGTTGCGTGGCTTCGGGCTCGACCTGTCCGAGTGATCGCTCGCATCTCCTGAATCCTCCTTCCAGGGAGCCGCTCGCATGCACTGGTACCTCGTCGTCCTCAAGAAGTACTTCGTCATCCGGGGACGTGCTCGTCGCAAGGAGTACTGGTCGTTCATGTTGGTGCACATCCTGATCTCGGTTTTGCTCCTCGGCGTGGACGTGTTGATGCGAGGGGGCTTGATCGAGGCGCAGCGAGCCTCGTTCAGACTCTCGAGCCTCTACGGCTGGGCCACCGTCGTCCCTTCGATAACGGTTCAAGTCCGGCGCTTGCACGACATGAACCGTACGGGCTGGTGGCTCTTGTTGTGGTTCGTGCCGCGACTTGCCAGCTGGACGATGGGATTCCTGGACTTGATCACAGGGAGGGACCCGGTCATGGACTTCTCCGAGACGGGTCCGCTTCTCGTCGCCATGGGCTTGGTAACGATGGCCGGTGGGTTGATCCTCTTAGTCTTCTCGTGCTTCGAGGGCACCCGCGGCAAGAACCGTTACGGCTCAGACCCCACGAGCGCATACGCCGACGGCGATGACGTCTGGCCTGACGTCGCCTGATCCGCGGCGCGGGCGGGATCGCGCGCGATCCCGCGGAATCGAGGCTTGCCTCGAATCGAAGCGCCGCTGGGGCGTGGACCCGCCCGGCGCGAGTTGGCTAGGATCAGCGCAAGCGGAACGGATGGTCGTTCCCGCACCGAACAACGAGGAGCCCTCTGCATGAACTGGTATCTAGATGTCCTGAAGAAGTACGCCGTCTTCACGGGTCGCGCACGACGGAAGGAGTACTGGATGTTCACGCTGTTCAACGTCCTGATCAGCATCGCTCTGACCTTCATCGATGTGCTGCTGCTCGGTCACGACATGGGTGACCCGGGGAGCATCGGTATCGTCAGCACGCTCTATTCCCTGGCCGTCCTGCTGCCCAGCCTGGCGGTTTCCATCCGCCGACTGCACGACACGGACCGCTCAGGTTGGTGGTTGCTGATCGCCCTGATCCCCTTTATCGGTGCGGTCGTCCTGCTGGTCTTCATGTGCCTCGACGGCACGCGCGGTTCGAACCGCTTCGGTGTGAACCCGAAGGACCCGAACGCGGACGACGGCGACGTCTGGCCCGACGTCGCGTAGCTGACAGGGAACGAACGAGCGCGGCCGGCAGTGGGGAATCCCTGCTGCCGGCCGCGCTGTCGTACGGTGGATGTGCGGTGGACGTGCGGTGCGCCGGTCGGCTGCGCTGCGGTCCGTCGGTCGCTACATGATGTTGTACATGAACGGCGAATCGTCGCCGCCCATGAAGAACACCATGTAGAGCAAGGCGCCCATGATCAGCACCAGGGGTGCGAGGATCCAGATCCAGTACTCGGCGAAGAAGCCGCCTTCGTCGTCGGCCGGGGGGCGCTGGTCGTCGTGTCGTTGAGAGTCGCTCATGGCGCGCAGGTCTCTAGAAGAGCGTGTAGATGAAAGGGGCGACGAAGGGCGAGCTGGCGGCGACCACCAGCAGCGATCCGATGGTCAAGAGGATCACCAACAGCGGCATCAAGTACCAGTGCCCGCGGCGCGTGAAGGCGCTGATCAGCTCCGCGATGGTGCCGACGCGCCTTCCGAGCTTGTAGAGCACGAAGCCCAGAATCGCCAGGACGAAGATCCAGCCGGCCGCCATGGACACGCTGGGGGGCAGCAGGCGCAGGACCGCACCGCCTCCGAGCACGATCGTGAAGATCACGGCGAGCAAGGCGCCGACTTGCAGCGGGACGCGCCAGACGGGCTCGTCGCGGTAGCTGGTGGCGTAGAGCACCGAGAGGAAGATCCAGAGGATCAGGTAGACGGGGAGCCAGCCGGGCAGGCCGCCCTCTTCCACGCGTGCCGGCAGCGGTTGCTTCGTGCGAGCCAGGTGGCCCGTGGGGAAGACGCCCAGGTCTTCGCCGTCGAGGCGGTCGTGGAGCACGGTGGCCAGCGCGCGGTTGCCGGCCGGGTTCAGGTGCCAGTCGATGCGGTGGTAGAGGCGTTCGCCGTCCGCGACGCGCGCGCGGAGTTCGTCGCGCACGTCGATGTGCTTGATGCCGAGTTCCTGCGCGAAGCCGATGTAGACATCGACGGGGCGCTGCGGGTCCCAGGCTTCGCGGGGGAGTTCCAGCGTGTCCGACCCGAAGTCCTGCGCGAAGTCTTCATCGACCGCGGAGTGCGAGGGGATCGGGACGAGGATCAGCTCGGCACCTGTCGCTTCGACCGCGCGCTGCAGCGCGATCAACGACCCCTTGGCGCGCGCTTCCGCGTCGGCCATGAAGTCGGGCTGTTGCACGAGCAGCGCTCCGAATTCCTTGAGGATCGACGCATCGCCGCCCTCGGGCGTGAAGCTGTAGGGGCTGTCGCCGCGCGGTCCGATGAAGGCCGCGAGGAAGCGCAGGATCGCGGACTTCTGCAGGCCGCTGGTCGGCTTGGTCGCGATCAGCTCGCGCGCCTCGAGCAGTCCGTCCGGGCCGTAGCGCGGCTTGGACTTGCCGAAGTAGTCGGTCTGGCCGCACCAGTAGAGGTCGTTCTCGTAGGTCGCGAGCAGCACCAGGTCGGGCTGGTAAGCCGCGCCGTGTTTCTCGAACCAGCGAGCTTCTTGGTCGGTCGACCAGCCCTCGGTTCCGGCGTTGATCGTCTCGGCGCGGCGTTCTTCGGAGCGCCACCAGCCCTCGAGTTGGTCGACGAAGAGGTCTTGTCGATCGACCGTCGAGCCGAGCGTGAACGAGTCGCCGAGGCACAGCACGCGGAAGACGTTGTCTTCCGTCTTGGCGGGCGACGACATCGGGTCGTCGCGCAAGCCGAGCTGGTTGATCTCGATCGTGACGTCGAAGTCACGGGTCGAGCTGTGGACGACCTTGCCGGGGGTCTTCGACCAACCCGTGTCCGCGTCGTATTGGTTGAGCGTCTCGGGGAAGCCGAAGCCCGCGATGCGCAGACCGAACTCCATGACGAAGACGGCCAGCGCGAGGCTGATCAGGACCGAGAGAAGGACGTTGAGCTGACGCATGATCCCGGGAGCCCTCAGCTGACCATCTCGGTCACGGAGTCACCTTGGTGGCGCAAGGCGAACTTGGTGTCGGCGATCTGTTTCTTCGCGTCGGCGCGGACCACGAAGTTCTCGAGGAACAAGAGGTCCATGCCGGAGAGGCTGAAGGTGTTGAACGCGTGGCTGGGGTGCTCGACGATCGGTTCACCCTTAAGGTTGAACGAGGTGTTCATCACGACCGGCACGCCGGTGATCTCGCCGAAGCGTTCGATCATGCGGTGGTAGCCGGGGTTGGTGTCCTTGTAGACCGTCTGCAAGCGACCGGAGCCGTCTTCGTGCGTGATCGCCGGCAAGACGTCGCGCTTCTCTTCGCGCACCGGTGCGACGTAGAGCATGAAGCGGCCGGGGAAGTGTTTCTCCGCGTCGGCGAACTCGAAGAACTCGTCGGCGCGTTCTTCGAGCACGGAGGGCGCGAAGGGGCGGAAGGCTTCGCGGAACTTGATCTTGGCGTTGAGCAGTTCCTTCATCTCTTGCTTGCGCGGGTCGGCGATGATCGAGCGCGAGCCGAGCGCACGCGGACCCCACTCGAAGCGCCCGCGGAACCAACCGGCGACCTTGCCGTCGGCCAGCGACTGCGCGACGAAGTCGTAGAACTCCTCGTCGTCGGCGATGTACTCGTACTCGATGTCGTTCGACTCGAGGAAGGCGCGGATCTCGTCGTCCGAGTAGCTGCTGCCGAGGTACGCGTGATCGAGCGCCGGGCCGCGCGGTTGGCGCAGCAGGTGGTTGTAGGCCCAGTAGGCCGCACCGACCGATCCACCATCGTCGCCGGGCGCGGGGTGGATGTAGACCTCGTCGAAGGGGCCTTGGCGCAGGATCTTGTGGTTGGCGACCGAGTTCAGCGCGACACCGCCGGCGAGGCACAGGTTCTTCATCCCCGTGATCTCGTGCAGGTGGTTCACCATCTTCAGCAGGATCTCTTCGGTCACCTTCTGGATGCTGGCGGCCATGTCGCAGTAGAAGGGATCGAGCGACTTGTCTTGTTCCTTCGGGTCGCGCGGCGGCTTGCCGAAGTGATCGCCGAAGGCCTTCGTCAGCGTCTCGTCGCGCGAGTAGTGGTAGGCGAAGTAACGCATGTCCTGCCACAAGCTGCCGTCTTCAGCGACGTGCAGCAGCTCGTAGATCTTGTCCACGTACTTCGGTTCGCCGTAGGGGTGCATCCCCATCAGCTTGTACTCACCCTCGTTGATCTCGAAGCCGCAGTAGGCGGTGAACGCCGAGTAGAGCAAGCCGAGCGAGTGCGGGAAGCGCAGTTCCTTGATGATCTCGATCTGGTTGCCGCGGCCGATGCTCATCGTGGACGTGGTCCACTCGCCGGCGCCGTCGACGGTCAGGATCGCCGATTCTTCGAAGGGCGAAGTGAAGAAGCTCGACGCGGCGTGCGACATGTGGTGGTCGGCGAACAGCAGCTTGGAACTCGGGATCTCGAGTTCCTTCTTCATGTGCGACTTGATCCACAGCTTGTCGGTGACCCAGCGCTGCATCGACTCGCGGAAGACCGCTGCCGAGCGCGGGAAGGTCGCCATCGCCGAGAGCAGCATGCGCTCGAACTTGATGAACGGCTTCTCGTAGAAGACGACGTAGTCGACGTCGTGCATGGTCAGCCCGGCCTGCTTGAGGACGAACTCGATCGCGAGGTGCGGGAAGCCCGAGTCGTGCTTCAGACGGCTGAAGCGCTCTTCTTCCGCGGCGGCGACGAGCTCGCCGTCGCGCACCAGCGCGGCCGACGAGTCGTGGTAATAGAACGAGAGTCCGAGGACGATCACAGCAGCTCTCCGAAGCTCAGTCTTGGCGACGCGCAGCGCGCAGGGTCTCGTTCTGCGCCACCCAACCAGTCCAGTTGCCGTCCGGCCTGCGCCGCAGGTGCAGCGGGTCGCAGACGAAGCGGTAGACCAGCGCAAAGGGCCCGAGGACCCCGAAGTAGAGGACGGTCAACAGGACGCGCGAGAGCATCGTCCCGAATCGTTCGCTGAATCGGAGCAGGGCTTGCATGGGAGGGGGGCGGAAGGGGGGCTGGAACGGCCGTAGTCTACGTTCGGTGGGGCATGCGGTCGGTCGCCGGAGGCCGGAAACTCGCGCTTCCAGCTGCACTCGGCGGACCGGGCTGAGACGGCCGGATCCACTTCATCGGCCGGATGGGCCGCTATCTGGCGTCCTTTTGCGAGTCCCTGCGCGAGCTTCCGAGGCCTCCTCGGCACGCTCCGAGGCCCCGGGATCGCCGTCGGCGTCCCGGGGCCTCGCGTCGTAGCCCGCGCAGTGGGCTGTGGCGCGGCGGATTCCCCGCCGCAGCGGGATCAATGCGGTCCGCCGAGGATCAGCTTGCCGCGGAAGGCGCGGCGGTCGCGCTGGATCTCGATCTCGAGCGGCGTCTGGCGCTGCAGGCCGCTGATCGCGCCGGCGAGGTCCACGCGCGTCGGCACGCGGCGGCCGTTGCCGCCTTCCGGTCGCACGGCGAGCAACCAATCGCCGGCTTGCAGGCCGACCGCTTCGCTCGGCCCGCCGGGGTAGACGCGCGAGACTTGCAGCGCGTAGCCGACTCCATTGCGCACGCGGATCGGCGTCTCGACCGCTTCGAGTCCCATGCGCTCGAACAGCAGTCCGGTCACGCGGTCCCAAGAGGGAATCGTCAGCTGGTGTTCGCGTCCATCGCGCATCACGCGCACGTGGACGGCTTGGGTCGGCTGCAGGTCGACGCGCTTGAAGCTGTACTGTTCGAAGCTCTCGAGCAGCGTGTCGTCGAGGGCCTTGATCTGATCACCGACGCGCAGACCGCCGGCTTCCGCGGGTCCGCCGCGCGTGACGGCCGTGACGACGAGCTCGTCATCCTTGCCGACTTCGTAGCCGAGCCACGCCCGGTGCAAGTCGGAGCCGAGCAGCTGGTCCTCGAGCACTTGGCGCACGCGATCGACCGGGATCGCGAAGCCGATGTTCTCGGCGCGCACGTTGACGGCGGAGTTCACGCCGATCAGCTCGCCGTTGATGTTCAGCAGCGGACCGCCCGAGTTGCCTTGGTTGATCGACGCGTCGGTCTGGATCAAGTCATCGAAGTGCAACGCGCCGTTCACGCCGTCGCTGACGTTCACGTCGCGGTGCAAGCCGGAGATGATGCCGACGCTGACCGTGTGCGTGTGCCCGTAGGGATTGCCGATCGCGATGACCTTCTCACCGATCATCAGATCGGCGGAGGTCCCGAGCGGCACGGTGGGGAAGCGCTGGCCTGCTTCGCCGCGAATCTTGAGCAGCGCGAGGTCCTCTTCTTCCACGTACGACAAGACGTCGGCCTGGTACTGGCGCGGATCGATGCTCTCCTTGAAGGAGACCGTGATCGTCCGCGCGTCGCGCACCACGTGGTAGTTCGTGACGATGAAGCCTTCCTCGCGGATCACCATCCCGGAGCCGGAGCCCTGGATCTGCTGCTGCTGCACCCCCCAAAAAGTCGGCCGCTGGCGCACCCCACCGGTCTCGATGTAGACGACCGCCGGACTGGCGCGCTGCACGACGAGCACTTCATCCGTGATGCGCCGCGCGAGCTGTTCTTCGGGCGAGAGACCGTCCAACAAGCGACCCAGCTCGCTCTCCTCGGAACTGGGAGCCAGCTGGGGCGTGACGGGCGGGGCGGAAGCGAGGGTGGCGAGGGCCAGGAGCAGATGCAGCAAGGGAGTCCTCCGTTGCGATGAAACGGGCGGCAGCGCGCCCTTGGGACCCTCCCCTATACGCCGCTGGAGGGGGTCATGTGAGTGTCTGGCTGATTTCCGCAGCCCTCCGAGGAGGCCGACTCTCAGAGACCGAACGACTTCATCCTCGGTCGCGGCGCGAATCCGGAGTCGATCACTCGGGCGATGGGAACTCTAGAGCCGGCTGACCGAGAGGGCCCGCGTCAGGCTCGAGTCGGTTCCACACGGACTGGCGAGTCCGGCCCCGCGGCTATCCGCTTGTGCACAGAAATCCGCAGCGCTCGGCAGTAGCGCAGATTCGCAGCTGGCCAACAGTCGACGTATCCGCTGGATGCGTCTCAAGTGCTCCCGCGCCGGAATGCCCGCCTCTCATCCAGCAATAACGGGGCGCTGCAGAACTGGGCGTGGCTTGGACATCGCTGGCAGACCTTGCCATCCTCTATGCGTGGAGCTGCAAATTCCCGGGTCGGACGGCTTCTCGATCGTCTCGCTGATACGCGTTGATCGAGGCAGTCGTGGAAGTCACCGAGTCGCCGGCCAGCCGCGGATCGCAGGGAACCGGTTCTTCATGTGTCCGGCTCATGGGCCTCAGGGAAACTAGGGGAGGAGGTCGTGCGAGGTGACGTTGATCAGAACTACCAGAGAACTTCTATTCCTGACGCGTATCGACCTCTCACGTACGCGGCCGCGACATCAGCTGCGTGCGAGCCACTCACAATCCGCCCAGTCTTCCCCTGATCGCCTGGTGCGCATCGACCTCTGACATGACGACCCTAGAAGATCTACAGCCCAACGCCGCACTCCGCGGTGTCCTGCCTGAAAGCTCCGTCACCGTCGTCAATGTTCAGTGGTTCGGCTCGGAAGCCCTTGAGCTCACCTACAAGGACCCGACTGGCCGGGTGGCCAACGTCCTGCTCTACCGGCACGACGAGCCTCGGCTAGAACTCGTTGAAGCGGGCCGACCCTGGAGCTTCGACGGTGACGGGAACTTGTTCCGTCTCGTCTCCGAAGCGAATCGCATTCGGCTCGCGCATCTCTTCGATCCCGTGCTCGCGGTTCACACCTCGCTCGTGGATCCCTTGCCGCACCAGATCACAGCGGTTTACGAAGCGATGCTTCCTCGACAGCCGCTGCGCTTCCTGCTCGCCGATGATCCGGGAGCCGGCAAGACGATCATGGCCGGCCTCTTGATCAAGGAACTGATCGCGCGGGGCGATTTGAAGCGTTGCTTGATCGTCTGTCCCGGCAGCCTCGTCGAGCAGTGGCAGGACGAGCTGAGTCGGCGCTTCAGCCTGCCGTTCGAAATCCTCACGAACGACAAGCTCGAAGCCGCGCGTACCGGCAACTGGTTCCTCGAGAACGACCTCGCCATCGCCCGTCTCGACAAGCTCTCGCGCAACGAGGACGTTCAGCAGATGCTGACCGCCCCCGACTGCCGCTATGACCTGATCGTCTGCGATGAGGCGCACAAGTTGTCCGCCACCTTCTTCGGCGGCGAGGTGAAGTACACCAAGCGCTATCGACTCGGCCAACTGCTGTCGGGCATCACGCGTCACTTCTTGCTGATGACCGCCACGCCGCATAACGGCAAGGAAGAGGACTTCCAGTTGTTCCTGGCCCTGCTCGACGGCGACCGCTTCGAAGGCAAGTTCCGCGACGGCGTGCACCAAGTCGAGGTCTCCGACCTGATGCGCAGGATGGTGAAGGAGAACCTGCTCAAGTTCGACGGCCGGCCGTTGTTCCCCGAACGCATTGCCTACACGGTTCCGTTCAAGCTCTCCAACGCCGAGGCGCGTCTCTACTCGGAAGTGACCGACTATGTGCGGAACGAGTTCGACCGCGCCGAGAAGCTGCAGAACGACAAGCGCTCCGGCACGGTTGGCTTCGCGCTCACCATCCTGCAGCGGCGTCTCGCTTCCTCGCCGGAAGCGATCTACGAGTCGCTTCGCCGTCGTCGTGAACGTCTTGAGAAGCGGATGCGTGAACTGGAACTCTTGCAACGCGGAGCATTGGTCCAAGCCTCGATGATGGCGGGTCCGCTGCTCGACGCCGAAGACATCGAAGACCTCGACGAAGCTCCCGAGGACGAAGTCGAGGCCGCCGAAGAGGCCTTTCTCGATCAAGCAACCGCAGCCGCAACGGTCGCCGAGCTGGCAGCAGAGATCGCGACTCTCGCCCGACTCGAAACGCTCGCCGCCGAAGTTCGTCGCAGCGGTCAGGACACCAAGTGGCGCGAACTCTCGCTCCTCTTGGGCGAGATCTTCAAGCCCTCAGGTCAAGCCGAAGCGGTGGGGGAACCCACCGTTCCCTATCGAGGTGGCGATCTTCCGAAGCCGGTCCCATCACCGAAACAGAAGCTGGTCCTGTTCACCGAGCACCGGGACACCCTGAGCTATCTCGAACGCCAGATCGCATCGCTGCTTGGACGGCCTCGAGCCGTGGTGATGATCCACGGCGGCATGGGCCGAGAGGATCGGCGCAAGGCACAGGAGAGTTTCCTGCACGACCCCACGGTGCAAGTCCTGCTCGCTACGGATGCAGCAGGCGAAGGCATCAACCTGCAGCGCGCTCACCTGATGGTGAACTACGACCTGCCGTGGAACCCCAACCGTCTCGAGCAACGCTTCGGTCGCATCCACCGCATCGGCCAAACTGAGGTCTGTCATCTGTGGAACCTGGTGGCTGAGGAGACTCGGGAAGGTGACGTCTACCGGCGCCTCTTGGAGAAGCTCGAACAGGCTCGTAAAGCGCTCGGCGGCCAGGTCTTCGACGTCCTAGGCAAACTTCAGTTCGATGGTCGTCCGCTACGCGAGCTACTGATTCAAGCGATCCGCTACGGCGATCAGGATGACGTTCGCGCGCGACTAACGATGACGATCGACAACGGCGTAGACCGACCGCACCTGGAGAGTCTGATCGAGGACCGCGCGCTCGCTCACGATGCGATGGACTCGAGCAAAGTTGCTCGCGTGCGCGAGGACATGGAACGCGCCGAGGCTCGCCGTCTCCAGCCTTACTACATCGAGTCGTTCTTCCTCGAAGCCTTCAAGCGCGTGGGGGGCACCGTCCGCCAGCGCGAGGCGCGCCGGTATGAGGTCACGAACGTCCCCGCGCCCTTGCGCAGCAGGGACCGACAGTTCGGCACGGGCGATCCCGTGCTGACGCGCTACGAGCGCATCGTCTTCGAGAAGGAGTTGATCGCTCCGCCTGGTCAACCGCTCGCGGCCTTCGTCTGCCCCGGGCACCCCTTGCTCGACGCGGCCCTCGACCTCACCCTCGAGCGGCACCGCGACTTATTGAAGCGTGGCACGATCCTGGTTGACGAGAGCGATCTCAAGACCACTGCTCGTCTGCTCTTCACGCTCGAACACGCCATTCAAGACGGGAACGTCCTGCCTTCGGGCGAACGCCGCAGCATCTCGCGGCGCATGCTCTACGTCGAGATGAACGCCGAGGGGCAAACGCGCAACTTGCACTACGCGCCCTACCTCGACTACCGGCCGCTTGCCGAAGACGAACCCTCCGTGGCCGAACTGCTGGACAGTCCCGAATGCGCCTGGATCACTCGCGACTTGGAGCAGCGGGCGCTCGGTCACGCCATCGCACACGTGGTACCCGAGCACATCGCCGAAGTCCGAGATCAACGGCTCCAGTGGATCGACAAGACCCGCGCCGCGGTCAAGGATCGGTTGACCAAAGAGATCACCTACTGGGATCACCGCGCCGAACAGCTCAAGCTCCAAGAGCAGGCCGGCAAGGCCGGTGCGCGACTCAATTCTCGTGAGGCCCGTCGGCGCGCCGACGACCTGCAGGCGCGACTCGAGCACCGCCTCTCCGAGCTGGACCGCGAAGCTCAGATCTCGCCGCTGCCGCCGGTGATCTTGAGCGGGCTCGTCGTCGTACCGATCGGGCTGCTCTTCGAGTTGAGCGGCACCCCGGTTACCGTGCGACCGATCGACACGCAACGCTCCGCGGCCCGCGCCCGCGCGGTCATCATGGATGTCGAACGCAGCCTGGGCTTCGAACCGACCGACCGCGAGTTCGAGAAGCTCGGCTACGACATCGAAAGCCGTGCGCCAGGCGGGAAACTGCGGTTCATCGAGGTCAAGGGCCGCGTGTCCGGCGCAGAGACCATCACCGTGACGAAGAACGAGATCCTCTACAGTTTCAACATGCCCGACGACTTCATCCTGGCGATGGTCGAGTTCCTCGACGACGAACGACATCGCGTGCACTACCTACGACGTCCCTTCGAGCGCAGCGGCGTCACCACCGACTTCAACGGGGCGAGCGTGAATTTCCCGTTTGCTGAGCTGCTCTCCAGGGCAGAGGAACCGAGCTAGACATGGCGATCAGTGCACTCAACCGGACCCTCCCGGATTGGTTCACGCGCATCCGGACCCACCAGACTGTTCTCCCGAGGTTTCAGCGCTTCGAGGCGTGGAGCCACGGCAACGTCGCGCAGTTGTTCAACACGATCTTGCGCGACTTGCCTGTCGGTGCCTTGCTTGTGTTGGAGATAGGAGCTGATCAACCCTTCGAGAGTCGGTCGATCCAAGGAGCGCCCGAGTCCGGCGAGCGGGTTACGGAACACCTGCTCGATGGGCAGCAACGCCTGACCGCGCTTTGGCGAGGAATGCACAACAACTATGAGGACCGGACCTACTTCTTGCACTTGAGTGAGGACGAGGAGACCGGTCAGTCATTCTACGTGGACTCGATCGCACGTTATCAGCGTCAAGGCGATCAGAAGGCTCGACCTCTGTGGGCGGACGACCCGGCCCAGCAGTGGAAGCGGCGGCGTATCCCGCTCGACATCTGCAGACCCGGTGAAGACGCCTCCAAGCGAGTTCGAGTCTGGGCCGAGGAGGCCATTCCTGACCGTGATGAGCGTGACCAGATCACGGACTTCATCCAAGAGGTCCGTGGAAAGTTCGCGACCTTCAACTTGCCCTACCTCTCATTGCCAGTGACTACGGCGAAGGAGACGGCTCTCGATGTCTTCCTGAAGATGAACACTTCGGCCGCGCCGCTGACGACCTACGACATCGTGGTCGCTCAGGTCGAAGCGGGGCTCGGCACGTCGCTTCACGACCTCGTAGCCGACCTCAAGGAAGCCTGTCCCGAGATCGAGGCGTATTACCCGCCCGAGGACTTGATCCTGTACGCGGGAGCATTGTTGCAGGAACGGCCGCCGACCAACAGCTCTTACCTGGCCAGGGAGTTCCCCCGGGCCTTGATCAAGAGTTGGGATCAACTGGTGCTCGGCACTCGCCGAGCGGCAGCCTTTCTCTCAGAGGAGCACGTTTACGACGGACGTCGCTTGCCTACCGATGTCGTCGTCCCCGTCTTGGCTGCGCTCTGGGCGATCGCGCCTGAAAGCCCGGATGCACTCGGCCGAGCTCGGTCGTTCATGGAGAAGTATCTCTGGCGGTCGTTTTTCACCCAGCGCTACGAGATGTCCACGAGTTCGCGGGCCGTGCACGACTTCAAGGCGATCCAATGTCTCTTCGAAGGTGGCGACACCGAGCCGGAGATCTTCGACGACGCCCAGTACCCGCTCCCCGCCGCGGAAGAGTTGATGCAGGCCGGCTGGCCCAAGAAGAAGGATCGACTCGGGCGAGCCATCCTCGCGGTCGCTCTGCGAGAGGGCGGTCTCGACTTGGCCGACGGCAGCCCCGCCACGCGGGTGTCGCTTGCGAAGCGCGAGTATCATCACATCTTCCCTGACGCGCACCTTCGGCGCACGAGTGTCAGCGAAGACAAGACCTACCTCTCGCTCAACTGTGCACTGGTCTCGTGGAAGACCAACCGCACGATCTCGGACAAGGACCCCGAACGCTACCTGGCGGAACGTCGGGACGGCAGCCGCCTCGGCGTGGACGAGATCCGCAGACGGCTCGCTAGCCACTTGGTCCCTTACGACGAGATGGTTGCTGGAGACTACGACGCCTTCCTGCAAGCTAGGTCGTCCTTGGTTCACGCGGCCATGCAGGAAGTCTGCGGTGCAGTGACAGCGCGAAGCAACTCATGACGACACGCAAGAAACTCATCGAAGTCGCGCTCCCCCTCGACGCCATCAACAAGGCCTGCGCGCGCGAGAAGTCCATCCGTCACGGCCACCCCAGCACGCTGCACTTGTGGTGGGCGCGGCGGCCGTTGGCGGCGGCGCGGGCTGTGATCTTCGCGCAGATGGTGGACGATCCTTCGGGCTACGTCGATGTGCTCCGGACCGATCCGAAGCTGTTGCGGAGGGCCAAGACCACTCTGGCGGCGCGGCTGAAGGTCTGGGAAGAGGCGCGCGGTCAGGCCGAGCAGGCCGCTGCGGATGGGCTTTCGGTGACGGAGTCGGGGCCGGAGCCGAACCTTGACGACACCTTGGCCGAGCTGGAGCGGCAGCGGCTCTTCAAGATCATCGAAGACCTCGTGCTGTGGGAAAACACGACCAACGAGACGGTGCTCCAAGCGGCGCGCGACGAGATCTGGCAGAGCTGGCGACGCGCGTGCGCGGAGAACGCCGACCATCCGCGGGCGAAGGAACTCTTCGATCGCAACAAGCTGCCCGCCTTCCACGATCCCTTCGCCGGCGGCGGAGCCTTGCCGCTGGAGGCGCAACGGCTGGGGCTCGAGAGCTACGCCACCGACCTCAATCCGGTGGCGGTGCTGATCAACAAGGCGATGATCGAGATCCCGCCCAAATTCGCCGGCAAGCCTCCGGTGCATCCCCAGACGAAGAGTGCCGGCGGGAAGAAGATGCTCCCGCGCTCGGCGGGGGACTGGCACGGAGCGCAAGGCCTGGCGGAAGACGTGCGCTACTACGGCCAGTGGATGCGCGACGAAGCCGAGAAGCGCATCGGCCATCTCTACCCGAAGGTCGAAGTGACCGCCGAGATGGTGAAGGTGCGGCCGGACTTGAAGCAGTATGAGGGCCGCAAGCTCACAGTGATCGCCTGGCTATGGGCGCGCACGGTGAAGAGCCCGAATCCGGCCTTTGCGCAGGTGGACGTTCCGCTCGCTTCCAGCTTCATGCTCTCCACAAAGTCGGGCAACGAAGCCTATGTAGAACCAGTGATCGATAACGGTGGTTACGGCTTCACTGTGAAGGTGGGAAACCCCAAGGACGTGGCAGCGGTGAGATGTGGAACCAAGCTCTCGCGGGGGGCAAACTTCCAGTGCCTGATGTCCAACGAACCGATTGCGAGCGACCACATCTATGGGGAGGCCAAGGACGGGCGCATGGGGGCTCGGCTGATGGCCATCGTTGCCGAAGGGGACCGCAGGCGGGTCTATCTCGCGCCGACTCGGGAGATGGAGGACATCGCACTCGCTGCGCGACCGACTTGGAATCCGGAACTCGCGATGCCGGACAATCCGCGTTGGTTCTCGCCGCCGCTTTACGGGCTGAAAATCTACGGCGACCTTTTCACGCCCCGCCAGCTCGTGGCGCTGACGACGCTTTCCGACCTGGTGCAGGAAGCGCGCGATCTAGTGCAGCGCGATGCCCTCGCTACCGACCTTCCCGCCGACTCAAAGCCCCTCCGCGAAGGTGGCACCGGCGCTAACGCATACGCGGAGGCGGTAGGGGTCTACTTGGCATTCTCGATTGATAAGGCTGCCGACTATTGGTCGACGGTCTGCACATGGCATTCGAGCAAACAGCTCATTCGAAACACCTTTGGGCGGCAGGCGATCCCAATGACTTGGGACTACGTCGAAACGAACATCTTCTCTAGCTCGTCTGGAAATGTCTCAAGCGGCTTCGAGTGGGCGCAGAAGGCAATCTGCGCCTTTCCCGCTGCGCCGCGTGGATTCGCGACGCACGATGACGCGCAGACGCAAGACGCATCACTCGATCGCGTCGTCTCAACCGACCCTCCCTACTACGACAACATCGGATACGCGGACCTGTCGGACTTCTTCTATGTCTGGCTGCGTCGCTCGATGCGAGAGGGCTTTCCCGAACTATTCTCTACGCTCGCCGTGCCAAAGGTCGAGGAACTCGTCGCCACACCCTACCGCCACGGCGGCAGAGAAGCGGCCGAGCTCTTTTTCCTCAAGGGCATGACGCAGGCGATGCACCAGCTCGCGTCTCAGGCCCATCCGGTCTTCCCGGTCACTATCTATTACGCGTTCAAGCAAACCGAGAACGACGGCGCTGACGGCACGACGAACACTGGTTGGGACACTTTCCTAGCAGCCGTCATCGAGGCTGGCTTCGCCATTAGCGGCACTTGGCCAATGAGTACCGAACTCGGTAATCGCATGATCGGCTCCGGTACCAACGCCCTCGCCTCAAGCATCGTGCTCGTGTGCCGCCCTCGCGCCGATTCCGCTCCCACCGCGACACGACGCGAATTCGTCTCCGCGCTCAAGGCGGAGCTTCCCATCGCTCTCGCCCATCTTCAGCGTGGCAACATTGCGCCCGTCGACCTGGCGCAAGCCGCCATCGGTCCTGGCATGGCAGTCTTCACTCGATACGCGGCAGTACTCGACGTCGAGGGCAAGCCGCTCAGCGTGCGCGAGGCGCTGGCGCTCATCAATCAGACCCTCGACGAATCGCTGGCAGAGCAAGAAGGAGACTTCGACGCCGATAGTCGATGGGCGCTGACATGGTTCGAGCAGTCGGGCTTCGACGAAGGCGACTTCGGCGTAGCAGAACAACTCTCAAAGTCTAAGAATACCAGCGTTGCGGGCATGGTCGATGCCGGCATCCTCGAATCGAAGCGCGGTATGGTGAGGCTCTTGAAACCCGACGAGTTGCCCGCCGAATGGGATCCCGCCACAGACCCGCGCCTGACGGCGTGGGAAGTCGTTCATCACCTGATCCGCGCACTCGCAATCGGTGGTGAAGGAGCGGCCGCGCAGCTCGTCGCCAAGCTCGGCGCCAAGGCCGAGATCGCTCGCGAGTTGGCCTACCGCCTCTACGCCCTCTGCGAGCGCAAGAAGCGCGCCACAGATGCACTCGCTTACAACGGCTTGGTGCAGAGTTGGCCTGAGATCGTTCGTCTGGCCGGTGAGGGACGCAAGCCTCAGGCCGAACAGGCAGCGTTGTTTGGCAAGGAGGGGGACTGAGCCATGCGATCTCCTGAACGGGTCCTTACAAGGGAGTCAATGTGAGCGTCGACAATCCGACAACCGCGACCGAGGCGCTGCCTGCCGGCGCGGTCTTCCACCGCTGCGCACTGCAGGTGAACCCGCACGGCTACGGTCAGGCGTTCCGGGGCCAGGCCCAAGCGGGTGATGCAGCGTCGCACGCCACGGCCATCGTAGAGAAGGCCGTCGAACTCGGCATTGCGGTGCTCGCGATCACCGATCACAACGACGTCTCAGGAGTGCCTGCGTTTCGCGCTGCGGCGGACGGGCGGGGAGTCCACGTCTTTCCAGGCTTCGAACTGTCGTCGAGCGAAGGTGTTCACGTCCTGTGCATCTACCCGCCTGAAACGAGCCAGGAACAACTGGGGCGATTCCTTGGCGCCTTCGGGATCACCAACACATCGCCATCCTCTGATCTCGCAGACAAGCGGTTCGTGGAGATCCTACCGGTCGTGAGGGGGCAAGGGGGAGTCACGATCGCTGCTCACGGGACCAGCGATCAAGGCGGGTTGCTCAAGGTCTTGAAGGGCCAATCGCGCATGCACGCCTGGCAGTGCGACGACCTGCTCGCCATCCAGATTCCGGCCTTGCCCGAGGCCCTTCCCGATGGGCTCCGGCAGATCGTCGAAGACCAGAGCACGGACTATCGCCGGAGTCACGCGGCCGGTGAGCGGCTCGCCATTGCAGTCGTCAATGCGAAGGATGTGGTCGAAGCCTCCGACCTCGACGAACGCGCCGCCACCTGCTCGATCAAGATGTCTGAGGTGAGCGTCGAAGGATTGCGGCAAGCGTTTCTCGACCCGGACTCGCGCATTCGCCTGAATCCCCGGGAGAAGGAACTCGAGCCGGAGAAGCATACAGAGCTGCTTTCGCTCTCGTGGGAGGGCGGCTTCCTCGACGGGGCTACGGTGCCGTTTAACCCGAACCTCAACGTGCTCGTCGGCGGACGCGGGACCGGCAAGTCCACGATCGTCGAGAGCATCCGTGCCGTGCTGGGGCTCGAACCCATCGGCGAAGAAGCAAGCAAAGCCCACGAGGGGATCGTGCGCTACGTTCTGGGGAGCGGCACCAAGATCTCGCTGCGGGTGAGGGCCCACGGTCCGTTGGCGCACGAGTACACCATCGAACGCACGCTGCCCAATCCGCCGATCGTGAGGGACCAGGCAGGAGAGGTGTTGAACCTCTTACCCGGCGACGTGTTCCCGCGCGTGGAGGTCTTTGGCCAGCACGAGATCTCGGAGCTGACGAAGAGCCGTGAGAAGCTGACGCGCTTGCTAGACCGCTTTGTGGAACGCGACGAGGCTGTCCCGCGCCGCAGGGTCGATCTGAGACGCGAGCTGGAGAAGAGCCGGCGAGGTCTCCTCGATACGCGCAAGGAGTTAGAGCAGATCGAGGAACGCCTGGCCGCACTGCCTGGCCTAGAGGAGACGCTCAAGCGGTTCAAGGATGCCGGGCTCGAAGAGCGCCTCAAGGAGCAGAGCCTGCTCGTCCGCGAGGAACGGATTCTCGCGTCCGTTCCGGAGCGGCTGGCGACGTTCCGGGAAGGTCTCGAGAACCTTCAGCGCGAGGTTCCGATCGACCGCGCATTCCTCTCCGCCAAGGCCCTCGAGGAGTTGCCGGCCAAGGAGATCCTCGGGCGCCTGAACGAGGTCTTCGAGACTCTTGATCAGGATCTCGCGTCAATCCGGACTGCGCTGGACGCAGCCTTGAAGCGTGCTGAAGAGGGAGTCGCCGGTGTGCGCGTCGAATGGAACGTGCGCAAGCAGGAGGTGCAAGCTGCTTACGAGAAGATCCTGCGCGACCTGCAGAAGTCGCGCGTCGACGGGGAGGAGTTCATGCGATTGCGCCGGCAGATCGAGGGACTTCGTCCGTTGCGAGAAGGACAGTTGCAGGCTCGACGCCTGGAGAAAGAGCAGGCCGACCGCAGGAGAAAGCTGCTTGCCGAATGGGAGGACTTCAAGGCGGAGGACTTCCGCCGGTTGAACGACGCCGCCAAGAAGGTCAGTAAGGGACTGGAGGGCAGGGTAAAGGTTGAGGTGACGATCGCCGGTGATCGCGAGCCACTGGCTAAACTGCTGCGCGAAGATGTCGGCGGTCGTCTCTCCGAAGTCATCGAGAGCCTGAAGGCCGTGCGTGACCTGTCGCTCACGCGATTGGTCGAAGCTTGTCGGTTGGGCTCCGGCGAGGTCATCAAGTACCTGGGCGTCACGCAGGCGCAAGCGGAACGACTGGCGCAGGCAGACTCGGAAGTCCTGATGCGCATCGAAGAGCTGGACCTGCCCCCGACGACCGCGATTCAACTGAACACTGCGCCGCTGGGCGAACCGCCGTCCTGGCAGACGCTCGAGCAGCTCTCCACAGGCCAAAAGGCAACGGCCGTGCTTCTGCTACTCCTGCTGGAGTCGGACGCTCCGTTGATCGTCGATCAACCGGAGGACGACTTGGACAACCGCTTCATCACGGAAGGCGTCGTGCCGCGCATGCGCGAAGCGAAGCAGCGACGTCAGTTCCTGTTTTCCACGCACAACGCCAACATCCCGGTGCTGGGGGATGCCGAGCTGATCATCGGTCTCACTGCTTCGGGAGAACCAGACGGAGGGCACGCGCGGATCGCGCCGGAGCATGTTGGTTCCATCGACGACCGGGCGGTGCGCGAGCTGGTCGAGGAGATCCTTGAGGGCGGCAAGGAAGCCTTCGAGCGGCGGCGTCGCAAGTACGGGTTCTGAGGGAAACCAGGATGAACCGAACCGATCTGTCAGAGTTGATTCACAACGGCGAGAGTTCCGGCGTTGAGTTCAAGCGCGACGACGTTGCTCCTGAGAAGCTTGCGAAGGAGATGGCAGCGCTACTCAACCTCGAGGGCGGTTACATCCTGTTGGGTGTCGAGGAAGACCGGAGCGTCTCCGGCCTGACCCGCGAGCCTGGAAAAGCCGAGGAGTGGGTCATGGAGGCTGCTCGTGTGCATCTGCGTCCGGCGGCGATCCCGTTCTGGGAGACGATCGACCCGGGGGACGGCAAGATCGTCGGTATCATCAGCCTGCCTGATGATGCGCCTGACAAGCCGTACAAGGCCAAGCGAGGCTCGGCCTGGGTCACGCAGATCCGGGTGGGCACCACTTCGCGAGACGCGACCGACGACGAGGAGGCTCGTCTCTACATGCAGTCGGGTCGCTTGCAGTACGACCGCAAGCCGGTGCCGGGCGCCGAGTTCGAAGACCTCGATCTGCGCCGCTTGATCCAGTACTTCGAGCATGTGCGCCGGCAGAGCTTTCCCGATCCAGAAGACCGTGAAGGGTGGATTCGTCAACTCGTCAATACCGAGTTGATGTATGAGGATCGCGAGCGCGCGCTGCCGAGCGTGGGCGGACTGCTGCTCTTCGGTACACGCCCGAAGCGGCACCTGCCACAGGCGGGCATCAGCGCTGTGGCATACAGCGGAAGCAAGAAGGACTACGACGCGCGCGAGCGACAAACACTGATCGGGCCGCTCGTGTCTCTGTTTCAGGCCTCGAGTTCTGATGGCGTGTCTTCGAGTCCGAGTTTACCTGGCACGTTCTCGGACGCGGGCAGTGTGAGCGAGGCCGGAGTGATCGAACAGGCGCTCAACTTCGTGAAGCGAAACACCAAAGTCAGAGCGTTCGTCGATGACCATGGGCGGCGACAGGAGCGCTGGGACTACCCGCTCGAAGCTGTGCGCGAGGCGATCGTTAACGCCGTCGCGCACCGCGACTACACCATCAACGTGATCGACATCGAGTTGGCGCTCTACTCCGATCGGTTGGAGATCATTTCGCCAGGTCGCCTTCCGAATACAGTGACCGTTGAGAAAATGCGGGCGGGGTATCGCGCTTCGCGCAACGAGTTGATCAAGGAGGTGCTGCGCGACTACCGCTACATCGAAGCGACAGGTCTCGGTGTTCCGCGTAAGATCATCGAAGGCATGCGAGCGCACAATGGCACCGAGCCGGATCTTATCGAGGAGGATAGCCGCTTCGTGGTGAGGTTGTGGAAGCAACCAGAGGGTGACGCCGCATCACGGCCCGAAGGCGGAGTTTCGCAAGAGTGATCACCGACCGAGGACTTTTCGGTTCGGAACCTGTGGCTCTCAGGCCAGCAACCTTGTGCACGCTGCGTAAACGGCCATCGGTTCTAGTATGTCGTCCCGCTTCGTCGACGCCCAGGTGTGCGACCTGCCGGGTAAGCCGGCTTCCTTGCTCAATGCACATGCTCCCTGCAGCTACCTCTACACCGGGGGCTCGCCGGAGTCGGTGGGGGACTTCGATGCCTTCAGCCACCGGGCGTTGAGTTGGCTAGAGCAGTCAGTGTTCTTTGTTGGCGCAGGACGTCTGCGTCTGCAACCTGGTCAAAGCGTGGCAGACTCGCTGTCAAAGCGGGCCGCTCAAGGCTACAAAGGGCACGATGGGTTCGAACAAGGAACAGAGTGTGCAGGCAGCCTTGGAGTTGATCGCCGCGGACGGTCGTCGCGTCGGAACCCGCCTGGCCCAGGTGGTCGGCGTCTCGCGCCAAGTGGCCAACGGTTACCTGCAATTGATGGTGCACGATGGGCTCGTCGAGGCCGAGGGCACGACCCGTGCTCGTGTCTACCGACTGGCGACCCTGCACCTGGGCGAGAAGCGCTTCGAGCGTGAGGGTCTGGATGAAGATCAGGTCTGGCGCGAGATGATCGCGCCGGTCGTGGTCGATCTCCCGGAGCACGTGCGCAGCATCTGGCAGTACGGTGCCACATAGATGATCAACAACGCGATCGACCATTCGGGTTCTGAGGCCGTCGTCGTCGAAGTGCAACGCAATGCGCTGTGGACCGAGGTGGTCGTGCGCGACGCAGGTGAAGGCATCTTCTTGAAGATCAAGCGTGTCTTCGACTTGCACGATGCACGTGAGGCGATTCTGGAGTTGGCCAAGGGCAAGCTGACGACCGCACCGGAGGCACACTCGGGCGAAGGGATCTTCTTCACGTCGCGGGCCATGGACCGCTTCGAAATCGAGTCACACCAGTTGCTCTTCAGCACAGCGCCGCGAGACGGTGATTCGATCGTCGATCAGGACGCGGACACCGAAGGGGCGCTCGTGAGGATGCGTCTCTTCAACAACAGCCCGAGGCAGATGCAGGAGGTCTTCGGTGCGTACACCGAGTCGGAGGATTGCACCTTCGACAAGACCGTCGTGCCTCTGCACTTGGCGCAGTACACGGGTGAGAAGCTCGTGTCGCGTTCGCAAGCGAAACGCGTGAGCTATCGCTTCGAGCGCTTCAAGCGCGTGGAACTCGACTTCGAGGGCATCTCGGAGATCGGGCAAGGCTTCGCCGACGAGCTCTTCCGAGTGTTCGTGAACGCGCACCCGGAGATTCGAGTCACTCCGATCAACACCGAACCCGCCGTTGCGCGGATGATCAGGCGCGTGGCGAATGCCCGTGCCTCAGAGGCGAAGAACGAGGGCGGCGGACAGCCGGCCTAGGAGCGAGACATGGCAATCACCAATCAAGAACGAGTCGGCAAGGCGATGGAGCTGCTGCGCTCGGGACTCGCGCCCTTCGTCGAGCGCGAGTTCAAGGGCAAGTACCAAGAGAGCGCCGAGGAAGAGGCTCGTCGGTTCTTCGGGGACGACCGGGCTGTCGGCAAGAAGCCGATCGGCGACTGGGACGTGGCGGCGTTGCTGAAACTCGTTTGGGAGTCGTGGAACGCGGTCTTCGGAAGGACGTTGGGTCGTGCCGAGCGATCTCTGGTGCAAGAACTGCGGGACTGCCGCAACAAGTGGGCGCATCAGGAACCGTTCTCGAGCGACGACGCGGATCGTGCGCTCGATTCGATGTCCCGCTTGCTGACCGCGGTCTCGGCGTCGGAGGCGGACCAGGTCAACAAGATCAAGCTGGACCTGCGTCGGCTGACCTTCGACGAGCAGGTTCGCAGGGAGAAGCGCAAGGCGGGGGGCTCGTTGATCGAGGCGTCGGCGACCGGCACGTTGAAGCCTTGGCGCGAGGTCGTCACACCCCACGCCGACGTAGCGAGTGGCCGATACCAGCAGGCGGAGTTCGCGGCAGACCTCTGGCAGGTGCATCTCGGCGAAGGTTCGGACGAGTACCGCAAGCCGCAGGAGTTCTTCCGCAGGACCTTCCTCACGGAGAGCCTCAAGGGCCTGCTCGTGGGCGGCGTGAAGCGGATCTCAGGTACGGGCGGAGACCCGGTCGTGCAGCTTCAAACCAACTTCGGCGGCGGCAAGACGCACTCGATGTTGGCGCTCTATCACCTGTTCTCGGGAGTGAACGCCAGCGAACTGCCGGGGGTAGACACAGTGCTCGCGGCAGCCGACGTGAAGAAGTTGCCGACTGCCAGGAGTGTTGTTCTCGTGGGCAACAAGATCTCTCCCGGCAATCCGGTCACGAAGCCCGACGGCACGGTCGTGCGCACGATGTGGGGGGAGCTGGCGTACCAGCTCGGCGGCAAAGCTGCGTTCGAGCGGGTGAAGGCTGACGACGAGAACGCTACGAACCCCGGCGATGTGCTGCGCGAGCTGTTCAAGGAGTACGGCCCGTGCCTGATCCTGATCGACGAATGGGTGGCTTACGCGCGTCAGCTTCACGACCAGGGCGACTTGCCCGCCGGCGGATTCGAGACTCAGTTCACCTTTGCGCAGGCTCTCACCGAATCGGCGAAGCTCGCCGGGAACTGTCTGTTGGTGATCTCTCTGCCGGCTTCGGATACGTCGGGCTCGCCGCACACTGCCGCCGATGACGTCGAAGTGGGCGGTATCCGGGGACGCGAAGCTCTGGATCGTCTGCGCAACGTGGTGGGCCGAGTGGAGTCGTCGTGGCGACCGGCGACCGCCGAAGAGGGCTTCGAGATCGTGCGCCGACGCTTGTTCGAACCGCTGCCCGGCCCCGATGCGTTCAAGCAGCGCGACGTGACCGCACGAGCGTTCGCCGACCTCTATCACGCGCAGAGCGCCGAGTTCCCTCCCGAGTGCAAGGGCGGCGACTACGAGAAGCGTTTGCAGGCCGCGTTCCCGATCCACCCTGAGATCTTCGATCGGTTGTACACCGACTGGTCCACGCTGATGAAGTTCCAGCGCACGCGGGGTGTGTTGCGGCTGATGGCTGCGGTGATCCACAGCCTGTGGGAGAAGGGCGACAAGAATCCGTTGATCCTGCCGTCTACGGTGCCGATCGATGATGCCCGCGTGCAGTCCGAACTGACGCGCTATCTCTCCGACAACTGGGCGCCGATCATCGAGAAGGATGTGGACGGGCCCAACTCGCTACCGCTGAAGATCGACTCCGAGCAACCCAACTTGGGCAAGTTGCACGCAACTCGGCGGGTGGCGCGCACCATCTACCTGGGCTCCGCTCCGACTGCCGCGGCAGCCCATCGTGGGTTGGAGGATCGACGCGTCAAGCTCGGTTGCGTGATGCCCGGCGAGTCTCCGGCCGTCTTCGGTGACGCGCTCCGGCGGCTCGCGTCGACGGCGACGTACCTCTATCAGGATGGGCCGCACTTCTGGTATTCGACCCAACCGACGGTCACCAAGCTCGCCGAGGATCGCGCGGAGCAACTCAAGCGTGATCCCGACAAGGTGGCGCATGAGCTCGACGAGCGTCTGCGTGCCGACCTCCTTAGAACGGGCGAGTTCTCGCGCATTCACCCGATGCCGCGATCGGGAGCGGACGTCCCTGATGATCTCGATGCGCGGCTGGTCGTACTGCCTGCCGACATGCCTTTCGCGAAGGGTCCAGGCAACTCAGCGGAGACTGCGGCTCAGGCGATCCTTGAATCGAGGGGCAACACGCCTCGACTGTATCGCAACACGCTGGTCTTCCTAGCGGCAGACAGGGTCCGCTTGCAAGACCTCGACGAAGCACTGCGCAAGTTCCTGGCGTGGAAATCGATTCTTGATGAGAAGGACACACTCGACCTCGATAAGCATCAGAGAGGTCAGGCCGAGACCCAGCGGAAAGCTGCCGATGGAATGGTGACAGCGCGATTGCCGGAGACGTACCAATGGCTCCTCGTGCCGGAGCAGGTCAATCCGCAAGCGCAAGTCGTGTGGCAAGGGACTCGCTTGACCGGCAGCGACGCACTGGCCGCCCGCGCGAGCAAACGACTGCGAAACGACGAGCTGCTCGTGACCTCCCTCGGATCCACCATCCTGCGCAAGCATCTCGATGAGGTGCCGCTGTGGCGCGGGGATCACGTGCCGGTGAAGCAACTGGTCGAGGACTTCGCACGCTACTTGTACTTGCCGCGAGTCGCAGGGCCGGAAGTGTTGGTGCAGGCGATGCGCGATGGTGTCGAGTTGTTGACTTGGGCCTCGGACGGTTTCGCATACGCCGAGGACCACGACGAAGTCGGCGGTCGCTACCGCGGCCTGCGCGCGGGTCAGGGGGTCGCGCTGTCGGCTGACAGCCCGGGGCTCTTGGTGAAGCCGGACGTGGCGCGGAAGCAGATGGAGGCCGAGGTCGAACCGGTTCCGGCCGGCAGTTCCTCGCAGTCGGTTCCGACCGGCGACGGCGCGGCGGACTTGTTCTCGGCGACTGGGAACGTAGCTGGTGCCGGGCGTGTGGATGAACCCGTTGGATCGACTCAACCTCGTCGATTTCACGGCACCGTTTCGTTGGACACGGCGCGTGTCGGCCGTGATGCGGGGCGTATCGCGGAAGAGGTGATCGCACACCTCTCCGGCTTGGTGGGTGCAGACGTTCACGTCACACTCGAGATCGAAGCGAAGATCCCTGGTGGCGCGCCCGAGAAAGTGGTGCGGACCGTGACGGAGAACAGCCGAACCTTGAAGTTCTCGAGCCAGGGGTTCGAAATCGAATGACCTCGTCCGGCTCGAGGATGTAGGCCCGGATTGCGGGAGACTCTCGATGGTACGAGTGATTGACTCCGGGCCAGACTCAACGCGCCGGTCTCGTTGCGCAGGAACCCATGAAGGCGAGAGGGTGAGCAAGTGGATCTAGAGCCGATGACTCTCAAGTTCTGCGCGAGCTGCGCGGAGGTGATCTTGGCTGCTTGGAGGGGTCGTCCACTGCACGACAGCGTGCCGATCCTGCCCGCGCATGGATCTGCCCGGTGCCCTCACGGGTTCAGTAGCCATCCCTTGGATAGCCGACGAGTTCGGTGGGAGCGGCCGGAGGGTGAGTCGCCGAGGAGTAGCTGGCGCTTGAAGCTGGTGGAGCGTGTCGGCGTCCTCGAGTTCCCGGACTGTGACGGTTTGCCTTACCACTCAACGGCACCATGTCGAGTCTGCCGGCGTCGAGTGACGCTCAGTTGGCTGTTCGATCCAGACGGTTCGGTTGGTGAGAAGATGCTGTTCGCAACGAACTGCAGCTCTTGCGGGACGCGAAGACTGCACGAGGTCAAGTGCCGGAGCTGCCGTTCGCGCGTCGTGCTGGAACGACAGGTCATTCGGGGACGCGAAGAGGGGGTCTACGTCTGCCTCGACGAGCATCAGATTCTCTGCGGCGCACGATCAGTTCCACGAGAGGTCACTGAGAGTGAGGGCCAGGCTAGCTTCCCGTTCTTGGTCTTTCGAGAGATCCCGTCCTCGGCGCATCGCGAGCCGATGGTCGTCAACTGTGTGCCGCGGTTCGCGCGCGCTTGTCCACAACGCTGGGACCGGCTGGAACCGACCGATTCGGCACTGATCAGGTTCTGCGAGCACTGCGAAGAGGATGTGCACTTCTGCGGCTCCAAGGAGGATGCGCGCCTGCACGCCGAGCTCGGCCACACCTTTGCAATGCGATTCGCAGTCGGTGACGGTCGCTTCCTCTCGAGCTTCGGTGCAGGAGGTTCCGAACCGGATGTGATGTAGGACCGCGAAGATGAGTCCATTGACATCGAGCTCGTGCCTCCGTCCGAGACGGAAACGGGCGTGTTTCGGATCTTGCGCCCCTTCGACGTGGAACGCTGGGACGAGCCCTCGCGCTCTTGGATTTCCGCAACACGCGAGGACTCCAAGCCTTCTTGGGTGGGCGGTACCAGACGGCTCTCGCCCGAAGAGCGCGCCGAACTCGGCATCCCCGACAAACGCTAGTTCGGCTTGGCGCGACTCACATCGGTTCGGTGTTCGGCTGTTCTACGAACCGAATCCACCTCCAGGTCTTCGCGAACCCGCGCCATCGCCGAGGCGGCCACCTCGGCTCACTGGACAGTGGCTGTCCAGCATTTCAGGGGTGGGCCGCGCCGAGTGGGGTAAGCCGGCGACGCGGAGTCGCGGCCTCAACCCGATCAGGGGTTGGTGGGCGATATTGGACTTGAACCAACGACCTCCTCGATGTCAACGAGGCCAGAATGCCCAAATCGGCGCGGGAGGAGTTGTCAGTGAGGGTTACGGCGTGCGTCGTCGTGCCTCAACGTGTCCGAAAGTAGTCGATGTGGACAGTACTGTCCAGACTGTCTCGGGGTGCCCCCTGAGCGCTAGCCGCGGCCTCGGCGCTGCGAAGATGACAGTCGCGGCGGTCCAAGGCCGTGAGGTTGGGGCGACTCGCCATCGAACTGCGCAGTGAACTGAGCGCTGAGTGCCCTCTCCAGATTCACGAGGTGCTTGTGAATCCTGATGGCCTCCTCCGGCGGCTTGTTGCGCATTCGAGCGTCACTCGTGGCACGGTGCACCGCCAGGGCGGTCTTCAAGATGTCCTTCAAGGTCGCTCGACAGAGGGGGTGCAAGCGCGGCCGCTGAATGAGGGCGCTGGATCGAAGCGCGAGTAGCGAGTTCTGCAACCCTTCGAGGCTCGGTCCCAACTCACTGACGGGGACGCTTTCGTTGACGCAGCTGGTCGCCCACTCCATCGACTTGAGGAGCCTCGGGCTTAGATCCGCGTAGGCGATTCGCGCGTCATCGCTGCGGCTCTCATCTCGGCGTGAGCGTGCTTCCCGTTCGATGCGGAACGTGATGAGAACAATGCCGGCTATGACTACAAGTGCGACGATGATGTACGGCGCCTCACCACCGAATTGAGAGCCTCCGGGGGACGTGCTACCCCCGGGCACCCTGGGCGCGTACTGAAGCAGCGCGTTCATTCCAGCAGTCAGCATGATCGTCTCAACTTTCCCCGCCCTCAGCTCACTCCACGCGATCTCTTGTACCAGCTTCATGCACGCCAGCGCATCGGCAAGCTGTGACTGCCCAGCAGTTGAACTCCATTCTGTGGGGGGCTCAGGGATGTCGGCGCAGTGACGGATGACTTGAGCGGGTCACGCGAACCGGTGACGGAAGCGTGCAACCGAGTCAGGCCATCGTTTTCTGGTCCGTGAGCCTCGGTCAGGCCCGCGACCACGTCCAGGCAGAGATCTCAGTGTTCGCTCGTGCGTCATTCGTCAGCCTGCCTGCGCATCCATGAACTCGCGAAGGTCGCGGACGCTCACGAGAGTCCGCCGACCGATGCGCCGTGTCCGCAGCTTGATGACTTGACCGGTCTTCCGGTTGGTCACGCCGCGCTGCGCCCAGCGGGAGATGCAGCTCGGGTGCAGCGGCTTCTCGCCGTCTGCGCGAGGGAGGAGCCGCACTGCCTCGGCGGGGCGCAGCAACTGGTCGTCTTCGAGCTCGTGGAAACGGCACGGTTGCGACCGTTCGTCCATGCGCGAGTCAGGTCGTTCATCCATGCTGCACCTCCCCGTTGTTCTCACCGACGGCGTCCTGCTGATTCCATTCGATGTCGTTCAGTCCTCTCTGCGGCGGATGGCACCGTCCGCAGGTCCACGGCCCCGAAGGCCGGAGACGCCAGCGAAGGGAGTGGCCACAGGCGGGACAGACCTTTTCCTGCGGTGGCGCGAAGACGGGCTCGCTCTCGATGCGGGCCGACTCCGGGTTCCCGCCGAAGCGATCGCTGACAAACTCGGTGAACGCGTCGCTCACCGAGAGCGCGGTGTCACCCGCATGGATGCGCTCCTCGCTCTTGGCAGCCGGCCCAGCACGAGACCCTTCGCTCGATGCCCGCGTATCGGGTTGCGGGTTGCGGGGTGCCTGGTAATCGCCTTCGGTTTGTTCCGCTGCAGGCGGAGAAGGAGCGGGCATCGGAACGTCGTGAGCTTCAACTCCTTGCGCGCCGTCGTCCTCTTCCGCGTCTTGAGTGTGCGCACCCCGCAACCCGCAACCCGGTTCGTCTTCGGGAAGTGAGTCCGAGGGTTGCCCCGCGTCGCGGACGCAGCACTCAATGGTCGGCTTGCCGCCCTTCGGCCCGCTGGGACGCGGGCGCCAGTCAGCGAGTTGCGCATCAACGAGTTCCTGCAGCTCGCTCCGGGCCTCCGCGCTCGTGCGACGCGTGTTGAGCTTGTGCCACTCGCGCGCCGTGACCGCGCCGCCGAAGCGGTCTCGGATGACGGCGACTCGCGACAGGAGCTTGTCGGCGGTCGTCACTTCGGCATCAGCGCGAAGCTCGGTGTACACGGCGAGCGCCTCTGCGCGAAACCAGGTGGCCAGGCGGATACCGCCTTCGAGGTCCTCGCGTGAGATCGGGTCCGCCTCCTTCGCAGAGCCCTCGACCTCCCGACACATCCGCAGGATCAGCGCGAAGCGCAGAGCGTAGCCTTCGAGCTTGCTCATGGCCGCCTCCATGTCCTCGTCTGCGATCAGCGATTCCGCCGACCACTCGGGAACGAAGTCGCGCAGCAGCTCCCTGGCTTCTTCAGAGAGGGGCACTCGCAACGGGCGTCGCAGGATTTGCCCCGCCTCGTCGGAGTAGGGCTCGAGCTGCAACGTGAACATGGCGTCGATCAGCCTCGCGTACGCAGCCTTCTCCTCGGCGGACGGGCCGCCTCGGTACTGCTTGACCTGAGCGGCAGGGGAGACGAGCAGAAACCGAGAAGCGAGGCCGCTACCGAAGGCAGCTGCATCGAAGCACTGGCGCAATACTGACGGCTGCACGCCGCCGACAACGCAAGCCGCCGCCCGCTCGACGAACACCGGCGGGCCGCTCTTGCGGTCCTTCTTGATCTGCACGCCGCGAAATAGCGAGAGGTAGAAGGACCGCTCGGAGTCCTTCATCCCCGAGTAGCGACCCATGCCGCCAAAGAACGCCGCGAGCTCGTCGCAGAGAACTAGCACTCCGCGATCGCAGTCCTTGAGGATGTCAACGAGTGCCTCCGGCGTGGTGTCCGTCGTGTAGACGTGAAGCAGGAGAGGCGGCTCGGGACGAGGCTCCGGCTCGGGCGACTTGCTCTTCTTGCGCCGCAGGTCCCACGCGTCCAGCTCCTGCTGGTACTCCGCGAGCTGACTCTGGAACTCGGCGTAGAGGGCACGCTGTCGAGCCTGATGCGGGAAGAACAAGTCGCCGACCAAGATCGTCTTCCGCGTGCCGGACCTGGACACCAGGGCGACCCACAGCACGGGGAACTCCTCCCACGAAGCGAACTCGTCCCACACTGATCTGGACAACCCGATCGCCGAGGCCATGCCCGCCAGGGCAAGCGCTGCGGGCGCCGCAACATCGACAGACCGGGACTCGCTGAGCGCGGTGACGTAGCGCTGCACATCCTCGGGCAGCAGCTCCAAGGGGAACGGATCGCGCGGCACGGGAGCCTGCGTGGCGCGTTGCGCCGCATACGCGACCGGAGGTGCCGCAGTCGTGCTGCTTGCGTGACTGGACTCACCGTCCAGCAGACGCCGCAGCTCTTTCCAGTCCTTCCCCTGACACCCGTTGTGATGGCAGCCGGCGGCGATCGCGCCTGATGCGTGCCGGACGATGAAGGCCGATGAGTCGGTGTGATCCGGGGAGAAGGGGCAGTCACGCAGTTCCCAGCGGTATCCGGCGTTCCACTCCCCTTCGCGTGCCACGACAAGGCCATGACGTGCGATGAAGCCCTCGATGTCGAACGGCGTGCCGCTAACTGACGCGGGTGTTGATCTGGCAGTCTGGTTGGGGATGCCATCAGCGACGGCACGAAGGAGTTCCGAAGGAACCGCTTCCAACACGTCGGGCATCGACGTGATCGACGATCGACGATGGGGCCGACCCTCGATCGGATCGCCCTTACAGCTGCGCGTTCCGCACAGCTTCACGATCCGACTCGGGTTGTGTACGGACTGGTCAACCTTGGCGTCTTCGGTGTCGAACATCCGTGCGATCGCCGAGAGAAACCTCTTCGTCAAGCCGCCGTCGTCGCGGTCGAGTTCGACCCGATAGATCAGGTGGAATCCGTTCCCGCTGTCGCTACAGACGGGCGCCGGGAAGCCGAGCGATTCCAAGTGTTGCTGCACGCGCGAGCTGATATCCGCTGCCGCAGCTTTTTCTTCGTCCGTTGCGGACACCCGTGAAGGGCGCACAGGGTCTACGTCGATCAGCACGAAGCGCCGGGACTCGATGTCACCGTCGCCGGTCGTCGCTTGGGGTCGGTACTGCAAGCGGTTCGCTGACCTTGCGAGACAGCCCGCACTTGGGCGGTTCAACGTGACGTAGATGCCCTCCGCCTTCCCGTCTAGTTCAGCCGCTGCCTGCACGAGCTTCTCGGGGTCGTCGAAGTAGCCACTCGCCGTGACGTAGCTCGAGCCTTGTCGTACTCGAAGCGCTCGAAGCTCGACGATGTCGCCGGCGTTCGGCATGAGTGCGCCGACAAGACGACGCGCATCCTCGCGGCCGCGCGGCGAGTTCGGTTCGGTGCTGCTCACGCCGCACCTCCATAGACTCGTTGCGAGTGGCTCTTGAGCCGACTACAATGAGCAGGCTGGCCGAAGAACGACGGCTGCACCCACACTGCGCGCCCCTTTGCCGAGGGGCGTGCGCCGTTATTGGGGATCATCGCTGACCTCCCGTGCGACGCGGCTGATCAGGTCAGCAGGCTCGAGCCCGAAGAGCTGTGCGGCTTGATGGACCTGCGAGAGGTCCCAGGCCCGGCGACCAGCGACGATGCGCGGTGCGGGAACGACCCGCCCCTTGCGTACGGCTTCGGCGAGCTTGGGCTCGGTGGTGTTGAGAAGTCGGGCAAGCTGCCCGGTTCCGAGGGGGAACGGCATGTCGCGCCTCCGGCGTCGATGGGCGGGACAATTCACCGCCAACCCCAAGGCGCAACCAATCGGCTCACGATCGGTGAGAACTCGGCTCACGAATCGTGAGAACCCGCGTCACCGACGCTTTTCGTCCCCTGCTACAGCTCCCAGCGCTCTCCTTCCGCCAGCGCGCAGTAGGGCGTGAGACCGCTGGGATTCTTGATCGCATCCCTGAGGTGGCTGCCGAGGCCATCGATCTCAGTGTCCAGCTTGGAGCAGGCGTACTCGATCGCCTTGCCAACTCTCGTCCTGGCCGTGTCGCGGCCATCGCCGATCACTCTTCGCCGTCCAGGTCCGAGTCCGCCCGATTCCTTGTACTCGGCCGTGACCTCCCGCAACTCGCCGCGAAGTCGCTCCTGTGCGGCCAAGTCGTTGTATTCCTTAGCCGTTCCGAGCTCCTGCTCGGCTGTCTTCATGCGGGACTTGATAACCAGCAGGCCAGCTTCGTCGGTGCGCTGCATGGGCTTGTCGGAACTCTCGATGATCGGAGTCAGCTCCGCCAGAGCTACGGGCTTGCCATCAGCGAGAAGGAGTCGGTGAATGTACGTGTAGCCCTGCAAGTGCGGCACGAGCTTGGTCACAGCGCCGAATCGCACTCGCCAGAGGCTGCCCTCCTTTCGGAAACAGTACGCAACCCCGGAGCTCTCCTCGGGTGTCTCCGAGACGTCACCAGTTGCTTCAGCGAACTCGGCTTGCTCAGTTGCGGCCTCGTCTCCTGCGACTTCAGCGGACTGGCAGAGTTGTTCGTAGATGTTTCCCGCGTACGCCGCAAGCTGAAGGAGCATCCTCCTCGGCTGCTTGGTCATTCGGAGGTGGATCTCCCGCGCGGGGCCCTCCGGCCATCTTGCGAGCTCTCTCGCCTGCTCCTGGAGTTGGAGGTTGCCCTCAACGCGAGCAGCGGCATTCAGCTGCGCCGCCGCGATCACGCCCAGGGTCGGCACGCACGGCGAGCTGTGCGCAAGCGGGGGGGGCACGGATGACGGCAGCCGGCCGCTCAGCACCTGCCGAGCCACTTCCGCATCCTCCTCCGAGTCCAAGACCAGGAGCGCTTCGGCAGGGGAGAACACCGGATCGATCAGGTGACCATCGCGGTCGAATCTGAGGATCCCGCCTCTCTTTCGGCGCCACCCTGCGCGAATCAGAAGCTGCTCCAGGCTCGTCTCGTCCGGAACGTCTTCAGAGATTCGGGCGTTCGACGCCTTGCGGATCGCGGCCTCTAACCGCTCCTCGGAGTGGATGTCTGCGAACTGGTCGAGCGGGAACGAGCGATCCAACCCGTACCAGCAGCGGCAAAACACCAAGTGCTTCTGATCTTCCATCTCGCCCTCAGCGTCGCCGATCGACGACGGAGTTTCCACCGCCGACGGGGGTCGGCCATCAAGGTCGCCAAGTCTAGAAGGGCCCGAGACTTGGGACTTTGAAGGAACGCTCAGCCCGTGCTCACGCCGCCGCCGCCCAGTCCTTACAGATCTGCTCCGCCTGCTCGATCACCGTCGCGACCGCTGCTTCCTGCTTGTCCGGGGGGTACTTGTGCTTGCGCAACAAGCGCTTGACGCGTGATCGCATCCTGGCCCTCACGCTCTCCTTCTGCGTCCAGTCGATCGCCACCGACTCGCGGATCGCGCGGACGAGGTCGTGTGCGATCGCCGCCAGCGTCGCGTCACCCATCACTTCGAGAGCGTCACCGTGATCCGCCAGCGCGTCGTAGAACGCCAACTCGTCGTTCGAGAGTCCCAGCGCGTCGCCGCGCTTGGGCGCATCGCGCATCTGCTTCGCCAGCTCGATCAACTCCAAGATGATCTCGGCGGCTTCCAGTGTGCGGTTCTGGTAGCGGAGCAGGGTCGCTTCCAGTAGCTCCGAGAACTTGCGCGACTGCACGACGTTCTGGCGCGTCAGGCTGCGCACCTCGTCGTGGATCAGCTTTTTCAGCAGCTCGATCTGCAGGTTCTTGTAGGGGCTGGCCTGCACGGTCGCCAAGAACTCGTCCGAGAGGATCGAGATGTCCGGCTTTTCCAGCCCGGCCGCCTGGAACACATCGATGACACCCTCGGGAGTGATCGCGCCCGACAGGATCTGCTGGATCGCGGCATCCAGCTCGTCGGCGTCCTTCGCCTCGCTGGTGGCGTACTTGCGGATGTTCTTGTGGACCGCCTGGAAGTAGCCGACCTCGTCGCGCATGTCGCGCGCGCCCTCCAAGTGCAGAGCGATGCCGGCGGCCTTGTTCAGCTTGAGCATGTTGTCGAGCAGCCGCTTCTTGCCGTCTTCGAGGCTCAAGACGTGATCGGCTCCGCCGGTCAAGGTGCTCAGGCGCACGGTCGCCTCGGTGGTGAAGTAGCCCGTGTAGTCGTAGCCGTGGAACATGTCCTTGACGACGCCGAACTTCTCGCGGAGCACCTGCAGCGCAAGGTCTACGTCCACCATCGGCTTCTCGCCGCGCTCGCCGCCGTAGTGACTCACAGCCTTGCGCAACTGATCAGCGAGTCCCAGGTAATCCACCACGAGTCCGGCGGGCTTGTCCTTGAAGACGCGGTTCACACGCGCGATGGCTTGCATCAGCCCGTGACCCTTCATGGGTTTGTCCACGTACAGCGTGTGAGCGCACGGGACATCGAAGCCGGTCAACCACATGTCACGGACGAGCACGATCTCCAGCGGGTCCTTGGCGTCCTTGAAGCGCTTCTCGATGACCCTCTGCCGCTGCTTGGTGCGGTTGTGCGGGATAAACTTCTCCGGGTCCGAGGCCGAGGCGGTCATCACGATCTTGACCTGCCCGCTCTCGTCGTCATCCGAGTGCCAGCTCGGCCGCAGCTTGATGATCTGGTCGTAGAGGTCCACGCAGATCCGCCGCGACATGCAGACCACCATCGCCTTGCCGGCGAGGATCTCCTTCCGGCGTTCCCAGTGATCGACGATGTCCTTGGCGATCAACGCAAGACGCTCTTCGGTGCCGACCATCGCTTCGAGGCGCGCCCACCGTGATCTGAGACGCTCGCGGTCGGTGTCTTCCTCACCCTCGGTGAGCTCGTCGAATTCCTCGTCCACGACCGGCTTCTTGTCGTCCGGCAGCGAGATGCGCGCCAGTCGCGCCTCGTAGTGGATCGGAACCGTGCGTTCGTCTTCGACCGCCTGACCGATGGTGTAGGTATCGACGTACTCGCCGAAGACGGCCGGCGTCGAGCGGTCGTCGAACTCGATCGGCGTCCCGGTGAAGCCGATGAAGGAAGCGTGGGGCAGCGCATCGTGCAGGTTTCGCGCGAAGCCATCGACGAATGCGTACTGACTGCGGTGCGCCTCGTCCGCGATGACGATGATGTTCCTGCGATCCGAGAGGGTCGGCATGCGCTCTCCCGGTGCGGTGCCGAACTTCTGCATGGTCGTGAAGATCACGCCGCCACTGGCGACTTGCAGCACCTCTCGCAGATGATCCCGCGACTTCGCCTGGACGGGGGAAGGCACGAGGTCGCTCGCCCGGCAGAACTGACCGAACAGCTGGTTGTCGAGGTCGTTGCGGTCCGTGATGACGACCAGCGTGGGATTCTCCATCGCAGGCTCGAGGATCACCCTGCCGGCGTAGAAGGCCATCGAGATAGACTTGCCCGATCCCTGCGTGTGCCATACGACGCCGATCCGCTGATCGCCGTCGGCGCTCGAAGCCTCGACCGTTGCCGCGACTGCCTTGCGCACGGCGTGGAACTGGTGGTAGCCAGCGAGCTTCTTGACGTACCCGTCCTCGGTCTCCCACAGCACGAAGTGCCGCAGGTAGTCCAGAAGTCGTTGGCGCTCGAAGAGCCCCGCGATCGCCACCTCCAGCTCGGGAGTCGCGGTGGGGGCGAGTTCCGTCCCGTCCACCGTGCGCCACCTACCGAACCACTCCAGCCCGGCCGTGAGGCTTCCGACCCGCGCCTTGCTGCCGTCCGAGATGACAACAATCTCGTTGGCGGTGAAGAGTGACGGGATCTGAGCCTTGTAGGTCTGGATCTGGTTCCAGGCGGACTTGAGCGTCGCGTTCTCGTCTTCCGGGTTCTTGAGCTCGACGACCGCGATCGACAGCCCGTTGAGGAACACGACCATGTCGGGCCGCCGCTTGTTCCCGCCCTCGACCACGGTGAACTGATTGACGATCAACCAGTCGTTCGCGTCCGGGTCCCCGAAGTCCACGAGCCGTGCGAGGTCTCCGCGAACGGCTCCATCTCTGCGGACCTGAACCTCGACGCCCTTGGTCAGGAGCCGGTGGAAGCCGAGGTTGTTCTCATCCAGCGACGGTCCGTCGAGTCGTTGCAAGCGTCGGAAGACTTCGTCAACCGTGTCGGCGTCGAGGTGGGGGTTCAGCCGTGCGAGGGACGTGCGCAGGCGCGCCTCCAGGATGACCGTGCTGTAGCTCGCGCGCTCGGGTGCCGCGCCGTCTGGCGCGATCTCGGGCCCGGGCAGGTACGAGTAGCCGAGGCCACGAAACCACTCGATCGCAGCGTCTTCGACAACGGACTCGGAACAGCTCACTGCTCGTCCTCTTCCGCTGGAATCCACTCGTTGGCGTTGTTCCCCGTCCCGCAAAGATGGTGTAAGCAAGCCCTGAATCCCCCGCCGCAATTCAGTCGCTCCCATGCCCGGCCCTTGCCGGGAGACGGAGAGACCGATGACGCAAGTGATTCAGTCCGCCCCTT